>Ga0181519_10000524_pt1 | contig 35131 bp, 25 predicted proteins | sample PEATcosm2014_Bin_26_FD_121102 | JGI IMG/M metagenome (GOLD analysis project Ga0181519, IMG submission 121102) | Peatland microbial communities from MTU Mesocosm Facility, Houghton, MI, USA - PEATcosm2014_Bin02_10_metaG | ecosystem: Environmental > Terrestrial > Soil > Wetlands > Peat | place...
CGCGCTGATCCTGATCAACGAGAAGAAGATCAGCAGCATGAAGGATCTTCTGCCCCTGTTGGAGCAGGTTGCCAAGAGCGGCCGCCCGCTGGTCATCATCGCCGAGGATATTGACGGCGAAGCGCTGGCGACCCTGGTGGTCAACAAGCTGCGCGGCACGCTGAATGTTGCCGCCGTCAAGGCTCCTGGCTTTGGCGACCGCCGCAAGGCCATGCTGCAGGACATCGCGATTCTGACCGGCGGCAAGGCCATCACCGAGGACCTCGGCCTGAAGCTGGAAAACATCACGCTGGCCGACCTGGGCACTGCCAAGAAGATCACCATTGACAAGGACAACACGACCATCGTCGAGGGTAATGGCAAGGCTGAGGACATCGCTGGACGCGTCAAGGAAATCCGCGGCCAAATTGAAAAGACCAGCAGCGACTACGATCGCGAGAAGCTCCAGGAACGCCTGGCGAAGCTCGTGGGCGGCGTGGCTGTGATCAAGGTTGGAGCGGCGACCGAGACCGAGATGAAGGAAAAGAAGGCTCGCGTCGAGGATGCGATGCACGCAACCCGCGCTGCTGTGGAAGAAGGCATCGTCCCGGGCGGCGGCGTGGCACTGATCCGCTGCATCGCGGCCGTTGAGGCCCTGAAGCTGCACGGTGACGAGCAGATCGGCGCCAACATTGTGAAGCGTGCCCTGGAAGAGCCGTTGCGCCAGATTGTGGCCAACGCCGGCGAAGAGGGCGCGGTCGTGATCGGCAAGATCCGCGACAACAAGGACACATCCTATGGCTACAACGCGCAGACCAGCGAGTTTGTGGACCTGGTGAAGGCTGGCGTCATTGACCCGACCAAGGTGACCCGCACGGCGTTGCAGAACGCCGGCTCCATTGCGGCGCTGATGCTGACCACCGAGGCTCTGATCGCTGAGATTCCCGAGCCGAAGAGTGAAGCTCCTGCCCCGCACGGCGGCGGCATGGGCGGCATGTACTAAACCAGAAAGCATCCGGTATGGATGGCCCTCCGCTCAGGCGGAGGGCTTTTTCATTCCAGTACCTTCTCTTTGAACGATCGGTCTGTGAACAGCGGCCCGTTGAACAGCAATTCATTTCACTACGGTCATCTTCCCCGGGAGTAACGTTGGTCACCCCCTGGAGCGGCCATTTATCTTGACACCCTTACAGGCCTCCATTACTGTAGATGGATACCATGCGAATGAGCACGACAACCCGGATTATGACAACAACAGGCATGATTACAGGCCTGCGTCCGGGCGCATGGTTCCGCGAAGAGATCAGTTAAAACCAACTGATTCGCACCCTTCCAGAACCCATCGTCCGGCGGACGGTGGGTTCTTAGTTTTGCGCGGAAGTTTTCAAGGAGCTTGCAATGATCGTCATGAAGTTCGGCGGCACCTCGGTACAGGATGCCGTCGCCATTCGACGGGTGGCCTCGATTGTGGCCGGCCGGCGCAACGAGCAACCTTTGGTGGTGGTAAGCGCCATGGGCGGAGTGACCGACAAGCTGGTGCAGGTGGCCGAAGCCGCCGGGCGCAGCGACCTGGGCTCGGCGCTCGAATTGCTCAACGGCATTCGCCAGCGCCACGTGGACGCCAGTGCCGAGATGTTATCTCCGGCGGCCGCGCGCGCCTTTGCCGACGAGCTGGACACGCGCATCAGCGAGGCGACGGCCCTGGCAGCCAAGATTGCCGCACAGGGTGCGGTTACGCCGGCGCAACACAGCCACATGCTGACCTTTGGCGAGCTGTTGAGCAGTGTGCTGGTGGCGGCGGCCTTTGAGGCTCTCGGTATACCCAGCGCGCACGCCGACTCCCGTCAACTGGTCGTCACCGACGCACGTCATCCGGCGGCGACGCCGCTTCCCAATCCCACGCGCGCACGCCTTCAAGAGACAATTCCGCCGCTGCTCGAAGCCGGAAGGGTTCCGGTGCTCGGCGGATTTATCGCCAGCAGCGAGAGCGGCGAGGTGACGACCCTTGGGCGCGGCGGCAGCGATTACTCGGCGGCCATTATTGGAGCGGCGCTCATGGCCAGCCGCATTGAGATCTGGACCGACGTCAGCGGCATCCTCACCACCGATCCGCGGCTCTGCCCCACGGCGCGGCGTATCGAGGAGATCAGCTTCCACGAGGCGACCGAGCTGGCCTGCTTCGGCGCCAAGGTGCTGCATCCGGCCACGCTTCTCCCGGCCATCGAGCACAACATTCCGGTGGCGGTGCTGAACTCGCACAAGCCGCAGGAGGCGGGCACGATTATTCGCGCCTCGGCCGCGCAGGGGCCTTCGGCCTTCCGGGCCATCGCCGTCAAGCGCAAGATCGCGGTCTTCAACATTCACGCGCCACGCAACGTCGGCTCGCTGCGTTTTCTGGATGACCTGTTCAGCCTGCTGCGCTGGCATCATCTGCAGAGCGAGATCGTTGCCATCAGCGGAGCATCGGCCTCCGTGGCTGTAGAGGGCGGCAGCGAGCTGGTGAAGCTGACGACGGAGCTTGAGACCCTGGGCAATGTGGACTTCGAGCCCGGAATGGCCATCGTATGCCTGGTGGGCGAAGACATCCGCGGACGCGTCGGCATCGCCAGTGAAATCTTCGGCGTGCTGGCCACCGGCGGCATCAACATCCGTATGATCGCCCAGGGAGCCTCGGAAATCAGTCTGAGCTTTGTGGTGGATGAGAAAGACGCGGTGCACGCCGTACAGTTGCTGCACCGTCACCTGTTTGAGCAACTGGCGCCGACCCCTTCGCATCCTGTGGTGGCCGCGCAGAAAGCGGCACGCGCATGACGCCCCGACCACACAACCCGGGAGAGAACCGAGTGGCATCGAACGAAACTAAAACATTGAACGATACAAAACCATTGAAGGTGGCCCTGCTTGGCTTTGGAACCGTTGGCTCGGCCGTGGCGCGCATCCTGAGCGATGAGCCGGAGCGGCTGCCCCTGCGCCTGACGCACGTCTTCAACCGCAACGTCGAACGCAAGCGCGTGCAGTGGACCGATCCCAGCGTGATATGGACGAGCAACGTGGACGAGGTGCTGGCCAGCGACGCCGACATCATCGTGGAGCTGGTGGGCGGTATTGATCCGGCACACGACTGGGTGCGGCAGGCGCTCCAGGCCGGCAAGAGCGTGGTGACGGCCAACAAGAAGCTGATCGCCGCGCATGGTCCGGAGTTGAGCCGCCTGGCGCAGGAGCACGGCGCGACGCTTGCGTTTGGCGCCAGCGTGGCCGGCGGAGTGCCGGTGATTGACGCGCTGCAGGAAGGGTTGGCCGGAGACAAGCTCTACCGCGTCAGCGGCATCCTCAATGGCACCTGCAACTTCATCCTGACCAAGCTGGAGAACGAAGGATTGGACTTTGCCACCGCGCTGAAGCAGGCGCAGGAAGCGGGCTTTGCCGAGGCCGATCCGACGGACGACGTGGATGGCTACGACGCGCGCGCCAAGCTGGTGATCCTCGCACGCATTGGCCTGAAGGCCATCGTGCAGCCGGAGCAGGTTCCCTGCGGCAGCATCCGCGAGCTGGATGCCGTGGACTTTATCTACGCGCACGAGCTGGGCTGCACCATCCGGCAGATCTCGCGGGCGGAGCGAACCAATCAGCACGTGCTGGCCTCGGTGCGTCCCGCGCTGGTGCCCATGGATTCGCCGACGGCGCACATTACGGGCAGCCTGAACCTTGTGTTATCGAGCGGTAAGTACGGCGGACAGACGGCCTTCAGCGGTCACGGTGCGGGCGGACATTCGACGGCGGTGGCCGTGGTCAGCGATCTGCTGGACGTGGCGCGCGGAGGTTCATACTCCGATCCACGCTCGCAGGTGGAGGCCGAAGTTCTGCCGGTGAGCGCCAACTTCGCCGACAAGTATTACCTGCGCTTCACCGTGCGTGACCGACCCGGCATTGTGGCTGCGATTGCCACCGCGCTGGCGGCACACGGAATTAACATTGATGCACTGCTGCAAAAACCCGGCTTCGGCAAAGAGGCTCTGCCCTTTGTGGTGACGCTGGAAGAGTGCACGGCGGAGAAACTGGAGTCCGCCATGGCCGACATCCGCAAGCTCGACTTCCTGGTGGGCGAGCCGCTGACCATGCCAATCCTGACGAGGGAGCTGTAATGCAACTGCGTTGTTTCGATCCCAACTGTGCCACTACCCTGCCCCTGCACGCCGCGGCCCTGGAGTGTCCGCGCTGCCATGGACTACTGGAAGTGGAAGTGGATGCGCCGCAGCAGTCGGCCTCCGAGTTGAAGGAACTTTGGGCGCAGCGTCGCCGCTCCCGCGATGCGCGTGACATCAGCGGCGTGTGGCGCTATCGCGAGTTTCTGCCCGCCTATGCGGCGGATGAGGTTGTCACGCTGGGCGAGGGCAACACGCCTTTGGTGCGCGGCCATCGCACGGCGGAGTTCGCCGGCGTCAGCGATCTGCAATTCAAGCATTTGGGTTGGAATCCGACGGGCTGCTTTAAGGACCTTGGCATGACCGTGGGAATGACCGAGGCAAGGCACATGAAGGCCACGGTGGTGGCCTGCGCCAGCACGGGCAACACGGCGGCATCGCTGGCGGCCTACGCGGCGCGCGCCGGAGTGGCGGGCCGCGTCTACCTGCCGGCCGGGCAGGTCTCGCTGAACAAGCTGGCCCAGGCATTGGACTTTGGTGCCGAGATCGTCGAGGTGGAAGGCAGCTTCGATGACGCACTCAATACCCTGCTGGCCAAGACCAGCGAAGGCATTTATTTCCTGAACTCGATCAATCCCTTCCGCGTCGAGGGGCAGAAGACGACGATGTTCGAGTTGCTCGACCAGCTCAACTGGAAGGCCCCGGACTATCTTGTGCTGCCCGGCGGCAACCTTGGCAACTCGGCGGCCTTCAGCAAAGCCTTTGAGGAGATGCTGCGCTTCGGACTGATTGATCGCGCGCCGAAGATGATCGTTGTGCAGGCCGCAGGGGCAAATCCCTTTGCGCAGATGTGGCGCACGGGGGCCGCAATGCTGACCCCCGTGGCCGAGCCGGAGACCATCGCCACGGCCATTCGCATCGGCAATCCGCGCTCCTGGCAAAAAGCATTGCGTGGCGTAAAGGCCACCGGAGGACAGGTGTTGGACGTGACCGACGCGGAGATCGGCGAGGCCAAGGCCGTCATTGGACGCGATGGCATCGGCTGTGAGCCGGCATCGGCAGCGACGCTGGCCGGGCTGCGCAAGCTGCGCACGAGCGGAGAGATTCCGGCATCGGCAAGCGTCGTTGCCATCCTCACCGGACACGTGCTGAAGGATACGAACTTCATCATCCAATCTCATCAGAAGCAGAGTCAGCATCATCAGGAAAATCAGGCGGAGGCCAATCATGCGCACTCATGACGGCGAATTTGTCATCAAGGTTCCAGGCTCCATCGCAAATCTCGGTCCCGGCTTTGACACCCTGGCCGTGGCCGTGCAGCTCTACCTGACGCTGCACGTGCGCCCCGGCACTGGCAAGGGACTGCAGTTCAACTTCACGAACGTGCAGCTTGATGGCGAGAACTACATCGAGCGCGGACTGCGCTACTTGGCCACGCGCCACGGCTTCACCATTCCCGCGCTGGATATTGAGGTCGAAAGCGAGATTCCGATGAAGGGCGGACTGGGCAGCAGCGCCGCCGCCACCGTCGCCGGGTTGCGTCTGTATGAGGCGCTTACCGGGCCGATTGACGAGCAGGAGCTGCTGACCGCGGCCTGCGAGTTGGAGGGGCATCCCGACAACGTGGCCGCTGCCCTGCTGGGCGGGCTCACCGTGAGCTGCGAGGTTCCGGGAGCGTTGCGCGTGTTGCGTGCGCAGTGGCCGGAGTCGCTGGCCATTCTGGCTGCCACCCCTGAGGTGCACCTGGCCACCTGCGCCAGCCGCGCCGTACTGCCGGAGCTTGTCCCGCGCGGCGACGCCATCTTCAACGTGCAGCGCGTGGCGTTTCTGCTGGAGGCGTTGCGCTCGGCCGACTTCGCCCTGCTGCATGAGGCCATCGAGGACCGCCTGCATCAGCCCTATCGCGCGGCGATCGTGCCGGGGCTCACGGAGGCCCTGGCGCTGAAGCATCCCAGCCTGCTCGGCGTCTGCCTGAGCGGAGCCGGTCCGACGATCCTCGCGCTGGCGCAGCAGCATCTGGATGAGATTAGCGATGAGCTGCGAGCGATCTACGCCAAGCTCAACATCCCTGTCCGCGTGCGGGTGCTGCACGTGCATCCCACCAACGGCCGCAAGCCGGACGCCGCGCACAGCTATTGCGTGGATACGGCCGCGACATGGAGCAGGTAACGTTGTAGAAATCCGCACAATAAGAAGAGACGGCCCGCGAGCCGTCTCTTCTTATTGTTGCCGCACTCATGGTTTACGGAATCGAGCGCAGGTACTTATCTACCGTGGCGGCCGTCTTGCGGCCTTCGTTGATGGCCCACACAACGAGCGACTGACCGCGGCGCATGTCTCCGGCGGCGAAGATGCCCGGGACCGAAGTCGTGTGCTCCTCGTCGGTGGCCACGTTGCCGCGGTTGTCGAGCGCGACGCCGAGTTGCTCGATCATGCCACCGCGCACCGGGCCGGTAAAGCCCATGGCCAGCAGAACCAGATCAGCTTCGATTGTGCTCTCCGTGCCGGCGACGGGTTCGAACTTGGGCGGCGCGCCCACCTGCACCACGTTGAGGCGCTTCACGTTGCCATCGGCATCGCCTTCAAAGCTGGTGGTAGCGATGCTCCACTCACGGGTGCCACCCTCTTCATGCGCGCTCTCCGTGCGCAGTTGCAGCGGCCACAAGGGCCACGGAGTTTGCGGCGCGCGCTCGTTGGGCGGCTTGGGCATGATCTCAAATTGCAGAACACTGGCCGCGCCCTGGCGAAGACTGGTGCCAAGGCAATCGGCGCCCGTGTCTCCGCCGCCGATGATGACCACCTTTTTGCCGGTGGCGAGGATCGTCTCCTCCGGCGGCACGCGGCCGCCCCAGAAGCGCTTGGTCTGCTGCGGTAGGAACTCCATGGCGAAGTGAATGCCCCTCAGCTCGCGCCCCGGCACCTTCAAATCGCGCGGAGCCTCCGAGCCTCCGGCCAGCACCAGCGCGTCGTAATCGCGGCGCAGGTCGGCTACATCCACCGTGACGCCGACGTTTGCGTTGACGACAAACTTCACGCCTTCGGCTTCCATCTGCGCCAGGCGGCGGTCAATCACCTGCTTTTCCAGCTTGAAGTTCGGAATGCCGTAGCGCAGAAGTCCGCCGAGCTTGTCGGCCTTTTCATACACCGTCACATCGTGTCCGGCGCGGCAGAGCTGTTGCGCGGCGGCCAGTCCGGCGGGTCCGGAACCGATGACGGCCACCTTGCGTCCCGTCTTCTCCGGAGGAAGCTCGGGTACGATCCAACCTTCGGCCCAGCCTTTTTCCACGATCGTCTTTTCAATCTGCTTGATGGTCACCGGCGGCTGGTTGATGCCGAGCACGCAGGCGGCCTCGCACGGTGCGGGACAGATACGTCCGGTGAAGTCCGGAAAGTTGTTGGTGGCGTGCAGGCGGCGCACCGCCTCCTCCCAACGTCCGCGATACACCAAATCATTCCAGTCTGGAATGTGGTTATTGACCGGGCAGCCGGTGTGGCAGAAGGGCACGCCGCACTCCATGCAGCGCGCGCCCTGCTGCTGCAAAGCGTCTTCGGGAAACTCCTGGTAAATCTCCAGCCAGTCCTTTACGCGCTCTTCAGGAGCGCGGCGCGAAGGCAGTTGACGCGTGAATTCCAGAAAGCCGGTGGGCTTACCCATGCTGCACCTCCAGGGCCGCCACGGTGGCGCCGGCGTACTGCGCCTGCACCCGCGGAACACCCAGCACACGCTTCAATTCGTGCGGGTAGACCTTGATGAAGTGCGGCAGCACATTCATCCAGTTGTTGAGGATGCGCGTGGCCTGCGGGCTCCCGGTGCGCCGCGCGTGCTCTTCCACCAGCGAGGTCAGGATGCGGATGTCGGAGGCTCCCATGACGGGCTCCAGGTCCACGCTGGCCATGTTGCAGCTCTTCTCGCGGAAGTCGCCGTGCTCGTCGTAAACGTAGGCGATGCCGCCGCTCATGCCGGCCGCGAAGTTGCGTCCGCAGCGGCCCAGCACCACCACCACGCCGTTGGTCATGTACTCGCAGCCGTGGTCACCCACGCCTTCCACAACGGCGGTGGCGCCGGAGTTGCGCACTGCAAAACGCTCGCCGCCCATGCCGCTGAAGTAGGCCTCGCCGCTGGTGGCGCCGTACAGCACCACGTTGCCTACGATGATGTTCTCCTCCGGCTGGAAGGTGGAACCGCGCGGCGGATAGACGATGATGCGTCCGCCGCTCAGGCCCTTGCCAACGTAGTCGTTGGCCTCGCCCTCCAGGGTCATGGTGATGCCCTTGGCGAGAAACGCTCCGAAGCTTTGCCCGGCCGAGCCGGTGAAGTTAAGGCGGATGGTTTCATCCGGCAGGCCATCCGCGCCGTGGCGACGGGCCACCTCTCCGCTGAGCATAGTGCCCACCGTGCGATGCACGTTCTTGATGTCGAAGCTCAGCTCGACCGGCTTGCCCGCCTCCAGCAATGGACGCACGCTGCTGAGCAGCTGATGATCGAGCGCCTGCTCCAGGCCGTGATCCTGCTTCTGCGTGCAGTGCCGCGCCACGCGCGTCGGTAGCGGCGGCAGGTACAGGATGGTGGAGAGGTCAATGCCCTTGGCCTTCCAGTGGTCGCTGGCCAGATGATGCTCCAGGCGATCCACGCGGCCCACCATCTCGTCGAAGGTGCGGAAGCCGAGCTGCGCCATGTACTCGCGAACCTGCTCGGCGAGGAAGAAGAAGAAGTTGACGACGTGCTCGGGCTGTCCGGCAAAGCGCTGGCGAAGCACCGGATCCTGCGTGGCAATGCCCACGGGACAGGTGTTCAGGTGGCACTTGCGCATCATGATGCAACCGAGCGCAACCAGCGGCGTGGTGGCGAAACCGAACTCCTCGGCGCCGAGCAGCGCGGCGATGACCACGTCGCGGCCGGTCTGCAACTTGCCGTCGGTCTGCACGCGGATGCGGCTGCGAAGATCGTTGAGCAGCAGAACCTGCTGCGTCTCGGCCAGGCCCAGCTCCCATGGAATGCCGGCGTGGCGGATGGAGCTGAGCGGCGAAGCGCCCGTGCCACCGTTGTCTCCGCTGATGAGCACAACGTCCGCATGAGCCTTGGCCACTCCGGCGGCCACCGTGCCCACGCCAACTTCGCTGACCAGCTTGACGCTGATGCGCGCCACCGGGTTCACGTTCTTCAGGTCGTAGATAAGCTGCGCGAGATCCTCAATCGAATAAATGTCGTGGTGCGGCGGTGGCGAGATCAATCCCACGCCGGGCGTCGAGTGACGCAACTTGGCGATAATCTCATCCACCTTATGGCCGGGCAGTTGTCCGCCCTCGCCGGGCTTCGCACCCTGCGCCATCTTGATCTGCAACTCGTCGGCGTTGACCAGGTAGTTCGTCGTCACGCCGAAGCGTCCGCTGGCCACCTGCTTCACCGAACTGCGCCGCAGGTCGCCATTCGCGTCCGGTTGGAAGCGGTTGGAGTCCTCGCCACCTTCGCCGGTGTTGCTGCGCCCGCCAATGCGGTTCATGGCGATGGCCAAGGTCTCATGCGCCTCCTTGCTGATGGAGCCATAGCTCATGGCGCCGGTGGCAAAGCGTTTGACGATCTCCTGCGCCGGCTCGACTTCCTCGAGCGGCACCGGCTTGTCGGAGTGCTTGAGTTGCAACAGTCCGCGCAGCGTGCACAACTGCTTGTTCTGTAGGTCAATCAGGTCGGTGTATTCCTGGAAGGTCTTGCGGCTGCCCTGGCGCACGGAGTGTTGCAGCTTGCTGATGGTCTCCGGGTTAATCAGGTGATATTCGCCGTTGACGCGATGACGGTAGGTGCCCCCCACGTCGAGGTCGAGCCCGGAGTTCGGACGCGGCGCAAAGCCGTGCGCGTGGCGCATGACGCATTCTTCGGCCAGCACCTCCAGCCCAACGCCTTCAATGCGCGAGGGCGTGCCGGAGAAGTATTCGCGCACAAGGTCGCGATTCAAACCGATGGCCTCAAAGACCTGCGCGCCGCGATAGCTTTGCAGGGTGCTGATGCCCATCTTGGAAAACGTTTTGAGCAGGCCCTTGTTGATGGCCTTGACGAAGTTCTTGCAGGCCTTCTCCGGAGTAATCTCCGGCGGAAGAATGCCACGGGCGCACATGTCGTCCATGGTCTCAATCGCCAGGTAGGGATTCACCGCGCTGGCACCATAGCCGATCAAGAGCGCGAAGTGCATGACCTCACGCGGCTCGCCGCTCTCCACGATCAAGGCGATCTTGGTGCGCGAGCCCTCCTTGACCAGATGGTTGTGCACGGCGGCCAGGGCCAGCAGGCTCGGAATCGGCGCGTATTCCTTATCCACGCCACGGTCGCTGAGGATGAGCAGAGTGTAACCGCTCTCCACGGCCAGCGAGGCGCGGCGGCAAAGGCCGTCGAGTCCGCGCTTCAGGCCCACGCCATCCTCGTCCACCAGGAAGGCGGCCGAGAGCGTGGTGGCCAGCAGGTCTCCACTGCTGACGCGGCGCAGCTTCTCCAGGTCGCGATTGGTCAGCACCGGCTGCGGCAGCTTGAGCGTGTGGCAGTTCAGCGGCGTCTCTTCCAGAATGTTGCGCTCGGTGCCGATGTAGCTGATCAACGACATCAGCAGGTCCTCGCGGATCGGATCAATCGGCGGATTCGTGACCTGCGCAAAGAGCTGCTTAAAGTAGTGGAAGAGCAGTTGCGGACGGTCGCTGAGGCAGGCCAGCGGCGTGTCCGAACCCATCGAGCCAATCGGCTCCTCGCCGTTCTTCGCCATCGGCTCCAGGATGACCTTCAGGTCCTCCTCGGTGTAGCCGAAGACGCGCTGGCGGGTGATGATCGTCTCCAGACTGGAAGTATGGTGGCGCGTCGGCTCCGGCAGGTGGTCGAGCGTGATCTGGTTCTGCTTGATCCATTCGCCGTAGGGCTGGCGCGCGGCCAGTTCGCTCTTGATCTCGTCGTCGCTGATGATGCGCTGCTGGACGGTGTCCACCAGGAACATCTTTCCCGGCTGCAGGCGGCCTTTGCTCTTCACGCGCTCAGGCGGAAACTCCAACACGCCGGCCTCGCTGGCCAAAACCACCAGGTCATCGTTGGTGATGACGTAACGCCCCGGACGCAGGCCGTTGCGGTCCAAAGTGGCGCCAATGACGCGGCCATCGGTAAAGGCCATCGCCGCCGGACCGTCCCAGGGCTCCATCAGGGAGGCGTGATACTCGTAGAAGGCCCGCTTCTCAGGGTCCATGTGCGGATTGCCGGACCACGCCTCGGGAATCAGCATGGCCATGACGTGCGGCAGCTCGCGGCCGGAGTGCAAGAGCAGCTCCACGGCATTGTCGAGCGAGCCGGAATCGCTCAGGCCCGGCGTGATGACCGGGAAGATTTTCTTCAGGTCCTCGCCGAACAGCGGAGACTCCAGCAGGCGCTGGCGGGCGTTCATCCAGATGACATTGCCCTTGACCGTGTTGATTTCGCCGTTGTGAGCGATGTGGCGATAGGGGTGGGCCAGCGGCCAGCTCGGGAAGGTATTCGTCGAGAAGCGCTGATGCACCAAACAGAGCGCGCTCTTTACCAGCGGGTCGCTCAGCTCGGGATAGAACTTGGTGATCTGCGGAGCCAGCAGCAGCCCCTTGTAAACGATGGTGCGACAGGAGAGCGATGGGATGTAGAAGAAGCCCTTGCCCTCGATCTCCGAGTGCAGAATCTCGTTTTCCACGCGGCGGCGGATGATATACAGCTTGCGCTCAAAGTCCTTCTCGTCGAGCAGTTCGGGAGTCTTGAGGAAGACCTGCTCGATGTAGGGCTGCGAGCCGCGGGCCACGCGGCCAATGGCGTTGGTCTCCACCGGAGTATCGCGCCAGCCCAGAACCTCCAGGCCTTCTTCCTTGCTGATTGTCTCCAGCACGCCCTCGCACTGCAGGCGCTCCAGCTTGCCGACGGGCAAAAACACCATGCCGACGGCGTACTGTCCTTGCTCGGGCAGGCTGATGCCCTGGTTGGCGCACTCACGCACAAAGAACTCGTGGGGAATCTGGATCAGCACGCCGGCGCCGTCGCCGGTCTCGGGATCGCATCCGCAGGCGCCGCGATGCTCCAGGTGGGTCAGCACCTCGATGCCCTGCTCTACGATGGCGTGGGTACGCTCGCCGCGGATGCTGGCCACAAAGCCCATGCCGCAGTTGTCGTGCTCGTTGGCGGGGTCGTACATGCCCTGGGCCGCGGGTAGTCCCACGGCCACCGGCTGCTGCACGTCCTGCTGACTGCCCTGTCCTTCTTCTCGCATCGCTCTCCCCGTTTGCGGTGCGCATCGCCTGTCCATGCGCTGAAAGATGGCTTATAAAACACGAAACCCGCCTGACTTGGGTCTGGCGGGTAAATAGTACTTCGGCTGGTATGAATGCCTGGTTCTATCCCCCGCTGGGTGTGCTAATTCGCTTCGACGCGGCCATTGTTGTGGCACGCATCGAGACGGGTGTAGCCTGCGGGTTTGTTACCAGTCGGACCATATCTGTATGACAACTTTACCGACAAAGGCGGACGGAGTCAATGGTTTCCAGCCATCTTCGCCTGCCTTTCTCCGCCTCCGGCGGTGCTGCGGGCAGGTGACGGCCGTGGTGCGTGCGGACCTCGCAGGGCCTCTAACATCTTGAATCTGCGCCATCTGTGCTACCATCTACATAGTGTCTGCACAGTGCGGATACGTGATTCTGGGTTGGCCCCGCCGAGTGACACTGCGATTCGAGCTCAAAATCTCCCCCAGGCCTGGCTCAGGCCTACCCTTGCAGCACCTGAACATCCGCGCACCCAAAACCGGGAAGCGCACAGTGAAAAGAGAAAACCACTACCGATGAAGAACTTTCAAGAAATGCCGCTCCAGCCGCGCTTAAAGCAGGCGCTGGCGGCTAACGACTTTGTAACCCCCACCCCGGTGCAGACGCAGGCCATTCCGCCCGCCCTCGACGGCGATGACGTCATCGCCACCGCGCAGACCGGGACCGGCAAGACCCTGGCCTTCCTCATCCCCACCCTGGAGATGCTGGTCCAGGTGCCCGTTGGCCACGTCAACGCCCTCGTATTGGTGCCCACCCGCGAGCTGGCCATCCAGGTACACGAGCAGCACGAAAAATTGCGCAGCAAGAAGAGCCCGCCAGCCGCATTGGTCATTGGCGGACTCAGCGAGAAGGAACAGCTCCGCCAGATCAAGGCTGGAGCCAGGGTCATCGTGGCCACTCCCGGACGCCTGGAAGACTACATGCGCCGCAAGCTGGTGAACCTGAACTTTGTCTGCGTTCTGGTGCTGGACGAAGTGGACCGCATGCTGGACATGGGCTTTTTGCCGGCCATCACCCGCATTCTGTCCGCACTGCCCAAGGATCGCCAGACCCTGTGCTTCTCCGCCACACTGGAGAAGAGCGTGCAGCATCTGCTGACCAAGTGCACGCGCGACGCCGTCCGCATTGAGATTGGCAACATCCTGAAGCCCGCCGAGCTGGTCGAGCTGGCCGCCTACGAAGTTCCCCTGATGCAGAAGCGCAGCGTTCTGCGCGAGTTGATCACCGAGGAGCCGGGCAAGACCCTGATCTTCGCCCGCACCCGCCGCGGCGCCGAGCGTTTGGCCCGCGACCTGGTTCGCGATGGCTATTCGGCCAGCATGATCCACGGCGACCGCACCCAGAGCCAGCGCATGGCAGCGCTCAGTGGCTTCGAGAAGGGCCGCTTCCAGATACTGGTGGCGACCGACGTGGCCGCCCGCGGACTGCACATCGGAGAGGTTCTGCACGTCATCAACTACGACCTGCCGAACATGGCCGAGGACTTCATCCACCGCGTAGGCCGCACCGGCCGCGCCGGACACACCGGCCGCGCCACCAGCATCGTCAGCGGAGCCGAGATGATCGAGCTGCGCCGCTTTGAGAAGGCTCTGAAGCTCAAGATCGAACGCAAGTTCCTGAGCGAGGATGCGGCCGCCAACGCCGAAGCCTCCGCCAAGCCCATCTCCATCAGCCGCGGACGCCGCGACAGCAACACGCTGCGCTCGCGCACGTTGACCCGGCTGCCGGGCGAGATCTTCGCCTAAACAGCCTGCAAACAAGTCCGCGCGGAACTTACAGACCGCGCGGAGTAAGGCTCTAGAATCAAGACAAATAGAAAACGCCGGAGAGAGCAAACTCCGGCGTTCGTGTTTTTGCCCACAAACTTTCTAAGCTATTGCGCCGTCCAGCCGCCATCCACCGGCAGGCTGATGCCCGTGATGTTCTGAGCCGCCGGCGAGCAGAGGAAGACCGCCACGCCGCCAATGTCCTCCACCTTGGTAAAGCGCAGGGAGGGCTGTTTTTCCGCCAGAAGGTTGTGCTCGGCCGTCTTGATGTCAATCTTCCCCTCGGCCGCGCGCGCGTCAATCTGCTTCTGTACCAGAGGGGTCAGTACCCAGCCCGGGCAGATGGCGTTGCAGGTGATACCCGTTGTGGCCGTCTCCAGGGCAACCACCTTGGTCATGCCCACGATGCCATGCTTGGCGGCCACGTAGGCCACCTTGTTGGCGCTGGCCACCAGTCCGTGGGTGCTGCCGGTATTAATAATGCGTCCGTAGCCGCGCTTTTTCATGCCGGGCAGGGCGGCGTGGATGGTGTGGAAAGCCGACGACAGGTTAATGGCAATGATCAGGTCCCACTTCTCGGTCGGGAACTCGTCCACCGGCGCCACGTGCTGGATGCCGGCGTTGTTTACCAGGATGTCCACCGAGCCCAGGCGCTTTTCGGCGTCTGCGATGAGCGCCGCGCACTCGGCGGGTTTTGAGAGATCTGCCGGATTGTAGAAGACCTGGACGCCGTGCTTGGCGGCCAGTTCGGCGCGCAGCTTTTCAATGGCCGCGGCGTCTCCAAATCCGTTGAGCATGATGTTGGCTCCCTGGGCGGCCAGAGCCCGGGCCACGCCCTCGCCGATACCGCTGGTGGAGCCGGTCACAACCGCATTACGACCCTTCAGCATGATGTCCTCTTTTAAGCGCGTGCGATGCTTGCGCCGCACGTCTTTGGTTTGACTCCTAAGCACCGAATACTCTATACCATCCGGGCCATGTTGACCCTCACTTTTCTGCCCTGATTTTGCCGCAGCGGGGCTACCGGGCGGGAAAGCTGGCCGCGGCCGTAATCAGTTATAATTAAGCCTTCGGCAGCATGCGACATTTCGCGCTTGTGAGCCCCCAGGAGGGCTGGTTTGAAGAGGTTTATTGACTCGTTTTTTGACACGCTTTCGAGCGCGCTGGAGAACGTCCAGTGTACCGGGCTGGCGGGAGCGCCGCTGGAGCGTGGTGCGGCCTATGAGCGGGCGCTGTGCATGGCGCTGGAAGCCACCTCGCGGGGCAACAAGCTGATGTTCGTCGGCAACGGCGGCTCGGCGGCCATTGCCGCCCACATGGCCATTGACTTCAGCAAGAACGGGGAGATGCCGGCGATGTGCTTCAACGACGGCGCGGCCCTCACCTGCCTGGGCAACGACTTCGGCTACGAAGAGGTGTTTGCACAGCAACTGCGCTTCCACGCGCGCCGCGGAGACCTGCTGGTTGCCATCTCCAGTTCGGGCAAGTCGGAGAACATCCTGCGCGCCGTGCAGGTGGCGCAGCAGACCGGCTGCAGCATCATCACCCTGAGCGGCTTTGCCGCCGATAACCCGCTGCGTTCGCTGGGCGAGGTGAATTTTTACGTTGCATTGAGCGACTACGGGCTGGTGGAGGTGGCGCACACCGCGCTGATCCACGCCGTGGTGGAACTGAAGCGTGCCAGCACCTTGACGGCGCGCACAGCGGACTAGGCTGCCATGATTATCAGCAAGACTCCCTGCCGGGTGAGCTTTGCCGGCGGCGGCAGCGACATTGAGAGCTACTATCGCGAGCACGGCGGCGCGGTGGTCAGCGTCACCATTGACAAGTACGTCTACCTCACGCTGCAACAGAAGTTCGATCACCACATCCGCATCGGCTACTCGCGCACCGAAGAGGTCGAGCACGTAGATCAAATCCAGCATCCGATCGTGCGACACTGCCTGCGCATGCTGGGTCCGCAGCAAGGCATCGAGATCACTTCGCACGCCGATATCCCCTCCCGCGGCAGCGGTCTGGGCTCGTCGAGTTCGTTCACCGTGGGGCTGCTCAACGGCCTGTATGCCTACCAGGGGCGGCACGTCTCCGCCCAGAAGCTGGCCGAGCAGGCCTGCCACGTCGAGATCGGGCTCTGCGGCGACCCGATTGGCAAGCAGGACCAGTACGCCGCGGCCTATGGCGACCTGCGCATGTACCACTTCCGTCAGGATGGCTCGGTGGACGTGGAGCCGCTGATCTGCAAGGTCTCCACCATTGAGCGGCTGCAGAACAACCTGATGATGTTCTACACCGGCCTGACCCGCAGCGCCGCCGACATCCTGAAAGAACAGACTGCGGTGCTTGGCGAGCGCAGCTCGGCCATTGCGACCATGCACCGCATGGTGGAGTACGCCCACGCGCTGCGCCATGAGTTGGAGAACGGCAATCCGGACGGCGTCGGCGAGATTCTGCATGAGAGCTGGCTGCTGAAGCGCACCCTGACCGGCAGCATCTCGAATTCCGCCATTGACGGCTGGTATGAAGCGGCGCGGAAGGCTGGCGCAGTGGGCGGCAAGATTCTGGGCGCGGGCGGCGGCGGATTTCTTCTCCTCTACGTTCCGCCGGAGCGCCGTGAGGATGTGAAGGCCGCGCTCCACCAGTTGCGCCGTATTCCCTTCCGCTTTGAGCACGAGGGCAGCAAGATCATCTTCTACAATCCCACCACGCTCGACCCCGAGCGCGAGGATGAGGAAGCGCGCTCAGAACGCTGAGCCTTCAGAAAGGCGCCACAAGGTGAACGCAGTCATATTGGCCGGGGGCAAGGGTTCCAGGCTGGCGGCCCGCAGCCAGGGGCTGCCCAAGCCGCTGGTTCCTGTGAACGGCAAGCCCCTGCTGGAGTATCAGCTTGAGTTGCTGGCGCGCCATGGCGCTGCGCAGGTGACCCTGCTGTGCGGATACGGCGCGGCGGTGATTCGCGAATTTGCGGGCGACGGCTCACGCTGGGGACTGCGCGTCGAGTGCGTGGATGAAACCACTCCGCTGGGCACCGCCGGAGCGGTGATTGCCGCCCTGGACAGGTTGCCCGAGGAGTTCGTGGTGCTCTACGGCGACACCATGGTCAACGTGGACCTGGAGCGCTTTTATACCGCGCACAAGGCTTCCAAGGCCGCCGCAACGCTCTTCCTTCATCCCAACTCACACCCGGAGGATAGCGACCTGGTCGAGAGCGACGAGCACGGCCGAGTCGAGGCCATCCATGGCTATCCGCATCCGGAAGGCGTTCTGCTGCCCAACCAGGTGAACGCGGCGCTGTACGTTTTGCGCGCGGAAGCGCTGCGCGGCTTTGCTGTTCCGGAGAAGCCGTTGGATTTTGCCAAGCATCTGTTTCCGGAGATGCTCCGCCGCGGCGTTGCCCTCTACGGTTACCGCAGTGGAGAGTACATCAAGGACGCAGGCACTCCCGAGCGCCTGGACCAGGTGGAGCAGGATGTGCTCCGGGGCGTGGTGGCGCGCGGCAGCCTGGCCGTGCGGCGTCCGGCGGTCTTTCTCGACCGCGACGGAACCATCAACGAAGAGGTCAGCTACATCTCGCGTCCCGAGCAGCTCAAGCTCATCCCCGGCGCCGCCGAGGCGATTCGCCTGCTGCGCGCCGCGGGCTACCGCATCGTGGTGATCACTAACCAGCCGGTCATCGCACGCGGCGAATGCAGTGAGCGCGAATTGCTGAGCGTGCATGACTACATGGAGCGCGAGTTGAGCCTCCGGGGCGCGTTTCTGGATGGCATCTATTATTGCCCGCATCATCCTGACAAGGGCTTCGGAGGCGAGCGCGCGGAGCTCAAGTTCGACTGCGACTGCCGCAAGCCGAACGATGGCATGATTCGCCAGGCGGTGCGCGAGTTGAACCTCGATCTTGAAGCAAGCTGGCTGATCGGCGATCGCACCGTGGACGTGCAGACAGCGCACAACTGCGGCATCCGCTCGGTGCTGCTGCGCACCGGCGCCGGAGGCAACGACCAGCGCCACGCGGCCGAAGCCGACCATACTCATGACGACCTGCTGGCCGCGGCGCACTTCATCCTGCAGCTCGCGCCATCTGCGACGGAAAGATAATTCCCATGCATTGGATTGCAATACTACTGGCCGCCGTTGGAGTCATCGGCACGCTCTCCTCCACGGTTTTTCTCGGCCTCGCCCTGATCGGCGTACGACGCTTCCACAGGATTGCCGGCGAGCAGAAGAAGATGGAAGCCACCCTCGCCGACGCACAGCTTCCCTTTGTTTCCCTGCTCAAGCCGCTGCACGGAGTGGAGCCCCAGCTGGAGGAAAACCTGGAGAGCTTTTTCCTTCAGGACTATCCGGCGTTTGAAATCCTGTTTGCTGCCGACACCGCTGACGATGCCGCGCTGACCATCGCACGTCGCGTGATGGCGCGCTATCCGGAGAGGCCGTCGCAGATCGTCGTCAACGGCGAGCCGCCCTGGCCCAATCCTCCGGCATATTCGTTTTTCTGCATGGAGAAGCTCGCCCGCGGCAACATCTTGGTGACCAGCGACAGCGACGTGATCGTCGAGCAGGGCTACCTGCGCCAGGTTGTGCCGCCGTTGCTGGCCAAGAACACCGGCATGCTGACCTGCCTCTACCGTGGACTGAACACCGGAGGATTCTGGTCGCTGATGGATGCCATCGGCATGAGCGTGGAGATGACCGCCGGAGTCGTGATTGCCAACTGGATGGAGGGCATGAAGTTCGGACTGGGCCCGACCATCGTCGTGCGGCGCGACGCGCTCCAGGCCATCGGCGGGTACACGTCCATCGGCGAGTACTTCTCCAACGACTTTGTCATCGGAAATCTGATCGCTGAGAAGGGCTTCGATATCACCCTCTCGCGGCACATCATCTCGCACGTTGTGCCGCCCATGACCTTTCAGCGCATGTGGCAGCGGCAGGTGCGTTGGGCCGCCGGAACCAGGCGCTCGCGGCCACTCGGACATCTGGGCTCGGGATTGGTCTACGCCGTTCCCTTCGGAATTATTGCCCTGATCGCCGGAGCCATGTTGGGACATCCCGTGCTGGGCGGGGCGATCTTCGGATGGTCCATCCTGAACCGGATGATTGAGGCGCTGGCGATTGGATGGGGCGTCACGCGCGATCGCGAATGCCTGCGGCGCTCATGGCTCTATGCCGTGCGTGACCTGTTGGGCTTCGCCGTTTGGACGGCCAGCTATCTGCACGGCAAGATTTCCTGGCGTGATGGAAAGTTTGAATTGATTGATGACGGCCGCGTACGCATGCGCGACCATGATGGCAATATCGTCACCAGCCGCGGCGCGTAACGCACGAGTCTCCGGCCGGAGCAAAGTCCTCAGACTCGCGCCGAGCTGGCGCTCATCCGAGCATGCAATCAATGGTTGACGTAGATGACCTTGCCCGAGCTGGTGGCGAACTCCTGCGGCGCGCCGCCCAGCAACGCGCGAACCTTCTTCTGCTCAAAGTCCGGCGCGAAGACAAAGACGCGCACCGGCGACTTCCACAGCCGCACCAGGTCGTCGTCTTCCAGGAATATCTTCGGCGCATCCGGAAAGCTGGACCCGAACCACAAGCTGCTGGTGCGGCCGTTGACCAACTCCACGCGGTGCGGAAGGTAATACACAATCGAGCTGCCGAAGGAGTGATCGCCGTAGATCAGCACGCGGTCTTCCGGACGCACCACCTGCTCCAGCCGCCGCTCCAGCACACGCGAGCTCAGGTAGGGATCGAACCTCACCAGCGCCACGTGCGCCGCCACCAGGAAGAGCGCCATGCTGGCCGCCAAGGCCCATGTCGCCGCGTAATGACGCTTCCGCCAGCGCAGGCCAAGCTCCAGCAATGAGCCCACCAGCAAGGCGATGACCGCGAGAATGGCCGGCAAACGCAGGGCGGCAAAGCTCTGCCCCGTCAGGTCCAGCACATGGCCCATGCTCAGCGTGTAATCGTCGCCGTGAGTCTCACTCAACACGGAGCCGATGTCCGGCACAAAAGGCAAGTTGCGCGACGACCACAGCCCCGCCACCAGAACACCGGCGAATGCGATACGCACCACCGCTCCCACGGCCGATGTAGCCACTAGCCAGCGCGGATGCGGCGCCTGCTCCTCGCTGGCCAGTCCATCGGCCAGCAGCATGAAGATGGCGAAATAGGTGGGGAAGGTGTAGTACTCCTGGTTAGTCGAAAGCGAGAAGAATACCAGCAGCACTGTGGCCCACAGCAGGCACACCCAGCGCGTGCGCGCCGTAAAGTCCAACTGCCCAGCGCGCGGCCACTTCATCGAATTCTTCATCCGGCGCAAGGCCACCGGAAGATACAAGCTCCACGGGAAGAGCCATACCAAATGGAGTGACCAGTACAGGTACCAGGCCTGCTTGTTGTAGTCATGCGGGACGCGCTTGCCCAAAAAGCGCATGACCTGCTCGTTAATGAAGTAGAACCAGAGGAAGCCGTGGTGCGAAGGGGTCTCCGGTGTGCGCAGAGCGGCCAGCACGTGCCAGGGCGCGGCAATGGCGAAAAACAGAACGAGGCCGCTGAAGATGTGAAACTCACGCCAGCGCCGCCACTCACCGCTGACCAGCAGGTAGGCCACGGTGGCCATGCCAATCACGACCAAGGCGATCATGCCCTTGGTGAGCACGGCCAAGGCCGCCAGCGCATACAGGCCATACCACCAGCGCGACTTCTCCACGTCCAGGGCGCGCACCAGGCAGTAGAAGCTGGCGGCAATCAGCAGGCTGAGGATCGCTTCCGGAATGAAGACCCGGGTGAACAGGAAGCAGCCAGCTCCGGTCGCCATCAGAAGCCCGGTGTAAAGCCCGGCGCGCGCGCCAAAGGCCCGGCCCGCCCAGTGCACGCCCAACAGACAGAGGCCAAGCATGGCCAGAAGGGTTGGCAGGCGGGTGGCAAAGTCGCTGATGCCGAAGATTTTGTAGCTGAGGGCCACCAGCCAATACATCAGCGGAGCCTTCTCCAAATACCTGACGCCGTTGATGTGCAGCGTGACCAGGTCGCCGGTGTGCAGCATCTCTTTCGCGGCTTCGGCGTGCCCCGTGTCCACGTCGTCCTGCAGTGTGGGCGTAAAGGCCGAGCCCAGGTAAATGGCGCAGAAGAGCAGGATCAGCGCAGCCACGGCCACGCCGCGCAAATTGCGATTTTGGGTTACGTCCAAGGCAAATCTTCCCGTCAGTGTTTTCTTATCTTTATGCTATCAGCTTGCGCGGCATGCCCGCGCGCCGCGGCGTCCTCCGCTGGGTTTTCAAGAGGCAAACTCATCCGTTAAAATATGGCCATGGCTTTTCCGATTAAAACCTGCGTCGTCTGCAAAGAGGAGTTCGAACTGAAGCCTGGCAAGCCCGGCTTCGCCAACCGCTGCCCGGATTGCACCGAAGAAGAGGCCGCGCAGCAGGCTCGCGAAAAGCTGGACGCCACCGACCGCCGCGCCGAAAGCGAGCGCAACGCCGCTCGCCGCGACGCCATGAAGAACCTGCTCTACCGCAAGGACAGCTAGCTCTTCCCCGTCCCGTCGCGCTCCTCAAGTTGCTTGAGGATTTCCTGGTAAGTCTTCGGCATCGTCACGGTCTCCCGCATGGCCACCGTAATTGGATAGCGCGTGCCGCCCTTGTGTGTGCCTTCCAGCCCGGCGACGATCTCCGCCGCATAGCGCCATGGAAAGGCGAAGGCCATCTCGTGGTCCTGCGCCATGCCGAAGACGCGGTCTCCGTTACATGGCAGCACCACTTTGGGCTCGTCGCTCAGCATCGTCTGGATGATGAGCTCGGCGCAATCCAGACGTCCGCCAGTGGTTGAGCTCAATCGTCCTCCGCGCGCGTACAGCGATGCATGCACCAGCCGCATCACCTGCGCGCTGTTGCCGTACACGGCCACCACGTGCGGCTCAAAGTTGGCGCGGTTCAGCGGAGCCACGCAGACGTACTCATACTTGCCGGGAGTGAACTTCCACACCTCGGCCTCCAGCTTCGCCGCCGCCGTATCATCCTTGCAGTACATTCCGACAGCCGCATGGCCGCTGCTGTACAACTCGTTGGGCGCGTGGAAACCAAATGCGATGGAGGCCAGCGGGCAGACGACATCCTTGCGTCCCACGGCGATGCTCCAGCCATAACGCCGCGCCACGCCAATGCTCTGGCAGACGATCCACTGCTCACCCATCGATTGGCTGGGAACCTTCACGCCTTCCGGCAAGGCCTCGCCGGGGGAGATCATGCGAATGGCCAGCGGAAAGGTGTCCGGGCGGACCAATCGGCCGATGGCGTCATCGAGAGAGCGAAGACTTGCGGCGAGCATTTCATTCATAGCAGTAACTCCAGCATGGCAGTAACTCCCGCATGGCAGCCTCTCCAGCAAAGCTGCACAGGCAACGGGAGATCATACACCACGCAAAAGCCCCATCCGCAGCGGGACGGGGCTTTGACTTTTTATTCTCGTGGCGCGCTTAGTACGCTCCGCGAAAAAGCTAATAGCGATAGGTCTCAGGCTTGTAGGGGCCTTCCACCGGCACGCCGATGTAATCAGCCTGGCGCTTGGTCAGGGTCGTCAGCTTCACGCCGATCTTCTCCAAGTGCAGGCGCGCCACTTCTTCATCCAGCTTCTTGGGCAGGGTGTAGACGTCCACGGCGTAGGTGTCGCGGTTCGCCCACAGGTCCAGTTGCGCCAGCGTCTGGTTGCTGAAGCTGTTGCTCATCACAAAGCTGGGATGCCCGGTGGCACAGCCCAGGTTCACCAGGCGGCCTTCGGCCAGCAGGAAGATCGAGTGGCCGTCGGGGAAGGTGTACATATCCACCTGCGGCTTGATGTTGGTGTGCTTCACGCCCGGCGCGTTGACCAGCTTGTCCACTTCAATCTCGTTGTCAAAGTGTCCGATGTTGCAGACGATGGCCTGGTCCTTCATCTTCGCCATGTGCTCCAGACGGATGATGTCCACGTTGCCGGTGGTGGTCACGTAGATGTCGCCCAGTCCGAGCGTGTCTTCCACGGTCGTCACCTGGTAGCCGGCCATAGCCGCCTGCAAGGCGTTGATGGGGTCAATCTCCGTGACGATGACCCGGGCCCCCATGCCGCTCAGCGAGGCAGCCGAGCCCTTGCCCACGTCGCCATAGCCGCAGATGACCGCAACCTTGCCCGCCATCATCACGTCAGTGGCGCGCTTGATGCCGTCGGCCAGCGACTCGCGGCAGCCGTACAGGTTGTCGAACTTGCTCTTGGTCACCGAGTCGTTAACGTTGATGGCCGGCACCAGCAGCGAGCCCTCTTCCTTCATGCGATACAGGCGATGCACGCCCGTCGTCGTCTCTTCGCTGACGCCGCGCCATTCCTTCACCAGCGCCTGCCAGTAGCGCGGATTCTCCGCATGCACGCGCTTCAGCAGGTTCTTGATCACCTGCTCCTCGTGCGACTCCGACGGGCTATTCACCCAGTCTGAGCCCTTTTCCAACTCGTAGCCCTTGTGGATCAGCAGGGTCACGTCGCCGCCATCGTCTACCACAAGCTGCGGACCGAGGCCGCCGGCATGGCTGATCGCCTTCAGAGTGCAATCCCAGTACTCTTCCAGGCTCTCACCCTTCCAGGCGAAGACCGGAACGCCCGTGACGGCAATGGCCGCCGCGGCGTGATCCTGCGTGGAGAAGATGTTGCAGCTGGCCCAGCGCACGGTGGCGCCCAGGGCGGTCAGCGTCTCAATCAACACGGCCGTCTGGATGGTCATATGCAGCGAGCCAGTGATGCGCACGCCCTTCAGCGGCTTTGCCGCCGCGTACTTGTTGCGAATGGACAGCAGGCCGGGCATTTCGGCCTCGGCGATGCTGATCTCCTTGCGTCCCCACTCGGCCAGCGAAAGGTCGGCAACCTTGAAGTCCTGAACAACGGGAGTGCTTTGTGTCACTAGGGAGAACCCTCCAAAAAAATAAAATCAAGTTTCGAGTGCGAGGCAATCTGTCTCTCACAGAAAACAGAGGTGCAACTCGTAACTAGGACTCAACTGATTATAACTTGGGACGGGCATGAGCAGGTTGACCAGGCTTCGCAGCAGAGGATTTCAACCCGTGATTGGGTGTGGCTCAGGGCGTTCTCAACATCAGATGCTTACTGCATTTGCCGGAATGGGATGGGATGTTGTGTACGACTGATGGACATTTCTAAAATAAAGTGCGTCACTAGTGTCGCTATATAAATATTTATATAGCAGTGATCTTAGTTTTTTGCTACGCTTTGTCCATGACACGCCATCCCAGTCCGGCAAATGCAGCGAACTCCTCGGAACGCGACATTAGCGCTGTTGCAGAAAAGTGGGGCACTGCCCTAGTCGCCGGCTACCAGATCATTCCCAATGTGCTCTTCGCAGCGCAAAGCCGCCTGGAACTCGACGCCGTGGATTGTGTGATTTTGCTCAATCTAAATCTCTTCTGGTGGAAGAAAGACGATTTTCCATTCCCTCCACCCACACTAATAGCTAAAAGGATGGGAGTTAGCCGCCGGACTGTTGAGAGACGGCTCCTCAAACTTGAGGCGAAAGGCTGGCTGAAACGCCTTCCGGCGATAGAAAAGGATGGGAATCCAAAGATTCGCAAGTACGACCTTTCGGGCATGGCAAAACGCCTTCAGGTGGCCGCGATAAGTAACTTGAACTATCGCAATTACCGTGCGGACCACCCGTCGGAACGGAATCGGCTTTTGAGCGAACGCGCGGTTGGGACTGGACGCAAGCAGTTGCTTTTGGATGGTGGCACGGAAACTTCAGTCTGACGCAACAGGAACTGGCGAGTAAAAGGGGGAACGACGGGGGAAGCATTATGGACGAACTAAAACCCAAGTGGCGTTGGCGAGGATGGCAAATGTCTCTCCAGGAGTTAGGGGAGCGCTGTCATAAGATCGAGTATGCCGCTGTTACGATTGCCAGTACAGTTGTTTTTCTCTACTTCTTGGTGCGCCTCGTATTCCGAGAACTCGGTCGCTGAATGGAACCATCGTTTCAGAATCCCTATACCCCTGTTCTGGTGTACAGCGAAAGGCGGGAAGTTGCCTATTTCTAATCCAACCAGCAAACAGGAGACATTCTGGGGGGCTCTGTTTGCCGCCGCCACCGGGGTGGCCGTGCTGTTGCAGTCGTGGCACGCGCTGCACTGGGGCCAAAGCAGTTGGCAGATGACGGACTGGCTGATTGACTACTCCGGTGGATTCGTGCGGCGCGGACTGGCCGGCGAAGGAATACTGATTGCCTCGCGTGCCACTGGCATCCCGCCGAACCTGATGGTCATCGGCATCAGCCTGGTGTTCTTCGCCATCCTCACGGCCTTCCTGGTGAAGAGCGCACGCCGCTTCGTCCCCCTGCCGCTGATCTTCTCCGGACTGTTGCTGGGCGCACCGGCCATGGAGGGAAACGCCATCCGCAAGGATGCGATGATACTGCTGGTGTTAGTGTTCTGCCTGTGGCTGCTGCAACGGTCATCACGCGAGGTTGCAAAACTCGCGGCCGTAAACCTTGTGGCCATCGTTGCCCTGCTCTGCCACGAGTCCTTCTTCTTTCTGGCCATCCCGGCGCTGGTGCTGGTCGCAGGCGAGCAAGCATCGCAAGCCCCGCGCGGGAATACGTCCAGTGGATTCTGGCGCGGACTGCTCTCACTCTCTCCCGCAATCATCGCCATGGGCGTCATCTCGCACTTTCACGGCAACCAGGCCACGGCTCGCGCAATTGACGCCGACTGGCACAGCCTCTGGCTCCAGGCCGACCCCGCAACCTGCTGCACCGTGGAGCCGCAGGCCGCAATTGATTCCATGCAATGGAGCGTTCGCCAGGGGATTGCACTCAGCGCGGAGTGCCTGCACCAGTTCTCCCATGGCATATGGGTGCCGCTGGCATGGCTCGTGCTCCTCGCCCTCAGCTTCTACTTTTTTCTGGGATGGCTGCGCCCGCGCGACGGCCAATCCACCCAATCCGCACGCGCACAGTTGGCCGCCACGATGGTATTCCAGTTGGTGATGGTTTCACCGCTGTTTGTGCTGGGGCGAGACTTCGGACGGTGGATTTTTCTCTGGCTGGCCTCGTCACTGATCCTGCACGTATTTGGATTTGGGCTGTTGGACTTCGCCCCGGAGTTCTGGTTCTTCCGGCTCTGCCGCAGCATGGGGGAGCGCATCTCGAATGCGCGTCTGCTCACGCGCTTCCAGCCGCGCTATTGGTATTTGTTGTTGGCCGGTCTACCCGCCTGCTGCTGGACTGTGGAGCACGGATTCCGCGCCGCGCCCGCAGGTTACTATCTGCGCCTCCTGCTCGTGCTGACGCATCACTGGCGCGGACCTCTATAATGCGCAGCTTTACCCTTCCGGCTTCAGAATGACGCCCATACCGCGCGTGCCGCTGATGGCTACCGTAAAAGGTTGTTCCGTGCGGATGTGGCGCACCGAGCCGATCTGCTCTACTGATGGCTGCCCGGCCAGCCATGCCCAGTCCACCAAGCCCTCGCCCAGGTCGGGATTGATGGTGAAGTAGGCGATGTGGAATGCCGTCAGGTTCTGGAAGAAGTGGCTGCCTTGCGACGGCGTCACGCGCATGTCCCGGAAGCCGGCCTCGACGATCACCCGCGCGCCGCTCACCTGGTCCCATGTCACGGGAATCCCCAGCCACGGATCCTTCGATCCCCAGCGCCCCACGCCAATCAGGATGTACGGCGTCTTTGCATGCACAAGCTGCGCATTCAGCCGGGCCACCACGTCGGCCACTTCCACGCTGCTGGAGCGGTGGAAGCTCTCGTAGTCCACCACGACGACATCGTGAATGTCCTCCATGCGGCCGTTGCCCAGCACATGCGAGCTGCGGCACAACACGTCTCCGGCGGCTGCGGCCTCCACGGCGGCGTCCTCCGTGGCACCGGCGCAGACCAGCGGTCGCATCTGGAGGAAGCCGAAGTCCGAGGGCGTCTCATGGTCGCCCATGCGCACGGCAAACTCGATCTCCACCGGACGGCCCAAAGCCCCGGCGCCAAGCTTCTGCAAGGCGTCCAGCAGCGCGGCCAGCGGAAACACATTGTGTTTGAGGATGGGCGCAAAGGTCACCACGCGCGCACCGGGACGGCTGATGCCATCGCTGATGGCGTCGTTATCGCGTGAGTAGGTGCTGGCCACGTAATGCAAGGTGCCGTCGGCTTCGGCGTCACGCAGCGGGTAACGATGCTCGCGCAAGTGCTCAACGCTTTGTTCGGCGACCTTAGGCCGGCCGTCGGCCTTTCCTTCCTGCGGCGCGGCGTCCAAATCCAGCGCCAAGAACTCCGTCTGCGAGTTCTTCAGAATGTCCTCGACGCTGCTGAACTGGATCATGTGGCGCGGATAGCGCGGACAAAAACTCAGGGCCTTGCCGCCATCCACCACCGTGCGGCCCAAGCCGAGGGCCACCGTGGCCACGCCATCGTTCGGCTGCATCGGCTCGGCGGGATAGAAGTTGCGCGAACGCAGCACGCCGGAGAAGTCGGGGTAAAAGCGCGAGCCATGCGCCGAGCCCACCAGCTCCTGGATCATCACCGCCATCTTCTCTTCTTCCAGCCGGAAGGGCGTGGCACGGATGTAAGCCTTGGCCTGCTGCGTAAACGTGCTGGCATAGACGCGCTTGATCGCCTCATAAAGTTCTTCGAGCCGCGTGTTCAGTTCCGCGTCGCGGTTGGCCAGCATGAACGTGTCGTAGACGCCAGTGAATGGCTGATACTGCGAGTCCTCCAGCAGGCTTGACGAACGCACCGCCAGCGGAACTCGAATGATGCGCAGGAAATCCGCCAGTGCGGCGCGTAGAGTGCGCGGCAGGCTGGCGGCCAGAAAGCGCCGCAGAAGCTCACCGTCATCCGTGCATGCAATGGCGAAACCTTCCAGGTTGTTCTCCGCCAAAAACTGTTCAAACAGATCGGTGGCGATGACCAGCGTATTCGGCACGGAGATGCGCACGCCGGCAAAGCTTCGCGCAACATCGTATTTGTGCAGCAGATGGCGCACAAAGGTCAGCCCGCGCGCCTTGCCCCCCAGCGAGCCGGAGCCAAAGCGCAGAAAAAATCCTGGCGAGGGACGAAAGTTTTCCGCCTGGAAGTCGCCCACCAGCACCTGCTTCTGCTCGCGGCGATAGTCACGGATGGTCTGCACGCAGTAGCTGCGCAAGGCCTCCACGTCCTGGAAGTCGCGGGAGCGGCGCGGGCGCAGTTGCTCGGCCAGCGAAAGCTCGGTGCGCGCAATCAGCCAGTGGCTGATGTCATTGCGCTCGGCGTGATAGCTGAGCGACTCGGCGGGGATCGTGCGCAACTGCTGCTCCATGGCGTCCAGGTCGCTGGCCCGGGCCACCTCAGCGCCATTCGGCAGGCGGAAGACAAAATCTCCGAAGGCGAATTCCTGCGTCAGCAGCTTGCGCATGTCGCCCAGCAGTGTGTCGCTGCCCTTGCGCAGGAATGCGAACCCTTCGGCGTTGGCGCGCCCCTGGAATTGCGAGTCGCTCGATTGCAGCACGACGGGAATATCTGGAATCATGCGCTGCACCAGTCGCGCCAGTTCGAAGCCGGCATCGGGGTCCAGATGCCGATTGCGGGGAAACTCCACGTCGCTCACCACTCCGAACAAATACCCGCGATAGAGCTCGACGATGACGGCTGCGCTCTCGTAATCCCGCGCCAGCAGAATCTTGGGCCGCGCCCGCATGCGCACTAGCTTGTGCGCCAGGTTGTAGCCTTCGCTCATGGCCCGCCGAGACTGCGAAATCAGTGCGGTGTAAATCTCCGGCAGCAGCGCGGAGTAGTAGCGCACATCGTCTTCCACCACCAGCACCACCGGCACGCCCATCTTCAGCGTGTCGTGCGCCACGTTGTGCCGGTCCTCCACGTATTTGACGATGGCCAGCAGCAGCCGCGGATTGCCCTGCCACAGGAAAACCTGCTCAATCCCCGCCACAGGTCCGTGCGCCAGCAAGGTCTGTGCCTCCTTCTGGTCGAAGGCCAGCACGGCAATGGGGATATCGAGCCCGGCGGCGCGCACGGCCTCGGCCAGAGCCAGGCAATCCATGTCTCCCAGTTGAATGTTGGCGACGATGAGGTTGAAGCGCGGCTGCGCCTTGGCCAGCGCAATAGCCTCAGCAGCCGTGGAGACGTGGGTAATCTCAGGGGTGTGTTGCAGGTGCAGTTCCAGCGACTGGCCGATCAGCAACTCGTTCAGGCGGCCATCTTCGCGCAGGATGAAGGAATCGTAGAGGCTGGAGACGAGCAGGATGTCCTGCACCCGGAAGGGCATCAGGTTCTCGAAGCCCTCAAAGAGGCGCTCCGTGTCGGAGAATTGCAACGAACTTTCCACCGTGGCCATGACGCGCCTTGCGAAAGCAGGGATTCACATCGCGCGTCATAGTATATGCCGCCGCGCCGGGTTCGTGCCGCGCCTTCCGCTTGCCACGCTAACCAACCACAGCCATCAGCCTGCACCGCGCCCGGCAATACTCGGAAGCGGTCCCTGGGGACCGCCCCCTTGTTGAGGGACTATTGCTGTGCCCACATGGGTGCGCGAGTGTGGCACATCGCGCAGTTGTTCAGCGGAAATGCCACCTTGAGATGGCACGCCCCGCAGTGGTGTCCCTCGATGTTGGAAAACATGGTGTACTGCACTGCGCTCTTCCTGGCCGTGGCAAATATCTCCGGATGGCAGAGTTCACAGCCATTCCACACCGCGTGCTTATGGTGAGAGAACTGGACCGGGCGAACCCAGTTCACTCCGGCTGCGATGTCGAAGTCCCCCCTGACCGGCATTCTCGGTTTTGCAGGCACAAAGCCCGCCAGCTCATCAGCCGGACGGATCAGCCCGTGCTCCTCAGCCGTCATCCAGTCCACGCCGAAGTTGGTTTTCGGATACCTGGCCGTGTAGCTCTGGTAGTCATACTTCCGCACGCCGCGCTTTACCGCCGCGTGGCAGCGGTCGCACGCCGGCACATACTGATCGCTCACACAAGCGGCAAACACCACGTTGCCCTCTACCACGCGCTTGCCGTCATGGCAGGCTCCGCAGTGGTAACCCTTGCGGATGCTTTCCTGAGTAATGCCGGTGCCATTGGCCGTCATGGCAAAGCCAATATCCACATGGCACAACCGGCAGGTGAACTTCGAGCGGTGCAGCCAGTGATCAAATACCACCGCCCCGGGACTACGCACGGCATGGCTATCCAGCACGACCCGGCCGTACTGCGCGGGCGGTGGTGGCGCGGGCGGCAGATAAATCTGCGCCAGGGCCATCCCGGTCATCAGCAGGGCGGCAGCCAGCACCAGCACTCCGCTCCGTCTATTTTTTCGGGTTCCTCTTCGACTCCAGCACGTAGGCATAAAGACCTCGGCACATGTGCAGGCGCCCCAGGTAAACCTTGCGACGGGTCTCGTCCAGCTTCTCAATCTGCGGCGCCAGGGCGTCACAGCGCTGGACAAGGCTGGCCAAATCCTCCTCAGAGAAGCTCATGGCCTCCTGAGTCCTGGAGCAGATGCGGTCAAATTCCCTCTGCCAGGCCTCCCTGGCCGGGGTCTGGGTTGCCGGTGGCGAGGTGCTCTGCGCCCCGTTCTGTGAGGTGCAAAACACCGTTCCCGGCCCCATGAACCCGGTCAGCAGGCACACGACGACGATGGCGCGCAAACGACGGTTCATCGCAGCCTCCTTAAGGTTGTACCGGTTTGGCGTGGCAGCGCTGGCAATCCATCAGCGGGAAGGCCACCGTGACGTGGCATGCACCGCAGCTCCTGCCCTCACTGATGTCCACCATGGTGTAGTGGCTGTTGCCCTTCTTCACGCCCATGAATATCTCCGGGTGGCACAGTTCGCAGCCGTTCCACACCGTGTGCTTCCTGTGAGAGAAGATGATGTCGGGCATGCCTTCCACCTTGGCGTTCAGGTCAAAGTCCTTCTGCACCACCAGTGGATTCTTCGGCGTAAATCCGGCCAATGCCGTCTGTGGCTTGATCAGTCCTAATTCCTCGGACTTCTCCCAATCCACGCCGTTGCCATAGCGCTCCTTGGGCAGCGGAGCGGTGAAGGTGGCGAAGTCAAAATCACTGGGAACCCGCTTCCCGACGGAGTGGCAGCGGTCGCAGCGCTTCTGGTCTTCATAAGTGAGCTTCCTGGTGCTGCATGCGGCAAAGATCGGCTTGCCGTCGTTGAGAGTGCGGCCGTTGTGGCAGGCGCCGCAGTAATAGCCGCGCTCAATATCCGCAGCCCGGATGCCGGTATTACCAGCCTTCATGCCAAAACCAACGTCCACGTGGCAGACGCGGCAGGTGAACTTTCCACGGTGGATCCAGTGTTCGAACACCACTGGGGCCATCTCATACTTTGTCGAATTATTGTTCAGCACCACCCTCCCGTACTCGTACGGCAGCGGACGCTTCTTCTTGGTACCAGTCTGTGTCAGGGATGGGATGGAAAACAGCAGAATCAAGGCGAGGGTGACAAAGCGCTTGCGGTTCATCAGGAACCTCCTTCCCGATGGAACTTGGCCTTCCAGGCATTGTGCCGAAGTCGGCAACTCGCAGCGCTTACTTATTGAGTGTGCCCTGCCGTGTTTGCGACCGAGGCACAACGTCTGCCTGCCGTATAGCACTATTGTGGAAGAAAAACCGTGACCAATCTCACGTCCAAACGTGATAGTCGGGCACTCAACCTTGTCACCATCACCCTGGGGCTCCCGATGCGAGGCAATGCCAAAACAGAAATCTCTGCCTGCAGGTTGATCTGCCGGGGCAGAGCAAAACTCGCTGCGCGTGCAAACGTCAAAGCAGAAAAAATAACTGGCGATAATAGAAAAATACGCGCAACATCCCATAAAGTGGCGGGTTATACTTCCCGTACGAAAACACTTTGCTACGTCATGCGCGGCCGAACCCGCGTTGCCATGGGAGGAATGCTCATGAAGTCCCTCGATCGTAACCTCTTCCGATCCCTTCGCCATTTTGCGCTCTGCTCCGGTGCTGGTGCACTGCTGGTGACTGCGGCTTCTGCCGGCACCACCTATCACGCCCCGGCAGCGCACGTCTCCGCTCCTCATGTTTCGGCTCCGCGCGCAGCTCCGGCGGCACGTCCGGCTCCGGCCGCGCGTCCTGCTCCGGCGGCTCGTCCGGCCCCAGCGGCACGCCCGGCTCCGGCGGCGCGCCCTGCCCCTGCTGCTCGCCCCTCACCTAGCACTGGTGGCGGCCGTGGCGGCGCCAACCAACCTGCTGCCCGCGATGGCGCCGGCTCAGGCCACGTTCCTACCGCTGGTCCCGCTGGCGGCGGAGCTGGTCATGCTCCCACAGTGAATGGTGGCGGCGCTGGCCGTGGTCCCACGGGTGGTCCTGCCGGCGGTGGCGCTGGCCGTGGTCCCGCAGGCGGACCAGCTGGCGGCGTGCATGGCACGGCAATGGGTGGCTACGGTCACGCTCCCAACGGCTTTAACTCCGGCCCGGGCCGCAATGGCGGAACCGTCATGCGTCGTCCCGGCGGCGGCGTAGCCGGCTTCCACGATCCCGGCCGCGGCATGGACGTGCACCGCAACCTGGGTGGCGGACGCACCATCAGCCACGAGCGCCCCGACCACTCCCGCGTGGTGGCCTATGGCCACGGACGCGGCTTTGTGCAGCGCCCCTACATGTACCACGGCCATGAGTTTGCCCGCCGTGACTTCTACGGCCACGGTGGCTATCGTGGCGGATTCTACGGCCGCTATTACTACCGTGGCGGATTCATCAACCCCTACTTCCCGCGCGCCTACTTCGGCGTTGGATTCTACGGGTGGGCCTACAATCCGTGGGCTTACCCCGTGGGCTTCGGCTGGGGTTGGGGTGGATCTCCGTGGTTTGGTTTCTATGGCCCGTGGTTCTCTCCCTATCCGATGTATGCCGGTCCGGCCTTCTGGCTCACCGACTACATGATCGCCGCATCGTTGCAGGACGCTTACCAGTCCCGCATGGATGCCCAGGCCGATGCTGAGGCCTTCCCGCCGCTCGAAGCCGGTCAGGGCCTCTCTCCAGAGGTCAAGGACCAGATCGCAGAGGAAGTGAAGCGTCAGATCGCGTTGGAGAACGCGGAGTCCATGACTGGCCGCACACAGGAGCCTGATCCGGCCTCCAGCAGCATTCAGCGCTCGCTGACCGACGGCATCAAGCACGTCTTCATCGCCGGCCAGAACCTTGACGTCGTGGATTCCAACGGCAACGAGTGCGCCCTTAGCGAAGGCGACGCCCTGCAGCTGATTCCGGGCGGCGATCCGAACTCAACTACCGTCAACCTGGCCGTGCTGGCCAGCAAGGGTGGACGCGAGTGCGGCCGTGGCGCCGTCGTCGCGGTCAACCTGGCTGACCTGCAGGAGATGCAGAACCACATGCGCCAGACCATTGACGCCGGCATGCTGGAACTGCAGAAGAAGCAGGGTACCGGTGGTCTGCCGCCGGCTCCGGCCTCGGCCCTGGCACCGCCCAACGAGTCGGTGTTGGCGCTGAACGCTCCGCCGCCGCCGACCGACAGCGAGATCGCCAGCCAGATTTCGCAGGAGTACACCTCTGCGGATCAGGCCGAGCGTGATGCTCTGGGTGGCGCTCCGGCTCCTACCAGCAGCCTGAGCCCGGCTCCTGGGTACCAGGCTCCGACGAGCGGCGCTCCCATGGGCGCGCCTCCGACGGTGACACTGGGCCAGACTCCGGCACAGGTACTGGGACTGCTGGGCCGACCCAATAGCGTTGTGGATCTTGGCATCAAGAAGATCTACGTCTATCCCCAGATGAAGGTCACCTTCATCGGAGATCGCGTCACCGACGTCAACTGAACCCGGTCTCGGCTGCGGGGCGCTCCGCAAGGAATGCGCTCCGCGGCCGGGGCAACATTCAACGGCCCGCCTCGGCGCGGGCCATTTCTTTTGCGCGGCGATAAATATTTTTTAGAAGTTGGGTAGTCCTAAACGCCTCATAATCATCAGAGTTTAGATGTTGCATATTCGCTTTTCATTTGGCCAATATAGCGCAGTGTGCTCAGAAGGAGCCTAACTTGATTACTTACTATGAGGCAGTGAAGGCGAAGAAAGCATTTGAGCAGTACAGGACATTAACTCTGAACTATTGGCACGTGAAGCCTAAATATGAACCTAGCGGTTATGAATGGATGGCGGGCGGCCCAATTCAAGAGCCAGAATCAGAACAGTCTATGGCATTACGTGATCAATTAAGTCGTGCATACCCTAGTGTCTCCATATATTCGCAGCGCTTAGGAGTTCCAACTTCAGTTACTTCATATCCACCACCTGCATTTGGTGGTCCTGTATTCAATATCGACATGCTAAATAGCGTGGTAAATCAGCATATTGATGGGCGCGGTTCAATTACGCGCGTAGAAATTATGGACGCAATAAATAAATGTATAGGTGCAGCGGAATTGGCCGAGCGTAATCTGCTTTGGAAGCAAGCTCTAAACCCTATTTACTACCTTGCCGTAATCTTAGGATTCGTTCTTCGAATACCATTCATGATGTTGCAGCAAGCTGGAATTCCTAAAGAAGTTGAGAATACGGTGTGGGGACATGCAATGAAATTCACATTTTTCATAATGTTGCTCATTGTCTGCGCTCGGTATGGACTAAAGATATCGGTATCCGACCTACTACCGTTTCTCAAGTAAGACTAGGATTCACCCGTTCCACCATCTCAGCAACATCAGCACTCTTGCACGCAAGCGACAATCGGCAGGATGCGCCTGCGGGTTTGTTTCCCTGCGCGGACGCGTCCTGCCGAAGTTTCGCCTCAGGCCGCCGCGGCCAGTTTCGGTCCATGGCGGCAGCCCTTCCAGCGGATGTTCTACTGCGAATTCCTACATCAAACCTCTTACACCAGTCCCTGATCCATCATCGCGTTGGCCACCTTCAGGAAGCCTCCGATGTTGGCTCCGGCCACCAGGTTGCCCGGCTGGCCGTAG
>Ga0181519_10000525_pt1 | contig 35112 bp, 35 predicted proteins | sample PEATcosm2014_Bin_26_FD_121102 | JGI IMG/M metagenome (GOLD analysis project Ga0181519, IMG submission 121102) | Peatland microbial communities from MTU Mesocosm Facility, Houghton, MI, USA - PEATcosm2014_Bin02_10_metaG | ecosystem: Environmental > Terrestrial > Soil > Wetlands > Peat | place...
CGAGAAGTCGATGCCCACCCCTCCCATGGTGGCGGACGGCACCAGGCGCCGGACCCGGCTGAGGATCGGGTCGCAGAGCATCGACAGCACCCGCTGGACCTTCAGGAGCGGCGAGCCGTAGGAGGGGCGCACCCAGCTCAGGATCGAGTAGGCGAACAGCACGAAGAGGTACAGCGTGAGGAGGTCCTGGATGATGCGGACGATCACCGGGGAACCCCCCGGCGGGTCGCGAGCCGGCCGGTCAGGGGTTGACCAGACCGCGTTCGGTCAGGCGCTGGCGCTCCTCCTCGGAGACCTTGACGTTGGAGGGGGTGAGGAGGAAGACCTCGTCGGCCACCCGCTCCATGCCGCCGGCCAGCGCGTAGGTGACGCCGCTACAGAAGTCGATCATGCGCCGCTGGAGATCGCGGTCGGCGTTCTGCAGGTTGACGATCACCGGCTGGTTGTTCATCAGGCGGTTGGCGATCTCCTGGGCGTCACCGAACCGTGCCGGCGCCACCACGTGCACCTTGGCCCCGGCCGACTCGGCCGAGATCGGACGGATCGAGGACGATCGGGCCGAGATGGTCGGCTGCTGGGCGACGGGCACCGGGGACGAGGACTCGTCACGGGGCAGGGTCCGGATCCGGCTCGGCGCCGGGCTGTCGTCGAGATCGTCGGGCCTCGCCGTCCTCGGGGCGGCGCGGTTGACCGGCGCGGGCCCGCGGGGCTCGTACTCGTAGTCGTCGTCGTACTCGTCGTCGACGAGCCCGAGGTACGCCATGGTCTTCTTCATGAACGAGGCAGCCATCGAATCCCTCCGCCCGACAGCGTAGTGCGTGCACCCACCGGCGGGTGGATACCGGGGCGGCCGTCGGGGGTGCGGCCGGTCACGGTCGGGGTGGCCGATCCCCGAACAGCCGGCGGCCGACGCGCACCATGGTGGAGCCCTCCTCGAGCGCCACCGCGAGGTCGTCGGACATCCCGAGCGAGCGCACCGGCAGGTCGAGGCGGTCGGCGAGGCCCACCACCTCCCGGAAGCCGGGACGGGCCGCCTCCGGAGGCCCGGGGGGGGCCACCGCCATCAGCCCGGCGACCTCGAGCGCTTCACCCCGCAACGCCTCCACCAGGGCCGGGACCGCCGTCGGGGCGCACCCGCCCCTCCCCGGGAGCCCGGCCACGTCGACCTGGACCAGGACGGTGGCCCCCGGCCGGCGGGCGGCGATGGCCCGACCCTCCTCGGGCCGGGCGAGCCCCTGCCAGCACGACACCCACGGGGCCAGCCGGGCCACCTTGTTCCGCTGCACGGCACCGAGAAAGTGCCAGCGGATCCCGGTCGGGGCGCCCGCCGCGGCCCCGGCCTTCGCCACCAGCTCGTCGGCGTAGTTCTCCCCCAGCTCCGTCAGCCCGGCGCCCACCGCGGCGGCGACCGCGTCGGGACCGAACCCCTTGGTGACCGCCACCACCCGGACCGCGTCGGCATGCGGCGACCGCTCGTCGATCAGGGCGCGGAGGCGGTCGGCCTCCCGCGCCACCGAGGCGGCGTCGACCGCCGGCGGTTCAGCCACCCGCCGACCACACCAGCACCGCCTGGCGGCCGGTGTCGCCACGGGCCCGGTGGGAGAAGTCGCGCCCGGAGCACGCCGTGCACCGGTCCACCCCCGGCACCGGGGCCACCCCCGCCCGCTCGAGGGCCGCCCCCACCGCGGCCGGGAGGTCGAGGGCCGGCCGTCCGTCGGTGGTCCACCCACGGACGGCGCCGCCCAGCCGGGCCGCCACCCGGTCGAGGTCCCCCGGCGAGAACTCGTAGCACCCGGCGTGGATGGTCGGGCCCAGTGCGCCGGTCACCGAGGTGGCCCCGAGCCGTCGCATGGCGTCCACCGCCGAGTCGACCACCCCGGCCACCAGACCCCGCCAACCGGCGTGGACGGCGGCGAAGACCCCCTCGGGACTGCCCAGGGCGATCGGGGCGCAGTCGGCGGTGACCACGGCCAGCCGGTCCGACCGGTCGGCCGACACCAGGGCGTCGCCGTCCGGCGGTGGGACGGCCGCGGCCGCCGCGGCGGGATGGGCCACGGCGCCGTGGACCTGGCGCACCCACCGGACGTCCCCGTCCCGGCCGGTCACCTCCCGGGCGAAGGCCCGGAGCCGGGCGTCACCCCCCGGACCGGGCCCGGGGCGCAGGTCCCCGTCGTCACGGTCCGACCAGACCGCCCGGACGTCACCGACGACGGTGGTGGGGAGGTCCCGGGTCAGCGAAGGAAGGACGGGACGTCGAAGTCGTCGTCCCCGAGGTCGAGATCGTCGTCCTCGGGGGTGGCGAAGATGTCCTCGTGGGCGGTCTCCAGGCCGAGCACCTTGGACCGGCCCTCCTCCCGACCCGACGCCGCCGGGGCCTTGTCGCCACCGCGGCCCTGGCTCTCCCACCGCTCGAAGCCGGCGGCGATCACCGTCACCCGCACCTCGTCGCCCATCTCCTCGTCGATGACGCTGCCGAAGATGATATTGGCGTCGGGGTGGGCCACACCGTGGATGATCTCGGCCGCCTCGTTGACCTCGAAGAGCCCGAGGTCGGGGCCGCCGGCGATGTTGAGCAGGATGCCGCGGGCTCCCTCGATGGAGGCCTCCAGCAGCGGGCTGGTGATGGCGGCCCGGGCGGCGTTGACCGAGCGACCTTCGCCGGTCGACGAGCCGATCCCCATGATGGCGGTGCCGGCGTTGGACATGATCATCTTCACGTCGGCGAAGTCGGTGTTGATCAGGCCGGGCACGGTGATCAGGCTGGTGATCCCCTGGACCCCCTGCATCAGCACCTCGTCCGCCATCTTGAAGGCATTGACCATGGAGGTCTTCTCGCTCGAGACGGTCAACAGGCGGTCGTTCGGGATGATGATGAGGGTGTCGACCTTCTCCTTCAGGTTCTGGATGCCCTGTTCGGCCTGGACCGAACGGCGGCGCCCCTCGAAGGTGAACGGCCGGGTGACCACGCCGATGGTCAGCGCCCCGAGGCCCTTGGCGATCTCCGCCACCACCGGTGCCGCCCCGGTGCCGGTGCCGCCGCCCTTGCCGGCGGTGATGAACACCATGTCGGCGCCCTTCAGGGCCTCCTCGATCTCCGACCGGTGCTCCTCGGCGGCCAACCGGCCCACCTCGGGGTCGCTGCCGGCGCCGAGGCCCCGGGTCAGCTGCCGACCGATGTCGAGCTTCAGGTCGGCGTCGCTCATCAACAGCGCCTGCGCGTCGGTGTTGGTGGCGATGAACTCGACGCCCCGCAGGCCCGCCTCGATCATCCGGTTGACGGCGTTGACGCCGCCGCCACCGACGCCCACCACCTTGATCACGGCGAAGTAATTGTTCTGAGCCGGAACGGTCATGAATTCCCTTACCCTCGACAACAGGTTGAAACCGTTCCAACCAGCGAGTTAGTCAACGATACGGTCAGTGGGGTACAGGGTCAAGGATCCTCGACGGGGCCGGGTCCCGTGGCCCGGCACCCTCGGCGGTACGCCCCGCTGACGGAGCACCCACGCTACCCCACCGCCGGCGCGTCGGGCACCGTGACGTCGATGACCTTCTTCCCGCGCAGCGAGGCGTGGGCGATGATCGCCGCCACGTCCTCCTCCTTGGCGGAGAGGTCGGTGGCGGTGCCGAGCTCCACGGTGAGCCCCGAGCTCAACGCCAGGTTGACGGTGGCGTCCGGCGCCACCACCACCGTCGTCACCTGGGCGGCGAACGCCGGCGGCAGCGAGGCGGCCACGGTGAGTCCCGGGTCGGCCACCGGAGGCAGGGTGCGCCCCACCGGGGCCGGCGGCAGCGGGCCGCGGGCGGTGTCCACCACCAGTTCGACCAGGCTCGGCGGGCGGGCGGGCACGACCGCCAGGACCCGTCCGGTGGCGTCCACCTGGGACCAGGCCGTCGACGGTCCGGCCATCACCGCCACCGGTGCCCGCTCGGTCACCGCCACGTTCACGCCGTCGGGCCAGTGGCGGGTCACCTCGGCGCCGGCCACCCAGGGCAGCGCCTCGACCCGGGCGGCGGCGGCCCCCGGGTCCACGTCGATCAGCGGGACCGGTCGGGCGAGCCCGGCGGCGGCCACGATCGCCGCCGTCGGGGTGTTCGGGTGGATGCCGGTCACGGTGACCACCCGGGAACGGAACAGCGGGGTGTGGAGCAGCACCAGGGCGCCGGCCACCACCGCCACCACCGCCAGCCCGGCCAGCAGGATCCGGAGCCGCCGTCGACCCTGGCCCCGGCGGACCTGGACCCGCCGCTGTCGGATCCGGGGGTCGATGGCCGGTCGGCCGCCGGAGGCGCCGCTCACCGGCCGCCGCCGACCGGGCCGTCGAAGCCGATCAACCGCACCTCGGTGCGCAGCTCGACGCCGGTGGCGTCGCGCACCGCGTCCCGCACCGCGGCGATGACCGCCGCCACGTCGTCGGCGGAGCCCCCCTCGTCCGCCTGGATGAAGTTGGCGTGCTTGGTGGAGACCTCGGCGGAGCCGATCCGGAGCCCCTTCAGCCCGGCGGCCTCGATCAGCCGGCCGGCCGAGTCCCCGGGCGGGTTGGCGAACACCGAGCCGGCGTTCGACCCGCCGGGCTGGTGCTCCCGGCGCCACCGGACGATCTCGGCGATGGTCCGTGCCCCCGCCTCGGGGTCACCCGGCACCAGCCGGTGGGTGGCCGCCACCACCACGTCGGTGGGGCGCAGCGACGTCCTCCGGTAGGCGGGGGCCAGGTCGGCGGCCGGCACATCGGCGACGGTGGCGGCCAGGAGGTCCACCACCCGGGCACCGACCAGGGTGGCCGCGGTGTCCGACCCGTGGCCGCCGGCGTTCATCCGCACCGCCCCTCCCACCGATCCCGGGACCCCGACCGCCCACTCGAGCCCGTGGAGGCCGGCGGCCGCCGTCCTCCGGGCCAGGACCGGGAGGCTGACCGAGGCACCGGCGGTCACCTCGGGACCGTCGATCACCACGTCGTCGAAGCCCCCCTCCAGGGAGACCACCAGCCCGTCGAAGCCGCGGTCGGCCACCAGCAGGTTCGACCCGCGACCGAGCACCACCACCGCGACCGACCGGCCGGCCAGGGCGCGGGCCACCTCCAGCAGGCCGGACTCGTCGCCGACCGCCACGGACAGGGCGGCGCTCCCGCCCACCCGGTAGGTGGAGCGGGCCCCGAAGGGGGCATCCCACCGGGCCCGGTCCCCGAGCGCCTCCCCGACCGTCCGCAGCCCGTCGGGGGCGGCCGTCACCGCCCCCCTACCATCCCGGGTCGGACAGCAGCTCGTCCGGGAGCGAGGTGAGGTCGCCGGCCCCCAGGGTGCAGCAGAGGTCGCCGGGTCGGAGCACCGAGGCCACCACCCCGCGGAGCTCGGGACGGTGGGGCACGTAGTGGACCTCCTTGTCCGGGGAGGCGCGCCGGACGGCCTCGGCCACCACCCGGCCGCTCACCCCGGGGATGGGGGGCTCGCCGGCACCGTAGACATCGGTCACCACCACCACGTCGGCGTCCCCGAACGCCGCGCCGAACGCCGCGCCCAGCGCCGCGGTGCGGCTGTAGCGGTGGGGCTGGAACACGGCCACCACCCTCCGCCACCCACCGTCGGCGGCGGCGGCCAGGGCGGCGGCGACCTCGGTGGGCAGGTGGGCGTAGTCGTCCACGAAGGTGACGCCCGACGCGCTGCCTCGGAACTCGAACCGACGGGCCACCCCGGCGAACCGGGCGAGGGCCCGGGCGGCCACCTCGAAGGGCACCCCGGCGGCCATGCCGGCCACCGCCGCCACCGCGGCGTTCCGGGCGTTGTGGACCCCGGGCACCGGCACCGCCAGGTGGCCGAGCCTGGCGCCCGCGGCGTCCACCAGGTCGAAGGCGACCGAGCTGCGGGCCGGCACCAGGTCGACCATCCGCCGGGTGCACGAGTCCGAGGTGCCGACCGTCTCCGCCCCGACCCGCCGGGCGATGGCCGCCGCCTCGGGATCGTCCCCGCCGACCACCCGGGCGAGCGAAGCCGAGGCGAGGAACGACTCGAAGGCGTCCCGGACCGCCCCGAAGGTCCCGTAGTGGTCGAGGTGGTCGGCCTCCACGTTGGTCACCACCGCCACCGCCGGGGCGAGCGACAGGAACGAGCCGTCGCTCTCGTCGGCCTCGACCACCAGCCACTCCCCGTCGTCCCAGACGGCGTTGGTACCGATCTCGTTGACGTCGCCGCCGATGATGAAGGAGGGGTGCAGGCCGGCCTCGACCAACAGCAGGGCGAGCATCGAGGCCGTGGTGGTCTTGCCGTGGGTGCCGCCCACCGCGATACACCGCCGGAGGGCGGCGATGGCGGCCAGCGTCTCCGCCCGGGCCAGCACCGGGATGCCCCGGCGCCGGGCCTCCCCCACCTCGGGATTCGACGCCCCCACCGCACTGGAGACGGTCACCACGTCCGGCTCGCCGACGTGCTCGGGCCGGTGGCCGACCGAGACCTCCAGGCCGGCCGCCCGGAGCCGGTCCATCACCGGCGAGTCCTTCAGGTCGCTGCCGGTGACGGTGTGGCCCATGGCCGCCAGCACGGTGGCGATGGCGCTCATGCCCGCCCCGCCGATCCCGACCACGTGGACGGAGACCGGTGTCGACAGGTCGAGGGCGGGGCGCTGGCCGGTCGGGCTCATGCCGGCGCTCCCCGGGTCGCCGGTCGGGCGTGCACCTCCACCACCCGGGCGCCGGCGTCGGCGGCGTCGGGGTGGCCGACCGCGGCAGCGGCCCGGCCCATGGCGACCAGCCCCGACGGGTCGTCGAGCAGGCCGTCGAGCAGGTCCCCGAGCCGGTCGCCGTCGCACTCGGCATCGGGCAGCAGCACCGCCCCACCGGCCCGTTCCAGCACGCGGGCGTTGGCGGTCTGGTGGTCCCCGGGGGCGCCGGGGAGGGGTACCAGCACCGACGGCACCCCGGCCACCGACAGCTCGGCCACCGTCATCGCCCCGGCCCGGCACACCACCACGTCGGCGGCGGTGTAGGCGGTGTCCATCCGCTCCTCGTAGGGCACCCGCACCACCACCCCGGCATCGGCGGGGGGGCCGGCGGCGGCGGTCACCGCCTCCCAGTCCCGCCGCCCGACGATGTGGTAGATCGACCGGTCCGGCCGGTCGGCCCACCGGCCGGCCAGCCCGGCCACGCCGTCGTTGATGCGGCGGGCCCCCAAGGAGCCGCCGAAGACCACCACGGTGGCCCGGTCGACGGGCAGTCCGAGCTGGCGGCGGGCGGCGGCCCGGTCATCGGGCCCGCGGCGTACGGCGGCGATGGCCGGCCGGACCGGGGTGCCGGTGACCACCGCCCGGGGCAGCCGGGTGTCCTCCCAGCCCACCGCACTGGCCCGGGCGAACCGGCCGAAGAGCCGGTTGGCGGCGCCGGGGACGGCGTCCACGTTGACCAGCACCAGCGGCACCCCGAGGAGGACGGCGGCGGTCGAGGCGGCCAGGCTGGCGTAGCCACCGACGGAGACCACCACCCTCGGGCGGCGGCGCCACACCAGGCCCAGGGCCACCACGGCGGCGGCGATCAGGCCGACCACCGCCCCGAGGTTCTGGAGGACCACCCGGGGGCGGAGGGAACGGGCGATCCCCCGGCCCGGCAGCAGCGTGACCGGGAAGCCGTGACCGCCGAGGGCCTCTCGGTCCTGGCCGCGGCTCGAGCCGACGAACTCGATGTCGGCGCGGTCGTGGCCCCGGGCCGCCAGGGCCTCGGCGATGGCGATGGCCGGCTGCAGGTGACCGGCGGTGCCCCCGCCGGCCAGCAGCGCGTAGCGGTGCCGGCTCACGCCGCCGGGTGCCGCGCCCGGCGGCGGCCGGGGACCCGCTCGTGCCCGGCGATGTTCAGGAGGATGCCGGCGGCGGCCATGGTGATGAGGAGGGACGACCCGCCGTAGGAGATGAACGGGAGGGGGATGCCGGTCACCGGCAGCACCCCGATGACCGCGCCGACGTTGATCACCGCCTGGGCGGTGATCCAGATGGTGATGCCCACCGCCATGAGGCTCCCGAACCGGTCGGGCGCCCGGGTGGCCGCCCGCAGCCCGTACCAGGCGAGCAGGAAGAAGAGGCCGAGCAGCAGCACCGCCCCGATCAGGCCCAACTCCTCCCCCACCACCGAGAAGATGAAGTCGGTGTGGGCGTTCGGGAGGCCGCCCCACTTCTGGCGGCCACCGCCCAGGCCGAGGCCGGCCAGGCCCCCCGAGCCGAGTCCGATCAGGGACTGCCAGACCTGGTAGCCCGAGCCCGACTGGTGGGCGGCGGGGTTGAGGAACGAGAGGATCCGGTCGCGGCGGTAGGGGTCGGCCAGACCGACGATCACCGCCAGCACCGCGAAGGCGACCAGCACCTTCAGGATCGGGCCCATCGGCACACCGGCCATGAAGAGGATGCCGAAGGCGATGGCGCACAGCACCAGGGCGGTTCCCATGTCCGGCTGCTTGAGGATGAGCAGCGAGGAGATTCCCAGGATGGTGAGGACCGGCACCACCACCGCCTTGGGGTCCCACGTCCGGTCGACCCGCCGCGTGAGGAGGTCGGCGGCGAAGACGATGAGCGCCAGCTTCATCAGCTCGGACGGCTGGAGCTGGAACTGACCGAATCCGATCCAGCGCGAGGATCCGCCGGAGGTGACCCCGAGGTGGGGCACCAGCACCACCACCAGCAGCACCATCGTCCCGATGAGCAGCGGGTTCCGGACCGTCCGCCACTTCCGGTAGTCGATCCGCGAGAAGCCGAGCAGGGCGATCACGCCCAGTCCCATCCAGAGCAACTGGCGCTCGAGGATCCCCCACGAGGACCCGTAGAGCCGGAGCGAGACGATCGGGGAGGCGGAGCCCACCATCACCAGGCCGAAGAGGCAGAGGAGCCCGATGAGCACCGCCAGGGCGGTGGCGGTCGGTACCCGGGCCAGCCGGCCCCGCCCGGCGGGACGCGGAGGGGCGGTCGCCGCGGTCGAACGCCGTGCCCCGGGTGCCGACGGGTGCCGGCGGCGGGTGGCCACGCGGGCCGTGGTGCGGGTGGAGGACGCGGTCATCGGACCCTCCAGCATCGCCCAGGGGGGCGTCGAGGTGGTGGAGCCGGGGCGGCGGCAGGGCTCACCCCAGCTTCCCCACCGACAGGAAGTCGCCGTAGAAGATCCCCAGGCCGAGGGCGGCGAAGAGCCCGGCGAGGATCCAGAACCGGACGATGACGGTCGTCTCCGGCCAGCCGAGCAGCTCGAAGTGGTGGTGGAGCGGGGCCATCCGGAAGACCCGCCGGTGGAAGAGGCGGAAGCTGACCACCTGGATCACCACCGAGAGGGTGACGATCACGAACAGCCCGCCGATCACCACCAGCAGCAGGTCGATGTTCATCAGCAGGCAGAGGGCCCCCAGCCCGGAGCCGATGGAGAGCGACCCGGTGTCCCCCATGAAGATCTTGGCCGGGGCGGCGTTCCACCACAGGAAGCCCAGGCAGGCGCCGGCCAGCGCCACCGCCGCCAGGGCCATGTCGAGGGCGTCGCCCACGTGGTAGATCGAGAAGTGGCGGTACTGCCAGTAACCGATGATGGCCAGCACCGCGAAGCAGAACGTGGAGGAGCCGGCGGCCAGGCCGTCGAGGCCGTCGGTGAGGTTCACCGCGTTGGCGGTGGCGGCGATGACCAGGGTGGCCCACACCACCCAGACGGCGGTCCCCATCTGGAGGCCGGGCTGGTTGTAGCGGGTGAACGACAGGGTGGTGGCGGTGTGGGCCCAGTACACGGCCAGGAGGGCGAAGCCGACGCCGAGGGCGATCTGCGAGCCGAACTTGGCCCGCTTGTTGAGGCCCAGGCTCCGCCGGTGCCGGACCTTGATCCAGTCGTCGGCGAAGCCGATGGCGGCCGCCCCCAGGATCGCCCCCATCACCAGGATCCCCGACCGCGACAGGGGGACACCGGGGATGAGGTGGGCGATCAGGAACCCGACCACCACGGCCAGGACGATGCCGATGCCACCCATGGTGGGGGTCCCGGCCTTGGCGATGTGGACCTGGGGTCCGTCCTCGCGGATCTGCTGACCGATGTTGTGCTTGACCAGCCAACGGATCAGCACCGGCGTCGTCAGCACGGCCACCCACAGGGCCACGCCGCCCGAGGTCATCAGCGAGATCATCGGCCCGCCCCCCGCCGGCGGTCGGCCAGCGCCGCCCGCGCCACCACCCGGTCGTCGAAGGCGGTGGACCCGCCCGCCGTCTCCTGGGTGGTCTCGTGACCCTTGCCGGCCAGCACCACCACGTCGCCGGGGCGGGCCAGGTCGACGGCGAGGCCGATGGCCGCCCCGCGGTCGGGTTCGACCACCAGTCCGGCACCGGGGGCGACGCCGGCGCGCACCTGGTCGATGATGGCCACCGGGTCCTCCGAGCGCGGGTTGTCGGAGGTGAGGACGGTGACATCGGCCATCCGGCCGGCCACCTCCCCCATCAGCGGCCGCTTGCCGGGGTCGCGTTCGCCGCCGCAGCCGAAGAGGCAGACCACCCGTCCGTCGCCGGCCAGCCGGCGGGCCGACGACAGGGCCACCTCCAGGCCCGCCGGGGTGTGGGCGAAGTCGACCAGGACGGCGAAGGGCGGCCCGGGGGTCACCACTTCCATGCGGCCGGCGGGCGCCTCCGCCCGCCCCAGGCCCTCCGCCACCGTGGCGGGGTCGATGCCGAGTGCGGTGCCGACGGCCGCCGCCAGCAGGGCGTTGTCGACGTTGAAGACGCCGGTGAGGCCGATGGTCACGTCGCGGGACCTCCACCGGAACGAGGACGAGCCGACCGACAGGTCGATGTCGGCGGCGTCGGAGCGCCGCACGGGCACCACCTCCACGCCCTCCACCTGGTGGGCGAGGCGCTCGCCCCAGGGGTCGTCGACGTTGACCACGGCCAGCCGGCACCGCTCCGGGGTGAACAGCCCGGCCTTGGCGGCGAAGTACGCCTCCATCGAATGGTGGTGGTCGAGGTGGTCATAGCTCAGATTGGTGAAGGCGCCGACGTCGAAGACGATCCCGTCGACCCGGTGCCCGTCGAGGGCGTGGGAGGAGACCTCCATGGCCACCGCCCGGCGGCCCTCGTCGCGGAACCCGGCCAGCGTGGCCTGCAGCTCGGGGGCCTCGGGCGTGGTCCGCACCCCGGTGAGCGTGCCGACCACGCCGGTCGGGATCCCCGCCGTGTCGAGGACCGACCGTACCAGGTGGGTCACCGTCGTCTTGCCGTTGGTACCGGTGACCCCGACCATGGTGAGCGACCGCGACGGGTGGCCGGCGGCGGCGGCGGCCACCCGCGCCATGGCCGGGCGGGCACCGCCCGGCGCCACCCGCACCTGCGGGACGTCGACGTCCACGAACCGCTCGCAGAGCAGGGCCGCCGCACCGGCCGCCACCGCCTCGGGGGCGTGGTCGTGCCCGTCGGTGGTGGCACCGGGGAGGCAGCAGAAGAGCGACCCGAGCCGGACCCGGCGGCTGTCGTGGTCCACGGCGTGGACGTCGAGCCCCTCGAGCTCGCCCCGGGTCGCCACGACCTCGACGGCGGCGTCGGCGAGCAGCTCGCTCAGGCGCACGGGCGGGCGGCGGCGGGCGGGCGCAGGGGCGGGAGGGGCGGGGACACGCCTACCCCTCGGTGGCGGCGCCGGCCGGGACCGTGACCGACCCGGTACCGCCGATGGCCCCGCTGGCGGTGGTGGTGGTGCCGGCGGCCGTGGTGGGGATGCCGTAGTGGTGGAGGGCGTACTCCATGATGGTGGAGAACACGGGGGCGGCCACCGCACCACCGTAGATCGGCGTCGGGTGCTGGAGGACGACCAGGGCGGAGAGCACCGGCGCCTGGGCCGGGGCGAAGCCGGCGAACGAGGCCATGTAGGCACCGGGGATGTACCCGAGGTTGTCCGGGTTGGGGATCTGGGCGGTGCCCGTCTTGCCGGCCACGGTGTAACCGTCGATCCCGGCGGCGGAGCCGGTGCCGTTCGCCACCACCCCCTCCAGCATGGTGGTGAGCTGGGCGTCGGTCGTCGGGTCGATGACCCGGTGGGAGGGTGAGGCCGGGGCGGGACGGAGCGACCCGTCGGACGCCACGTAGCCCCGGACCAGCCGGGGCTGGACGAGGACGCCGTCGTCGGCCACCGCGTTGTAGGCGTCGAGCAGCTGCTGGGCGGTCACCGCGTCGTCCTGGCCGATCGGGGTGGAGCCGATGGAGGTGCCGGTCCACTGGGCGGTGCCCGGCACCAGCCCCTCGGACTCGCCGGGGAAGTCGAGGCCGGTGGGCCGCCCGAAGCCCAGGTTGGCGATCTGGGCGAGGAGGCGGGTCTCGCCCAGGGCCTCGGCGATCTCGATGGTCCCGATGTTGGAGGACTGGGCCAGGATGTCGGAGGCGGAGAGGTCCTCGGTCCCGTGGGCCTCGGCGTCGTGGAAGGTGTAGGTCCCCATGGGCAGCGAACCCGGGACGCTGAAGTGCTGCTCGGGTCCGATGACCCCGTTCTGGAGGGCGGAGGAGAAGGTGACCAGCTTGAACACCGAGCCGGGCTCGTAGACCTGGGTGAGGGCCGAGTTGGAGGGGGCCTCGGACACCCCGGCGGGGAGCGTGTCGACCGGCGAGGTGAGGGTCGCCCCGGACTGGGTCGGTGTGGTCGTGGTGTCGGCCGCCGTGGTGGCCTGGGCGGGGACGGTCGCCGGAGCCCCGGCGCCCGACGTCCCCGCTGACGCGCTCCCGGCGGCCGCGGGGGTGGCCTGGAGGTCAGCCTGGGCCAGGATCTCCCCGGTCTTCACGTCCATGACGATGGCGATGCCGGAGGTGGCGTGGGAGGCCACGATCTCGGCGCCGAGGGCCTGCTCGGCCACGTACTGGACCGACTCGTCGAGGGTCAGCTCGATGCCGGTGCCGGCCCGGGCGGGGGTGCTCGAGCGCATCGCCCCCGAGAGCGTCACGCCGTCGGGCGACTCGAGCACCTGCTCGGTACCGGCGGTCCCGGCCAGCAGCGACTGGTACTGGTACTCGAGGCCCGAGAGCCCGGTGCCGTCGGTGCCCACCGTGCCGACCACCGGGGCGGCCAGCTGGCCGTCGGGCTGCACCCGCTGGGGCTCGTCGACGAGGTTGATCCCGGTGAGGTCGAGGGCGGTCACCCGGGCGGCCACGTCGGCGGGCACCCGGTGGGCCAGGTAGACGAAGCCGGAGTGCTCGGTCAGCTCCGAGCGGAGCTGGTCGGCGGGCACACCGATCACCGGCGACAGGGCGTCCGCCTCGGTGCCGGGCTGGGTGATCAGGAACGGGTCGGCCACCACGGTCTGGCGGGTCACCGACTCGGCCAGCACCTCACCGTCGCGGTCGTAGATGCCGCCGCGCAGGGCCGGGACGGCGATCGACTGGGTGAGCTCGGCGGTGGACAGCGAGGCGTAGTGACCGTGCGAGAGCTCCTGGACCTGCACCAGTCGGGCGGCCATGGCCAGGAAGACCAGGACGACGATGATCCGGAGGGCACGGGCTCGTCGCCCCAGGAGGACGGCGGGGCTCACGTGGCCGGCGGCGGGGTCGTCGTCGGCGGTGCGGGGAGGGGCGCGGTGTCCGGCGCCGGGAGGGGGACGTCGAGCGACACGTGGGGGAGGTCGATCACCTGGGGAGGTGCCACCAGGCCGAGCTGCTTGGCCTCGGTGACCACGATCTGGGGGGCGGACTGCTGGGCCACGGCCACCTGGAGCTGCTTCTGGAGGGTCTGGGCGGCGGCCAGCCGGCTCTGGGTGGTGGACAGGGCGACCTGGTCCTGGGCGACCAGCCCGTCGGCGACGACGACCGACAGGAGGCTCCCGACCACCAGGAGGCCGGCCACCAGCACGGTGGGGCGCCGTCGCGACCGGGTCCGGCCCCGGGGGGCCGGCTCGAAGAGCCGGAGGGGCGGCCGGCGGGCGGGTGCCGACGGGCGGGGGGCGCGGGCCGGGGCCGGCCGGCGGGCGGCGGCAGCGGTGGGCATCAGGCCACCTCGCCGTTGGCCACGGCCTGTGCGGCGGGGGTCCTCAGCCGCTCGATGACCCGGAGCCGGGCGGCCTCCGCCCGGCGGTTGCGATCCACCTCGTCTGCGGTGGGGCGCCGGGAGCCCCTGGCCACCAGCCGGTAGTCCACCACCGCGCCGCACACACAGGGCAGTCCCGGGGGGCAGGTGCAGCCTCCGGTGGACGCGGTGGTGAAGGTGGCCTTGACCAGGCGGTCCTCGCCCGAGTGGTAGGAGATGACGAGGCACCGCCCCCCGGGGCGCAGCAGGTCGAGGGCGTCCCCGAGGGCCCGGTCGAGCTGTTCCAGCTCCTCGTTGACGGCGATCCGGATGGCCTGGAACACCCGGCGGGCCGGATGGCCGCCGGTGCGGCGGGTGGCGGCGGGGATGGCGTTCCGCACCACGTCGGCCAGTGCACCCGTGGTGGCGATGGGCCGGGCGGCGATGATGGCCCGGGCGATGCGCCGGGCGAAGCGGCCCTCGCCGTTGTCGGCGAAGAGGGTGACCAGGTCGTCCTCGGTGAAGGTGTTGACCACCTCGGCGGCCGTGCGGCCGACCGTGGGGTCCATCCGCATGTCGAGGGGCGCGTCCCGCCGGTAGGAGAAGCCCCGTTCGGCCACGTCGAGCTGGTGGGAGCTGACACCCAGGTCGAAGAGCGCGCCCACCACGCCGAGCTCGTCCCCCTGGGTGCCGAGCTCCCGCTGCACCCCACGGACGACGGCCCCGAGGTCGTCGAAGCGCGAGCGCCGCACGATGGCCCGGTCGCCGAACCGGGCGAGGGCGGCGGCGGCGGCCTCGAGCGCCTCGGGGTCGCGGTCGATGCCGAGGACCCGGATCCCGGGGTGCGCCTCGAGGAGGGCGGCGGCATGGCCGCCGCCGCCCAGGGTGGCGTCGACGACGAGCCCGGGCGGGACCGGGGCCAGGAGGTCGACGACCTCCGTGGCCATCACCGGCTCGTGGGCGAACGGCTGGCTCATCTGCAGCCCCACGACCGGGGTGATCCCGGGTGGTGGAGAACCCGTTCGATCGGCGTGGGAGTAAGCGGAGGAGAATGCTCCCACTGGCTCGGTCGAGGGGCTGCACATGGGCCAGACACGCTCGATGTGGACGTCGGGGTGGGCGACCGCCGCCAGGGCCGTCTCGAGCACCGACGGCAGGACGCCGGCGCCGATGACCGCCAGGGCGGGACGCCCGGTGGTGATGCGGATGGCCGCGGACGCCGGCCGCCCGGCCGCGGGGTCGACGGGTCCGGACACCGGCGCCGGGGCGGACCCGGTGTCGTCGGTGTCGTCGGGGTGGCGGACGAGGTGGATCCAGGTCGCATTGCTCAGGCGTCGTCGCCCGCGGTGAGGCGCTCCTCCTCGGGCTGCACCTTCTCCTCCCAACGGGCCGGGTTCCACAGCTCGATCCGGTCGATGGCCCCGTGGACCAGGACGTCGCCGTCCAGTCCCGCGAACGCCCGCAGGTGCGAAGGGATCGCCATCCGCCCCTGCCGGTCCACCTCGACCTCGTGGGACGTCGACGCCCAGAGCCGGGCCAGGTTGCGGTCGCCCCGGCTGCTCGAGGCCCGCTCCTGCATGACCTCCATCTGGGACTCGAACTCGTCCGGCGTCCACAGCGACAGGCAGCCGTCCTGGTACTGCGTCAGGTAGCCCCCCCGCTCGAAGGGTCCGCGGAACTTCGACGGGAGGATGACCCTTCCCTTGTCGTCGAGCGAGTGCTCGTACCGTCCGAAGAACCGTGCCACTGGCGCTTGCTCCCACAATGCTCCTCGCAGTGCCGGGAACCCGATGGATTCGGACCCCTCCCTTTCGCACCACTTTGCTCCACTCTATGCCCCAACGCATCCACCGTCAACCACTTGGTCTCCCTCCGGGACCAGGTCGGCACCCCGCCGCCCCGGGGCGCGGCGGAACCGGGGGGGCATGCGGGTGCGGGACCGGGCGGGGGCCGCCGGGCGGGTGGGGCGGTCGGGGGCACTCCCCCGGCGCCGGTGGCTAGGGCAGGCGGGCGAGCAGGGCGGCCTCGGCGGCCGCCCTCCCGACGGGGGCACCGCCGAGGTCGTCGACCCCGACGACGGCCGCCGCCAGCTCCCGGCGGGCCGTCTCCCGCTCGGGCCCGGGGAGGTCGAGCACGTCGAGCAGCGCCGATGGCTCCCACCGGAGCACGCAGGCGGAGTGGAACCACGCCCCCGGTCGGCTCCGGCGCTGGGCCAGTCCCACCACCTTGCGGCCGTCGGGGACCACCACCTCGCCGGCGCCCACGCCACCGAAGCAGACCAGCGACGACCACCGGGTGCACGATGCGTAGGCCCCGCGGTGGGCGCTCGCCCCGGGGTGGCCGAGGATGGCGAGCGCCTCCGCCCAGGCGGTGCCCAGCCACGAGAACGCCAGGGAGACGTCCTCGTGCCAGAGGGGGCCTCCCCGGGGGATCCAGGCGTCGATCCACACCGGGTCGTCGGGGGTCACCAGCACCGCCCCCCCGCCTGAGCGCCGACGGACCACCGCCACCCCGGCGGCCCGGGCCCGGTCGGCGTCCACCACGTCCCCGCGCTGGGTGGACCCGAGCACCACCGCGGGGGCGGTCACCCGGCAGAGCGCCACCGTCGGACGGTCCGGGTCGGCCGGCGTCCACCCGGCATGGAGCCCGGCGGCGGTCCCGCGCCGCTCCTCCACCGCCCAGTCGGCTCCCATCGGCACACTCTCCCACCGGGGAGGGAGCCGGGTCAGGCGGTCAGCGTCTCCGGTCGACCGGGGTCTCCCCCCAGGTAGGTGTGCCAGTCCTCGCTGGCGCCGCCGCACAGGGCCAGGAGCTGGACCCGGTGGCGCGGGGCCTGGGGCGTGGATCGCAGGACCATGCCGGCGTCCTGGGGAAGCCGGTCCTCCTTGCGCGTGTTGCACCGCCGGCAGGCCGCCACCACGTTCTCCCAGGTGTGCGGGCCGCCCTTGCTCCTCGGGATGACGTGGTCGAGGTTCTCGGCCGCCGCACCGCAGTACTGGCAACGCGAGCCGTCCCGGGCGAACACCGTCCGCCGGTTGACCGCCACCCGGTACTGCCGGGGGACCTGGACGTACCGGACCAGGCGGACCACCGAGGGTTCGGGGACGGTCACCCGCTCGGCCCGGAAGACCCGCTCGGTGGTGTGCACCAGTTCGGCCTTGGTGTCGAGCACGAGCAGCACGGCCCGTCGGGACGAGACGATGCCGAGGGGCTCGAAGGTGGCGTTCAGCACCAGCGCCCGACGGGAGGGCGTGGAGGGCGACCGGACCGGCTCGGGGGCGGGTGCGGCCACCCCACGGGGCGCCGCCGTCACCGCGAGCTTCGACCGTCGATCCATCGCCCCGGAAATTACCCCGGACCGTCCCCGCCGGCGCGCTCCCCCGGGCGGGGGGTGCTCACGACGCCCCGCGGGAGGACGACCCGCGGCACCATTCGAGATAGGAGACGACGTCCGCCGCCGCGGGCACCGCATCGGTGCGCCCGTAGGCGGTGACCATCCGGAACGCCCACAGGCGGGGGTCGGGGAGCGGGAGGTGCGGCGACCGGCGCCACCAGCCGGGTGCGGCCAGGCGGAGCAGGGTGGTCACCGCGGTGGGCCAGAGCCCGGGGCGTCGGACCACCGGGACGGCCACCGCCACCAGCGCCCGCCGTGAGGGTCCGGCCGGAGATCGGCTCACCGGACACCCCCACCGGCGGTCCCCGCCAGGGCGTGGCGGGCCACCGCCGCCGCCCCGACCAGCGGGCCGTCGGGACCGAGGCCGGCCCGGACGATCCGGGTCCCCCGGGAGAACTCGAGGCGGGCGCGGCGGTCGATCTCCTCCTGGGCCGCCTCGAAGAAGGGGGCACCGAAGCCGAGGGCCACCGAGCCGGCCACCACCGCCAGCCGGAGGTCGAGGAGGCTGGCCACGGAGGCCACCGCCCGACCGACCATGGTGCCGGTCCGGCGCCGGACCGCGGCGTCGGCCTCGGCGGCGGGCCGGCCGGTGGCCGCCTCGATCGAACGGCCGGAGGCCTCGGCCTCGAGACAGCCGCGTGCACCGCACGGACACCGGCGGCCCTCCGGCTCGACGATGACGTGGCCGATGTGGCCGGCGTTCCCCTGCGCCCCGTCGAGGAGTCGCCCGTCGAGGACGATCCCCCCGCCCACCCCGGTCGAGACCACCATCGCCAGGAAGTCGTCGTGGCCGACGGCCGCCCCCCGCCACCCTTCCCCCAGGGCCAGGGCCTTGGCGTCGTTCTCCACGCGGGTGGGCAGTCCGACCCGCGCCTCCAAGCGGTCCCGCAGGGGGAAGGCACGCCAGGCCGGGATGTTGAGGGGCGAGACGGTCGCACCGCCCGCGGTCATCGGCCCCCCGCAGCCCACCCCGCAGGCCTCCGGGGCGGGGGCGCCGGCGAGGGCCCGGTCCATCACGCCGGCGAGGGCGTCGAAGACGGCCGCGGGGTCGAGGGTGTCGGGCGTCGGGGCGTGGGCCCGGGAGCGGAGCCCCCCGTCGCCGTCGACCACCCCGGCGGCCAGTTTGGTGCCGCCGATGTCGACGGCGAGCACCACCGTGCCGTCGGGCACGGGGTCAGTCGTCGCGGTGGAGGCGGCCGCGGATCCAGTCGCGCGGATCGTGGACCGAGGAGCCGATGCTGCGGTTGTGGAGGGACCGCGAGATGTCGTCGATGCCGGCCTTGCCCATCCGTCGGGCGTTGTTGGCGAAGACGACGGCGGCGAGGAACATGATGACCACCCCGACGAAGCCGAGGGCCACCGACGACGAGAAGGTGAAGAACATGAAGACGAGGGCGGCCACGAACACCAGGGCCGACCAGATGCAGTACCGGCCGGCGTGGCGGTAGACCGTCTCGGACCGAACGCGCTCCGCGAAGTCCGGGTCCTCCTGGTAGAGCGACTGCTCCAGCTCGTGAAGAATCCGTTGCTCGTGATCAGAGAGTGGCAACTGCCTCTCCCCTCCCTCCGCTCGTACTGCCCAAACCCGACGTCCCCATGATCGCGCACGCCGCTCCACAAAGCATCGCGCACTCCCGAAAGCATCGCGCACTCCGGAGGGGTTGACAACGGCGTCCGGGGCCCGGCCGTCGGCTCACCCCGACCCCGCCGGGGATCGCCGGTCGGGGGGCTCGCCGCCGGGCGGCGCCGGCGGGCCCCACTGGGCCTCGCCCCGCTCGCCGACCCGGAGCCCGGACGCCCCCACCAGGGAGGCCGGACCCACCGACGACCGTCCGTAGCGGGCCCGGATGGCGTCCACCGCCTCGGTGATCCCGCCCCAGGTGTCCTGGAGGCGCAGCGCCTCCTCGTGGGCGCGGATCAGGGGTCCGTCCCCGGGCCCGGCGTCCGGGTGGCCGTCCGGGTCGTCCAGGGCCAGCGTCAGCTGGGTCCCGACCCCGAGGTCGGTGAAGCCGGACAGGGACACCCCGAGCAGCCGGACCCCGCGGGCGAGGTCGACGGTGTCGAAGAGGGCACCGGCCACCGCACCGACGGCGGGGGCGGAGTCCACGGGCCTGGCCAACGTGTGGGAGCGGGTGATCAGGGTGAAGTCGCCGAACCGGAGCTTGACCGTCACCGTGCGGGCCACCAGGCCGGCGTCGCGGAGGTGGGAGGACGCGGCCTCCACCATCCGGCCCAGGTGCCGGTGGAGGGTGTCGGGGTCCCACAGGTCCGACGGGAACGTCTCCTCGTGGCCGATCGACTTGGCCTCCTGGACGGGCACCACCGGGCGGTCGTCGATCCCCCGGGAGAGCGCGGAGAGGTGGGCGCCCTGGGCGTTCCCCAGGTGTCGCTCGAGGGTGGCGGAGGGGAGCGCCGCCAGGTCACCCACCGTCCGGACGCCGAGGCCCTCCAGCCGGGTGGCGGTGACCGGTCCGACGCCCCACAGCGCCCGGATGGGCAGTGGCCGGAGGAAGCCCGGCTCGTCGGCGGGGGCCACCTCCACCACCCCCGGACCCTCGCGGATCCCCGCCCGGTCGGCCACCGGCTTGGCGGCCTTGGAGGCCAGCTTGGCGATGAGCTTGGAGCGGCCGACGCCCACCGAGCAGCGGAGCCGCAGCTCGTCGGCGACCCGCTCTCGGATGCCGGCGGCGATCGACGGCCCGTCCCCGAGCAGGCGCACCGCGCCGGTGACGTCGAGGAAGGCCTCGTCGAGCGAGATCCCCTCGACCAGGGGGGTGACGTCCTCGAAGATGGCGTGGAGCTTGGTGCTCTCCTCCACGTAGCGGTGGTAGCGGCCCGCCACGAAGACGGCGTCGGGACAGAGGCGGCGGGCCACCGACGACGCCATGGCCGAACGCACCCCGAACCGGCGGGCTTCATAGGTGCAGGCGGCCACGACCCCCCGGGGGCCGGCGCCGCCCACGATCACCGGGCGCCCGACCAGGGCCGGGTCGTCGAGCACCTCGACCGACGCGAAGAAGGCGTCCATGTCCACATGGAGCACCACCCGGTCGGCGGGACGCTCAGCCACCGAGCCGCAGCCTCCGGAATCCCTCGGCGAACGGCACCCCGGCGGTCCGTCCGGCGTCCTCGGCACCGATCCGGACGGAGGTGGTGGCCCACTCGGCGCCGTCGGGGAATTGGCTGCGGTGACAGGCGACGGCGGCCGCCTTCACCTCAACGGTGGCGGAGATGTCCACCCACACATCGGGCGCCAGGGTGCCCGAGAGCAGCACCGTGGACACCTGGTGGGCCTCCCCGGTGCCGGGGAAGTAGAGGGGCAGGGCGGCGGCGGGTGCCACCGCGTCGAGGACCGCCCACCCCGTCACCCGGTGGTCACGGTGGTTGAGGTACTCCTGTCCGAAGAAGACGGCCGTGGGGTCCGGGCAGAGCACCACCTCGGGGCGGAGGCGGCGGACCACCGCCACCAGCTCACGGCGGAAGGCGTCGTCGTCGGTGAGCTCCCCGTCGGGGTGGTGGAGGTGCTCCTGGCCGGCCACCCCCACCAACGCGGCCGCCTCGGCCGCCTCCGCCGCTCTCCGCCCGGCCAGTTCCACCGGGTCGGTGTCCGGGTCGGTCGATCCCTTGCCCCCGTCGGTACACAGGACCACGTGGACCTCGCAACCGGCCGCCGCCCAGGCGGCCAACGTCCCCGCACAGCCCACGTCCGGGTCGTCCGGGTGGGCGTAGATGGCGAGGGCCCGGGCCGGCACGCCGTCGAACAGCTCGGCCACCCTCAGCTCCCGGGCTGCTTGGGGGCGGTCGTCTTGGTCAGCAGCCCCGCCTCGCGTCGGAAGTCGTCCGCACCCTCGAACCCCTTGTAGACACTGGCGAACCGGAGGTAGGCCACCTCGTCGAGGTGCTGGAGCCGGTCGAGCACCTGCAGGCCGACCTGCTCGGTGGTGGGGACGGTGCCGGCCTCGCGGACCGACTCCTCGATGGCGGCCACCACGGCGTCGAGCTGCTCGTCGGTCACCGGCCGGTTCTTCGTCGCCGCCCGGAGCCCGTCGATGATCTTCGTGCGGTCGAAGGCCTCCCGCACCCCGGAGCGCTTCACCACCATCAGTGGCACCTCGTCGATCCGCTCGAAGGTGGTGTAGCGGTGCCCGCAGCCGAGGCACTCCCGCCGGCGCCGGATGGCCGCCCCGTCCTCCGCCTGACGCGAATCGACCACCCGATCGTCGTCGACCAGGCACCAGGGACACTGCACGTCACGAGGCTACCGCCCACCGGTACCACCCCCGCGCGCCAGGCGGTGCCGTCTGCGGTGGCCCGCCCGCTCCCCCGCCATACCGGTGTCACCCGATGTATCCGGACCCGGTATTTACCGGATGTTTAGGGTCGGGGCCGTTGACATACGGAGGTGGGTGCCGTACCTTGGGAGCGCGATGGCACAGCACCTCATCTCCGATCAGCAGGGCGCCTGCTCCCCCACCCGGTCCTCGGACCGGTCGGCGGTGGCTGCCTGCCCGGCCGTATCGCCGGTAGCCATCGGGGTGGTCAAGGCCACCGCCGACCTGGCCATGGAGGCCTTCTCGACATGACGACCTGACAGCATCAGGGTCCGAGTGCCGAGAAGCCGCTTCCGAAGGGAGCGGCTTTTTTGGTTCCCGGAGCCCGGGGGCGGACGGCCCCACCCGGCCGGCGACACCCTCCGGCACGCCGGTCACCGCCGGCGGAAGGAGACCGGTGGCACCGGACCGTGACAATACCGACACCCGACGTGCACGCCATCCCTTGAATGGGCCCGGAAGGTCCCGTTCCGACGGAGCCAATCCGAACGGCCGGACCGTCCCGCCGGGACGACCACGACGACGTATCTGACCAGCAGGCGAAGAAAGGAGAGCGACATGACGAGCATTCGACCGTGCCCACACTGCGGACGGCCCACCCGGGGCACCGTCCTCGGCTACTGCTCGTGGGACTGCCACGACCATGCCGGTGACGAGCGGCCCCGCCGGGACGAGCGCGACGCCGCCTGAGGTGGCCGCGCCCGGAGGCGGGACGGCGGACCTACGGAACGGTGATCCGCTCGCCCGGCTGGACCGTGTCGGAGCCGAGCTGCGAGGCCATCTCGGCCACCAACGGCCGGGGATCACCTGAGGGATCGACCCGGGCGGCGATCGACCAGAGCGAGTCGCCGGGCTGGACGGTGTACTCCACCGGATGGAGGGTCCCCGCCGAGGCGGAACCGGGGGCGTGGGAGCGACCACCGGTTCCGCCCAGCGGAAGAGCAAGGCCGAGGATGCAGAGCACGGCCACGGCGAGCACGGTGCGACGACGCCGCACCTCGGGTGAGACCCGGCGCCTCGGACCGGCCGTCCGGATCGGTCGGGGGTCGGGCACGACCACGAGCCGGGGGGCGTCCGGGTCGGGGGCCGGCCAGGGCAGCCCGACGGACCGATCCTCGAGCGTCCCGGCTCCCACCAGCTGGAGCCGGGCCCGGCCGGAGGTCGGGTACGGGGTGGTGACGGTGAGTGCCATCAGAGGGCCACCCGCCGGACCGTCCGCCGTCCCGTCGTCTGCATCGAACGTTCGTTCGCCATGGGGTCATGGAACCACGAACACCTGTTCGGTGTCAAGCCGTTTGTCGAACAGATGTTTGCTTTCACCGCCCCGCCGGGTTACGGTTCTCCAAACAGACGTTCGCCGGGGACCGGGTCCCGGGCGGGCTCGGCGAGGAACACGAGGTGGAGGGAACCATGGCCCAGGTGCTCAGTCCGAAACGCAAGGAGATCCTGGACTGCATCTCCGAGTCCATCCGCGGGCGCGGCTACCCGCCGTCCGTCCGGGAGATCGGGGAGACGGTGGGGCTCACCTCCTCTTCGACCGTCCACGCCCACCTCGCCGTCCTCCAGCGCGAGGGGTACCTCCGCCGGGACCCGACCAAGCCCCGGGCCATCGAGGTCCGCTACGACCCCTCGTCCAAGGTGGTCATGGACTCCCGCCCGATCCGGCACGTGCCGCTGGTGGGCGACGTGGCGGCCGGTACCGGCATGCTGGCGCAGGAGAACGTGGAGGAGCTCTACCCGCTGCCGGAGGACTTCACCGGCACCGGCTCCCTGTTCATGCTGAAGGTGAGCGGCGACTCGATGATCGACGACGGGATCATGGACGGCGACTTCGTGGTGGTCCGCCAGCAGCCCGAGGCCGAGCAGGGCGACGTGGTGGTGGCCGGCATCCCCGACGGGGAGGCCACCGTCAAGCGCTTCTCCACCCGGGACGGCAGGGTCGTGCTGACGCCGGCCAACGAACGGCTCGAGCCGATGGTCTTCGACCCCGACGAGGTCGCCGTCTACGGCAAGGTGGTCACCGTCATGCGCCGGCTGTAGCCGGCCCGCCGGCGCTCAGCCGGCCGGGGTGGTGACCCCGATGGAGCTCATGTCCGCGTACCGGTCGCCGGCGGCGGCCCCGGCCGGGAAGACCGCCTCGAGGGTGGCGAGCTCGTCGGGTGAGAGGATGATGTCGAGCGCGGCCACGTTTTCGCGGAGGTACGTGCGCCGCTTGGTCCCCGGGATCGGCACCACATCGTCCCCGCGGGAGAGGACCCAGGCCAGCGCCAGCTGTCCGGCGGTCACGCCCCGCTCCGCGGCGAACGCCCGGACCTGTTCCACCAGGGCCAGGTTCCTCCCGAAGTTCTCGCCGCTGAACCTCGGGTGGTGGCCCCGGAAGTCACCCTCGCCGAAGTCGTCCGGCGAGGTGATCTGCCCGGTGAGGAAGCCGCGCCCGAGGGGGCTGTAGGCCACGATGCCGACGCCCAGCTCCCGGGCCGTGGCGAGCACGTCGTCCTCGAGGTCCCGGCTCCACAGCGACCACTCGGACTGGAGGGCGGCGACGGGGTGGACGGCCAGGGCCCGCCGAAGCGTGTCCGACGACGCCTCCGACAGCCCCAGGTACCGGACCTTGCCGGCCTCCACCAGCTCGGCCATGGCGCCGACCGACTCCTCCACCGGCACGCCGGGGTCCGAGCGGTGCTGGTAGTAGAGGTCGATGTGGTCGACCCCGAGCCGGGCGAGCGAGGCGTCGCAGGCCGAGCGGATGTAGGCGGCGTCACCCCGGACGCCGCGGTCGGCGGGGCTGTCGCCCCGCACGATCCCGAACTTGGTGGCCAGGGTCACCTCGTCCCGCCGGCCGGCGATGGCCCGCCCGACCAGGCCCTCGTTCAGGAAGGGCCCGTACATGTCGGCGGTGTCGAGGAAGGTCACCCCGAGGTCGAGCGCCTCGTGGATGGTGGCGACGGACTCCGTGTCGTCGCCCCGCCCGTAGAACTCGCTCATGCCCATGCAGCCGAGCCCTTCGGCGGATACCGTGAGCCCGCCGGATCCGAGTGTGCGCGTGGTGGGTGCCATGCGGCCGACCCTACCGGGGGGCGGTCAGCAGGGCGGTCAGCACCTCGGCGGCGGACGCCAGCTCTCCGGCGGACACGTGCTCCCCGGGGGTGTGGGCCAGGAGCGGGTCGGCCGGACCGAAGTTGGCCGCCGGCACCCCGTGCTCCCAGAAGGTGGCCACATCGGTCCACCCCACCTTCGCCCGCGGCGCCTCGCCGGTCGCCTCCACCAGGGAGGCCAGCACCGGGTGGGCGAGGGCGGGCGGGGCGCCGGCCGAGGCGTCGATCACCTCCCAGGCGTCCCCCGGCTCGAGGAGCGGATCGAGCAGGCGGTGCAGGGCGGCGTCCGCCGCCCCGGGGTCGCGATCGGGGGCGAACCGGTGGTTGACGGTCACCACCGCCCGGTCGGGGACGACGTTGGCGGCCACCCCGCCCTCCACCGCCACCGCCTGGAGCTGCTCGGCGTACTCGCAGCCGTCGAGGACGGGACGGCGCCCCTCGTAGGCGGCGACCGCCCCGAGGAGGGGGCCCAGCCGGTGGATGGCGTTCCGGCCGGTGAAGGGACGGGCGGTGTGGGCCCGGGCGCCGACCAGCTCGATCCGCACCCGAAGGGTGCCCTGGCATCCCGCCTCCACGCGGCCGCCGGTCGGTTCGCCGAGGATGGCGGCGTCCCCCTCGAGGAGCCCGGGGTGCTCGGCCCACAGGTGGCGCAGCCCGTTGTGGCGGCGCTCCACCTCCTCGCACACGTAGAAGCACCAGGTGACGTCGACGGCCGGCTCGGGGACCGTGCCCGCCACGTGCAGGAAGGTGGCCAACCCCCCCTTCATGTCGGCGGCGCCGACCCCGTAGAGGACGTCACCCTCCAGGCGGGGCTCCTCGTTGCCCCCGGCCGGGGGCACCGTGTCGAGGTGACCGGCCACCACCACCCGCTGGCTCCGGCCGAGCCCGGTTCGGGCCACCAGGTTGTCGCCGATCCGCTCGACCTGCAGCCACGGGCACAGCCGGAGCGCCGATTCCACGGCGTCGGCCAGGAGGGTCTCCTGATGGCTGACCGACGGGATCGCCACCAGCGCGGTGGCCAGCCCGAGGAGCCGACTCGGGGCGGTCTCCGTCACGCCGAGACGCCGTGCTCGCGGAGGATGTCGTTCAGCTGCGCCTTGTCGTGGCGCTGGCCCTCCGTGAGGCGGCGGATGACCAGCACGCACGGCAGGAAGAACTCGCCACCGGGGAACTCACGACGCCGCGAGGCCTGGACGGCCACGCTCCACGGGGGCACGTGGCCCCGGCTGAGCTCCTCGCCGGTGTCGGCGTCGATCACCGGGATCGACGGGTTGAGGATGGTCCCCTCCCCCACCACCGCCCCCCGGCCCACCCGGGCGCCCTGGGTGATCATGCACCGGCTGCCGATCATCACCTCGTCCTCGATCACCACCGGGGCCGCCTGGGCCGGCTCGAGCACCCCGCCGATCCCCACGCCGCCGGAGAGGTGGACCTGCTCGCCGATCTGGGCGCACGATCCGACGGTGGCCCAGGTGTCGACCATGGTGCCCGCCCCCACCCGGGCCCCGATGTTCACGTAGCTCGGCATGCAGATGACCCCCCGGTCGAGGAAGGAGCCCCACCGGGCCGAGGCGCCGGGGACCACCCGCACGCCCGACTCGGCGTAGTGCCGCTTGAGCGGCAGTTTGTCGGCGAACTCGAACGGGCCGAGCTCGGTGGTCTCCATCGACCGGAGGCGGAACAGCAGCAGGATGGCCTGCTTGAGCCACTGGTGGACCACCACCACGTCGGTGGCCGGGTCGACCTCGGCCACCCGGGCCCGCCCGGAATCGAGGAGGTCGACGGCCTCGGTGACCACGGCCAGGGCCTCGGTGTCGTCCGGGGTGAGCTCCGACGCCCGCTCCCACAAAGCCTCGATCGCTGCCTGGAGGTCTGCCATGGCCTGCCAACATAGCCGTGGAGGGGCCGGTGGCCGGTGGGCGGTGATGACCGGAGCGGCCGGAGGACGACCCGGCCTCGGGTCACCGCTGGGGCGTTCCGATCCCCGTGCCTCCCGGATGCTGGATCCGCGTGGAGCCGGTCATCGATGTGCGCCTCGGCACCTTCCCGGGGATCCTCGCCGACCTCGACCCGGGGTGCGCCTCCGTGGTCGTCGCCGATCCCCCGTGGAACGGTATCGAGGACCGGACCGAGATCGGGCGGTTCGCCGCCCGGGTGTTGGCGCCGAACGGGATCCTCCTCGCCTGCATCGGGACCCGCTGGTGCTTCGAGGCGATCGACCGGCTGTCCGTCGAGCTGGAACGCGTGCGCCTGGCGTTCCTCCCGGACGAGCACCTCGGGGCGTGGGATCCCAAGACGAACGACCACGAGGCCGGTTCCTTCATGGTGATCATGGTCAAGGGGGAGTTCGCACCCCCGGGACCGTGGAGCAACCTGGTCGACGCGGCGTCGCCCGGGAATCGGTGGCCGGCGCCCAACTCAGCCGGGGCGTCGCGGGATGCGACGCCGCTTCCGAACGCGATGAGGCGACGGTGGCGAGGCTCGAGGACCTCAGCCGGATCGAATCCGAACCGGCGCAGCCGGGCTGATCCCCGGGCGCCCGGCGCGGTCAGCCCGACGACAGGTCGACCCCGTCCAGCCGGGCGCCGACCAGCTCCAGCCGGTCCATGGGCTGGACCACGGCCACCCGGACGAACCCGGCACCGTCGGGACCGTAGAACTCGCCGGGGCTGACCAGGATCCCACCGCGGGTGGCCAGTGCCCCGGTCAGTCCGAAGCCGCCGCCCGGGACGGTGTCGGGCACCGGCACCCAGAGGTAGAACCCCCCGGCCGGGTCCGGGGTGGGCAGGCCAGCGCCCTCCAGGACGCCGCGCAGGTAGTCGAGGCGCCGGCGGTACCGGGCACGCTGGACCTCCACGTGTTCGTCATCGTCGAGGGCCACCGCCCCCGCCGCCTGCACCGGGCCCGGCACCATGAGCCCGGCGTGCTTCCGGACCTCCTCGAGGTAGCCCACCAGCTCGGGGTCGCCGGCGTAGAAGCCGGCCCGGACCCCGGCCAGGTTCGAGCGCTTGGAGAGGGAGTGGACGGCCAGGACCCCGTCGATACCGGTCGAGAGTACGGTGCGGGGCGGACCGTCCCAGGTGAACTCGGCGTAGCACTCGTCGGAGAGGACCGGCACGTGCCGCGCCCGGCCCCAGTCGACCACCGGCCCGAGGTCCGTCAGGTGCCCGGTGGGGTTGGACGGGGTGTTGACCCACAGGGCCAGGGCCCGGTCGGCGTCGACCGGATCGACCGAGTCGAGATCGGGTCCTCCGCCGGGGAGTTCCGCCACCGGTACCGCCCGGCAGCCGGCGAGCGTGGCCCCCATGGCGTACGTCGGGTACGAGATCGACGGGTAGAGGACGGTGTCGCGGTCGGGCGTGCGGAGCCGGAGGTACTGGGCGGTCGAGGCCACGAACTCCTTGGTGCCCACGCAGGCGGCCACCTCGATGGAGGGGTCCACCTGGACCCCGAACCGGTGGGCCAGCCAGCCGGCCGCCGCGTTCCGGAAGGAGGCCGAGCCGATCGACGGCGGGTAGCCGCGCTCGGCCCCCGAGGTGGCCAGCGCTTCGACCACCGCCGGCGGCGGGGGGTCGCAGGGCGTGCCGATCGAACAGTCGACCAGGCCCCCCGTCCCCTCGAACGCCGCCGCCGCCCAGCGGGCCACGTCGGTCAGACGGTCGTAGGGGTAGGGCGGCGGCGTGAAACCGGACGGGGCCTCGCTCACGACGCCAGGAACTCCCGGAAGCGGGCCCGGCCGACGTCGTCGAGGACCACATGGAGGTGGGTCGCCTCGTCGCCCGTCTCCTCGCCGACGATCTCCCCCTCGCGGTGGACGGCGGCCAGCACGTCCCCGCGGGCCCACGGGATGACCAGTTCGACCACCCGGTCGGCCACCCGGAGGCGGTCGCCCACGGCCTCGAGCAGTCGGTCGATGCCCTCGCCGGTCCGGGTCGAGACGGCGATCGACCCGGGATGGGCGGCGAGCAGGCGGCGCACCTCGGCCGACGCCTCGCCTCCGTCCGCTCCTGACGGGACGAGCGAGTCGATCTTGTTGACCACCAGCAGCTCGGGGATGGTGTCCGCACCGATCTCCGCCAGCACGGTGCGGACGGCGTCGACCTGGCCCTCCAGATCGGCGGCGGCGGCGTCGACCACGTGGACGACCAGCTCCGATTCGCAGACCTCCTCGAGCGTGGAGCGGAAGGCCTCGACCACCTGGTGGGGCAGCTTCCGGACGAAGCCCACGGTGTCGGTGAGGAGCACGGTCTCCCCCCCGGGGAGGGCCAGCTGGCGCGTGCGGGGGTCGAGCGTGGAGAAGAGCCGGTTCTCCACCAGGACGTCGGCCCCGCACAGCCGGTTGAGCAACGTCGACTTCCCGGCGTTGGTGTACCCGACCAGCGACACCGTCCGCTGGCGCGACCGGGCCCGTCCCTTGCGCTGGGTGCGCCGGGTCCGGTCGAGGGCGCGGAGGTCGGACTCGAGGCGGGTCATCCGTCGGAGCAGACGACGTCGGTCGACCTCGAGCTGGGTCTCGCCCGGCCCCCGGGTGCCGATGCCGCCGGCCTGCTGGCTGAGCTGGGAGCCGCGGCCCCGCAGGCGCGGCAGGCGGTAGCGGAGGAGGGCCAGCTCCACCTGGGCGCGCCCCTCGGGCGTGCGGGCGTTCTGGGCGAAGATGTCGAGGATCACCGCGGTCCGGTCGATCGCCGTCCGACCGAGCAGCTTCTCGAGGTTCCGCTGCTGGGCCGGGCTGAGGTCGTCGTCGAAGACCACCGTGTCGGCATCGACGGCTAGGCACACCGCCGCCAGCTCCTCCACCTTCCCCTTGCCGAGGTAGGTGGCCGGGTCGGGGGCGTCGCGCCGCTGCACCACCCGGTCGGCCACGTCGGCCCCGGCGGTGTCGACCAGCAGGGCCAGCTCGTCGAGGCCGGCCTCGGTGGCGGCCGACGTGGCGTGGGGGAAGGTGACCCCGACCAGCACGATGCGCTCCCGGAACGTCCGGGAGATCAGGGTGTCGGTGAAGGCGGAGTCGGTGGGGCTCATGGGCGGGCGGCGGCGAGGACCTCGGCGGGTACCACCCGGACCTCGGCCACCGCGCGGGTGGGCCCCGCCAGCCGGATCCCGTCGGGCTCCAGGTCGACCCGGAGCGTGCCGCCGGGGCTGTGCACCGCCACCCGGTCCCCGACCAGCCCCCAGCTGTGGGCGGCGGCGGCGGCGGCCGAGCTCCCCGTACCGCAGGCCAGGGTCTCCCCCACACCCCGCTCCCACACCCGGAGGGAGAGCTCGTCGGCGGCAGGGCCGACCGAGATGAACTCGACGTTGATGCCGCCGGGATGGACCTCCTGCAGGCGGGGCCCGAGGCCGGCCACGTCCACCCCGGCCGGGTCGGGTCCGAGGAGCACCAGGTGGGGGTTGCCCATGTCGACGGTGCGGGCCCGTCGGTCGGGGAACTGCTGGGGCTGGTCGGGTCCGAGCTCCGCCTTGCCCATCTCCACCGAGACCTCGGCGGAGCCGGCCACCTCCCCGGCCGTGTACCCGATGCCCCGTACCCCGGCCACCGTCCACACCGTGAAGTGGGGCGGAGCCACCAGGCCGGCGTCGACCGCCGCCTGGGCCAGGCACCGGATGCCGTTCCCGCTCATCTCGGCCGGCGAACCGTCGGCATTGACCAGCTCCATGGAGACGTCGGCGCCGTCCCGCCCGGCCAGCACCCGGATCACCCCGTCCGCACCGACGCCGAAACGGCGGTCGCACAGGGCGCGCACCAGCTCCGGCGCCAACGGGTGCCGGTCCTCGGTGTCCACCAGGACGAGGAAGTCGTTCCCCGCCCCGTGGTGCTTGGTCAGCTGCAGTGCATCGTCCATCGTGTCGTTCCCCGCCCGGTCAGTCTTGCACCGGCTCGTCGAACAGGCCGAGGATCCGGGCGACCGGGTCGTCGTCGTCCTCCAGCCACACGATACGGGGATCGCGGCGGAACCACGCCCACTGGCGCCGGGCGAAGGTCCGGGTACGCCGCACCGTCTCGTCGACCGCCGTCCCGAGCGGCACCCCGTCCTCGAGGTGACTGAGGAGCTCGCGGTAGCCGAGCGCCTGCCGGGCGGTGGGCGACAGGCCCCCCGGGGCGGCGGCCAACGACCGGACCTCCTCGAGCAGGCCGGCGGCCATCATGGCGTCGACCCGCTCGGCGATCCGCCGGTCGGTCTCGGTCGGATCGGGCCGGATCCCCACCAGGTGCACCGGTGTCGGCGGGTAGGTCTCCAGGCCCGGGCCGAACGAGGAGAACGGGCGCCCCGCACCCTCGGTGACCTCGAGGGCGCGCACCAGCCGGCGGCGGTTGGCCGGTTCGATGCGGCCGGCGGCCACCGGGTCGAGGGCGGCCAGCCGGGCGTGCAGGCGGCCGAGGGCGGCCACCTCCCCATCGCTCCCCGGTACCCCGGCGGCGTCGAGCGCACCCTCCAGGCGCCGGGACACCTCGGGATACCGCCCGGGGAGCTCGAGACCGTCCACGACCGCCCGGAGGTACAGGCCGGTGCCGCCCACCAGCAGACCGGCGTGTCCCCGGCCCGCCACCCCGGCCAGGGCGCGGCGGGCGGCCGCCTGGAACTCCGAGACCGTGAAGGCTGCCGAGGCGTCGACCAGGTCGACCAGGTGGTAAGGCACCCGGGCCCGGACCTCGGGGGTGGGCTTGGCCGTCCCGATGTCCATCCCGCGGTAGACAGCCATGGAGTCGACCGACAGCAGCTCCACCGAGCCCGCCGGGCGGGCGGCACCGGCCACGGCCAGGGCCAGGGCGGACTTCCCCGAGGCGGTGGGCCCGACCAGCGCCACCACGCCGGGGCTCACCGGTCGGCCGAGGTCAACCGGCGGCCACCGGGATCAGCGTGCGGTGGCGCGGACGGGCGGTCACCCCGACCAGCTGGCCCTGGAGATGGTGGCGGGCGGCCCCGGTGACCGCCACCTCGGCGAACGACCCGGGGGCGGGCGCCCGGCCGTCGGGTGGCACGAAGTGGACCAGCTTGTTCTGGCCGGTGCGCCCGGTGACCACCGACGGGTCGCGCTTGGACGGACCCTCCACCAGCACCTCCTCGCGACGGCCGATCCTCGCCCGGTGCCGCACCAGCGCCGACCGCTCGACCACCGCCCGGAGGCGCTCCATCCGCTCGACCACCACTTCGGCCGGTACGAACCGGTCCTCCATGGTGGCCGCCCGGGTCCCGGGCCTCGGCGAGAACACGAAGGTGTAGGCGCTGTCGTAGGCGGCCTCGGCCACCACCTCCAGCGTGCGGGTGAAGTCCTCCTCGGTCTCGCCGGGGAACCCGACGATGAGGTCGGTGGTGACGGCCAGGTCGGGGATCGACGCCCGGGCGGCGGCCAGGCGGGCGAGGTACCGCTCGGCGGTGTAGCCCCGCCGCATGGCGACGAGGACGGCGTCGCTGCCCGACTGCAGCGGGAGGTGGAGGTGGTCGCAGACCTCCGCGGTGGTGGCCATCGCCTCGATGGTCTCGGGTCGGAGGTCCTTCGGGTGGGGACTGGTGAAGCGCACCCGCCGGATGCCCTCCACCGCCCCGACCTCGGCCAGCAGCCGGGCGAAGAGGGGCCCGCGGCCGGTGAGGTCGCGGCCGTAGGAGTTGACGTTCTGCCCGAGCAGGGTGACCTCGGTGACCCCGCGGGCGGCCAGCGCCCGAACCTCCGTCACCAGGTCGTCCGGCGCCCGGGAGACCTCACCGCCGCGAACGGACGGCACGATGCAGAAGGCGCACGAATTGTCGCACCCCATCTGGATGGTGACCCACGCCGCGTAGGGGAGGTCCCGCACGGCGCCGATGGCCGCCGCCTGCTCCGCCGGGACGGGACCGGCGTCGGCCGGGGCCTCGTCGAGGATCTCCACCACCGGGCCCGTCCGGGCCGCCTGCCGGAGGAGGGCGGGGGCCCGGGTGAGGTTGTGGGTGCCGAACACCACGTCCACGTGCCCGGCCCGTTGGCGGACACGCTCCCCCTCCATCTGGGCGAGGCACCCCCCCACCGCGATCAGCATCTCCGGACGTCGCTCCCGGAGGCTCTTCAGGTTGCCGAGATGCCCGTAGAACTTGTTGTCGGCGTTCTCCCGGATGCAGCACGTGTTGAAGACCACCACGTCCGCCGCCTCGAGGTCATCGGTCGGCTCGAGCCCGTCGGCCACCAGCAGGCCGGCCAGGCGCTCCGAGTCGTGGTCGTTCATCTGGCAGCCGAGCGTCTCGATGTGGAAGGTGCGCGGGGTCCCGGGCTGCGCCCCCGCGGGGTCCGGGGCTCCACGGGGGCGGGCGGCGGTCACCGTCCCAGGATACGACGGCCGCGGACGGCCCCCGACCCGGACCCCTCAGCGCTCGACGTCGGCGTCGTAGAACTGGCCCCCGGCGCTCGGCACCGGGTCGTCCCCGTCGTCGTCGTCCCCCCAGGTCGGCTTCCGGTCGCGCCAGAAGTCGCCGGTGCCGTCGGCGTCGGTCATCAGGCCGTGCATGTCCGGTCGGAGCAGGAGGACCTGCCCGGGGATGTCCGCCTCGGCCAGGGCGGCCTGGGCGGCCTGGGTCACCCGGGGGCCGTCGGCCCCGGAGCAGATGCCGAGCAGCGACGGGCCGGCCCCCGACCAGCACACGGCCAGCGCCCCGCCGGCCGACAGCCGTGAGAGCAGCTTGGGGGCGGCCGGGAAGAGCGGACTGCGGTAGTCCTGGTGGAGCCGGTCCTCGGTCGCCTCGGCGATGAGGAGCCGGCTGTCACCGAGCCCGGCGATGAGCAGCGCCAGGCGCGAGAGGTTGAACGCCGCGCTCTCCCGGGTCACCTGGGCGGGCAGGGCCAGCCGGGCCTTGGACGTGGAGAGGGAGAGCTCGGGGACGATGACCACGAAGACCAGGCTGACGTCGAGGGGCAGGCGCACCGCGCGGACCGAACCCTTCACCATGGCCGAGGCCACCAGGCCCCCCACCACCGAAGCGGCGGCGTTGTCCGGGTGCCCGTCCATGTGGGCGGCGACCGCCAGGGGGTCCTTCGATCCGGCGGCGGCGGCGGCGGCCGCCGCCAACGCCGCCGAGGAGCCGAGGCCCCTGCTCACCGGGATCTCCGACCGCACGGTGATGGCGAGCCGGTCGGTGCCGGCCACGTCGATGGCCACCCGGGCGGCGAGGTGGGAGGGGTCGTCGGCGAGGCCGGCTCCCTCCCCCTCCGAGCGGACGATCAGGCGGGAGGCCGGCTCCACCTCCACCTCGACGTACCGGTCGAGGGCCACGGCCAGGGTGTCGAAGCCCGGGCCCAGGTTGGCTGAGGAAGCGGGGGCTCTCGCACGCACCTCGTCAGGGTAGCCGTCACCTGGCGGTCACGAAGGGATCTCCCGGGGCCGTTCGCGGTGGTGGACCGGTCCCCGGCGTCCGGCGTCCGACCTACGGGTGGGTGAGGCGCCACCACCAGGTCGGCTCGCGCACCGTGCCGTCGAGTCGGAGGCCGACCACCGCCTGCTGGAGGCCGAGTCGGTAGCGGACCGAACCCACCCCGTCGTCGCGCCGCGCCCCGGCGGGCACCGACACCAGGTGGGAGACCGCCACCTGCTGGCCGGGCCACGCCGCCAGGGTCGCCGAGCCCGCGGTGACCACCGACACGGTGTGGGCGGTGCCGCCCCAGACGGCGGTGGCGGAGGCGACCGGGTCGCCGGCGGTGGCCACCGTCACCGGCACCAGGGCCGCCCGGGCGGCGTCGAGGAGTGACTGGGCCGCCGGACCGGCGTAGCGGAGCGGGTCGTCGGCCGAGTAGGCGCCGTCCGGGGGGGCCGTGGTGGTCGTGGTGGTGGTGGTGGTCGGTGCGGTGGGCGGTGGCGCCGGGGTACCGGGCACGGTGGTCGTGGTGGTGGTCGTCGTGGGCGGCGGCGGGACGGGGATCATCTGGCCGGTGACCGACGAGAGCACCAGCACCGGCTGCCCGGCCACCGTCCGGTAGGCGGCCAGCACCATGCAGCCACCGGCCGCCGTGGTGAAGCCGGACTTCACGCCGACCACGCCGTCCTGGCCGACCTCGGCCACGATGTTGTGGACGGTCCCGACGATGGGAAGGGTGACGGTGGCGAGCGACACCACCTCGGCGAACGTGGGCATGGCCATGCCGAACGCCGCCACCTTCAGGACGTCCACCGCCGACGAGACGGACTGGGGCTGGTAGCCGCTGGCGTCGACATAGTGGGTGGCGGTCATCCCGAGCAACGCCGCCAGGGCGTTCATCTTGGCCACGAAGGCGGCCTGGCTGCCGGCGTCCCAGTCGGCGAGGGTGTAGGCGAAGTTGTTGGCCGACTGGTTCATCAGGCCCTCGAGCAGCTGCCGCTCGGTCAGGATCTCGCC
>Ga0181519_10000526_pt1 | contig 35062 bp, 26 predicted proteins | sample PEATcosm2014_Bin_26_FD_121102 | JGI IMG/M metagenome (GOLD analysis project Ga0181519, IMG submission 121102) | Peatland microbial communities from MTU Mesocosm Facility, Houghton, MI, USA - PEATcosm2014_Bin02_10_metaG | ecosystem: Environmental > Terrestrial > Soil > Wetlands > Peat | place...
AAGATGTAGAGCGTCAGGTTGCCCGTGTCGAGCGCGGCCCAGCGCTCGGCGGGCTCGTACGGCAGGAAGAACGGCAGGCCGAGCAGGCCGTGGTAGAAATCGACGAGGCGCGCTACGTCCCCGGTCAGGATGTCCATGTTGTCGATGCGCTTCAGCTTCAGCATGGTGTGGTTCCGTCAGAGTGGAATTCGAGGAGAATCAGGTCGCGTGGCGGCACGGGCCACCGGGGTGCGCGGTGAGCGTGCCCGCGCCTACGTCGAGGACGATGGTCGCGAGCGTCGCGTGCTGGCCGGTTGCCGGAAGGGTGGGATCCGGGTGGCAGCAGACCGCCCCGACCGTGCCGAGATGGCTGTTCATGGCGGCGATCGCGCTCGCGCTCGTCAGCGTGCGGCCACGCAGGCGGCGGACCAGGAGGTCGTGGCGGATGAGCGTGTCGGGGAACTGTGCCGGCTCGGTGTCGTGCTCGCAGGCGGGCGCGGTCAGGAAGTGGTTCGTGTGCACGAGCAGGCCGTGCGCGTCGGGGAACTCGAGCCCGGGCCCGCCCGGATGCACCTCGACCGCGACGGCCGAGCTCGCGCCGTCCGCGCCTGCGACGAGCGTCATGCAGCTCGAGGCCGACACCTGAGTGCGGTTGATGAGCTGCAGCGCGGCGTTGATGTCGCCGCTGCCATCGAGCACCGCGCGTGCCAGCACGTGCACCGGCACACCGATGCCGTCGCCGTCGCGCGCGTGGTGCAGGATGTTGAAGAGGAGCCCGAGGCCGCGGCTCGTGACGCCCGCCTTGCCGACGATGCCGAACTCGGTCACCGTCGTGACGCACCCACCCTCCGCCCGCGGCATCTCCCACACGAGCCACTGAGGGGAAAATTCGGCGTACCAGTCCCAGGTCTGCACCGCCACGGGTGCCGATGAGTACGGGTCGATCTGCACGACCGTCGAGCACTCGCCGCGGGCCGGAGCGTTGAGCACCGCGAGGATCTCGGTGCGCGCGTTGATCGCGCCGATCCGCTCGGGATCGATGCCGGCACCGGCGGCGATGCCGAGCATCTCCGCGTGGAGCGCCGGCGCGAACGTCGCCACGCGTCCGAGGGCGAGCGCGCCGAACGGGCGCGGATCGACCACCCGGCCGGCGGCGCGCTCGAACAGGCCCGCGTAGAGCTCGACCGTCCGCCGGATCTCGGCGGCGTGCCGCGCGCCGAACTCGCGGCCGCGACCCTCCGGCTCGCTGACGGTCGAGCGGAAGTGGCGGCTCACGCACCGCTCCGGGCGAGCTGCGGCAGGACCTGCGCCGCGACCTGGTCGAGGCGCGCGAACCAGACGTCGCCGTCCCGCACGAGACTTTCCACGAAGCGCTCGAGCTGCGCGAAGCGGCCGCCGCGCCCGATGACCTCGGGGTGCATCGTGAAGGTCGTGTGCCGCCGCTCGCGGCGCGCGGATTCGAACTCGGCACGCCAGGTGTCGTAGAGGGTGGCTGGACTCGCGAAATTTCCACCGTTGTCGATGCCCCAGCCGAACATCGGCCAGTCGTCGAGCGACCAGTGCACCGGGAGTTCGAGGATCGAGCGGTTGCCGTGGGACTCGTAGTACGGGCGGTCGTCGCCCATGCAGCTCGAGTCGTAGACGAAGCCGTTGTCGACGACGAGTGCAAAGGTCTCCGGCGTGATTTCCCACGACGAGGACCGATAGCCCGCCGGTTTCGGCGCTCCGGCGCGGATGAGCGACTCGATGCCCCGCTCCATCTCCTCGACCTGCTGCTCGAGCGGGACGCGATCGCTGCGCAGGTGCATGTGGCCGTGGTGCCCGATCTCGTGGCCGGCCGCGAGCAGGCGCTCGATGAGGCCGGCGTGGATGTCCGCCGTATGCCCGGGCACGAAGAAGGTCGCGGGTATCGAGTGGCGGGCCAGCAGCTCGAGGATGCGGGGCACGCCACGGGTCACGCCGAATCGGCCTTCGGAGAGTGCCGTCAGGCGCCGCGCGAAGGTCGGACTGTCGCCGAGGAGACCCGCCTCGGCGTCGACGTCGAAGGTCAGCGACACGGCCACCGATCCACGCGGCCACTTGAGATTTGCGACGGACTGGTTCGCCATGGAACTGCCTCCCGGGGAATTCGGCTTCTCTGCAGGGCGCTCGCTGGGTGAGGTCATGCGCGCCGGTCCTGCCAGCGACGCAGGTAGTAGAGCGCCTGCGAGAGCGCGAGCACCGCTATCGCGATCACGACTTCCTTGACGCCGCCGTAGCCGGTGATCGAGGCACTGGTCGCACCGACCAGCAGGATCGCCGCGTCGAACGCGGCGAGTACCACCGCGATGCCCACCCACGAATTGCCGAGGCGGATGGGTCGCGGAGCCGTCGGCCGGTCGCGTCGCAGGATCACGAAGCCCGACACGGCCAGCAGGTGCGCAAGGACGTAGCCGATGTTCCCGGCGACGATGACCGCGAGGGCATTGCCGACGAAGAGCACGAGCGCAACGTTGATCGCAAGCTGCACCGTGACCGCCCGGGCGGGAATGCCGGAGGCGTTCAGGCGTGCAAACTGTCGTACCGTGAGTCCGTCACAGGCACTCTGGTAGAGCGCACGCCCGGCATCGGCGGTGCCCATCACGGAGAGGACGAGCACGCCGGCGATCAGCACGACGGTGATCGCGGCGGCCCCGCCACCGTAGAGCGCCAGCATGCCGGCCTGCAGAAAGCCGTTCGGCTCCGAGCCCATCGCCGGCTCGCCCAAGAGTGCCGTCAGCCCGAGCGGCGTCGCGGCGAACACGACGACGAGAACGAGCGCGGAGACGCGCAGCGCCTTGCGCGTGTCGGCGACCGTGTCGCGAAACTCCGGAATGAAGGACGCGGCCGCCTCGACCGCGTAGGCCGACCATGCCATGACGAAGAGCCACGCGAGGATCACGCGCAGCCCGGCGAGGCCGCCGCCGGTGCGCCAGGTGAAGCTCGCGACGCTGACGTGCGCCGCGGTCAGGTAGTCGGTGCTGAAGATCGCGACCGGAACCATCAGCAGGAGACCCGCCGTCGTGATGAGGAACATCGCGTAGCGGAGCTCTACCATGCTGAGTGCCCAGGACACGCCGGCGACGCCGAGTGCGATCAGGTGCGCACGGTCGGCGTGCCAGAACCCGACCGAGATCTCGAATCCGGACCTTGGCCAGAACTGAGCGGTCGCGATCTCGGCCACCGTCAGCCCCCAGATCGCGGGCGCGGTCGCCCAGGCAAACCAGTATGCGTAGGTCGCGAGCGGGCCGATGCCAGGCACCCGGTCCCGCCACGCCTCGTTGGCGTAGAGCGCGATGCCGCCGGACTTGTCGACGAACATCGCGCCCATCTCGGAATACAGCCAGTTGTGCAGCGCCGCGATCATCGCGATCGCTGCCCAGAGCGCGATCGCCGCCCACGCGCCGATCGCACCGATCGAGTAGCCGAGGCTGACGAACAATGCGGCCGGCAGGCTGAGCGTCAGCGCGACGCCGTCCCACCAGCGGATCGACTTCGCCATCGCATGCGGCAGTTCTTCTGCAGGTGACTGATTCTGCAAGGGATCCTCGATCGAGCAGCCCGTCGTGGAATCAAGGCGCCACGGATGCTTGCGCGGAGAACCTGATAATACGCATTTGCATTTGCAATGCGCAACTTTTGATGTGTTTTATGACTTTTTGCGCAATTGTGGGCCTGCGCACGCACGCAGGTCCGCACTCGGGCATCGGCGCCCCCCAGGCTCGCGCGAGCCGCGCCGCTCCGCGCCGCAGCCGTCGTTTCGACGCGCTCGGAATCCTGGCGGCGGCCCCGGGGTCGTCCCCGCGGCGGAGCGCTCAGGTGTAGTTCCGTCCGTAGGCTTCCCACATTGCGTTGAAGCCGGGTCGCAGCAGGTCCGCGAGCCCGTTCAGGTGGTGCTGCTGGCCGGGAAAGCTGATCTGCATGCTTTCGCCCATTTCTTCCGGGGTCAGGTAGAAATACGGGTCGTGGGCGGTGACCATCACCTCGGTGATCAGGCGCAGCCCGGCCATGATCTTGAACGCGCGGTGTTCGTGCACGAGGGTCTTCATGCGCGACTCGCTGACCTTGCCCCAGTAGCACGTGAGCGCATAGCGGTCGAACTCGTCGTCGACGCCGGTCAGCAGGCTCATCTCCGCGATATCCCACATCGGATGCCCGTAGGCACCGCCATCCCAGTCGATCAGCCAGATGTGCTCGCGCGCCGGGCTGCTGTACATGATGTTGACGTAGGTCAGATCATTGTGGGTAAAGCACGGCGTGAACGGGCCGATGGCGCGCTCGAGCCGGTGCGTCACGTCGCGAAAGAAGGGCACCTCGGCCAGCCACGCGGACGGCTTCCACTGCGTCGGCGCTGAACCGGTCTCCATCGTCCGCAGGTACCGGCGCACGGTGTGGAAGGCCCACCAGTAGCTGATCGACTCGCCGAGCGCATCGGAATTCTCGTGCATGACCTTGACGGTGCGGATGACCTTCGCCACAAATGCGGGATCGCGCAGCTGCTCCACCTGCATCTGGGGGCCGGTGACGAAGTCGGTGATGGTCAGGTTCGGCTCGGCGTAGCGCAGCCTGGGACCGATCCCGAGGCGCGCCGCCCCGAGGATGCACTGCACCACGCTCGTCTGCCGCGTCCGGTACTGGTCGAAGCCGCAGCGCACCACGTAACGCTTGCCGTCGCCGTCCGTCACGAAGTAGGTGCGGTTCTGCAGCCCGCCGAACTTCTGGCGCAAATCGATGCGTCCGGTCCAGATCGGCAGGCTCCGGATGTGCTCCTGGGTCCGATGCGTATCCCAGTCCCGACGCAGCGTCGAGACCTCGTTGGTCGAGAGGAAATCGTCCTTCATTCCGCCGCTCCATCAGGGAGTTGCCGCACACCCGGCTGCGCCGCCCGGCCCCGAGGGACGCGCGCTGCCACCTGGCCCTGCGAGGCGGGCCGGGCCGCCGCCGTCGCCCCGCGGCGCAAGACGCCGGCCCCGTCCGTCCGGGGCACGAACCGCGTACGGGGCGGTCGGCATGCTAGCAACCGCATTCAGCCCTGCTATCCGGAACGGGCAGAACGAATACGGGGATGCCGCAACCGGCGGCCCGGTACCGAGGGCTGGCACGAGGCCCGCCCAGACTCTATTATCCGGCTGCAGTAGCACAAACCTGATGGCCCATCTTGTCCGACAATGTGGACTTGCGGCCGCGGGCCAGGGCAGGCGCCCGCCGGATGGGTGCCGGCCGCTACCGCGCGAGCCGGGACTCCAGGAGGGGGGGTACGTACATGGCAAGCACTTCCGTTGCGCGACCCCAGTACAGCATCGACTCCAGCGTCACCCGTGACGCGTGGGCGCACGGCGCGGCGCTCAGCCAGTGGGAACACGAGTACGAGCAGGTGCACCCGGGGCGCTTCAGCGGTCAGCTCGAGGTCGCGTGGCTCGGCCCGCTGCAGCTCGCCTACGAGCGGGTCGACCATGCCTTCAACTACCGTGGCACGCCCTGGCCGGGCTCGCGCGTGTTCTTCTCATACCTGCCCGGCAGCGGCGACCTCTTCTACGACAACCGCCCGGTGGGCGCGAGTGCGCTCGTGACCCATCGGTGGAACGGGGTCGACCGCATCAACGGCAGCGACCGGTTCAACCTCGTCCTGGCAACCGTCGACGAGCAGTTCCTCGAGGACTACTTCGCACCCGTGCCGGGCCTCGAGGATCTCTTCCGCACCTCGCGTCCCGTCTGCTACACGTCGGACCCGCGGGCAATCACGGCATTTCAGCGCACGGTGTATGGCGTGCTGCAGGAACTCGTGCAGTGCCCGACGCTTCTCGGGCACGAGCGCATCCGCGCGGGTTTCCGGCATCGCGTGCTCGATTCGATCATCGCGGTCATTGCGGACATCGACGGCGCGCCGGGCCGTCTGCCGGCACCGTCGACCCGCGCATTCATCGTCAGCCGGGCGATCGACTACATCGATTCGCGCCTCGCCGACCCCATCTCGGTGCGCGACATCTGCGCGGCGATCAGGGTCTGCCCGCGCACCCTGTCATACGCATTCGCCGAGGTACTCGGCGTCTCGCCGAAGTCATACCTGCTCGCCACGCGCCTGAATCGCGCCCACCGCGACCTCGGCGACGCGCGGGTACACGGGTCGATACAGACCATCGCCGGACGGTGGGGCTTCTCGCACATGGGCCGGTTCGCCCACTACTATCGGAGCGCTTTCGGTGAACGGCCGTCGGCAACCTACCAGGCGCGCGCCACGCGTGGCCGCTTCGCCGGCGCGGTTCGCGGCCTCAGCGAGTCGCAGATCCGCATCCGCCTGCCGGCCGGCGCGTAGACCGCCGGACCGCACCACGGCGACCCGTCGCGCGGCACGCAGGTGTTCGCGGCCGGACCTCGATATCCGTTTTGAGCATGCCGTCGGTATGCCGCGGTCCGGCCCCGCGTGCCTGTGCAAGACTATGACGCGGACCACCAGCGCCCGGCTTGCGCGGTGGCAGACCACGGGATGCAGATGGCGATGAACTTCAGCGGCAAGCGCGTGCTCGTCACCGGCAGCACGACCGGAATCGGTCGCGGCGCCGCCGAGATGTTTCTCGAGGCAGGCGCGACCGTTGCCGTCAACGGCCGGAAGGACGAGGTCGTCGCGCAGGCCGTCCGCGAGCTCGGTTCGTCGCGCGCGCTCGGCGTGGCGGGTGACGTCGGCACGGTGGCAGGCTGCGAGCGGGTCGTCGGCCACGCGATCGAATTGCTCGGCGGCCTCGACGTCCTCGTCAACAACGTCGGCATCTGCCCGCTCAGCTACATGATGGACGTCACCGAGGACCACTGGGACGAGGTCATTGCCGTCAATCTGCGGTCGGCGCTGTTCTGCTCGAAGTTCGCGCTGGCGGCGCTGCGCCGGTCACGCGGCAACATCGTCATGGTGGCGTCCGTCGCCGGACTCTGCGCCGGCCCGACCGACAGCTTCGTCTACGCGATCTCGAAGGGCGGCCTCGTCAACATGACGCGGGGCCTCGCGATCGAACTCGCGCCCGATGCGGTGCGCGTCAATGCGGTCTGCCCCGGCTACATCGATACGCCGATGATCTCCGCCGAGAATGCGGCGACCGGCGGCCAGGTGCACGCCTTCATCCGCAACACGACGCCGCTGCGCAGGCTGGGCAGCGTTCGCGAGTGCGCGTCCTCGATCCTCTACCTCGCGTCGGACCTCGCGGGTTACTGCACGGGCTCGATACTGCTGAATGACGGCGGTTGCGTGGCCGGCGGGAGCTGGGGCGGCGCGAACGCGGCCGCGCCCGCCGCGAGCCCGGCGGCGCCGTACGTCCCGACGCCGGCCGCAGGCTGACGCTTCGACGGGTGACAGCGTGAACCAGCCATTCGACTTCACGGACCGGCGGGTCCTCGTGACCGGCAGCACGCTCGGCATCGGCCGGGCGGCGGCCGAGGCATTCCTCGCGCTCGGCGCCCGCGTCGCCATCAACGGACGCACGGCCGAGTCCGTCGCGCGCGCGCTGCATGACATGGGCGGCGGACCCCGGCTGGTCGCTGCGCCCGGCGACCTGTCCGTCACGCGCGAGCGGGCGCAGACCATCGCCAGGGCGATCGCGGATCTCGGCGGCCTCGACGTCCTCGTCAACAACGCCGGCCGTGGCGATGACTGTCTCGTCGACGACGTCACGGAAGAGTACTGGCAGCGGATGATCGACCTCAACCTCAAGGCGGCGTTCTTCACCGCCCAGGCCTGCGTGCCGGCGCTCCGCAGGACCCGCGGCAACATCGTCAACGTGAGTTCCGTGCTCGGCCTGATTGGCGGGCCGGCAGGTTCGACCGTCTATGCGACGACCAAGGGCGCCGTCGTGCAGATGACCCGCATGATGTCGCTCGCCCTGGCGCCGGATGGCATCCGCGTCAATGCCCTCTGCCCGGGCTGGATCGACACGCCGATGATCCAGCGCGACAACGCCAGGGCGGGCGGCGATGCGCTCTACAAGTACATCGCCGGCGTCGTGCCGGCCGGCCGCATCGGCACGCCCGGGGAAACGGTCGGAGCGATGCTGTACCTCGCCGCCGCGTCGAGCAGCTACACCACCGGCGCGATCCTCTCGACCGACGGTGGCCTGGCGGCGGGCCACTAGGTGTTGCGACCGGCCTTTCGGCGCGCCGGCTTGTCGGGTTGCCGCGGGACCGGCACCCCGCACGAATACAGGAGTGATTGAATTGACTACGCAGACTACGCTGAGTGCCGCCGGCCTCGAGGTCGAGCAGTTCGACCGCGCCGACGTGATCCACGGCTTCGCGACGCTGAATGCACAGGCGACCAGCGAAGTGGTCGTGATGGCAAAAGCCAGCGGGATGCGGGTCACCGACCAGCGCGGTCGCGAGTTCCTCGATGCCGGCAGCGGCCTGTGGTGCATGAACGTCGGCTACGGACGGCAGGCGATCGCCGCGGCTGCGGCGGAGCAGATGACGCGGCTGCCCTACTTCCACACCTTCGGAAACTACAGCAACGAGCCGATGGCGCGGCTCTCCGACCGCCTGCTCAGGCTTGCACCGCCGGGAATGACGCGGGTGGTCTTCGCCTCGAGCGGTTCCGAGGCCAACGATACGCAGATCAAGATCGTCCGGCGCTACAACAACCTGCTCGGCCGACCGAAGAAGAAGAAGATCATCGCCCGCCTCAGCAGCTACCACGGCTCCACAGTCGCGGCCGGCAGCCTGAGTGGCCTGCCCATGATGCACCGGACCTTCGACCTGCCGATCTCCGGAATCCTGCACACGCTCTCGACCGACTACCATCGCCGGCCGCTCGGCATCGACACTGCCGCGCAGTTCACCCGGCACCTGGTCGACGACCTCGTGCGCCTGATCGAGGCCGAGGGGCCGGACACCATCGCGGCATTCATCGCAGAGCCCGTGACCGGGACCGGCGGCGTGCTGGTGCCGCCGCCCGGCTACTTTCCGGAAGTGAAGAAGGTGCTCGATCGCTATGACGTGCTCATGATCGCCGACGAGGTCATCACCGGCTTCGGACGAACCGGCAGCTGGTTTGCGAGCCCGGGGCTCGGGATAACGCCTGACCTCATGACGATTGCCAAGGGGCTCACGAGCGGGTACTTCCCGATGTCGGGTTGCCTGCTGTCCGCCAGGGTCGCCGACGTGCTCTATGCCGACAAGACCGCGGACGCGATGTTCGCGCACGGCTTCACCTGGTCCGGGCACCCGGTTGGCGCCGCGGTCGCGCACGCGAACCTCGACATCATGGAGCGGGAGGCACTCCCGGAGAACGCCGCGCGAGTCGGCGCCTACCTCATCGACCGGCTGCGGAGCCAGCTCGGTGATCATCCACTCGTCGGCGAGATCCGCGGCCGGGGGCTGCTGATCGGCATCGAGCTGGATGGCGACCGCAGGACGCGGCGCCCGTTCGCGGAACCGCATCGCGTCCAGAGCCTCGTCAGTCGTGCGTGCTTCGACGAACGCCTGCTGGTGCGCGGCGGCCATGGACGGGTACTCACCGCCCTCGCGCCCCCGCTCCTGGCGTCGACCAGCGACGCCGACGAGATCGTTGCGCGCATGGCGCGAGTGCTCGACCGGGTCGCGGCCGAGGCGAAGTCGGCGGGTCTCTCGGCGTGATGCGTGTGGCGGATCGCCGGCAGGCGACGCACGGCCATGCCCGGATGGGCGCTCAGCTGCCTGATGCCCGTAACGGATATGACGCGAGCGGCCTCATCCGGCACTATGGTCCCCGAGCCGTGCCCAGGGCGCCACAGCGACCAATCCTGACGCGGCGACGCCGCCCGCATGGTTTCCTGTGACGGCGTCCGCGCGCGCATGGTTCGGGCCACCGCCGCGACGGCCGGCAATCGGCGCCGTACCGGCAACGGGCGCGCCCAGAGGAGGATTCAACGTGCGGAACTCATCGTCCCTCGAATACGTGGTGCTACGCCCTCTCATCATTGCTGCGATGCTGCTGCTGGCCGGGCCGGCGCTGGCCGGCGGCGACCTCAACATCCTGAGCTGGGAGGGCTACGCTGACGCCAGCTTCGTCAAGCCCTTCGAGAAGATGTCGGGCTGCCGCGTGTCGGCCACCTACGTCGGTTCGAATGACGAGTTCGTCGCGAAGATCCTGGCCGGCGGTGGCACCTACGACCTGATCACGCCGTCGAACGACACGACCATGCGCCTGATCGACGCCGGCGCGGTCGAGCCGATCGACCGGGACCGTGTCCCGGTGATGAAGGAGTTCTTCCCGATCTTCGCCTCGCCGCCCTGGATCACGAAGAACGGCGCGCTGTATGGCGTCCCGTACGGCTGGGGCATCGTCCGGCTGCTGCTCGACGCGGACTCGGGCCTCGCGAAGCCGGACAGCCTCGCCTACCTGTGGCAGCCGGCGCTGCGCGGCAAGGTCGCCATCTGGGACGACGTCGAGGCGATCTACATGGCGTCGCGCTACCTCGGCTTCAGGAACACCTATGACCTGAGCGACGAGCAGCTGCAGAAGGTCAAGGCGGCGCTGATTGCGCTCAAGCCGAACATCCGCAAGTTCTGGGCGACGACCGGCGAGATGGGGACGCTCCTGCAGACGCACGAGGTCGTGGCCGGGAACGCCTGGGAGCCGACGCTCGTCAGCCTGCGCAAGGCCGGCCGCCACATCATCGACATCTCTCCCAAGGAAGGCCGCAGCGCCTACTCGGACAGCTGGATGGTGGTCCGCGGCGCCGGATCGAACGCCTGCGTGTACAAGTGGCTCAACTGGGTGTCCTCGGCCAAGGCCCAGGCGCTCGCCCATGCAGTGACCGGCTTTGGCTACTCGAACGCGAAGATGCCGGACGAGCTCGCGCCGATCGACCGCCAGCACTACGTGGAACTCGGGATGACCGACCCGAACGTCATCAAGACCCTCGACTGGTGGCAGATGGTTCGCCGCCGCGGCACGTACCTCGAGATCTGGAACCAGGTCAAGGCGCACTGAGCGGCTCCGCCCGCACAACTGAGTACCGAATGACAACGATCATAGAAGCGCGGCAGCTCCAGAAGCACTACGGCGGCCCGCTCGCGGTGCGCGACGTATCCCTCGCGGTGAACGAGGGGGAGTTCCTGTCGCTGCTCGGCGCGAGCGGCAGCGGCAAGACGACGACGCTGCGCATGATTGCGGGCCTCGAGAGCCCGACGCAGGGCAGCGTCCTGTTCCGCGGCCAGGACATCACCCACGTGCCGGTGGCGCAGCGCGACATGCGGATGGTGTTCCAGGATTTCGCGCTCTTTCCGAACCTGACCGTCTGGGAGAACGTCGCGTTCGGGCTGCGTCTCAGGATCACGCGCGGCCGCTACACGAGCGATGAGGTCAAGAGCCGCGTCGGCCAGTACCTCGAGACCGTGCAGCTCACCGGTCATGCCGACAAGATGCCGCACCAGCTGTCGGGCGGCCAGCGGCAACGCGTGTCACTCGCACGCGCGCTCGTCACCGACCCGCCGGTGGTGCTGTTCGACGAGCCGCTCGGCTCGCTCGACGCCAACATGCGCAAGGTGATGCAGCTCGAACTGAAGCGCCTGCACCGCGAACTGCGCAAGACCTTCATCTACGTCACGCACGACCAGGAAGAGGCGATGGGCCTCAGCGATCGCGTCGCGGTGCTCAAGGATGGCCGCCTGCTGCAGCTCGGAACGCCGGATGACATCTACTTCCGGCCGAACTGCGCGGCGGTCGCGAGCTTCATCGGCGCGGCGAACGTGCTGGACGGCGTCGCCGCGACGACACCCGGCGGCACCGTCAGCGTCGAGCTCGCGGGCGGCGTGCGGCTTGCCGCGGCCGACAATGCCGCCGGCGTCGCGAACGGCGAGGCAGTCACCATCATGCTGCGCGCCGAACAGGTGCGCGTCGCACCGGCCGCCGGCGGCGCCGCGGATGGCGTACGCGCCCAGGTCACGGAGCGCCTGTTCCTCGGGGAGAAGGTGCGCTACGAGCTGAAGGTCCCCGGCACCGGGCTGCGGCTGACGGCGATGTCCTCGGGCGGGCACCCCGGGCTCGGCCTCGGCGACGACGTCCTCGTCAGCGCCGATCCGGGACACGTGCGCATCATTGCGCGCGGCAGTGCCCCGAGGGCCGACGCGTGAGCGTGGCAGCCGCGGCCACGCCCCAGGACCGGCGCCAGCTGCTGATCTGGCTGCTGCCGCCGCTCCTCTGGTTCACGGTCTTCATGGTGATCCCGTACGGCATGCTCTTCTACTACAGCCTCGGCTCCACGGAGTACATGACCTTCAAGCCCGGCTTCTCGCTCGCCAACCTCGTCCGGGTATTCCGCGCGGAGCCCTACCTGTCGGTGCTGCTGAAGTCGGCCCGCATCGGCGCCTTCACCGCCATCGGCGCCACGATCCTTGCCTACCCGGTCGCCTTCTGCCTCGCGTTTCACACGCGCTCGGCCCGCGCGAAGTTCCTGATCTACCTGCTCGTCATCGTGCCGTGGTGGGCGGCGTACCTGGTGAAGGCCTACGCGTGGAAGACCATCCTCGGCACGAACGGCATCATCAATGCCCTGCTCCTCGACCTGCACCTCATCCACGAGCCGCTGACGCTCTTTCTCTACAACCAGTTCAGCGTCGTGCTGACGCTGGTCTACATCTTCACGCCGTTTTCGATCCTCTCGATCTACGCCCAGCTCGAGCGCATTCCCACGTCGATCATCGAGGCCTCGAGCAATCTCGGCGCCACGACGCTCGAGACGCTGACGAAGATCATCATTCCGCTCAGCATTCCGGGCGTGATCGCCGGCGCCATCATCACCTTCGCGCTCGCGACCGGTGACTTCATCGCCCCGGCGCTGGTCGGCGGCCCGGACGCGATCATGGTCAGCAACGTCGTCATCAACCTCCTCGGCGTCGCATTCGACTGGCCGATGGCGGCGTCGATCGGCATCGTGGTGATCGGGGTCGGGACGGCACTGATCTCGGTCTCCCAGTACCTCGAGCATCGCGCGCAGGCGCGTTTCTAGGAGAGCCCGTGCGCGAACTGGGCAGTCGTCGAACGTCGTGGGCCCTCGGCTGGTCCGTGCTCGCGTTTCTCTACGCGCCACTCGCGGTGATGGCGGTGTTTTCCTTCAACGACAGCGACTTCACCGGCCTGCCGTTCCAGGGATTCACGCTGCGCTGGTACGGCATGCTGCTCGAGGACGACAGGCTCCTCGAGTCCGTCTGGAACAGCGTCTACGTCGCGCTCGGCGTCGTCGGCCTCAGCACCCTGTTCGGACTGCCGGCGGCAATCGCGCTCGACCGCTTCGACTTCCCGGGGAAGGCCTGGTTCGCTCGCCTCGTGCTGCTGCCCATCGTGCTGCCGGGCGTGATCACCGGCGTCGCGCTGCTACTCTTTTATATGGCAATGCACTTCCGGCTGTCGCTCTACACCATCATGCTGGGTCAGGGCACGGGGCTCATGTGCATTACGATCACGGAGGTTGCCGCGCGGCTGCGCCGCATGGGCCGCAGCACCGAGGAGGCCGCCCGTACGCTCGGCGCCAATGAGTGGGAAGTCCTCCGCAAGGTCACGCTCCCGGGCGTCATGCCCGCGCTCATCGGCGCGATGCTGATCGCCTTCTCGATCTCGTTCGACGAGATCGCGGTCACCTACCTGCTCACCGGTCGCCAGAACACCTTGCCGATGACGCTCTGGTCGCTGCTGCGTCGCGAGGCGACGCCCGAGGTGAATGCGGTATCCACTCTCGTGATCGCGGCGTCGGTGATCCTGATCGTGCTCGGAACGTGGCTGTCGCGCCGTGGCAGCGGGGAGCCCGTCGCCGCCCCGGTCTGATTCGCGCCGGCCCGCTGCCGGGCGGCTGCGTGCGCGGCGCGCACGCCTCCCCGACGGAACACTCGCCGGTCGGAGTCACGCCCGCCCGGCGCACCGGGGCGCGGGACCGGAGGCCGAGGGGCGACGCCCCTCGACCATCGGCCGCGTCGGTGGCCAGGCATCAGCCCGGCCGCACGCGCTACCAGTCGTAGGCGACCCGCAGCGAAATCTCTCGCGGACGATTGATCGTGTACGCATTCGCGAGGTCGCCGAGGAACGCGACGCCTCTCTGCGGCGCACCGAGCACCGCCCGCTTGTCGGAAAGATTCGAGCCATACAGGCCCACGCGCAGGTGGTCGGTCAGCGACTCGGAGATGCTCGCGTTCACGAGCGTGTAGCCGGACAGTTGAACCGGCGTGAAGTTGTTCGCGATTGTCCCGAGGCTGTTCAGCGTCGAGCCCCGGTAGTTGGCGTTGACGGTGTAGGTGAGCTTGCGGCCGGGGCCCAGGGCCTCGACGTAGCTCAGCGTCGCCGAACCGTCGTTCTGGGTCGTACCCGGCAGACGCTCGCCATTCAGCCCCTGGATGCCGCAGGGAATGAAGCCGTTCGGGTTGCCGGTCCCGTCACCGACCGGCAGGCAGAAGCTCTGGGTCAGCTTCGCGTCGGTATAGGAGTAGCCGAGCGTCAGGTTGAGGTTCGGCGTGAAGATCGGCGTGTGCACCTCGAGCTCGACACCCTTCGACACGGCCTGCTTGCCGTTGACGGCGACGGGCCACGTGTTCGGAGTCGAGATGCCGATCTGCGGGTTGTTCCAGTTGATGTAGAAGACGTCCGCGGAATACCGCAGGCCGCTGTCGAGGCCGCCCTTGATGCCGAGCTCGTAGTTGTCGGCCTTGTCCGGCTTGTAGTCGAGGATCGCGGGCGACTCCTGGTAGAAGCCGGACAGCGGGAACGCATTGACGCCGCCGCGCCGGAATCCCTGCGAGTAGGTCGCGTAGACCATCTGGTGGTCGGTGAACTCGTAGGACGTGTTCAGCTTGAAGATGTGGTCCGAGATCGAGTTCGAGCTGCTGTTGCCGCCCGTCAGGTCGATGATGTAGCTGGTGAAGTCCTGGTTCTGCGTCAGCGTCTGGTGGAAGAACCGGCCGCCACCGGTGACCTGCCACAGCTGCGTCAGGTGCCAGGTCAGCTCGCCGAACAGCGCCTCTTCCCTGAACTCCTGCGGCGCATGCTCGAAGAAGGTGTGGCCGTCGGGGCTCGTGCTGACGAGCGGACCACCGGCGGCAACCGTCTGCGCGGTCGTGCCGGGCTCGTAGATGTCCCAGATCAGGTGCCGGGAATCGTGCTCGTAGAAGGCACCGACGACGTAGTCGAAGGTCTTGCCCGCCTTCGACACGAGCCGCAGCTCCTCGGTGAAGCGGTGGTCGCTGTCGGTATCGGTCATCGTCGCGACGTAGCGCGGGTTGATCGGGTTGCCCGTGTAGTACGGCAGGTAGGTCGCGGGCAGGCCGAGGATCAGCGTGTTCGCATCGCTGCCGGTGACGGCGGCGGTCTCGCCGTAGCTCGTCGTCGAGGACACGGTCGCGAAGCCGACGTCGTAGCTGGCGTCGAGGCTGGTCAGGTCGGTGTGACGGAAGTACGGGGCGAGCGTCGTGCTGACGATCTGGTAGTTGCCGGTCGCCGGGAACGTGATCCGCGGATCCCACGGCGCCTGGCCACCGCCGTAGCTCGGGTTGTCGACATCGCCGTTGACGCCCTGGACGTAGGAGGCATTGACGGCGAGCTCGACCCTGAGCGCATCGCCCGGCTGCAGCAGCAGGCTGACGCGGCCCGCCGAGATGTCGTCGTAGTTCGCGTCGAGCTTGTTGTAGTAGACGCCGGGGCTGTTCGCGACGTTGGTCGGGTTCGCGAGCACGGGGACGCCGGTGACCGGGTTTCCCTGGCGGGCGAGGATGCCGAACTGGTCGATGAAGCCCGGCTGGTGCTCGTACATTCCCGAGATCCGGAGCGCGGCAACCGGGCTCAGCGGGGCATTCAGGACGACGGACCCCGAGTAGCCGGTGTCAGCGGAATGCGCGGTGTCGCCGATGGATCCCTCGATCGAGCCGGACCAGTCATTGAGCTTCGGGCTGTTCGGGATGAGCCGGATCGCGCCGCCGAGGGATCCCGCGCCATAGAGCGTGCCCTGCGGGCCACGCAGGACCTCGACGCGGTCGAGGTCCATCATCGGCAGGAAGCCGAGCGTCGGGCTGTTGCCGAGATAGGTGCCAACGGGCATCTGCTCGACGACCATGCCGGGGCGTTCCGTGTCGGATGCATTGAGGCCGCGCATGATGGGCACCGTCGACCCGGCGAACCGCGGTCCGCGATCCTCGAAATTGAATCCCGGGATCTGGTTCGCGAGCTGCGCGAGGTCGGTGGTGCCGGTGCGGGTCAGGGCATCGCCGCTCATCGCGGAGATGTTGTACGGAATCTCCTCGACCGTGGTCGAACGCCGGGTCGCCGTGACGATGACCTCCTCGATCGCCGAGGCGACGTTGGTCGCGGCTGGCTGCGCGGTCTGCGCGACCGCCTCGTGGCTCGCGAAGATCGCGAGTCCGCCGATGAGCGCGCCGTCGATGGCGGCCGGACGCCGGCGCCTGTGCTGCTTGGCCTTCATGATCGTGGCTCCTGTACGCGAATCCCGGAACGTGCCGGAACACGTTCTGCCCCGTTCGGATGCAGAGTCCTGATTCAGATCGGCCCGGCTGCAGCTTTGGTGCAACACCGGATCACGACGTCTGCCGGAAGATATTGTCCTACAGTCTTGTGGGATACCATAGGGCAGTCGCCGCGCACGTGTCAATCGGAAGGACCGTCGGTTGCGCGGCGGCAACGGCCGCGGCGGCGGCGCCCGCGCCTAGAAGGAACCCACCGTGTACATCTCGGCGGCGACGCGCCAGCCGCGCTCCGTCCGCTTCCAGGCGTAGACCACGCGGTAGTGCTCGGCGCTTGCGGTCGGCTTCTGCGGCGCGACGTAGACGGCGACGAGCGTGGTCGCGACGTCGCCGTCGGCGAACACCGGGTCGACGATCGTGAACGTGAGGTCGGCGTTGGGCCCCCAGCCGTCGAGGAGCGCGGCAAGGTCCGGCAGGAACGCCTCGACGCCGCGGATCGCCCGTGGCCAGCCCTCGCCGACGACCACGAGGTCGGGCGCGTACAGGAGCTCGCTGAATTCGCCCGCGCCCGCGCCCGCACGCAGGGCGTCGGCGGCGTGCCGCAACACGCCCGCAAGCTCCGCCTTGGTCGCGCTCATCGATACTCCTTGCAGTCGCCCGCTCGCGGCGCGCGTCCGGATCCCGGGCCGCAGTGCAGCATGGCCGGCGCGTCCGGGCTCTCCCGCCCCGCGCGGCGGACGATGCGCGCCGCGCTCAACCGACGTAGTGGCCGGAGGCGATGCCGCCATCCGCCACCAGCGTCGTCCCGATCGTGTAGCCGGACAGTGGCGCCGCGAGGTAGAGGACCGCGGCCGCGCACTCGTCGGCCGTCCCGGTCCGGCCGAGTGGCGAGCGCGTCCTGACGTAGTCGGCGAAGGCCGTCGTCGCCGCCGGGTCGGACGACTCCGCCGACGTCTGACAGACGACGTTGACGCGGATCCCGTCGGTCGCGAGCTCGAGGGCCATCATGCGGGTCATCTGCACCGTCGCGCCGCTCGCCGTCGCATAGGCGACCGCGCCGGCGGGCCCGCCGACGAGCCCGACCGTGGACGCGACGTGCACGACCGAGCCGCGGGTCGCGCGCAGCGCCGGGACGCACGCCTGGGTCGTGAAGAACGCCTTCTTCGTGTTCACTGCCATCGCTCGCTCGAAGCCACCCTCGTCGAGGCGCTCGAAGGCGCAGCGGCTCCCGTGCATGGCGAGGCACACGAGCACGTCGAGGCGCCCGAGGTCGCGGACGGCCTTCCCGACTATTCCCGCGACGTCGGAGGTCCTGGCGAGGTCGCCGGCAGCCGCGACGAGGCGCGCACCGCCGCCGAGCTCGCGAACCGCAGTCGCCGCCTGCGTCGCCGACGCGTCGTGGATCGCGACCGTCGCGCCGAGCTCGTGGAAGGCCCTGGCGATGTGCCGCCCGAGTCCGGCTGCACTCTCGGTGACGAGGACACCCTTGCCGCTGAAATCGAACTGTATCGGCATCTGCGTGCTCCCGCGCCTCAGCCAGGCTGAGCGGCGGTGGTGGGCGCCGGCTCGGCATTCTGGTCGTTCGTGCCCCAGCTGCCGTTGGCGTAGCAGCCGCCATCGTTCGACAGCACCGCGCCCGTCACGTAGCGCGCATCGTCCGAGGCGAAATAGAGGATCGACGAGGCGCACTCGCGCACCGTGCCGATGCGCCCGACCGGCGTGAACTCGCTGATCGCCCGGTTGAGCTGCCCGTTCGTGAGCCTGTTCTCGGCCTGGATCATCGGCGTGTCGATGTACCCGGGGCACAGGCAATTGACGCGGATGCCGTCGGCCGCGAGTTCGGTCGCGAGGCTGCGGGTCATCGCGATGAGCCCGCCCTTCGAGATCGCGTAGACGAAGCTGTCGGGTGGCCCGGCGATGAGTCCCGTCACCGACGAGATCATGACCACCGAACCGCGCGACGCGCGCAGTGCCGGCAGGGCCGCCTGCGTGCAGAAGAGTGCCGCGCGCAGATTGACCGCGATCACCTCGTCCCAGTGCGGCTCGGTGACCTGCATGAGGCGCGCGAGCGGGCCGATGCCGACGTTGTTGACGAGGCAGTCGAGGCCACCCAGCTTCTCGACGGCGGTCGCGACAATGCGCCGGCAGCTCTCGACGGTGCCGACGTGGCCGGGCGCCGCCACGTAGCCGTCGCCCCCCATCTCCGCAATGACGCGTTCGACGTTGCCGGGATCGCGCCCGTTGATCGCGACCCGGGCACCGGCGGCGCGGAACATCTCGGCCGCGCCCTGCCCGATGCCGGTGGTGCTGCCGGTGACGAGTACGCGCTTGCCGCTCATGTCCATGGAACCCGCCCTGTGTGCCGCGCGCGACCCGCGCGCTGGCTCTGGGCACGCGACGGCGCGTGCGGATCGTCGGAGGAGATTGTCGGACGAAAACTAGGACAGCCGCCGGGTGTTGTCAATGCGCCGGGCGACGCCGCGCGCTCAGTCGCGCACCGGGTAGCCGCCCCGGCCGGCGCGCATCACGAGCAGACGCGTGATGGCGACGTAGACGAGCGCCGACAGCAGCGTCGTCGGCAGCGACGCCGTCAGGAAACGGTACGGCCCGCGCGACTCGTAGGTCATCGGGTTGAGGAGGTAGACGTAGAGCCCGATGCCGACGACGAGCGACACGACGGCCGCCGGGTTGAAGCCGCCCCAGAAATAGTAGCGGCTGCCCGGCCGCGTCTCGTAGATGGCGCGGATGTCGATCTGCCGGCGGCGGAGCACGTAGTAGTCGGCGATCTGGATGCCGCACAGCGGCGCGAAGCACACGCCGATCAGCGCGAGGATCGTGCCGAACATGTTGAAGACGAGCTCGGGCACGAATACGCCGAGCAGCGCGACCGGCATGATCGTGACGAGCAGCACCACGAGCCACGGCATCCGCTCGAGCCTGCGGAAGTTGCGCAGGCCAATCGCGGACGCGTAGATGCCGGCGATGGCCGTGCCGAAGTTCGCCGCCGCGACGAAGCTGAGCGCGATGATCGCGTACAGGTGCCCGCCGACGTTGCGCAGCCACGACGAGGGATCGGAGTCCTTGAGCACGAGGATGCCCGCGACGCCGATGAGGCTGAGCAGCGGCACCGGCAGTCCCATGCCGACCATCACCGGGACCGCAATCTTGCGCCCGTCCGGCGCCATGCGGATGAGTGCGCCGATGTAGGCCCACCAGGACAGCAGCGAGCAGATGCCTATCTCGATGCCGGTGGTGTAGTTCCACAGGGGATCCGCGTGCGCGAGCGTCGGCTTCGCGCTGACGAGCTCCGGCCAGCGCTGCGACACGAGGAGGTACAGCATCCAAAGGCCCACGAACACGTGCGCGACCAGGATGTTCGACAGGTGGGTGACGCCGCTCGCGCCCCACAGCAGCACGAAGAACACGATGGCGCAGGCGATCAGCGTCGTGAACGGGATGATCTGCGCCGTGCCGAGGCCGGGGGGCAGCCAGCCGAGCACCGACAGGAGCTGCGTCAGCGCCTTCGCGAAGAAGATCAGCAGCATCGCGTTCCAGCCGATGATCGACAGGAGCTGCATCATGGCCGGGATCACCCAGCCCTTCGAGCCGAACTGCGGCTTGGTCGAGGCGACCGACTCGATGCCGAAGCGGATGCAGATGGGCCCCGCGGCCAGCAGCACGAGCAGCATGCCGATCATGCTGCCGGCGGTGAGCGCGATGCTGCCCTGGAAGAAGTCGAGGTAGTAGCCGGCGTAGCCGCCGATCAGGTAGCACCAGGTCGCCGCGGCGGCCGTCGCGAGCGCAATGCCGAGGCGCCACGGACTCCAGGTCCGCTCGCGCCTGAGGAGCGGCCAGACGCCGGTGTCGGCGGCTGCTTCCCGAATTTCTGGCATCTCGACGCTCTCCTGCCGACTACCCGAACCAACCCCACAGGAGGAGCGCCACCGGCCCCGCGACCCCGAGCAGGATCATCCAGAACCAGCTCGCGCCATCGAAATCGGAACCCGCGTCGGCGCCCGCCTCGAGCGCGGCGACGCGGCGCTCGAGCGCCGGGTCGAGTGCTTCGCGCGCCGCGCCTGACGCCGGACGGTCGGAGTGTCGCTCGGTCATATCGCCTTGATTTTCCTCAACGCCTCGATCTCGCCGTCCGTACAGCCGAGGACCTCGCGAAGCACCGCTGCGGTGTGCTCGCCGAGCATCGGCGGAGGATCGTACCGCGTCAGCGGCGTGTCCGAGAACCGGATTGGATTCGCGATCAGCGGCAGGCTGGGCGAGACCGGATGGACGACCGGGACGACCATGCCCCGTTCCCTGACCTGCGGATCCTTGAACACCTCGCTCAGCTCGTTGACCGGGCCGCTCGGGATGTCCGCCCGGCCGAGCACCTCGAGCCAGTGGGCCTTCGTGTTGCTCGCGAACTTGGCCTCGAGCGTCGGGGTGAGGAGTTCGCGGTTCTCGATGCGGCTCGTCGCCTTTGTGAAGCGCGGGTCCTGCGCGAGCGCCGGCTCCCCGACCGCGTCGCAGAAGCGCTGCCATTGCAGGTCGTTGCCGACCGTGAGGACGATCTGGCCGTCGGCGCAGTGAAAGGCCTGCGACGGCGAGCCGCCGCCGCCGACGTTGCCGCGCCGCGGCGAGTTCTTGCCGGAGATGAGGTACTGGACGCCGCGGTGGCTGAGCGTCGCCACCATCGAGTCGAGGAGCGCGAGGTCGATGTACTGGCCACGTCCGTCCGGCGTCCGGTCGCGATGATTGAGCGCGGCGAGGATCGCGATGGTGCCGTAGTGGCTCGTCAGGATGTCGACGATGCTGAGACCGCTGCGGGTCGGCCCGCCACCCGGCAGGTGGTCCGGTGCTCCCGACACCGCCATGTGGCCGCCGGCCGCCTGAAAGATCGCATCGTAGCCGGGCCGGTCCGCCATCTGGCCCGTCTGGCCGTAGCCGGTGACCGAGAGGTAGACGAGGCGCGGGTTCTGCGCCGCGAGCGATGCGTAGTCGAGCCCGAACTTCGCGAGCGTCCCGACGCGGAAGTTCTCGATCACGACGTCCGACTTCTGCGCGATCCGCCGGATGATGTCCTGGCCCTCGGGCTTGCTGAGGTCGACGGTCACCGAGCGCTTGTTGCGGTTCGCGGAGAGGTAGAAGCCGGACTCACGGGTCCGCCTGCCGTCCGCGGTATTCAGGAAGGGCGGTCCGTAGGAGCGCGAGTCGTCGCCGTCGCCCGGCTTCTCGATCTTGATCACCTCGGCGCCGAGATCGCCGAGCATCTGGCCGACCAGCGGGCCCGCGAGCACGCGACTGAGATCGAGCACCCGCAATCCGTCGAGCGGTAGCGTCATGAGTGGGGTCCTGGGTGAAGGGCGGGCGTCGGCTTCATGCCGGGTGCAGGCGGCGGAGCGCTTCCTTCTTGATCCGCTTCGCGAGCGACCACAGGTGCACCTCGGTCGGGCCGTCGTAGATGCGGAATGCCCGGACTTCCCGGAATACCTGCTCGACGATCGTGTCGCGCGTCACGCCGGTGCCGCCCATGACCTGCACGCAGTTGTCGGCGACCCGGAACAGCGCCTCCGACACCGCGACCTTCGCCATCGACGACTCGGTCGTGCCGGCGGCGCCGGTATCGAGGACGCCGGCGCACCAGTCGATCATGAGTTCGCACTGCTGGAGCGCGATCCGGTTCTCCGCCAGCTTGAAGCCGACGCCCTCGTGCTCGATCAGGGGCTTGCCGAACGCCTGGCGCTTCACGGCGTATTCGGCGGCGATCTCCTGCGCGCGGATGCAGGCGCCGAGCCAGCGCATGCAGTGGGTGAGGCGCGCCGGCGAGAGGCGCACCTGGGCGTAGCGGAAGCCCTCGCCCACTTCGCCGAGCACTGCGCTGCGGTCGACGCGCAGGTTCTCGATCCGCGAGACCGGGTGGCCGCCCGGCAGCGTCGAATCGATGGTCTCCGGCACGCGCTCGACGCGGATCGCGGGATCCGGGAGGTCGACGAGGAACATCGTCGCGCCGCCCGCGGTCTTCGCCATCAGGATGCCGACGCGCGCGCCGAGAAGCCCGGTACTGAAGCACTTGCGGCCGTTGATGACCCAGTCGCTGCCGTCGGGCTCGGCCAGCGTCTGCAGCATGGACGGGTCGGAGCCCGCGCCGTTGTCTTCCGCGGGCTCCGTCATCAGGAAGGCCGACCGCACCCGCCCCGTCAGCAACGGCTCGAGGAAACGGGCCTTCTGCTCCGGGTTCGCGACCTTGCCGAGCAGGAACATGTTGCCTTCGTCGGGCGCCGCCACGTTGACCGCGACCGGCCCGAGCGGCGAGAGGCCCGCGGCACGCAGGATGATCGCGGTGTCGCGGTGCGACAGGTGGCCGCCCTGTCGAGGGATGTGCGGCGTCATGACGTCCGCCGCGCGGGCGAGTGCACGCATCTCGTCCACCAGTTCCGCAGCCGGGCCGTGGGACGTCCAGCGCGGGTCGCGCTCCAGCGGCACGACGACCTCCCGGACGAAGCGCTCGACCCGCGCTGCAATCTCCCGGCCCGCCACCGTCGTCGTGTGCTCAGTCATGCGCTCTGCTCCTCGTCGCCGTCCGCTCATCGAAAATCCGCGCGCGCCGCGTCGTGCGCAGCCGCCGCCCGGGCCGCGCCGTCGCCAGGCCCGCCTGCTCCGCCGCGATCTAGCCTACGAACCGCGCCACCATCTTTTCCTGCAGGAAATTGCGGATCGCGAAGGTCCCGCCTTCGGTGCCGTATCCGGAATCCTTGACGCCGCCGAAGGGCGCCTCGATGTTCGAGGAGAAGATGCGGTTCACGGCCACCATCCCCGCCTCGATCCGCTCGGTCACGGCGGCCTCGGTCGCGATCGAGCGAGTGAAGAGATACGAGCCGAGCCCGTACGGCAGCCGGTTGGCCTCCGCGATCGCCTCGTCGAGCGTGTCGAACGCACGCAGCAGCGCCAGCGGCCCGAACGGCTCCTCGTTCATCGCGCGCGCCGCGACGGGGACGTCCGCGAGCACGGTCGGTGGATAGAAGAACCCCGCGCGTTCGGGCCGCTGCCCGCCGCAGTCGATGACGGCGCCCTGCGCGACCGCGTCGTCGACCAGCCCCTGCATGGTCTCGGGCCGGCGCGCGTGTGCGAGGGGTCCCATGTCGACGTTCGGCAGCTGGCCGGCATCGACGCGGAGCCGCTGCGCGAGCTCGCGGAAGCGGTCGCGGAACTCGCGGTAGACGGGACGCGCGATCAGAAAGCGGGTCGGCGCGAGGCATACCTGCCCGGCGTTCATGAACTTCATCCGCGCGAGTTCCGTGGCCGCGAGGCCGAGGTCCGCGTCCGCGCAGACGATCGCCGGTGCATGCCCGCCGAGCTCGAGCGTGAGCGGCTTCAGGTGCCGGCCGGCGAGCGCGGCGACCTCCCTGCCGACCGCGACCGAACCCGTGAGCGTGACGTGGCGGACACCCGGATGCGCGATCAGGTATCCGGAGATGTGGGCGGGATTGCCGTAGAGGAGACCGACCGCACCCGGCGGCAGGCCGGCGTCCACGAGGCAGCGGACGAGTTCCGCGCAGGCGCCAGGCGCTTCCTCCGGGCCCTTCAGGATGATCGAGCAGCCGGCCGCGAGCGCCGCGCCGAGCTTCTTGGCCGACTGGGAGACCGGGAAGTTCCACGGCGTGAAGCCCGCGACCGGGCCGACGGGCTCGAGGCGCGTCAGCACGTGCGTCGCCCCCGTGCGCCCGGGAATGACCTGGCCGAAGCAGCGCTTGCCCTCCTCCGCGAACCACTCGATGACGTCGGCCGAGCCGACGATCTCGTGGCGCGCCTGCGCGACGGGCTTGCCCTGCTCCGTGGTCAGGATGCGGGCAATCGCGTCGGCGCGTTCCCGCAGGAGTGCCGCCGCGCGGCACAGGACCCGGGCGCGCTCGAACGGCGCCACGGAGCGCCAGGCGGCAAAGCCGCGGCCGGCAGCCTCGACGGCGCGCGCGAGGTCCGCGTCGCCCGCGACCGCGACCCGTCCGAGCGCCTCGCCGCTCGACGGATCCATGACCGGCAGCCACCGTCCGCCGGCTCCGGCGGTCCACGACCCGCCGATCAGGAGGCGGACTTCAACGGCGGTGCCGGGCTCAGGTCGGGCGCTCACGGGAATGCTCCTTCGAAGGTCCTCGGGGATGCGGATCGTCGCGCCTGCCGCCGCCACGGGGCCCGGGCCTCGCGTCGCGTCACGTCGCGGCAATCCGGGTGCCGGTCTCGCCGGGAACGCTACCCCCTCCCGGCCGAAAGTGTCAATGCGTGCGAGCGACGATCTTGTAGGACAATCATGACCCGGTCGGACGGCCCCGGCCGGCCGCGGCCGCCGCGGACCACGGCCGGCGTCCGGCCGTGCCACGGCGGTTCAACCGCCGCGCCGAGTGCTGTAACATCCGGCCGGACGGATTCGGTATGGCGGCCCGCCCCGGGCGCCGCAGGCGAAATCCGCTGGGAGCCCACCGATGCGTTCAGGCACCTCGCGAGCGAAGGGTCGCTCGACCCGGCGTGCAGCAGTCGCTGCGCCGCACGGCGCTGCCGAGCCGGCGGACGAGGACGTCTCGTCGACGGACCGCGTCGTCAATCACATCACCGCCGGCGTGCTCGCCGGGCGCTACGTCCCCGGACAGCGGCTGGTTGAGGCGGACCTGACGCGCGTGCTGCGCGTGAGCCGCGGGCCGGTGCGCGAGGCGTTCCGGCGCCTCGATGCGCTCGGGATCCTGTCGCGCACGGCGCACCGTGGCGCGTGCGTGCGGACGCTGAGCCGCGCCGAGGCGGTGGACCTGCTGGTGGCGATCGAGGGCATCGACATCCTGACCTCGCGCCTCGCCGCCACCGCCGTCAGGAACCGGACCGGCGGCCGGCATCTCGTCGCGCTCGAGCGCGCGCTGCGGCCCTATCGCGACGGCGAATACGACCTCGTCGTCATGCCGCAGAAGCGGCAGCAGTTCTACAACCTGCTGATCGCGATCACCGGCAACAGCCAGCTGCCGTCGCTGTTCCCGACGATGCGCATCCACCTCCTCAGGCTGCAGACGCAGTCCTACCGCAACGTCGACGCCCGGAATTCCGACGTCGACGACTTCGCCGCCATCGCCCGGGCCGTGCTGGCCGGCGATCCGGCGGCGGCCGACAAGGCCTCCTCCGCCCACGACAAGCGGGTGCTGCGCTCGCTGCTCGAGATGCCGGACGAGGCCTTCCCCAGGGTCGACGACTAGCCGCGGCGCGCCGCCCGCCGCAGGGCCGGCGCGCACGCCGCGACGCTGCCTTGCCGATGCCGGCGCAGCGCTCCGCGGCGCCGTGGCCGGGGCTGGCGTGGCCCGCCGGGCGGGGCTATGATCCCGCTAGCTACACAATTGACCTTCCCGATTGTCGGACAAGATGACGGCCAGGTCGGGATGCCGGACGAGACGCCGGGCGGCGTCTCCACAATCTGCGCTGCAGGAGTTCATCGCCGTGGCCACTCCAACGATTCCCGCCGCCGCGTCCGAGGTCGAGCAGCTGGATCGCGCCGACATCCTGCACGGCTTCGCGACGCTGCATGCCCAGGCGAGCAGCGACGTCGTCGTCATCAACAGTGCGGACGGCATGCGGGTCACGGACAGCCGCGGCCGGGAGTTCCTCGACGCCGGCGGGGGCCTGTGGTGCATGAATGTCGGCTATGGCCGCCAGGCCATCACGGACGCCGCCGCGGCGCAGATGGCGAAACTGCCCTACTTCCACAGCTTCGGCCACTTCAGCAACGAGCCGCTGATCCGCCTCGCCGACCGGCTGCTCAAGCTCGCGCCCCCCGGCATGGCGCGCGCGATCTTCTGCTCGAGCGGCTCCGAGGCGAACGACACCCAGATCAAGGTCGTGCGGCGCTACAACAATCTCCTCGGCCGGCGCGAGAAGAAGAAGATCATCGCGCGCCTCAACAGCTATCACGGCTCGACCGTGGCGGCCGGCAGCCTGAGCGGCCTGCCCATGATGCACGAGAGCTTCGATCTGCCGATTCCCGGCATCCTGCACACGCTCTCGACCGACTACCTGCGGCGCCCGGCGCACATCAGGAGCCCGGAGCAGTTCACGCAGTACCTGGTGGACGGCCTCACGCAGCTGATCGAGGCCGAGGGCCCGCACACGATCGCGGCCTTCCTCGCCGAGCCGATCACCGGGACGGGCGGCGTGCTCGTGCCGCCGCCCGGATACTTCCGCGAGGTGAAGCGCGTCCTCGACCACTACGACATCCTGCTGATCGCGGACGAGGTGATCACGGGCTTCGGGCGCACCGGCAGCTGGTTCGCGAGCCCCGGCCTCGAGCTGAAGCCGGACCTCATGACGGTGGCGAAGGGACTCACGAGCGGCTACTTCCCGATGTCGGCGAGCCTGCTGTCGGCAAAGGTCGCCGACGTGCTCTACGCGGACAGGAGTTCGCACGCGATGTTCGCGCACGGCTTCACCTCGTCCGGTCACCCGGTCGGTGCCGTGATCGCGAACGCGAACCTCGACATCCTCGAGCGCGAGGACCTGCCCGGCAACGCGGCGCGTGTCGGGACGTACCTCCTCGAGCGGCTGCGCGAGCGCTTCGACGGCCATCCGCTCGTCGGCGAGATTCGCGGCAAGGGACTCCTGATCGGCATCGAGCTCGATGCCGATCCCGCGGTACGCAGGCCCTTCGCCGAGTACCCGAAGGTCAGCAGCCTCCTCAGCAAGGCGTGCTTCGCGGAACGGCTCCTCGTTCGCGGCGGCCACGACCGGACGATGGCGGCACTCGCGCCGCCGCTCATTGCGACCCGCGCCGACGCCGATGAAATCGTGGCGCGGCTCGGACGCGCGATCGACCGCGTCACGGGCGAGGTGAAGTCCGCGGGACTCTCTGCCTGACGCCCTCCGGCGGCGGTGTCGCGCACGCCAGCGGCGCCCCTTCCGCCATCCCGCCGCCGTCGGCCGGGTACGCGACGGGCCGGTTCCGGAACCCCGGCGCTAGCCGCGGAGCCGCTCGCCGGTCGGGTCGTAGAAGCCCGCGAACTGGAGGTCTGCGGCGTGCCGCACGCCCGCGACCTCTACCTCGAAGTCGCCCGCCGCGAGCCACGCGGCCGTGACGCCGCCCGCGCGCCGGACCGAGGCCATCCCGAGCGAGCGGTCGAGCCTGAAGCCCCAGGCGCCTGAGGTCACGTAACCGACGATCTCGTCGCCCTTCCACACGGGCTCGTTCCGGTAGAGGTACGGCCCCGCTGCCTGGCTCGCCGCGCGAATCCGCAGGTTCACGATCCGCGATTCGACCGGTCCCGCGTCGCGCTGCGACACGAGCGCGTCGCGTCCGATGAAGCCGCCCGGCTTCCCGAATGCGACCGCGAACCTGAGTCCCGCCTCGAGCGGCGTGTCGTCCTCGCCGATGTCGGCGCCGTAATGGACGAAGCCCTTCTCGAGCCGCGAGTGGAGCAGTGCGAAGAAGCCGGCGTTCACGAGGCCGTGCGGCCGCCCTGCCTCGAAGAGCGCGTCGTAGACGTGGCGGCAGAGGTCGGTCGTCGGGTAGATCTCGTAGCCGAGTTCCCCCATGTACGACCGGCGCAGCACCCATGCGCGGCCGTAGCCGACGTCGATCAGCTGTGCGTGCCCGAAAGGCAGCGCCTCGTTCGAGAGGTCGGCATCGGTCAGGGACGAGAGGATCGCGCGCGACGCCGGCCCGTTGAGCGCGAACATGCCGTACTGCGCGGATACGTCGTGGATCTGGACGTTGAGGCTTTCCGGCACGTTGGCCTCGAACCAGCAGCGGTCGCGGACCTGGCCGCCCGGGCCCGTCACGACGAGGAACTGCCGCGGCGACTGGCGGATGACGACGACGTCGGCCTCGATTCCGCCGCGGCCGTTGAGCCAGTGCGTGTAGACCGAGCGGCCTGCCGGCACGTCCATCTCGTTCGCCGAGAGATGGTTGAGCGCACGCGCCGCGTCCGGCCCGCTGACGAGGAGCTTGCCGTAGCACGACTGGTCGACGAGGACGGCCCGGTCCCGCGCCGCGCCGCATTCGGCGGCGAGCCGCGGGAACCACTCCTGGTAGGCGAGGCTCGGGGTGGTCGGGAGCGTGGCGCCGGGGCTGTCGTAATAAAGAGGGATCTCCCACCCGGCCCGCTCGCCCATCAGGGCGCCGGCGGCGACCAGCCGGTCGTGCACGGGGGAATGACGGATGTTGCGGGCGGTCTTGAGCTGGTGGCCCGGCCAGTGCAGCGACATGTTGAAGCCGAGCGCCTCGACCACGCGATCCTGCATGTAGCGGGAATTGGCCTGGAATGCCATGGCGCGCTGCGCGTGCATCGCCGTCATCGCGAGCGGCGGGATCCCCTCGGTCAGCCACGCGGCCATCACCCTGCCCGTCCCGCCGGAGGACAGGATGCCGTAGGAGTTGAGGCCCGCCGCGACGTAGAGGCCGCGGATCTCGGCGGTCGGGCCGAGGAACGGCCGGCTGTCGCTCGTGAAGCTCTCCGGGCCGCAGAAGAACAGCTTGATCCCGGTGTTCGCGAGCGCGGGTACCCGGCGGAACGCGAGGTCGAGCTGCGGCTCGAGGTGCTCGAAATCGACCGGGAGTTCGGTGAACGAGAACTCGCGGGGGATCTCCTCGCCCCGCGGCGGCCAGGGCTTCGCCCTCGCCTCGAAGAACCCCACCAGCAGCTTGCCGGCATCCTCCTTGTAGTACGCGCGCTCGTCGGGATTGCCGAGGACGGGCGTCGTGCGCGCGAGACCCGGCATGGGCTCCGTCACGATGTAGTAGTGCTCGGCGGCGTGGAGCGGCAGGGACACGCCGAGGCGCTTCGCGATCCGGTGGCTCCAGAGGCCGCCGGCCAGCAGCACCCGCTCGCAGGCGATGTCGCCGCGCGCGGTCCGCACGCCGATCACCCGGCCGTCGCGGACGAGGACGTCCTCGACCGGCGTGTGCTCGTACGCCCGGCCGCCCGACTGGCGCGCCCCCTTGATGAGAGCCATCGCCGCATCGAGCGGATTCACCTGGCCGTTGCCGTGGATGAAGACGCCCCCGAGCACGTCGTCGACGTTGAGGAGCGGCCAGCGCTCCTGCACCTCGCCCGGCGTCAGCGGGTCGACCCGCACGCCCATGTGCTTCGCCGCCGAGACCTGCCGCTTCAGGAGTTCGTGGCGGAGCGCGTTGGTCGCAATGTAGAGGGCGCCGTTCTCGCGGTAGCCGGTCGCCTGGCCCGTCTCCGCCTCGAGCGACTGGAAGAGGTCGCTCGTGTACTGCACGAGCCGCGACTGGCCACGGGAATCCCGGATCCGCGTGGTGAGGCCCGCGGCGTGCCAGGTGGTGCCGCTCGCGAAGCGGTCGCGCTCGAGCAGCACGCAATCCGCGACGCCGCCCTTGGCGAGGTGGTAGAGCGTCGATGCCCCGATGATGCCGCCACCGATGATGACGATCCGGGCGCGCTCGGGCAGTGCTGCGGTCATGACCCTTCTCCGTGCTCGCTACCCGGCCGGCGGCTCACCGGCCGCGCCGCGCGGCCACGACCGGCCCCCGGGGTAGCTGATGTTGCACTACAATATCGTCCGTCGATATTACCTCGCGACCGACGCCGCCCGCCATCCGCCGGCGCGCGGCCACCGGTCCCGGGCGCCGGCTGCGCGTATGTACAGAGGCCGCCGGCGCCGATACTCTGAATGGGATCGCCGTGGCGGTACGGCCGATCGGGGAGAGCCACCGTGCGTGATGACGAAACCGTATTCAGCGAAATCTCGCGCGTGCGCCGCCAGTGGTCGCCGCTCGAGGTGCGCGACTACATCGCGGCGCTGCCCATCTGGAAGGAACCGGTCGAGATCCGGCAGAAGTTCGGCGGGCTCACCAACCGCACCTACTTCGCCTACGTCGACGGAAAGCCGAGGTACGCGATCCGCGTCGGCTTCGACCAGTACCGGACGCGCCAGACCTCCGTGATCCAGTGCACCCTCGCCGCCCACTCGCTCGGGATCGGTCCGCGGCTCGTGTATGCGGAGCCGAACCTGTCGGTGACCGACTTCGTCGCCGGCACGGGCATGCAGCTCGAGCAGATGCAGGACCCGGCCATCATGCGGCGGATCATCGACCGGATGAAGATCATCCACGGCGGGTCGCGGACCGTCCGCGAGACCATCAGCTACTGGTGGCCGTTCGATACCGTGCGTCGCTACATGGATGCGATGGCGACCGGCAAGGCGGCAACCGGCTGGAAGCCCTCGCCGTGGGCCGACCGGCTGCCGCGCTACCGCGAGATCACGGATCGTCTCGAGCGCGGCATCGGCCCGTTCCTGCCGACCTTCACCCACAACGACATGGCGTTCGTGAACATGATCATCAGCCCCGCGGGCGAAATCATGCTGATCGACTGGGACGGCGGCGGCTATGGCCACCCGATGTTCGACCTCGGCGAGATGCTGATGTGGGCCGAGGCCGACGAGCGCACCTGCGTCATGGCGATCCGGCACTACTTCGGGTCACTGACGCCGGACGAGATGAGAAAGCGGCTGACCGAGGTCCATTCGTTCCAGACGATCGCGGCGCTGCGGCTCGTGACGGAATGCCTCGAGACCGACCTCGACCCGTTCTACCACGTGACGCCCGAGGAATTCGCGGAGGGCATGAAGGAGGTCCTGCCGGGACAGACGCCGGCCCTGATCGGCCTCGCCGAAATGCTGCTGCCCCGCTTCGAGGCACTGTGGTCGGAATACCAGCACCTCTTCCCGCCGTGAAGCCGAGGCCTCCGGGGCTTCGCACCCCGGTCGCCCGTGCGCGCGCGAATCGGGCAGCTCGCGGCGGGATCTGACCGCATCGGCCCGGGCCGCGGCGAGGCGCGCGACCCCTGGTTCGACTCGTCGACTGGTGCGATTACGGGCTGGGTCGCCCGCTGCGCCGCGCCATTGGCGACCGAGCCCGCATCTCTCTTTTGTCGGGTGGAGTAGCCGGGACTTCTGACATCATTGGCAGCCATTCGATTGACGCCCGTCACCGCGGACGATTGACCGCGGCCGCGAACGAACCGACATCAGGGAAGCAGAACAATGAAAAACCGCTTCATCCTCGCGCTTGCGCTGGTCGCGGGCGCCAATCTCGCCATGGCGACCGAGCCGCTCGAGGGACTCAAGTATCGCGAGATCGGCCCCTTCCGCGGCGGGCGGGCGACCGGCGTCGCCGGCGTCATCAGCGACGTCAACACCTACTACTTCGGTGCGGCGACGGGTGGCCTGTGGAAGACCGTCGATGCCGGCACGACCTGGAAGCCGCTCTGGGACAAGTTCCCCGAAGCCTCGCCGGCCGTCGGTTCCGTGACCGTCGCGCCGTCCGATCCGAAGACGATTTACGTCGGCACCGGCGAGATGAACATCCGCGGCAACGTCGCGACCGGCAATGGCCTCTACAAGTCCACCGACGCCGGCAAGACCTGGCACTACGCCGGTCTTCGCGAGACCCAGGTGATCGGCCGCATCGTCGTAGACCCGTCGAACCCCGACACCGTCATGGCGGCCGCGCTCGGCCATCCCTTCGGCGACAACGCCGAGCGCGGCATCTTCCGCTCGACCGACGGCGGCTCCAGCTGGAAGAAGGTGCTCTTCGTCGACGCCAGGACCGGCGCCTCCGACATCGCCTTCGACCCGACCAACTCGAGCGTCCTCTATGCCGGCATGTGGCAGGTGTATCGCAAGCCCTGGACCATGGAAAGCGGCGGCCCGGGCAGCGGCCTCTACAAGTCCTTCGACGGCGGCGAGCACTGGCGGCGCCTCGGCGGCAACGGCCTGCCGGACGGCATCTGGGGCAGGGTGAACGTGGCGCCGGCGGGCGACGGCAAGACCGTCTACGCCATGATCGAGGCGAAGAAGGGCGGACTCTTCCGCTCCGACGACGGCGGCGCGACCTGGGCGCTGATCAACCAGAAGAACAGCATCAAGCAGCGCGCCTGGTACTTCAACACGGTGTTCGCCGACCCGAAGGACGCGAACACGGTCTACGTCCTGAACGTCGCCTTCTACAAGTCGACCGACGGCGGCAAGACCTTCAAGACCCTGAAGCCCAGGCACGGCGACAACCACGAGCTGTGGATCGACCCGACCAATCCGCGCCGCATGATCAGCGGCAATGACGGCGGTGCCAGCGTCTCGGTCGATGGTGGCGAGACCTGGACCACCGAGATGAACCAGCCGACCGCGCAGTTCTATCACATCGCGGCCGACGACCAGTTTCCGTTCAACCTGTACGGCGACCAGCAGGACAACAGCAGCATCGCGATCTCGACGGCGGGACGCTCCGGAGGCGTCAGCATCGAGGACTGGCATCCGACCGGCGGCGGCGAGAGCGGCTTCATCGTTCCCGATCCCGTGAATCCCGCGATCGTCTATGGCGGTGGCTACGACGCCGAGCTGACCCGCTACGACAACCGCACCGACCAGATCGTCAACATCACGCCCTGGCCGCGGAACTCGATGGGCTGGGGCGCCGCCAACCTCAAGTACCGCTTCCAGTGGACGGCGCCGATCATGGTCTCGAAGCACGCGCCGCACGCCCTCTACTTCGCGGCGCAGGTGCTGTTCCGCTCGCTCGACCAGGGCAACAGCTGGACCGTGATCTCGCCCGACCTGACCCGCAACGACAAGTCGAAGCAGCAGCCATCCGGCGGGCCGCTGACCAAGGACAACACGAGCGTCGAGATCTACGACACGATCTTCGCGCTGTGCGAGTCGCCACTCGACAAGGACGTGCTCTGGGTCGGCACCGATGACGGCCTCGTCCAGGTGAGTCGCGACGGTGGTGCGCACTGGGCCAACGTGACGCCGAAGGCGATGCCGGAGTGGGCCACCGTCGACATGATCGAGCCGGACCCGGCCTCACCCGGCACCGCCTATGTCGCCGCCGACCGCCACCGGCTCGACGACATGAAGCCCTATGCCTTCAGGACCACGGATTTCGGCAAGAGCTGGACGCCGATCACGGGCGGCATTCCGGATGACGCCTACGTCCACGTGGTGCGCCGCGATCCCGCCCGCGCCGGGCTCCTCTACGCCGGCACCGAGCGCGGCGTCTTCCTGTCCTATGACGACGGTGCCAGCTGGCAGCCACTGCAGCTCAACCTCCCGATCGTACCGGTGCACGACATGCTCGTGCATGGCACGAGCCTCGCGCTCGCGACCCATGGCCGGTCCTTCTGGATCCTCGACGATCTGTCACCGGTGCGGCAGTGGCAGCCGGAGTTCGCCCGGGAGACGGTGCATCTGTTCACCCCGAGTCCCGCGCAGCACACGCGCTTCGGCAACAGCAGCCAGCTGCGCTTCGCGGGCGGCCCGAATCCCCCGGGCGGCGCGGTCATCAGCTACCTGCTGGCGGCGTCGGTCGGCACGGCCCGGCCGACGGACGAGGAGGAAAAGAAGACTGACAAGAAGAAGGAGGAGGATCCGCTCGAGAAGCGCATCCGCCTCGACGTCCTCGACGGCGACGGCAAGGTCATCCGCTCGATCCCGGATCCCGTGGTGGCGAGGAGCGCCACCGACCCGGCGGATGCCAAGGCCGACGACGAGGACGACGAGGAGCGCGGTCCGAAGCCGGCCAGGCTGCCGCATCTCGCGGGATTCAACAGCTTCGTCTGGGACCTCCGGTACACGGCGGCCACCGGCATCGCGCACGTGCCGCTGTGGGCCGGCAGCGTCGCGGGGCCGCGCGCATTACCGGGACACTATCAGGTGCGCCTGACGGTGGACGGGGTCAGCCAGACCCAGCCGCTCGAGATCCTCCCGGATCCCCGCGGCCTCGACACGCCCGAGGCCCTCGCCCGGCAGTTCGCCCTCCACGTCGCGATCAATGCCGAGCTGAGCGAGGTGCACCAGGCGGTGCTCGACATGAGGACCGTGCGCGCCCGCATCAACGAGGCGCGGCAGAAGGGCGGCAACGTCGCGGCGGCCGGTGACGCCCTCGACAGGAAGATGACCGCGATCGAGGACATTCTGATCGAGCCGCGCTCGCGTGCGTCGGAGGATGCGCTCAACTACCCCGTTCGGCTCAACAACATGCTGGCGGCGCTGGGATCGCTGGTCGACTCGAGCGATGGCGCACCAACCAAACAGGATGAGGCGATGTTCGAGGAGCTGAAGGCCGAGACCGCACCGGCTCTCGCGGCCTGGCGCGACCTCAAGGCGAGTGAGGTGACGGCTTTCGACAAGCTGGCGGGAGTCCGCTAGTCGTCACCTGGCTGCCCGAATACCGCAGCCGGGCGAATCGTCGAGGCGGCGCGGGCTTCCCCTGGGCTCGCTGCGGTGCTGCGTCTTCGTTCGTGGCGAAGCACCGGCTCTCCCCGCCACGTGGCACGAGTGACGCGCCCGGGCACCGCAGGCTGCGGGGGGCTGTCTCGTCATTCACTTGTCGGCCAGCCGACACCTGCGAACATCGCAAGGCCCGGGGATCGGCTGGCAGGCCGGTTTCAACAAGCGGGATGCGCGGACACGAGGGACCTCTAGAGTCTCCGTGATCAGGACGGCAGGAGGGCCGGGTACCCCGCGACGGTCACTTTTCCGACGCGGCAATGGCGCGCACTCCGGCTGCAATGTCCTCACTCACCCGCGCGATGGCACGGCTGTGCGCCGCAGCGAGCCCGCGGAAGGCGCCGCCGTCCGCGGGCTCGCGCGCGACCGTGCGGCCGGTCTTCAGCGC
>Ga0181519_10000527_pt1 | contig 34940 bp, 28 predicted proteins | sample PEATcosm2014_Bin_26_FD_121102 | JGI IMG/M metagenome (GOLD analysis project Ga0181519, IMG submission 121102) | Peatland microbial communities from MTU Mesocosm Facility, Houghton, MI, USA - PEATcosm2014_Bin02_10_metaG | ecosystem: Environmental > Terrestrial > Soil > Wetlands > Peat | place...
GAAGAACGTGACGACGGCGACCGAGAACGTCATGCCGTCCTTCGGCACGACCGAGGACGTCGTCGATTACCTGGAGGATATCTACGCCTATCTGAAGGGCCGCTCCGACGGCGTCCTCGGCCGCGGCCGGCCGAAGCGGGTCGGGGACGATGATTAGTCGTTCAATTCCCAATCTCCGGACATATGATCACGGCGCGGCCCCCTCACCCAACTCTCGCCCACCAGGGAACCCGGTGGGCCGGGCCGGCATCCGGGCCGCCGCGCTCGCGCTGATTGCCTTTGCTTCGGCAGCGCCAGCAATTGCCTCGACCGTCCCCGAGCCGCCCGATTTTCGCCTCGACGACTACCGCGCACCGGTGCCGGAGACAGTCGCCGGCGGCACCGTCGTGCATACCAAGGCATTGGAAGCGCTGATCCATCGCGGCAAACCGGTGCTGGTCGACGTGCTGCCGGCGCCGCGCCGGCCCGAGGGCATGCGGCCGGAGCAGCCCTGGATGCCGGTGCCGCGCCGCGACCTGCCGGGCAGTATCTGGCTGCCCGATGTCGGGCGCGGCGCCTTGTCGCCCGCGATCGAGCAATGGTTCCAGGACAGCCTGACAAAGGCGACCGGCGGCGACAAGCAGCGCGCGCTGGTCTTCTACTGCCTCAGCCAGTGCTGGATGAGCTGGAACGCGGCCAAACGCGCGGCCCAAGACGGCTATCGCCACGTCTACTGGTATCCGGACGGCAGCGATGGCTGGGAGCAAGCGGGCCTGCCCTTGACCGAGACCAAACCCGAGCCGCCGCCTGCTTCCTGAGCGGCCGCCCAACATCACCGGAGATCATTTGAGAATGACGATGCGCAGGATCGGAATCGCCGTCGCGGCCGCAGCATATCTCACCCACGGTTCGGCCTGGGCCGCCGGCGACCCGGAAGCGGGCAAGGCGATCGCCCGGAAATGCATGGCTTGCCATTCCTTCGAAGCGGGGGTGAACAAGGTCGGCCCCAGCCTGTTCGGCATCGTCGGGCGGCATTCCGGCAGCATCGCAGGATTCGAATATTCGCCGGCGATGAAGGGTTTCGACAAGACCTGGGACGAGGCCCTGCTCAACACCTATCTGATCGAGCCGCGCGCCACCGTGCCCGGCACCAAGATGATCTTCCCCGGCCTCAAGGAAGAGAAGGACCGGCAGGACGTCATCGCCTTCCTCTCGACCTTGAAATAACCGAGTTCAGAGGCCGAGCACCTCGGCGTGATGGGCGAGGTGATCGGCGATCACGCTCTGGATGAACCAGTAGCTGTGATCGTAGCCCTCGTGCCGGCGCAGGATCAGGCTTTGGCCGGAGGCCGATGCGGCGGCATCGAGCCGTTCCGGCCGGAGCTGCGTCTCGAGAAACTGATCCGACAGGCCCTGGTCGACCAGAATCCGGCCGAGACGCGGCGCTCTTGCCATCAACACGCTCGCATCCCAATCGCGCCAGGCCGTCCGGTCGGAACCGAGATAGTTCGAGAACGCCTTCTCGCCCCAGGGCACGGCGGTCGGATTAGCGATCGGCGCCAAGGCCGAGACCGAGCGCCAGGTGTCGGGATGGCGAAACGCGTTGACCAGCGCGCCGTGGCCGCCCATGGAATGGCCGAAAATACCGCGCCGACCGGGCTCGACCGGAAAATGGGCTTCGATCAGAGCCGGCAGCTCGCGGTTGACATAGCTCGCCATCCGGTAATGACCGGCCCATGGCGGCTCCGTCGCATCGAGGTAAAAGCCGGCGCCGACGCCGAAATCCCAGGAATCCGCCTCGCCCGGCAGGTTCAGCCCGCGCGGGCTGGTGTCGCAGGCGACGAGGGCGAGACCCAGCGCGGCCGCGCCGCGCTGGGCGCCGGCCTTGATCATGAAGGTCTCTTCAGTACAGGTAAGGCCGGCCAGGAAGTAGAGCGCCGGCACGGCGCGCTGTTCCGCCTGCGGCGGCAGAAAGACCGCGAATCGCATGTCGGTGCCGGTCGAGACTGAGGCGTGGGCATAGAAACCCATCTTGCCGCCGAAACACCGATGGTGGCTTCGCGTCTCGATCCCCATGTCGCTCCCCCGTCCGTCCTGCCACTCGGGCGTTCGTCGCCGTTATATTCGCCGGAAATCGTGCCCCGCTCCAGAGCGTTGCGTAGAGGCCGCAAGGCGGTAATTGCACTCGACAGCGCAACCATTTCGCCGTGCAGCACCGAGCGATCGCCGGTTCGGCCGGGTCTTTGAGGAAATCGCCGCGGCCGCGCCGGGCCGATCTCGCCGGACGGCGTCTGCAACACTTCATCGGCTGCGGCGAAATTGACGGAATTCAATACGGCACGGCACGTTTCGGCCAGGCCGGTGTTCCATCCGCCCGCGCGGGAAGAGACGCCTTGTGACGGCACGGACACCCAAATCGCCAAGTCCTGCCCCACCGGAATGCAACGATTGCGCAAGCTCTCGCCGGCAAGCGCCGCAGTTTCACGCCGGACTACCGCTATCTCGCCGACGGCAGCGCCGAAATCTGGGTCAGGCAATGGCTGGGACCGACATACCGAAGCGGGAATAAAGCGATGTACGAATCGATAAATACGGGTCATTTGGGAATAGATTCCGCCCCCAAGTAACGCGCTTGTGAACAATAGTCATCAGGCAAGATCCGCCGGTTAAATTCTACCGAAACGACCTCTCGCTGACGTGATCAGATCAGTAATGGAAAGCCTAGTCTAATTGGTCTGAAGCATGTATCTCAATATGGCACGTCCCTGATATCGAATTACGATCCAGATCGTACCTTGGAAAGCATCGGCAGGCTCCGCGCAGCCGAACGCCCGATGTTAATTCCGTCGCCCAGTATAGCATTCGTCGAGCGGCACGCGGTCGTCATCCGGAAGTGCGACCGCACGAAACGGGACGGTATAAACCCGAAAATGAAAGGAAGAAAATCATGCGGAGGCTGAATTTTGTGACGAAATCGGCGGTCAGTGCGATCGCGTTGACGGCGAGCCTGACGCTGGCCACCGGCGCTTTCGGCCAGGCGGCCGGCGTCGCCGATCCGGGTCCGCGGGCCGGCACGCCGCCCTTGCTGCCGCTGTTCGGCCTGAATGCCCTCAGCACGGCCGACCTGAATGCGGCCGAGGCGGCGGAGCAGCAGCAATTCCCGGGCCGGTACAGCATCAATTCGACCGGCCCGGCCGAAATCGAGATGTTCAATGCGGCGACGACGATCTTCACCGAGACGGTCTCCGTTCTGCCGGCAGGCACGACCGGCCATATCGATGACGCCCCGTCGGGCTTCATCGATGGCGGCGGTCTCGGACCGTCCTTCAACATGAATTCCTGCATTGGCTGCCATGCCTTCCCGATCGAAGGCGGTTCCAGCGGCACGATCAACCCGCAAGTCAAGGTCGCTACGCTCGACGGCGCCAAGAACACGATCCCGCCCTTCATTTCCTCTACCGGCCCGATCCGCGAAGCCCGCTTCATTACCAATGGCGGCGTCACCGATGGCGGCGTCCACGGCCTGTTCGTCATTACCGGCCGCTCGGACGCCAAGGGCTGCACGACCACGCAAGTCAACTGGCCGCAGCAAGTGGCCGCCAACAATGTGATCTTCCGCATTCCGATCAGCACCTTCGGCGATGGCCTGGTCGAAGCCACGCCGGACGCCAACTTCGTGAACGACTCGGCCGCTCAGGCCAGCGTCGGCAGCGGGCTGGGCGTTACGACCGGCGTATTCAACCATAACGGCAATACCGGCACGATTGCGCATTTCGGCTGGAAAGCGCAAAATGACTCGCTGCTGCTGTTCTCGGGCGAAGCCTATAACGTCGAGGAAGGCGTCACGAACGAGTTGTTCCCGGCCGAGCGTGACGGAACGGCCGACTGCCAGTTCAACGGGTTGCCGGAAGACGATACGGCACCGGCCAGCATCACCTCGCTGCCGACCGACCCGACCGGGTTTACCGCCGTCGATGCTTCGTCCGACATCACGGACTTCGCGATTTTTACGCGTTTCCTTGCCGCACCGCATACCGGCACCCAGACGGCGGCGACCAGCCAGGGTGAGAGCGAGTTTGTCAGCATCGGCTGCGGCGTATGCCATATCATCACGCATGAAACCGGCAGTTCGACCTTCACCGGCCAGACCAACACGCTGTGGCATCCGTTGAGCGATTTCGCTCTTCACGACATGGGTACCGGGCTGCAGGACCGGGTCAGCCAGGGTCAGGCGAATGGGCTCCAGTTCCGCACGGCGCCGCTGTGGGGTATTGGCCAGCGGACCTTCTTCCTCCATGACGGGCGCACCAACAACCTCGTCACGGCGATCGAAGATCACTCCAGCTCCGGCTCGGAAGCGAACAATGTCGTCTCGGCCTTCAACAAATTGTCGGCGACGAACCAGCAGGACATCATCACCTTCCTGCGCAGCCTATAACATCCGGGCGACGCACCCTCCGGCGGGCTTCGGCCCGCCGGCATTTTCACGCCCGTGCGATGATGCCGGGTCGCTGCCGGCGCCCGGCACATGGACCACATGGCCAGCGCGTTGAGGCTGCATGATTTTGCACTGCATCATTCTGCGTTGAATTCGATTGGCGCGATGCGCTGACGCGCCTAGTGCTTAAGTAGTACTGTCGCAGGGCGTTTTACCGTCTGGCCGAGCGATGCGCCGGCAGGCACTATCCCACCCGGCCGTCAGAGCCGCCTGTACCACGGGAGAGGGAGGGGGAGTTTGCGCTGGATGGTCTGCGCCGCATTGCTCCTGCTGACGACGCCGGCGCCGGCGGCCGATACCCCCGTCGATATCGCCTATCTGGCGCTGGGCTTGCCGCGGAGCCTGCCGCAGAGCTATCTCGACCAGCCGCCTCTGGATGAAGGCCTCCAAGGTGCCCGGCTCGGCCTCGCCGACGACGCGACCACCGGGACATTCGTCCAGCAGACCTATCACCTCGAAGAAGCCGTCGAACCCGATGCCGAGAGCGTGCTCGCCGCCTTCCAGCGGCTGCGCAGGGCTGGTTACCGGAATTTCGTGATCGATCTGCCGGCGGCGCTGCTGCTGAAAGTCGCCGATCTGGCGGAGGCCAAGGATGCAACTCTGCTCGATGCGACGTCAACCGACGACGGCTTGCGCGCCGAAGGCTGCCGGCGCAACGTCCTGCATCTCCTACCCAGCCGCGCCATGCTGGCCGATGCGCTGATGCAGTATCTCACGGTCAAGAAATGGCAGCGCATCCTGCTGGTCAGCGGGCCGGACCCGGAAGACCGCGCCTATGCCGAGGCGCTGCGCCGTTCGGCGCATAAATTCCAGATCCGCATCGTCGAGGACAAGCCCTGGACTTACGATCCGGGCGCCCGCCGCACCGATACCGGGCATTACACGATCGAGGCCGAGGTCGCGCGTTTCACCCAGGGCATCAGCTACGACGTCCTCGTGGTCGCCGATGAGGCCGGCAATTTCGGCGATGATCTGAGCTATCGCACGTCCGACCCGCGGCCGGTCGCCGGGACGCAAGGACTCGTGCCCGGCGCCTGGGCGCGGGCCTTCGAGCAATGGGGCGGGACGCAGTTGCAGAACCGCTTCCTCAAACAGGCGGGACGCTGGATGACGGAGCGCGATTATGGCGCCTGGATGGCCATGCGCGCCTTCGGCGAGGCCGCCTTGCGCAGTGCGAGCGCCGATCCTGCGGTGATGTCGGCCTTCCTGCGCAGCCCGTCCTTCGAACTCGCCGCCTTCAAGGGCGCGCGCCTGTCGTTCCGGGAGTGGGACGGGCAGTTGCGCCAGCCGGTGCTGCTGGCCGATGCGCGCTCGCTGGTTTCGGTCTCGCCGCAGCCGGGCTTTCTCCATGAATTCTCGGAACTCGACACGCTCGGCATCGACCGGCCGGAGACGTCATGCCACATGAACTGATCCGCCTCGGCGCCGCGCTGCTGCTGGCCACGGCCGCCCGGCCGGCCGCGGCCGAGCGCATCCTGGTCTCGAACGAGAAAGACAACACGATCACGGTGCTCGACGCCGCGACCCTCGCCGTCACCAAGACGGTGCCGGTCGGTGCCCGGCCGCGCGGCATCGTGCTGTCGAAGGACGGCAAGAGCCTGTTCATCTGTACCAGCGATGCCGACCATATCGAGGTGCTGGACCTCGACAGCCTGGCCGTGACCCGGACCTTGCCGAGCGGCCCGGACCCGGAACTCTTCACGCTCAGCCCCGATGGGACGACGCTCTATGTCTCGAACGAGAACGACAACATGGTGTCGGTCCTGAATGTCGAGACAGGCCGGATCGCGTCGGAGATCGCGGTCGGCGTCGAGCCCGAGGGCATGGGCATCAGCCCGGACGGCAAGATCCTGGTGAATACCTCCGAAACCACCAGCATGGCGCATTTCATCGATACCGAGACGCATAAGGTAATCGCCAATGTGCTGGTCGACAGCCGCCCGCGCGTCGCCAAGTGGACGAGCGATGCCAAACAGATCTGGGTCTCGGCCGAGGTCGGCGGCACGATCTCGGTGATCGATGCCGAGAGTCACAAGATCAGCCACAAGATCCGCTTCGAAATTCCCGGTGTGCCGACCGAATCGATCCAGGCGGTCGGCATCGCCCTGACACCGGACGGGAGCCGGGCCTTCGTGGCGCTGGGTCCCGCCAACCGCGTGGCGGTGATCGACACGGCGAGCTTCGCCGTCGAGAAATACCTGCTGGTCGGCCAGCGCGTCTGGAATCTGGCGTTTTCCGGCGACGGCAAGCGCCTCTACACGACCAACGGCGTCAGCAACGATATGTCGGTGATCGATGTCGAGGCGCTCAAGGTCGTGAAATCCGTGCCGGTCGGGCGCTCGCCCTGGGGCGTGGTGGCGGCGTCGTGACCGGCGATGCGCCGGCGCTCGCGGTCAGGGGCTTGAGCCATGCCTTCGGCCGGACCAAGGTGCTGGACGATGTGGGGTTCACCCTCGCCCGCGGCGATTTCACCGTTCTCCTCGGTCTGAACGGCGCGGGCAAGACCACCCTCTTCGCGCTGATCACCGGGCTCTATCACAGCGGCGCCGGCTCGATCGCCGTGTTCGGCTACGACATCAGGCGCGACGCCTCGGCGGCGCTGGCGGCGCTGGGCGTGGTGTTTCAGCAGCCGACCCTCGATCTCGACCTGACCATCGAACAGAATCTGTTCTATCACGCAGCCCTGCATGGCATGGCGCGCTCGGAAGCGGCACCGCGGATCGCGGCCGAGCTCGAGCGCGTGGGACTCCTCGACCGGCGGCGCGAGCGCGTGCGGCTGCTCTCCGGCGGGCAGCGGCGGCGAGTCGAGCTGGCGCGCGCGCTGGTGCATGATCCGGCGCTGCTGCTGCTCGACGAGCCGACGGTCGGGCTCGACATCGAGAGCCGCCGCTTCCTGATCGAGCATGTCCATCGCCTGTGCGCCGAGCGCGGCCTCGCCGTGCTCTGGGCGACACATTTGATCGACGAAGCGGATGCGGATTCCCGCGTGATCGTGCTGCAGCGCGGCAAGATCCTGGCTGATGGCGGCGTGCGGGAGGTCGTCGCCGGCACGGCGGCGCCCGACCTCAAGACCGCCTTCGACCGGCTGGTGCGCGCGGCATGAGCCCGATCCGGTATTGGCGCTGCCTCGCCGGCATCGTCCGGCGCGAGGCGCTGCGCTGGCTGCATCAGCGCAGCCGCTTCGTCTCGGCATTGGTCCGGCCGATGGTCTGGCTGGCGATCTTCGGCGCCGGGTTCCGCTTCGTGCTCGGCGTGTCGATCATCCCGCCCTACGACACCTACATCCCCTACGAGGTCTATATCGCGCCCGGCCTGGTCGCGATGATCCAGTTGTTCAACGGCATGCAGAGCTCCCTGTCGATGGTCTATGACCGCGAAATGGGCAGCATGAAGACCTTGCTGGTCAGCCCGTTTCCGCGCTGGTTCCTGCTGGCTTCGAAGCTCTTGGCCGGCGTCGCCGTCTCGGTCGTCCAGGCCTATATCTTCCTCGCCATCGCCTGGTTCTGGGAAATCGAGCCGCCGCTTTGGGGCTACCTCGCGGTGCTGCCGGCGCTGATCCTGTCCGGGCTGATGCTCGGCGCCTTAGGCCTCGTGCTGTCGTCCTTCATCAAACAGCTCGAGAATTTCGCCGGGGTGATGAATTTCGTCATCTTCCCGATGTTCTTCGCGTCCTCGGCGCTCTATCCGCTCTGGCGGGTCAAGGAATCGAGCCTGACGCTCTTCTGGATCTGCGAGGCCAACCCGTTCAGCCACGCGACGGAGCTGATCCGGTTCGCACTCTACGGCCAGTTCAACACGATCGCGGCCGCCATCGTGCTGGCATTCCTCGTCGTGCTGCTGGCGCTCGCGGTCTATGGCTACGATCCGGGCCGCGGCCTGATCGCCCGGCGCGGCGGAGAGGGAGGATGACGATGCGTCACTGCGTGCTCGTGCTGGTTCCTCGCCGGCGTGCCGCCGCCCCGCCGCCCTCAACGAGACTGCCCCGGCGAGTGGGGCGGGCGTCCCGCCCGCCGGCGGGCAGGATGCCCGCCCCACTGGTCGGTTTCCTTGTGGCAGTCTGCGCCTTGTTGTGGGCAGTCGTCGCCGACGCGGCGCCGCCCGCAACCGACCCCGATTGGCCGTGCCGCCAGCGCCTCGTGCCGGAACTGACCGCCGCCACCTTCTGGAGCGGCCCGGCTTTACCCGCCGATGCCGATTGGCAGGCCGATCCGAAAATCGCGGGTGAAGTCGCCGCGGTGGCGCCGCGCGACGTGCCGGTCGACGAGGCGGCGCAGAACCTGGCGCAATTCGTCGAGACCGTGCCGGCCGATGCGCGCCAAGCGGCGCTGCCCGAGGTCTTCCTCGGCATCGTCGCCGAAACCAACCGGCAGCGCAGCGAGATCATCGCGCATATCAAGGATCTGGCCCGGCGCCAGCGCAGCGTGCGTGACGTCATCGCCCGCATCACGGAAGAGCTGCACGGCGAAGCGCCCGTCCCCGGCAGCGAGATCGCCGAGCGGCGCGCGCTCGTCATCCGCGGCTTCGAGGAGACGGAACGCACCATTCGTTTTGCCTGCGAGGTGCCGGTCGAGCTCGAAGCGCGGCTCGGCAGTTTCGCGCGAATACTCGCCGCACCGCTGCAGTCCGGCGCCAATTGATGTTGCGATGCAGCAATGAGTGCCGGCACCGACCAGTGCTTTAGTGCTATTGCACTGAGCCCTTGAGCGATCTCTAGTATCTCATCAAGGATCGCAGTCCTCTCTGGCTGCGAATAGGGGAAAACTGTCGCTGTGCCGCAGTAAACGGCACGGGAGGGGGCGATTTTGCCCAAAATTCATAACAATTAGGGAGGACATCAGTATGAAGTCCTTAACGATCCTGCGCGCGCTGAGCGTATTGAGCATCAGCGCCGGTGCCTGTCTGACAGCCGGCGCGGCGCGCGGCGACACGACCGATGATCTTCTGGAAAAGCTTCGGCAAAAGGGCATTTTGACTCAAGCCGAGGTCGATCAGCTGAAGCAGCGCAACGCGGCGGCGACTCCGGCCCCGGCACCGCCGCCGACGACACCGGTCGGAGATTCGGGCACCGTCGTGCACTTCCTCGACAAGGGCATCGGCGTCGCCGTCGGCCCGGTCAACGTCACCGTGTCCGGCGAGGTCAACGGCTTCTACGTCAATGACAGTCCGGATTCACCGGGGCCGCACAAGATCGTCGCCGGCGGCCTGGCGGCGGTCGGGCCGAACGACAATTCCTCGATCCGCAACGGCCTGCTGCCGGGCGATTTCAACGTCGACCTGGCGACCAAGCAGGAAGGCTATGACATCGACGTGCATTTCGGCCTCTATCCCGGCCTCAACAGCGTGTCGGGCGTCGGCGGCGCCAATTCGGGCGGCGTCACCCATGCGCTCGGCACATCCGGTATCGATTTTCGCCAGGAATTCTTGACCGTCGGCACCAGCACGCTCGGCACGATCAAGATCGGCCGCGATATCGGCCTCTTCGGCGCCGAGGCGATCCTCAACGATTTCACGCTGTTCGGCGTGGGGTCGACCGGCGGCAACGTGGCGCCGTCGAACACGTCGCTGGGCCGGATCGGGCTGGGATACATCTACACCGACTGGATTCCGCAGATCACCTATACGACGCCGAAATTCGGCGGCTTCGCCGCCACGGTCGGCGTTTTCCAGCCCTTCGACGCGTTCAATTCCAGCGGCTTGTCCGGGACGTTGTCGGGCCATGGCGAGCCGCAATTCCAGGGCAAGATCGCCTATGAGGTACCGGTCGCGCCGACGAGCGCGTTCAAGGCGCAGTTCTGGACCAACGTCATCACGCAGAGCCTGACCAGCGCCGGCGGCGGCGACGCCCTGCCGACCAACCATGCCGTCCAAGGCACGGGCGTGGATGTCGGCACCAAGCTCGATTGGGGCAAGGCCGAATTCGTCGGCACCGGTTATTTCGGCAGCGGCATCGGCACCACCGCCCTGTTCTTCGACGCCGTGGCGCCCAATGGCAGTCCGCGCGACTCGCGCGGCGGGTATCTCCAGGGCAGCTATACGATCGGCGAGCGCTTCACGCTCTCCGGCTCCTATGGCATAAGCGAGCTGGATCTGGCCTCGGGTGAATTCGCGCCGACCTTGGTGAAGGACAACGACTCCTACTCCTTCGGGGCAAAATATCACCTGACCAACTGGGTCAATCTGATCGGTGAATTCACGCATACCATTTCGACGGCGCATAACGGCAATCAGGCCCAGGACAATGCCTTCGCGGCCGGCGGCATCGCCTTCTTCTAACGACCGGCCAGGGGAGGATTGGATGACGAAAGTATATGCCAGCGCCGTGATCGCGGCGCCGATCGCGACGGTGTGGCCGAAGATCCGCGACTTCAACGGCCTGGCGGGCTGGGTCCCGGCCATCGCGGCGAGCGAGATCCAGGGCGGCGGCGCCGGCGAGGTGCTGGGCGCGGTGCGCATTCTGACGCTCGCGGGCAATGGCGGCGAGGTCCGCGAGAGGCTGCTGGCGCTCGACGATTTCGGCCATTCCTTGAGCTACAGCATCATCGAATCACCGCTGCCGATCGCGAATTACGTCGCTCATGTCCGGCTGAAGCCGGTGACCGCGGGCAATCACAGCTTCGTCGAATGGCAGGGCGACTTCGACGTGCTGGCCGGCGGCGATCCCGCGGCGATCAGCGCCTTGTTCGCGGACGGCGTCTACGGCGCCGGCCTGGCAAGGCTCGCCGCATTGTTGGGCTAACTCGCATCAGCCTGCGCATCTTGACGGATGCAGTCGACAATTGTAAAAGCATTATGACCATTGCTGAAAATGGCTGCTTTGATGCAGGAGAAATAAAATGGCTTGGACCACGCCCAAATTCGTCGAAATCGCCCTCGGTGCCGAAATCAACTGCTACGCCTGCGCCGAACTGTAATTCCTTGACGAGACGCCCGGCCCGAGCAGGCCAACGCCTGCGTCGGCCGGGCTGAACGATGTTCGCCGTCGTTCTCGGAGCCGCCGCCGGCGGCGGGTTTCCGCAGTGGAACTCGAATGCCGAAGGTTGCCGGCGCGCGCGCAGCGGCGACCCTGCCGCACCGGCGCGGACTCAGGCCTCGCTCGCCGTCAGTGCCGACGGAAATTCCTGGTTTCTGTTGAACGCGTCGCCCGATCTGCGCCGGCAGATCGAACTGGCGCCGATGCTGCACCCGCGAGAGGGTTTGCGCAGCTCGCCGATCGCGGGCGTGGTGCTGACCGGCGGCGATGTCGATGCGATCGCCGGCCTCCTCACCTTGCGGGAGCGGCAGGCGCTCACCGTCTACGCGACGTCCCGGGTGCTGGCTGTGCTCGACGCGAACCCGATCTTCGAGGTGCTGGCCCGCGACGTCGTCGCACGCCAAGCCGTGACTCTTGAGCAGGAGACGCGGCTTTCCCTGCCGGACGGCACGCCCGGCGGACTCTCGATCGAGGCCTTCGCCGTCCCCGGCAAGGTGCCGCTCTATCTCGAAACCGCGGGCGCCGCGCCGCCCATCGTCGAAGGCGAGGAAACGGTCGGGCTCAAGGTGAGCGACGGCCGGCACAGCCTGTTCTTCATCCCCGGCTGCGCCGCGGTGACCGACGCTCTGGCGCGGCGGCTCGACGGCGCCGATCTCGTGTTCTTCGACGGCACGCTGTTCACCGATGACGAGATGATCCGCAGCGGCACCGGCCGGAAGACCGGCCGCCGCATGGGCCATATCAGCAATACCGGTGCGGACGGCGCGCTCGCCGCCTTCGCCCCGCTCAAGATCGGCCGCAAGATCTTCATCCACATCAACAACACCAACCCGATCCTGCTCGCCGATGCACCGGAGCGGCGAATCGTCGAGGCAGCGGGCTGGGAAGTGGCGTTCGACGGGATGCGGGTGACGCTGTAGCCGTCACTGGCAGCGCAGATTGACCTCGGCCTGGGCGCGGCGCAGCTTGTCGGTTTCTTCCTTGGCGACCGGCGTGTCGCGGAACAACCCGCCGCGCTCGCCGAGGCCGCCTTGCTGCAGGCGCAGGATCGTGTCGGCCTTTTCGTAGTCGTCATAGCTCATGAGATCGGCGATCGTGTCGATGCCGCACGCGCATTTATCGAGCAGATCGCGCTTGAAGCCGTTGGACGCCAGACAGCCGATGACATAATCGGCCCGCGCCGCCGTCGGATAATCATAACGCGGATGGTGCGGCGGCGCTGCCGAGGGTTGTTCCGCAATGGCCGGATGCGTCAGAACGACGGCGATACTAGCCAGGAACGCAAGACGACTCATGGTTTTCTCCCGCAGGCGCAGCCGGACGGATATTCGATACTGCGCATTCCGTCGTGTTGGCACCGGTTTTGCTGTGTTTCACTGCGTCCCATTGTCTCTATAGAGGCCGCTCATGATCGAACTGGTTCTGGTCTATTGCCTGACCGCACAGCCCGACAAATGCACGGAGCAGCGCCCGGTCTTCGAAGAACCGCTGACCGGCATGGCCTGCATGATGAACGCGCAGCGCGTGGCGATTCAATATGTCGAAGAACATCCGGACTGGAAACTGGCCGGCTGGCGCTGCGAGGTCGACAAGCCGGCCAGCCGGGACATCTAGTCCGGGCACTCTGTCCGGGCAGGGTTTCAGTAGATCACCACGCTGCGGATCGATTCGCCCTTCGCCATCAGGTCGAAGCCGTGATTGATCTGGTCGAGCGGCATGGTGTGGGTGATCAGATCGTCGATATTGATCTTTCTGTCCATGTACCAGTCGACGATTTTCGGCACGTCCGAGCGGCCGCGGGCGCCGCCGAAGGCCGAGCCCTGCCAGACGCGGCCCGTCACCAGCTGGAACGGCCGGGTCGAGATCTCCTGACCGGCACCGGCCACGCCGATGATGGTCGAGACGCCCCAGCCCTTGTGGCAGCATTCCAGCGCCTGCCGCATCAGAGTCGTGTTGCCGACGCATTCGAAGCTGTAATCGGCGCCGCCCTTGGTCAGCTCGACCAGATGCGCGACCACGTCGCCCTTGATGTCGAGCGGATTGACGAAATGCGTCATGCCGAATTTCCGGCCGAGCGCCTCGCGCGCCGGGTTGATATCGACGCCGACGATCATGTTGGCGCCGACCATCTTCGCGCCTTGAATGACGTTGAGGCCGATGCCGCCCAAGCCGAATACGACGACATTGGCGCCGGCCTCGACCTTGGCGGTGAACAGCACCGCGCCGATGCCGGTGGTGACGCCGCAGCCGATGTAACAGACCTTGTCGAACGGCGCGTCGGGGCGGATCTTGGCCAGGGCAATCTCCGGCAGCACCGTGTAATTGGCGAAGGTCGAGCAGCCCATGTAATGCAGCACCGGCTTGCCGCCGATCGAGAAGCGGCTGGTGCCGTCCGGCATGACGCCGCGCCCCTGCGTCGTGCGGATCTTCTGGCAGAGATTGGTCTTGCGGCTGAGACAATACTCGCATTCCCGGCATTCCGGCGTGTACAGCGGAATGACGTGGTCGCCGGCCTTCAGCGAGGTCACGCCGGGTCCGACTTCAACGACGATGCCGGCGCCCTCATGGCCCAGAATGGCCGGGAACAGCCCCTCCGGATCGGCGCCGGACAGGGTGAATTTGTCGGTGTGGCAGAGGCCGGTCGCCTTGATCTCGACCAGCACTTCGCCTGTCCGCGGCCCTTCCAATTGCACGGTCTCGATTTGAAGCGGCTTGCCGGCCTCGAAGGCCACCGCGGCGCGAACATCCATGGAAATCCCTTTCGTTTCCGGTGTATGGTGTCATTCCAGCCTGCGCCGCCGCGCGGTTCAAGAGGCTTCCTGTCGCGACGGCGAACACGCTGCCGCGCCGCACTATTTCATGGTGCGCCGCGGTAACGCGCTGACACGATGACATAAGTCTGCCAAGTCAGGGGCATGATATCGGCCGCAACCACTCAAGCGACGGAAAACACAGCACTAAAGTCTAAGACTTCGAAGCGGGACGCGGCATTGACCTGCAGCACCGGCCGCGCGATCGTTTAACGCAATTCGCGAGGCCCGTCACGCCGGGCCGGTCGTTCGGCCGCAGAATCGGTAAGCGGAAGCACCGAGCGAAATCGCCACAGCGGACGGGGAGGAAATCATGAAAATGAAGCGGCTTTTGATGTTGACGTGTGCGGCGTTCGTCTTTGCCGGACCGGCGCTGGCGAATGATGAATTGGTGAAGCTGGAAAAAGACGCCAAGCAATGGGTGCTGCCGACCGGCGACTACGCCAATCACCGCTATAGCGCGCTGAAGCAGATCACCGCCGCCAACGTCAAGGAATTGCGGCCGGTCTGGACCTTCTCGACCGGCGTGCTGCGCGGCCATGAAGGCGGCCCGCTCATCGTCGGCGATGTCATGTATGTCCACACGCCCTTCCCGAACAAGGTGTTCGCGCTCGACCTCAACGACAATGGCCGGGTCATCTGGTCCTATGAGCCGAAGCAGGACCCGAACGTCATCCCGGTGATGTGCTGCGACACGGTCAATCGCGGCGTGGCCTATGGCGACGGCAAGATCATCCTCGACCAGGCCGACGCCAATGTCGTGGCGCTCGACGCCAAGACCGGCAAGGAGCTCTGGAAGGTCGCCAATGGCGACGCCAAGAAGGGCGAGACGATGACGGCCGCGCCGATGATCGTGAAGGACAAGGTCATCGTCGGCATCAGCGGCGGCGAATTCGGCGTGCAGGGACGGTTGACGGCACTCAATCTCAAGGACGGCTCGGTCGCTTGGAAGGCCTATTCGGTCGGACCGGACGACCAGATCCTGTTCGATCCGGACAAGACCACGAGCCTCGGCAAGCCGGTCGGCAAGAATTCGTCGCTGGCGACCTGGGAAGGCGATCAGTGGAAGACCGGCGGCGGCGACACTTGGGGCTGGTATTCCTATGACCCGGACTTGAACCTGATCTATTACGGCTCGGGCAATCCCAGCACCTGGAACCCGACGCAGCGGCCCGGCGACAATAAATGGTCGATGACCATCTTCGCCCGCAACCCGGATACCGGCGTGGCGAAATGGGTCTTCCAGATGACGCCGCACGACGAGTGGGATTATGACGGCGTCAACGAGATGATCCTGGCCGACATCCCGGTCAAGGGCAAGCCGACCAAGGCGCTGGTGCATTTCGACCGCAACGGCTTCGCCTATACGCTCGACCGCACCAATGGCGAATTGCTGGTCGCCGAGAAATACGACCCGGCGGTCAATTGGGCGAGCCATGTCGACATAAAGACCGGCCGGCCCGAAGTACAGACGCAATACAGCACCCAGGCCGGCGGCCCCGATCACAACACCAAGGGCGTCTGCCCGGCCGCCCTCGGGTCGAAGGACCAGCAGCCGGCCGCTTTCGCGCCGCAGACCGGCCTCTTCTATGTACCGACCAACCATGTCTGCATGGATTACGAGCCGTTCAAAGTGTCGTACACGGCCGGCCAGCCCTATGTCGGCGCCACCTTGTCGATGTTCCCGCCGAAGGGTCAGACCAATCTCGGCAATTTCATCGCCTATGACGCCGGTGTCGGCAAGATCGTCTGGTCGGATCCGGAACCTTTCTCGGTCTGGTCGGGTGCGCTCGCCACGGCCGGCGATGTCGTGTTCTACGGCACGCTCGAAGGCTATCTGAAGGCCGTCGACATGAAGACCGGCAAGGAACTGTACAAGTTCAAGACGCCGTCCGGGATCATCGGCAACGTCACGAGCTATGAGCATGGCGGCAAGCAGTACATCGCCGTGCTGTCCGGGGTCGGCGGCTGGGCCGGTATCGGCATGGCGGCCGGTCTGACCAACGACACCGACGGTCTGGGCGCCGTCGGCGCGTACAAGTCGCTGGCGAATTATACCCAGCTCGGCGGTGTCCTGACGGTCTTTGCGCTTCCCTAAAGACTGGCCTGTGCCGCGGGCGGACCGCCCCGCGCTTTGCCCTTCGGGCGCGCGGGGCGGCTGCGCGCGGCAGATTTCCTGCCGCGATGCGCCGAAAGAGGATTCCCATGAACCAGGGCCCGGCGCTCGCCGCCTTCCTGATCGCGATGCTGACGCCGGTGGCGGCGGCTTGGCCGCAGACCGCCGAACTCATCGCCAGGACCGAACTCAGGGTCTGCGCCGATCCCAACGACCTGCCCTTCTCCAACCAGGCGGGCGAGGGCTTCGAGAACAAGATCGCGACGTTGATCGGCCAGGATCTGGGCGTGCCGGTCAATTATGTCTGGTTTCCCCAGGTCGTCGGCTTCGTGCGCAACACCTTGCGCGCCCATCAATGCGATCTGGTCATGGGCACCGTCTCGGGCGACGCCGTCATGGAGGACACCAACCCGTATTACCACGCCGGCTATATGATCGTGAGCCGCACCGATAGCGGCATCGGCGCTCATGCCATCGGCGATCCGGCACTGGCCGACAAGCGCATCGGCCTGGTCGCAGCGACGCCGCCGACCGATCTGCTGCTGCGCCATGGGCTGATGCCGCATGTGACGTCCTACGCGCTCGCCGTCGACACCCGCTTCGAGTCGCCGCCGCGCGCGATGCTGCAGGACATCGTCGACGGCAAACTGGATGTCGGATTGGTCTGGGGACCGATCGCCGGATATTACATCAAGCACGACAAGCTGCCGCTGACCGCAATCTTCCTCGACGGCGAGGAGGGATCGACGCGTCTCGATTTCCGCATCGCCATGGGTGTCCGCGCCAACGAGCCGGAATGGCGCCGCCGCATCAACCAGGCGATCGACCACCATCAGGCGGAGATCCAGACCATCCTCGCCGAGTATGGCGTGCCGTTGCTGGACGAGCAGAATCACCCGGTCGCGGCGAAGGCGGACGGAACGCATTAGTCGGCTAGAAAAGCACGACCACCGATGCCGGGCTCAGCGATATCGCCGACCGCCGCTGTCATTTCGGGGCCGAGATCGACGGGGATTTGCCCACGAAGCAGCCAGACCTTGTACCCCTACTCGGCGAAACGGCGTCCGTTGCCCCGGTGAGTCGCGTGCAGGGGCTTCCGGGGAGGATGATGCGCGCGCGACAAGGAGCATTGACCGCACCTCCGGTCATTCTGAGCAAAGAGATTTAACCCGGTGCCTCGAAACCGATTCAGTTAACATCGATATTGTCGGAATTTTATTACGTAACCTTATTTTATTTGACTATCCGGGGATTGATACGAGCCGTCTTACCGATGAACAAATTATATTGGCCGGGTCTAGATACAATCGTGGCACGGAGCGCGCCAAACAAGATCTCATTGACTCTTTGAATAGCCCAGAAGGGTCGCCAAATAGGGATTATACATCCTATGGTAGGACTATTATCAGACATAAAAATGAGATAATTCGCTTATTAACATTCTAATTCGTGGCGAAAATAGACAATGAACTCCATTAGAACGGTCTCGCTCTATATATATGCCATCATAGTGATTGGCGCCACCTTACTTCTTGCTAACGTTCCTTGGTTCAGGACGTACGACGAGCCAGGCGAAAATTCAACGATTAATATTTGTATACCCCCTTCCGGCGACAATATAAGCGATATTACCTCCTTATTTACCGCCGCGCTATTTCTTCCTATAATAATAACCGGATTTGTTCAAATATTCCGAAAAAAGAGGATTTTCACCCACACCTTTTCAATTGGACTAATATTACTCTTTATATGGTGTTATGAATTCTTCATAAGATTTCTGACGTGTAACTTTTAATATTATGCGAAATCGAGCTTCGGGTAGTGAGTGGTGCGTCATGGCGCCCCGCGCTGCCCGGCAACGGCGGCGTGCCCGGCCGCGAGCAAGCTTTGCGCCGCCGCCCGGCTGGCATCGATATTCGCCGCACCGTCGGCGCCGCCGATCAAGGCCAGATCGGCGATGCTGCCGGGCGGCAAGTGCGCCCGCACGACGGTGCGTTCGGTCAGTTCCATTTCCGGCATCGCTTTCGCAGTATCGGGTTCGAGGCTCGGGTCGATTGCGATAGCGAGGCTGCGCAGCGCCAGAGCGGCCACGTCGCGCAGCGGCGGCATCGCCTCGTCGGCAAAGCCACCATCGGCCAGCAATGTCGCCATGCGCAGTTTCCGCTCGGCCTGGTTCAGCCAGTCGAGCGCTACCGGCCGATTGCGCAGCCAACCGGCCTGATCCGCCGGCTCTTGAGCTGAATCCAGGGCCGGCGATCGGTGCAGCGTTTCGGCGGGCTCGGACAGGCGGAGGATACCGGCACCGGCCAGCCGGCGGATCGTTTCCCAGGTGGCACGGTCGATGATTTCGACCGAGCCGGCCCCGGCCTGTTCCGCTGCCTCGGCCAGTCGCTCGCGCGCCTCGGCAAGCGCCGCTGGGTCGCCATCCATGACCACGACCAACTTATCGCCACCCTCGTCGGAGCGATGGCGCTCGATCGAAAGGACCGTGTCGCGCAGGCGATCGACGGTGTCCTCGGCAAATCGCCGCCCGGGATCGGGCGGCGGCGCGGGAGGTGCCGGCTTCTGCAGAAGGGCGCCCAGCCGCTCGACCATGGCGGCCCGTCCCGAGGGCATCTTAAGGGCGGCAAGATCGCCGCGCCCGTCGAGAACGCCATCGGCGAGGCCCTGCTTCTGCGTCAGGATATGCTGAATGCGATGCTCGATCGAATCCTCGCAGACCAGGTTGATCACCGTTACGGCCCGGGTCTGGTGCTTGCGCCAGGCGCGGGCGATGCGCTGTTCCAGGCGCGCCGGGTTCCACGGCAGGTCCATATTGATGACCGCACTGGCGACCTGAAGATTGAGGCCGACGCTGCCGGAATCAGTCGAGAGGAAAAGACGGCACGCGGGATCGTTCTTGAACCGCCGGATCTCGACGCGGCGCTTGTCCTGCGGCACCGAGCCGGTGTGCCAGGAGAATTCGACGCCGAACTCGACGGCGAGTTCGCGCACCAGTTCGAGCATCCGCTCCCATTCCGAAAAGATGATGATCTTCCGGCTCGGATCGGCGAGGAGCTCGCCCAGGACGTTCTCCAATTCGTCCAGCTTCGGCGATACCCGGCAGTCGGGGTCGAGAATGTAAGGCGTGTCGCAGATCATGCGCATGCAGGCGAGCAATTGCTGCAGCCGGTCGAACTCCTCCTTCGTCAGCGGGCGGCGCTGTGCCTGAGCGATCAGACGAGAGGCCGGCATCTCGTAATCGCCGTAGCGCAGCCGCTGTTCCGGCGTCATCGTCACGTAATAGGTGTCGACGGTTCGGCCGGGCAGTTGATCCTCGACCTCGTCCTTGCGCCGCCGCAGCATCACCGGCGCCAGGCGCCGACGGAGTTCGCCCAGATTCTTGTAGTCGGTCGGTCGACCGCGATGATCGAGCACGTAGAAGTCGCGATTGAAGCGGAACAACGGCCCGAGCAGCCGCGGATCCAGGTATTGGACGATCGAGTAGACCTCGTCGATCCGGTTTTCGAGCGGCGTGCCGGTCAGCACGAAGGCATAGGGGCTGCGCAATTCCTTGACCGCCTGCGCCGTCTTGGTCTGCCAGTTCTTGATGCGCTGTGCCTCGTCAAGGATCACGACATCGGCGCCGACCAACCGGTTGATGTCTTGGCGATCGATCAGCACCTGCTCGTAATTGACCAGGATGAAGAACGTGTCTGCCGTGTACTGACGCAGCCGCTCTGGGCGCGGACCGGAGACCACGGTCACGGAGAGTTCGGTGAATCGCGCGATCTGGTCTTCCCATTCGGCCTTGAGCGACGCCGGCAGGACGACGAGAACCCGGGCAATGCCGCGCCGGCGGCGCAGCAATTCGCAAGCGGCGATTGCCTGCACCGTCTTGCCGAGGCCCATCTCATCGGCCAGCAGCGCCCGCTCGCCGAAGGCCAGGTGCAGCATGCCGTCAACCTGATAAGGCAGGAGCGAATGGTGCAGGAGGTCGAGGGTTGCCGTGCCGGCGGCGACCTCGGCCTTGAAACGGTCTCGATCCTCGACCCGGCGGCGGCGTCGAATTTCCTCATCCAGACGATTTTGGAGGTGGCGTGAAAATCGAACCGTTCCGGGCGGCATCGCGTCCAGATCCCGGCGGAGACCAGGCAGGGTGGCCAGCGGGTCGCCCGCGAGCAGCCCGTCCGGGCCGGCGCGGCCGGCGATGACCGCATCCGCAGCACCTCCCATGGCCGGACGGCGCAATTGCACGGCATAGGACCCGTCAACGGCCGGGAAGATTTCAGCCCGCGGGTTGCCGGCCAGCGCCGCGGCGGCGAAGGCTCGTTTCCCGCGGTGGCGAAGCGCTTCGAGGACGCCTTCGATATGCTTGCACGTACCCAGGCCGTTGACCCGCCAATCCGGGCAGCCGCAGGAGTTCTCCCGCTGGGACAAGGAGCGGATTTCGACTTCATAGATGCCGCTGCTCGTCGAGCGAACCCGGAAAGTGCCGAAATATGGGTGCTCCGGCTCCAGATTCTCGATGGAGACGATGTCGCTGAGCCCGCGCCAGCGCCGCCGTTCCAGTTCATCCTCGTCGGTGGTGTTCCAGCCCTGAAAATCCGGACTCCGCTCCTGGACCTTTTTCGCCTTGCCAGAAGATTTTCTTGCCCGGCTTGCCGCCATCTGTGCCTCCCTGTCTCAGCCGGCCCGAAATCTGCGGGACGGAACCGGTCAGTGCAAATGTTCTCGATCAAGGAAAGAAAATCGCCCTGCAGATGCATTGGCGTCGTTCCGACGCCGTCGCGATCGGCAGGCCGGCCCCCTGCCGGTCGGCGAGATTCCTGGCCAAGGCGCGGAAATGTCGTGCACGGCGATCAGCCCATCGCTGAGCGCGCCGGAATCGGGGCGGCCGTACCGATGATGCCGGACAGGGCGTCCGGCTCGACCTGTCGCCACGCGACCGGCGTCGCCGGCCGGCGGAAGCCGATCGCGGCCAGGAATTTGCCGTGGATGAGCCGTTGTTCGAAGCGCCACGCCGCCGGATCGTCGGCGATTGCCGCCGCGAAATGGATCACCGGCGGAAACACCTCGAACCAAAACGAGTCGAGCGCCTGCGACAGGCCGCTCCCGGTCGCCTTGATGAACGCTTCCTTGAGCGTCCAGAGGCGTATGAATCCTTCGTCGCGCTCCGGCGGCGGCAGCGAGTTCAGCCAGGCGATCTCCGGCGGGCAGAAATAACGGTCGGCGACGCCCTGATCGACGGTTCGATCGATCAGCTCGATATCGAAACCCAGCTCGAACGGCGCGACGGCAAGGGCGACGGCGCCTGTCGTATGCGAGAGGTTGAAATGGATCCCGGCCGGCGCGGCGCCGATCCAGGCGGTCGGCTTGCCGTGCGCGCCGGCTTCGAAGCGAAACGCGGCCGGCGGATGACCGGTCGCCGCGGCCAGCGCCTGCCGCGCCAGGACATGAGCCGCCCGGTATTCCACGCGGTTGCGCGGCTGGATGAAGCGCCGGGCGCGATCGCGTTCCGCGTCGTCCAGCACGGAGGCCCAGGGCGCCACGGCGGCCTCGTCGAGTCCGTCCACGCGCATGACCCAGACGGCCGGTTCCGGCGATGACGCTTGAGTCCTGGTTGTCATCATGGTCGTTTTCGGGCCCCCGCTCGAAGGCCCGCGGCCGGCGGGCTGGCTTGATGCCGATCGAGGTCGACGGGACCGCCCTTACCGGCAGCCCCGCTCTTTGCCACGGTCCGGCAAGGTTGCATAGCGGCGCCGCGCTCGATCGCGCGGGCCGTCAAGACAGAACGGTAATGCCGGCCGGCCCGGTCTGCAATTCGCCGATCACGGCGGCCCGCCCGAACCCCGCCGCCCGGACGAGCGCAAGGGCTTCCTCGGCAGCGTCGGGCGCCACGGCGACCAGCAAGCCGCCGCTCGTCTGCGGATCGCACAGGAGATCGCGCTGCCAATCCGCAACACCGGGGCCAAGCGCCACCTCCTGGCCGTAGCTGCCCCAATTCCGACCGGCGGCACCCGTGCGATACGGGATGCGGGCGAGATCGGCGACGCCGTCGAGCAGCGGCACGGCCGCAAGCCGGATGCCGGCTCCCAGACGCGACCCGCGGCACATCTCGAGCGCATGGCCCAGCAAGCCGAAGCCGGTGACGTCGGTCAGCGCATGTACCTGCGGCAGTGCTGCCAGTGCCTGCCCGACCGCATTCAGCCGGGTCGTCGAATCGACCAGAGTCGCGTAGAGAGCGCGCGCAGATTCCGCTTCGAGCCGGTCGCTCTTCAGCGCGGCGCTGATGACGCCGACGCCGAGCGGTTTGGTCAAGATGAGCCGATCGCCGGGCTGGGCCCCGCTGTTGCGCAACACGCGGTCGGGCCGGACGAGGCCGATCACCGCCAGCCCGTAGATCGGCTCCGGCGCGTCGATCGAATGGCCGCCGGCGACCGGGATGCCGGCTTCAGCACAGATCGCGGCGCCGCCGGCCAGGATGGCGCGCACCGCCGCTGGTTCGATCTTGCCCAGCGGCATGCCGAGGATCGCCAGCGCCAGGATCGGCCGGCCGCCCATCGCATACACATCGGACAGCGCATTGGCCGCGGCGATCCGGCCGAAATCGAACGGATCGTCGACGATCGGCATGAAGAAATCGGTGGTGGCGACGAGCGCCTGCTCGTCATTGAGCCGCCAGACGGCGGCGTCGTCGCCCGTTTCGATCCCGACCAGCAGGTCGGGGAAGGCCTGGGCCGCCGGCATCCCCGCCAGCAGCTCGCGCAGCACGGCGGGCGACAATTTGCAGCCGCAGCCGCCGCCATGCGCCAAAGCCGTCAGCCGCACACCGGACTCCGCCATCGTCGCACTCCCCCCGCCCATGCCGCACCCTGGTCCGGAAGCCTCCGGCCATGCTCTTGCTTGAACTCTAGACCATTCAAACACATAATAAAATCTTGCATAGTCAGCAGTGTTGACGATTATTGCATCGAGACGATTGCGAGGATCCGTGCCCAGCGGCGCCAACCTGTTCCGGAATCTGCCGCAGATTCAGCGACTTCTGGAAATGCCCGAAGCGACCGCGCTGTGCGCGGAATTCGGTCGGCCGGCAGTCACCGGCGTGCTGCGGGATACGCTCGACGGATTGCGGGCGGCGATCGGGACCGGAATGCTCGACGCCGTGCCGGATGCACAGACGGTACTCACCCGGTCCGGCGCGGCGCTTGCCGACCGGCGCCGGCGCGGTCTGCGTCAAACGATCAATGCCACCGGCATCGTGCTGCACACCAATCTGGGCCGCGCGCCGCTGGCGCCGGAGGCCATCGCCGCAGTGGCGGAGGTCGCTTCCGGCTATTGCAATCTCGAATTCGATCTCGAAGCCGGGCGGCGCGGCTCGCGCACCCAGTCGCTCGAACCGCTGCTCGAAGGCTTGACGGGGGCCGAAGCGGCGCTCGCGGTCAATAATGGCGCGGCGGCCATCCTCTTGGCGCTGAGCGCGCTTGCCGACGGCGGCGAGGTGATCGTCTCGCGCGGCGAGTTGGTCGAGATCGGCGGCGGTTTCCGCGTGCCCGACGTCATCCGGCAAGGCGGCGCCCGGCTGGTCGAAGTGGGCGCGACCAACAAGACCCGGCTCGCGGATTATCAAGCGGCGATCGGCCCCGGCACGCGCGTGCTGCTCAAGGTGCATCCGAGCAATTTCCGGATGATGGGATTCACCGCCGAGACCGGCATCGCCGAACTGGCCGGGCTCGCCCGTGCGCACGGGCTGCTGCTGGTCGCCGATCTGGGCAGCGGGTTGCTGCACGAGGCGCCGGGTCGGGCCGAGCCCAGTTTGCGCGCGGCGCTTTCGGCCGGCGCCGATCTCGTGACCTGCAGCGGCGACAAGCTGCTGGGCGGACCGCAGGCCGGCCTCATTCTCGGCCGCAGGGCAGCCGTCGATCCGCTGCGCCGGCACCCGCTGCTGCGGGCGGTCCGGCTGGACAAGATGTCGCTCGCCGCCCTCGAAGCGACGCTGATGCTGCACCGGGATAGGCCGGAGCGCGTGCCGGTCCGGCGCATGCTGGGCCAAAGCGAGAGCATGCTCGAAACGCGGGCCGAAGCGCTGCGCGGCCTGCTCGGCAATGGCACGGTCGAGCATTCGGCAGCTTTCGCCGGCGGCGGTTCGCTGCCCGAAGAGCGGATCGCCAGCCGGGCGCTCGCGCTGCAGCCGCGGATCGGCGCCGAAGCGGCGGCCCGCCGGCTCCGATCCCAGCGCCCGGCGGTGATCGGCCGCGTCAGCGAGGGCCGCCTGCTCCTCGATATGATCGCGGTCGCCGATGACGAATTGCCGGACCTCGCCGCGGCGCTCCGGGCGGTGCTGGCGTGAGCGGTCTCGTGCTCGGTGTGATCGGTCATGTCGATCACGGCAAGACCGCGCTGGTGCGGGCGCTGACCGGCACGGACACCGACCGTCTGCCCGAGGAAAAGCAGCGCGGTATCTCGATCGCGCTCGGCTTCGCGCATCTGGCATTGGGACCGGGTGCGGACATCGATCTCATCGACATGCCCGGCCATGAGCGTTTCGTGCACACGATGATTTCCGGGGCGACCGGGATCGATGCCGTGCTGCTCGTCGTCGCGGCCAATGAGGGCATCAAGCCGCAGACACTCGAACATGTCGGCATCGCCGGGCTGCTCGGCGTCGGCCGCGCCGTGATCGCGATCAGCAAGACGGATCTGGTCGCGCCGGAGCAGGCGCGCCGCGTCGCCGCCGACGCGGCGGCGCTGCTGGCACGGGCCGGTCTGACACCGCACCCGCCGGTTCTGACCTCCGCCGTGACCGGGACGGGCATCGATCGGTTGCGCCGGACGCTGCAAGATTTGGCCGAGAGCCGGCGGCCGCGCGCCGAGGATGGAATCGCCTTCCTGCCGATCGACCGGGCGTTCAGCATTGCCGGTCACGGCCCGGTCGTGACCGGGACGCTGCGCGGCGCCGGACTCGCGGCCGGGGACACGCTGGAACTGCTGCCGTCGCGCCGGACGGTCCGGGTCAAGGCGGTGCAGATCCGCCATGCGCGCGTCGCCGCGGCGCCGCCGGGCCAGCGCGTGGCGCTCAATCTGCGCGACGTCGACATCGCGGAGTTGAAGCGCGGGATGGTCCTGGCGGCGCCCGACACGCTCGCCCTCTCGGATTGGCTCACCCTGTCGCTGCGCACGCTCGACGGCGCGCCGGCGCTCCGCAACGGAATGAAACTGCGCGCGCTGTGCGGCGCGCAGGAGCTCGATGCCCGCCTGCGCCTCCTCGACCGCGATGTCCTCGAAGCCGGCCAGACCGGCTTCGCTCAGCTCCATTATGCCGAAAAGCTGGCGCTGCCGGCCGGCGAGACGGTGATTCTGCGCCTGGCTTCGCCGCCGCAGACGGTTGCGGGCGGCAAGGTTCTGGAGCCGGAAACGCGGCGCCGGCGACGGAACTGCCCGCAGGTCCTGCAGCGGCTCGAAGATCTGCGCAGCCTGGCGCCCGCCGCGATGATGCTCGCAGAGGTGCAGCGCGAAGGTGCCCGATGGACGACACTGCGGCGCCTGTCGCAGCTTTCGGCGCTGGCCCCGCCGCAGGTGGTCAGGCTGCTGGGCACGCTGCCCGTCGCGGTCACGCGCTCCGGCCTGGTCGTGCACCGGAAGGAACTGGACCGGCTGCTCTCGCAAATCCCGGTGCTGCTCGGGCGGCAGGCCGCTGGACTTACTCGGGACGCGTTGCTCGCCGTCCTGCCGGGAACCGCGGCCCCGGTGCTGGACGAGGCCGTTGCGCGCCTGCTGGCGTGCAGCGCGATTGCCAAGCGCGGCAGCCAACTCGTGGTGCCGCGGCCCGACGAGGACCGGGAGCGGGCGCGCAACGAGGCGGAACGCGCGTTTCAGATCGTCGAGACCTTGCGGCGGGGCGGCCTCAGCCCGCCGGACCCGAGCGTGATCGTAACGGATGCGCTCTCGAAGCGGGCGGTCGACCGGCTGCTGCGCGACGGCGTCATCGTGCGCGCCGTCGACCAGGCGAAGGGGCGCGAGATCCTGTTCCATCGGGACGCCATAGAAGAGGCGCGGCGGCGTCTGGCGCCGCTCCTTGAACGCGGCCCGGGATTGCCGGTGACCGAGATCGGCGCGGCGCTCGGCATCTCCCGCAAATACAGCATGCCGCTGCTGAGCCATCTCGACACGATCCGGTTCACACGCCGGATCGATGACCGACGGATTCTCGGCCGCGCCGGATGATTGAAGGCAGAATGCCGCAGCCGGCCCTCTGCTGCGGCATCGTCTCGGCATAACGAAATGTTGGCCCACCGATACGGGAAGCCGCGTCGACTGTCATTCGAGACCGGCAACTTGCGTCACGATACGCAGGCAATCGACCAGTTGGCCACGTAGTTCGAATTGCCGCCGCACCCGTCCGGTGAGTCCGTGCCCGGATTGGGGTCCGATCTCCGCACGACGTTTCCGCCGGCCGTTGCCGCGCGCAGTTGCGCGCCGGTAAACGGGTGGACGCCGGCCGCCACCACGCCGTCGCAATCTGGAAAGATCAAGTCGGCCACTTCCGTGGCCAGCCACTTGGCCAGGGGAGCAATGGCGTTGTCGACGAAAGAATCCACGCCGGAGCCGATCAAATCGCCGAACTTTGAGAAAAAAGTGTCGAGTGTCCCGTTGACCAGTGCCTTCGTGGCCGCCGTCAGGGCCGTGTCGCCGAGCGTGATCAACCCGTTCTTCACCGTGGTCTGGAAGGTCGAGGGGTCGGAATTACCGCTGTTAATGATGGTGTAGATCAGAATGGCGGGCTGATTGTCAGCAATCTGGGTTGGCAACGATAAGACTGTCGGATAGACGCCGTTATTCAGATTACCCATCGACTGCGGAAGGGTTATTGGCGGCTTGCCGCCGACCGCGACCGTCAGAAACGCGAAATCGGTATCCTCGTGCCGCGCGCGGGTATGCAGTATCTGAAACGAATCGAGATTGAACCGATAGGTTTGCGCCGCTGCGGTGGCGGGCGCCGACTTGTCGAGTGCGAGCAGGGGGCCGGCGAAGAGGGACAATGATGAGCTGCCGATACCGTTCCAGGCGGCCAGCAGAGTGAACGGCGCCAATGCCGGCCGGGATCCGGTGCCGGTGTCGGCTACCAGATGGACGGCGCCCCAGTGGCCGGAGGATGGATCGAAAGTCGTGTAGCGCAGCGATACATCCGTCACGCCGCGCCACGCCACCACGACTTCGCCGACGACCGTCGGGGCGATGGCCGGCCCGGATGGCGAGGCGGCGCCCGGAATCGCGATCGGCGCCGTCCAGGTCGCGCCGCCTTCGAACGACGAAAACATCACGCGTGCGGTGGCACGGTCCTTCCATGCCAAATGCACGGTACCATTGGCACCGAGACACGCCGACGGCGTATCATTGGTCGTCGCGGCGGTAACGGATTGCTTCGCCGACCAATGCTGCCCATCCGCGCTTTTCGACCAGGAAATCGTCCCGGCGGCGCCAGGCTCCAGCCAGAAGATGTAGAGGGTCGTCGGCGTCCCGACCAGAGTCGCGGCCAGAGCGCTCTTTGCGTCCGGGATGGCGACCGATGCCGACCAACCGGCGGCGGAGTGGCTCGCGACCCGGATTTCCGTGCCGCCCGGCGGAATCGCCCCCAAACCCTCCAGCAGGAAATTGTCGACCTGCAACCAGGCGACCCAGACCGCCTGCTTGAAGTCGGTGAGTGCCGGTCCCGCAAAGGATTGGGCGTTCGGAACCTGCAGCACAGAGGTCCATTGGTATTCCAGTTGGACAGTTTGATTGACCGGAACGACGGCGCTGCTCAAGAACACTCCAAGCGGATTATTGGTCCAAGCCAGGTAATTCGCGCCTGTCACGGTATCGACGGCCAAAGCCGGCGGAAAGGGGCTGTCACCGCCCGGGAAATGTACTGGTGTGATCGGCATTTTCGGTCACCTCATCTGCGCAACATGGTCGGCTGAACTTTGCGTCGTGCTGTCCGCCGAAATCTTCGGCGCGCCGCGGCGGCGGGCACATCCGCTCATTGCTGATATTTGTGTTATTAGCGCAGTACGTTCATGGCCTCATCCACCAGCGTGCGGCCGAACCTCCATCCGAGTGCGAATTTGGAGAGATTTCGGTTGCTCGATACTTCCGATCCGGATAGGATTTTCGCGCTCAGAGACGTGCAGGGGGGGTCCGACTTGCGCTCCGACCGACGAACCGGCACGGAGTCGATGCCCGGCGTTCCACGGCGGATCGACATCTCGACCGAAGCTGTCCCGGAACCACAGCGCTTCGGATTCTGGCGGGCGGCGTTGCGCGCACAGACCGGGATTCTCGCAGAGGCCGATCGGGAAACGGCCGGCGCGTTCCTCGGCGGCATGTCCACGGTCCTGGCGGGTTCGCTGCAGTGCCAGATATTCGGCATGGATGGCCATCGGGTTCTGCGCGATCGCACGGAAGTGGCCCGGCGTCACTTCAACGGCTACTGGATCCACTACGAGGCGGGGGACGGAACCTGGATCGATCTGGGCGATGGCGCCGAAGCCGTGACAAATCCGGGCGACATGCTGATTGTCGATGCGGATATCCCTTTGCAGGCGGCACCGATCCGCCGCTGGGGGCAGCATCTGTGGCTGGTCCCGAAGCCCTTGCTGGAGCCGTTCCTGCCGAAGCGCGCAGGGCCGCTCCTCGCGCAATTATCGGGGCAAAGCGGCGTTAATGCGCTCGCCGCCGCCTACCTTGCGACCCTCGCGCGCCATGTCGATACGCTCGGCGATGTGCCGCTCGGGCTGGCGACGGACCATCTGTGCCGCCTGATCGGCATCGCCTGCGGCGCGCCGGCAGGCGAACAGCCGGAATCAGTCCGGCGCGGCCGATTGGCCAAAGCGAAGCGGCATATCGACCGGCATCTGGCCGATCCTGCCCTGTCGCCCGCGACGGTGGCGGCGGCGCTCGGCATCTCCGTACGCACGCTCCATTCCTTGTTCGAGCCGACCGGCACGACGTTCTTCCGTCACGTGCAGCGGCGGCGGATCGACGAATGCCGCCAGGCGCTGCTCGCCAATCCCGATCGGCCCGTGATCGACATCGCGTTCGCCTGGGGTTTCGGCAGCTTGTCCGGATTCTACCGGGCGTTTCATGCCGCATTCGCCGCGTCTCCGGGCGAGATACGACAGGCGGCGCGCCGCACCGGGGCTGCCGGGCCTGCGCTGTGATTGGCGCTCCAGCCGCGCCGCGGGCGGGCGGCGCGCAGTGTTTCTCGTTCGTTCAGCTCGAAGCATCGCCCTGGCGCGATCGATGCCGCCGCCGGACAAGCTCTTGGCGGTATGATTGACTGCCGGCGGAGATGGCCTTACCGAAAGACGACGAGCTCTGCCGAAAAAGGTTGCCGGGCGATGAGGCCATTGAAGAACAGCAGTGAGATCGCGATCATCGGCGGCGGTCTCGCCGGGCTCTCGGCGGCGTGCCACGCGGCGCGTCTCGGCCGTGCAGTGACGCTGTTCGAGGGCAGCGGGCTCTATGGCGGCCTTGTCGCCACGACGAACGAGGTCGACGGGCTGCCGATGCCCGGCGTTTTCTCCGGCATGGATCTGGCGATGCATCTGCTGGAGACCGCGCGCAAGGCCGCTGTCCAGGTGGTCGAGACCTCTGTCTCGTCGATCGCCCCGGGTGAGCGCGTCACGCTTACGGATGCGGAGAACCGGGCCTATCATCCCGAGGCGATCATCATCGCTTCCGGCGCGTCGCTGCGCAGGCTCGAAATCCCCGGCGAGGCCGAATTCGAGGGCCGGGGCATCTCCCGCTGCGCCACCTGCGACGGCGGCTTCTACCGCGGCAAGGATGTGGTCGTCGTCGGCGGCGGCGACGGCGCCGTCCACGAGGCGCTGGTATTGGCCAAGACCAGCCGGCTGGTGATCATGGTATGCCGCAGCCCATCCCGGGCCAAGCGCGAGTATCTGGACAAGCTGGCGGCGCGCGAAAACGTCGAGTTCATCTGGGACCACGAGGTCAGCGCCGTCGTCGGATCCGACGAAGTGGCGGGCGTGCGCTTGCGGAACGTCAAGGACGGCGCGGTTTCTGAGCGGGCCTGCGCCGGGGTGTTCCCATTCATCGGTGTCACGCCGAACACCGAATTCGTTCCACCGGGATGGCGGACTGCGTCGGGCCACATTGCAACGAATGCGGACTATGCCACCGCCGATCCGCGCGTCTTCGCCGTGGGCGCCGTGCGGGCGAATTCCGGTGGCAACGCCGTCCAGGCTATGGCAGAAGGCGTAGGGGCTGCGGAAGCGGCGGCGCGGCGGCTCGCTGTCTTCTAAGCAGCCTTGCGTGGCTAAAGCCACGTTGAATTTGCTCGTAAACGAGCAAATTCAAGCTGCTAAGACTCTTGATATCTAAGCAGGCTAGGGAAAGCGCCGCTTAGCGGTGGTCCGGGGGCCGGCCCCGGTGAGAGAAGACGATTAACGGCTCGACGTTTTGGAGGGGCGTGCAATGACGAAGAACCCTGGCGAGAGCGATAAAGGCCGCTATGAGGTCGTGTGGCCGTCGGGCGACCGGCGGCGGGCGCTGCGTCCGCTGGCCAAGCGCCTCGATACGCTGAACGGCAAGACCATTGCGCAACTCTGGGACTTTCTCTTCGCCGGCGACGAGGTCTTTACGGCGCTCGAAGAAAAGCTCCGGGCGCAATACCCCGGCGTGAAATTCGTCAGTTGGCGCGAATTCGGCTCGACCCATGCGGTGAACGAGAAGGAATTGCTGGCCTCGCTGCCGCAGCGCTTCAAGGAATTGGGCGTGGATGCAGCCATCTCATCGATGGCTTGTTGAGGCAGTTGTACGCCCGCCGTGCTGCGGGCCAGTGAAGCGTGTGAACGAGCCGGGTTTCCGACGTCGTCCCTGGTGTGCGAAGGGTTTCTGACCCAGGCCGCCGCGACCTCGATCGGCCTCGGCATGCCCAATCTTCCGGTCGCCATGATCCCGGGTCATCCCGGCGTGCAGAGCCTGGAAGAATTGCGGAAGAACATTCTCGATGTCACCGCGCAGCAGGTGATCGACAATTTGCTGGCGGAGCCGGCCAAACAGGAAATGGCGCCGGAGCCGAAGGCGCGCGACATCGTGTTCCGCGGCTCGTTCGAGGAAGTGAACGCGCATTTCTACGAGCGCCAGTGGAGCGACGGTCTGCCGATCGTCCCGCCCACGATCGAGAAGATCGAGGCCTTCTTAAGCTTCACCGAGCGCGATCCGGACGAATCGCTGGGCATTCTGCTGCCCGAGAGCCGCGCCGCGACGGTCTGGGCGGTTGCCGTGAACGGCGTGATGGCCGGCTGCCGGCCGGAATATATGCCGATCCTGGTGGCGCTCGTCGAAGCCATGGCGGATCCCACATATGGTGTCGAGCACAGCGGCAATACGCCGGGCTCGGAAACGCTGATCATCCTCAACGGGCCGATCATCAAGGATCTGAAGTTCAACTATACGCAAGGCGTCCTGCGCGACGGCTTCATGGCGAATACCTCGGTTGGCCGATTCTGGCGCCTGGCGCTGCGCAACATGGCGGGCTTCCTGCTGCACAAGACCGACAAGAGCACTTTCGGCAATACCTTCCGGGTCGTGCTCGCCGAGAACGAAGACGCGCTGGCCAAGATCGGCTGGCCGCCGAACAGCGTCGATATGGGTTTCGCCGCCGGCGACAACACGGTCACGATCTCCCGGCAGACGGCGGGCGGCGTGCTCGCTTCGGTCACCGGCAGCACGCCCGAAGCCTTGATGCCCTACCTCGCCGACGGACTCGCCAAGGAAACCAGTTGGGAGATCGTCTTCACCGTCGGCGGGCTCACCTACGGCACCTTGCGCCCGGTCCTCGTGCTCAGCCCGATCCTCGCGGAAACGATTGCGCGCGCCGGCTGGACCAAGGCCGACGTCAAGCAATACCTTTACGATCATGCCCGCATGCCCGCCTGGCGGGTCGAAGCCTTCACCGAGAAATGGGCGGATTTCCCGATCGTCTCGCTGAAGCATCAGGTCAATCTGCGCCGCCTGCCGCAGGCCTTCCACGAATCGGACGATCCGAACCGGCTCGTGCCGATCGTGCTCGATCCGGATGATTTCGTGGTGCTCGTGTCGGGCGATCCGTTGCGGACGAACGCCTATGTCTTCGCCCAGAACGGCTATCTGGGCTTTCCGACAGCGAAGAAAATCGTCCTGCCGAAAGACTGGGAGACGCGCATTAACCGGGACGAGGGGAAGATCGACAGGAGTTGAGCGACGATTTACTCGGGATGGTGGCGGAAGCGGATGGGAATCGAACCCACCGTCCGCTATTCGCGGGCCATTGGTTTTGAAGACCAAGGAAGTCACCAGGCTTCGTTCGCTTCCGTGCCGGAGTTTATCCCAAGACTGGGTCTAGGGCCACTGTTTCGACCGGTGGCGATAATCGCCGCCGCGCTCTCGATGCCGCCGCCCGGAACCGGGCTTGCGAGGCAAAACCCCGAGGACTACGCTGAAAGTCGACAGAAAATCGTGCCCGCGGCTCCGCCTTGATCGCTGGGCTTTCCCAGACAAGACCGTAGTGGAGGATATCGTGAACAAGCTGGTCGAGATCAACATCGAGAAGCCGGTCGAAATCGGCGTCGAAGATCTGGCGGAACCGCTGACCTATCCGGTCGAAGCCTTCATTTCCCCCGAATACGCGAAGGCCGAGGCCGATCTGCTGTGGCCCAAAGTGTGGCAGATGGCGGGCCGGGTCGAAGAGATTCCCAATATCGGCGACTTCATTACCTACGAGATCGGCGCCGACTCGGTCATCGTGGTCCGGACCTCGGCCGACACGATCAAGGCCTATCACAATGTCTGTCCGCACCGCGGCCGGCGGCTGATCGACATCCCGAGCGGCCAGAACCAAGCCTGCGGCAACAAGCGCAAGATCGTCTGCGGCTTCCATGGCTGGAGCTTCGATCTGGACGGCAAGAACGTCTATGTCCACGAGCCGCAAGATTGGAAGGGCTGCCTCGGCGAGGACCGCACCTCGCTCTCGCCCGTGCAGGTCGATAGCTGGGGCGGCTGGCTCTACATCAACATGGATCCGGACTGTGTCCCGCTGCGCGAATATCTGGAGCCGGCTGCCAGCATCCTCGACCCGTTCGAGTTCGAGAAGATGCGGTTCAAGTGGCGCCAATGGGTGATCTTCGACTGCAACTGGAAGACCGCGCTCGAAGCCTTCATGGAGCCCTATCACGTCGCGGGTACGCATACGCAACTGCTCGCCCATGGCGATTACTACGCCTATAGCGCGCCCTATGGGCTGCACGGCGTCAGCGGCTTCGACCAGCGCGACCCGAACCTGATGATGAAGCAGAGCAGCACGATCACGCGGGCCGGCAAAGGCGCCGATCCGCGTATTTCGACCTATAATCTGCAGAACGAAATCTACACCACGGTCAACAACGCCAGCACGACCGAGACGCTGGTCAACGCCGCCAAGCGCCTGGTCGACGAGTTGCCGGAGGGCACCCCGGCCGGCGAGGTCATCAAGCACTGGCTGGCCTCGGCCAAGGCCGACGACGCGGCGCGCGGCGTGACCTGGCCGGAGATCACGCCGGAGCAGATGTCGCAGGCCGGACTGGCCTGGCACATCTTCCCCAACATGGCGGTGCTGCAGGGCGTTACCTTCGCGCTCTGCTATCGTGCCCGCCCCTATGGCGACGATCCGCACAAATGCATCTTCGAATCCTACGCGATCGAGCGCTTCCCGGAAGGGCAGGAGCCGAAGACCGAATGGGTCTATGGCGAGCCGACCGCCGAAAAATGGGGCCTCGTGCTGTCGCAGGATTTCTCGAACATGGCCGCCGTGCAGAAGGGCATGCGGTCACGCGGCTTCCGCGGCACCCTGCCCAATCCGCATCAGGAGCAGAAGATCACCAATTTCCACCGCAACCTGGCCCACTACATGGGCGCCGGTTCGCCGCGTCTGCTGAACAAGTAAGTGGTCCCTGGACGTCGCGTTCCCCGCCTCAACCATCCTCTCCGCCCCACTGGGGCGGAGAGGAGTGCGTTGCCGGAACCGAGATCTCATCGACAAGAAGATAGTCCTCTATCAAAGGCCTGATGCCAGGGGACTCCGCTCCGGCCCATCGGAAGCGCGCGAGAGAGGCGGCGCTCCGTCCACGAAGCGGGCCGCGCGCCAAGCCCCCGGTAGGCCGGTCGGCATGAGGCCGGGAACGCAGTGGCCGACCATTCGCGCGCGATCCTGCCGGACATCCGGCTAACGCTGCTGTTCTGCACCAAATCCTGATCCGATCCGGAACCGCCATAACCGTCGCAGAGCGTGATTGCGGTTCCGGATCTCGTCTCCCGCTTACTGCGTGCCTTCGGCGTACCAGGTGCGGAACTCGGCGTATTTCGGCATTTCTTCCGAATTGGCCTTCGGGTCGATCACGACATGAACGACGCCGACCTTGCCGCTGGCATAAGCGCGCTTGATGGCCGGGCCGATCTCATCCGCCCGGGTGACATATTCGCCGTGGCAGCCGAAACCTTCGGCGATCTTGTCGAACCGGATGTCCTGACTCCAATGCGTGCCGGTCTCGGCGGTGCCTTGACCGAAAGTGC
>Ga0181519_10000531_pt1 | contig 34810 bp, 26 predicted proteins | sample PEATcosm2014_Bin_26_FD_121102 | JGI IMG/M metagenome (GOLD analysis project Ga0181519, IMG submission 121102) | Peatland microbial communities from MTU Mesocosm Facility, Houghton, MI, USA - PEATcosm2014_Bin02_10_metaG | ecosystem: Environmental > Terrestrial > Soil > Wetlands > Peat | place...
GGCCCGGCCCCGATATCGCGCTTGCCTTCTCGCGCCTCGCCCGGTCGATCCAGACGAGCCTGCTGCTCGAAGACACGCTCGTCGACAATTTCCAGAAACGCGAGAAATCCCTGGCCGCAGAGGCGGCCGAGCGCAAGTCACAGGCGACCGAGGCGCGGCGCAAGCGGACGCGCCGCCAGGTCGAGCGCGTCGTCACCGAGGCGATCCGCGCGGAAGCCGGCGATCGCGGCGAATACGACCATCTGATCCGCCGCCTCAAGGTCAAGATCGACCAGAACGACGTCTATGACGATCTCGCGACCAAATCGGTCGAGGAGATGGTCGTGCGCCTGTGCCGGGATCTGGAGCTCAGCCCGGATTGGCAGCGATGGGAAGGCCAGCCCTGGTTGCGGACCGAGGAACCGGCGGCCGACGATACGGCACCGCATTGCCCGGCCTGCTGTCCCAGATGCCGGTCCGCACCGCCGCGATCGGACCCGCAACCCGCGGAAACCGGCAGCACCGATCCGCCGTGAATTGACGGGGCGCCGCACGCCCGTGCCATTCAGCCTGCCCGAGCCGCTCGGGCTGTCACCGTCGGCGCGCGCCGAGCCGACGGCGCGCCGGTCACGCCGGAATTTCGGACAGGCCGATGATGATGGCGGCCGCCAGGCCGACGCCGAGCCAGAAGACGTAGATGCTGCCGATGAAACCGATCTTGAACGCCGTCCACACCCAGCCGCTGCGATAGACCCGGCGATAAGCCAGGATGGTCCACACCAGCGGGATCAGGAACAGCAGCCAGGCGATCGGCAGCACGCCCGGCAGCCAGAGCTGGGCGCCGATCGCCGCCGTTCCCAGCAGAAAGGCGAAGGATTGGCCGTGCAGCGCAAAGGCCAGGTGATCGACATAGTACAAGCCCCGGCCGAGCCCGAAGAGCGCCAGCCACAACGCCACGGCCGGCAGCATCAGGACCATGAGCCGCGACAGCCACGTATCCAATATGTCGTTCAGCAGGCGCGGATGATCCAACGCCAGCTCCGTTCCCTTGACGACACGGGCCCACCATTCATTGCCCGCGGTATCGTCCGGCTGTTTCGCGCCGGCCCGGCTCACCGCCTCGGCCATTTTCGTCGGCACGGCAAGCAGTTTCGACTTCACCAGGCCTTTCGCCTCGTTCAGATCCTTGGCATCACCAGGGTCGAGCGGAAGATCGACGTTGAGTTTCAGCTTGTCCGTGAGCGACCACTTGCCTTCCTGCGCCGGCCGGAAGAATTGGAGCTCGGTGTGCTCGCCGGACTCGGGGTGCTCGCCGGACTCGGGGTGCTCGCTGGACTCGGTGTGCTCGCTGGACTCGGTGTGCTCGCTGGACTCGGTGTGCTCGCTGGACTCGGTGTGCTCGCCGGACTCGGCGTCGTCCGGATCGCCGGCGGGCCGCGCCGCGGTGCCGGCCGCCGGCCCGGCTTGAACGGCGGGCGCCGGATGCCGGACGATCTGAAACACCGCAAGGCCGGAGAAATGCAGGGCCAGAAAGAACGCGAAGCTCATATAGAGATAAAGGCGCAGCGGCGGGACGTAACGGACGCGCCGCCCCTCGATATAGGCGCGTGTCAGGGCGCCGGGCCGGAAGATCAGCGCATAAGCCGTGCGCAATGTCCGACTGTCGAGCAGCAGATGATGCTCAAGCAGCTCATGGATGAAATGCAGGATCGAGCGGCTGTGGTCACGCAGACTCTGCCCGCATTCCGCGCAGAAGTGGCCGAGCACCGGCGCGGTGCAGTTCGAGCAGGGCGGTTCTGCCGCCGGTTGCGCATCATGCAGGGCGAGACCGGCAGGATCGGCACTGGGCACGGACACAATCCCGAAATGACGATCGGCCTGGAATGGCGATCCGTCCCGAGCATATGAAACCGGTTTGCGCCGCACAAGAGGCGGCGACTACGCGCGTACTCAAGGTCGGGGCGGCGGCGCGCCGGCCCACTGATCGACGGAAGGCGGTGTCGCCGCATCGAGCGCCGCCGCGATCGGTGCCGCGAGCACCAGGCGGTCATCCGGCAGCAGGGCGGCCAGCACCGCATCGGCGATCGCCGCCTGCTGGTCGGGGACCGCGACGGCGGTGCGGCGGACGATTTCGGCTGCGGCCGCCGGGTTGGCCGCCGCCGCCGCCGCGAGATCGGGCGCCAGATCGGGCTGCTCGGCTGCCGCCGCGGCGGCGATGCCGGCCGCCGCCTGCGGATGCGCCGAGACGGCGGCCTCGACGATCGACACGCCGGCGTCCGGATGGGCGCCGACCAGCGCGCCGATCGCCAGCGGATCGCCCGAGGCCACGACATGGCGGAGGCCTTGCTCGAACAGCGGCACGATCGCCGGGTCGTCGGCAAGCGGCGGCGCCGTCTCCGGCGTCTCGGCACAGGCGGCGAGAGTCAGCGCGCCGGCGAACGCAACCGCCCGCCAGCCCGATCTCGTCCGCTTTGTCCCGCGCGCCGCCATCCGCCCCGTCCCTCGCCTGCTGCCGGCGATACTAGATCGGCCCTCCTTAACGGTGTATAGCTCCGCGCCATGACGACAGTATCGAGCGAAAAACAAGCCGGCGGGGCGGGCAGCATCGGCGCTGAGTTGAGCAGCGGCCCCGCACCCCATCGTCATAGCCGGCGCCGATGACGGCGGGCGGGCTGCGGCGATGACGATCCGCGACGGCGCGCTGGTCGATCTGCTGATCGACTTTTCCGGCCGCACCGTGCTGGTGCTCGGCGATCTCATGCTCGACCAATGGGTCTACGGCCAGGTCGACCGGGTCTCGGCGGAGGCGCCGATCCCGGTGCTGCGCATCGCCCCGGAGCGCCAGCGCTGGACATTGGGCGGGGCCTGCAACGTCGCGGAAAACGTCGCGGCGCTGGGCGCCCGGGCGATGCTGATCGGCGTGGTCGGCACCGACGCGGCGGCGGCGCAGATGTTGGCGCTGACCAAGCCCTTCGCGGCCGATCTCATCGCCGCACCCGGGCGCTGGACCACGGTCAAGACGCGCTACATCGCGCACGGGCAGCAATTGCTCCGTGCCGACCAGGAAAGCACCGAGCCGCTCGATGCCGTCGCCGCCGCGGGGGTGCTCGACGCCTATCGCCGCCGCCTGCCCGCGGCCGATATCGTGATCCTGTCCGACTATGCCAAGGGCGTGCTGTGCGACGCCGTGCTGGCCGAGGCGATCGCCGCCGCGCGCGCCGCCGGCATCCCGGTCGTCGTCGATCCGAAACGCGTCGACTTCGCCGCCTATCGCGGCGTCACGGTGCTGAAGCCCAACCGCCTCGAAGTCCGGCGCGCCACCGGCATCGATTGCGTCGACGATGAAACGGCCGAAGCCGCCGGGCGCCTGGTGCTCGAAGCTGTCGAGGCCCAAGCCGTGTTGCTGACCCGCGGCGAGCAGGGCCTGTCGGTGATCCCGGCCGGCGGTGCGGCCTTGCATTTGCCGACCCGCGCGCGCCGCGTCTTCGATGTTTCCGGCGCCGGCGACACCACCATCGCCGCCTTCGCCGTGACTCTGGCCGGCGGCGCCGGCCTCGCCGATGCCGCGCGCCTCGCCAATACCGCCGCCGGGCTCGTGGTCGGCAAGCCCGGCACGGCCTCGGTCAGCCGCGACGAGCTGGCCCAGGCGCTCCATGACGACGATCTGCTGGCGACCGACCGCAAGATCGCGTCGCTGGCCCCGGCCCTCGCCCGCATCGGCGCCTGGCGTGCGCAGGGGCTGAAGATCGGCTTCACCAATGGCTGCTTCGATTTGATCCATCCCGGCCATGTGGCGCTGCTGAGCCGCGCCCGGGCACTGTGCGATCGGCTGGTCGTCGGCCTCAATACCGACGCGTCGATCCAGCGGCTCAAGGGTCCGGAGCGGCCGATCTCCGGCGAGGGGGCCCGTGCCACGGTCATGGCGTCGATCAGCTATGTCGATCTGGTCGTCCCCTTCGCCGAGGACACGCCGATGCGCCTGATCGAGGCGATCCGCCCCGATGTCCTGATCAAGGGCGCCGATTACACGGTCGACCAGGTCGTCGGCGCCGATCTCGTTCAATCATATGGCGGCAGGGTGGCGCTGGTGCCGCTCGAAGCCGGGCAAAGCACGACCGGGACGATCGCCCGCATTCGGGCCGCGGAAGGCCGAGGCTAACCGCCGAAGAACAGCGCGTGGAGTTTCAACACGGTGACGAGGCCGGCGATCATCAGCACACCGAGCAGGACCAGAAGCCACATCCAATGGAAGCTGCGCGCCGCGGGCGCCGCGCGGCCGGCGGGCTGGCCGTGCGGTTCGGCCTGCGCCGGCCGGCCCTCCGCCGGCTGGCTGCGCGCCGCCCGCCGGCGGTCGACGCGAATATCGGTCACTTTCGCCTTCATCGCCTGCGCCCGATCCTCGCGCGCCTCGGCGCTGCGCTCGTCTTCGCGCGTGCGGCGGAAGATCGTCGTCGCGGTGATCAGCCCGGTCTTGTCGTCGACCTCTTCGCGCACGACGCGGACGCCGAGCGGGCGCCGGCCCGATTCCAGCGTGCGGATTGCTTCCTCTTCGGCCTCCTTGCGGTCTTCCAGAACCACTTCGGTAGCCCATTTGCCGCCGGCGAAGACCTGGACTTCGTAGCTCGTATCCGGCGCCGCGCGGCGCCGCAGCTTTGTTTCGGTCTTGTCGGTCACGTCATTGCTCCTTCGTCACAGCGCATGCGTCACAGCATATGGCTGCAGCCGGACGGCGCACCGCCGTCGGTCGGCGAAGAACACTTTAGCATTCCCGCCGTTAAGGCGGCGTTGCCGTTCGCGCGGCGGCCGATCCTGCCGCGCCGGCGATCAGATTGCCCGTCGGGCACGCCTGCGCGGGCTTGACCCGGCCGGCGCTCTCACGGATGAAGGCAGCGCTTGAACCATGGGGGCTTGATGACGATCCTGGTCACCGGTGCGGCCGGCTTCATCGGATTGCATGTCTGCGAGGCGCTCCTGGCGCGCGGCGACCGGGTCGTCGGGATCGATAATCTCAACGACTATTACGATGTCGCGCTGAAACGTGCGCGCCTGGCCCGGCTCGCCCCCTGCGACGGCTTCCGCTTCGAACCGCTGGACATCGCCGACACCGCGGCAATACAGGGCCTCGCCGCCCGGCAGGATGGGTTCACCGCGATCGTCAACCTCGCGGCGCAAGCCGGGGTGCGCTACTCGATCGACCATCCGCGCAGCTATATCCGCAGCAATCTCGACGGTTTCCTCGAAATCCTCGAATTGGCGCGGGCGCTCGGGCCGCGATGCCGGCACCTGGTCTATGCCAGCTCGTCCTCGGTCTATGGCGATGCCGGCACCGTACCCTTCTCGACCGAGGAACGCTGCGACACGCCGGTGTCGCTCTACGCCGCGACCAAGCGGTCGAACGAGCTGATGGCCCACACCTACAGCCATCTCTATCGGGTCAAGGCGACGGGCTTGCGCTATTTCACCGTCTACGGGCCGTGGGGTCGTCCGGACATGGCGCCGTTCCTGTTCACGAAGGCGATCCTGGCCGGCGAGACCTTGCGCGTCTTCAATCACGGCGACATGCGGCGCGATTTCACCTATATCGACGACATCGTCGCCGGCACCTTGGCCGCGCTCGACCATCCGCCAGACGATGACGGGACCGCGGCGCCGCACCGCGTCTACAATCTGGGCAATCACCGCAGCGAGCAGCTGATCGATTTCATCGCCGCGCTCGAACGCGCCTGCGGCCGCAAGGCGGCGCTGGCCCTGGAGCCGATGCAGCCGGGCGACGTGCACGAGACCTTCGCCGATATCGCACCGATCCAGCACGATCTGGGCTATCGCCCGACCACCACGATCGAGGAAGGCGTGCCGCGCTTCGTCGACTGGTTCCGGCGCTATTACGGCGTATGAGCGAGGAAGATCCGCACCAGGCCTTCGCAGCCTTCCCGGTCCTGGGCATCGAACCGGCCGACCAGCGGCGCATCCAGATCGAGCACGCCGATGACGGTGTCGCCGCGCAGCAGCGGCACGACCAGCTCCGACCGCGAGGCGGCATCGCAGGCGATATGACCCGGAAAGGCCTCGACGTCCTCGACCAGCACGCTGGCGCGCCGGGCGGCGGCCGTGCCGCACACGCCCTTGCCCAAGGCGATACGCACGCAGGCGGGCTTGCCCTGGAACGGCCCGAGCACGAGTTCGCCGCCCTTCATCAGGTAAAAGCCGGCCCAATTGAGATCCGGCAGGCCATGGTAAAGCAGCGCCGCCATGTTGGCGGCATTGGCAATGAAATCCGTCTCACCCGAGAGCAGGCCGGCGAGTTGCTCGGCGAGCTCGCCGTAGAGCCCGGGTTTGTCGATCGCCGCGCTCGCTTGCGCCGTGAACATGGGGGATCAGCCTCGGTTGCGTTCGCGCATGATGCGGCCCTTGTCGCGCTGCCAGTCGCGATCCTTCTCGGCCGCACGCTTGTCGGCCTTCTTCTTGCCGCGGGCGAGGCCGATCTCGATCTTGGCCCGGCCGCGGTCGTTGAAATAGATCGACAGCGGGATCAGGGTCACGCCTTCGCGCTTGGTCAACCCCATCACCTTGTTCAGCTCCTTGCGATGGAGCAGCAGCTTGCGCGGCCGGCGCGGCTCGTGGTTGAAGCGCGGGCCCGCCATCTGATAGGGCGGCACGAAGGCGTTGATCAGCCACAGCTCGCCGTCGCTCTCGCGGGCAAAGGCTTCCTGGATCGAGCCCTGGCCGGAGCGCAGCGACTTCACCTCGGTGCCTTCGAGCATGATGCCGGCTTCGAGCGTCTCGTCGATGAAATAGTCGTGGCGGGCGCGGCGGTTCTGGGCAACGAAGCGGTCGGTCGGGCGGAGCGCCATCATGAACTCAATTGAGCAGACCGGCCTGGCGCATCGCCGCTTCGATGCGCTGGCGCGCCGGGGCGCTGGGCTCGACCAGCGGGCTGCGGATGTCGGCCAGGCAGCGGCCGAGCAGGGAAGCGGCGTATTTCACCGGCGCCGGGCTGGTCTCCACGAACATCGCATCGTGCAGCGGCGCCAGCTTCTCGTTGAGGCGCCGCACGGTCGGGAAATCGCCGCCCTGCCAGGCGCGGTGCAGTTCGGCGCAGAGTCGCGGCGCGATATTGGCGGTGACCGAGATGCAGCCATCGCCGCCTTGCGCCAGGAACGGCACCACCGTTATGTCCTCGCCCGAGAGCATGCTGAACGCCGGCCCGATCGCCAGGCGCGTGCGCAGGGGACGCGCCAGATCGGCGGTCGCATCCTTGACTCCGGCGATGCGCGGCAGTTCGGCCAGCCGCTTCATCGTCTCGATCGACATGTCGACACCGCACCGGCCCGGAATATTGTAGATCACGATCGGCAGATCCGACGCGTCGTGGATCGCCTTGAAGTGATGATAGAGCCCTTCCTGGGTCGGCTTGTTGTAATAGGGGCAGACGATGAGCACGGCATCGGCGCCGGCGCTCTGCGCATGCTGGGTGAAATCGATGGCCTCGGCCGTCGAATTCGAGCCGGCGCCGGCCATCACGACCGCCTTGCCCTTGGCCACTTCGATGGTCAGCTCGATGACCCGCTTGTGTTCGGCATGGCTCAAGGTCGGCGACTCGCCCGTCGTGCCGCAGGGCACGACGCCTTCCGTGCCTTCAGCGATCTGCCAGGCGACCAGGTGCTGGAATGCGCGCTCATCGACCGCGCCGTCGCGAAACGGCGTCAGCAGGGCAGTGTAGGAACCGGTGAACCGCATCGCATCATCCTTGAACGGCTGCCGCCGCATCAATTTCCGTGTGCGGCACAGGGGCCGCTGGTCGCTACGACCATAGCGGTGGCGAAGCGGCTCGACAACAGCGGCGGCGCCGCTTGCCGCGCGATCTCGCCGCGCGGCGCGGCGCGGATTGTCCCGCCCGCCGGCACTCAGCGAGCACGGGCTGGCCGGCCGGCTGAACTGCGCCTGCGCCGGCCGCAACCCCGTGCGCGCAGACGCCGCCGAATTGTGCGGTGCGTGCTTGCTGGCGGAGTCACGGATCGGTACAGTGTTGTGGCAGGGATTGTCCATCGGCTGGGGAAGGTTGGTACGGGTGACGCGCTCATTCGCTGGTCGGCGGGCGCAAGCCGCCGCAGGGCTGACGAACCGGCGACGTGCCGGTCTCGGCATGTTGTTCGCGCTGGGCATCTGGTCCGCGCTCTGCCTGATACTGGCGCCGGTCCGGTCCGAGGCGGCCGAGGCGCTGAGCGCCAAGGATCAGGCGATCGTCTTCCGCGCCTTCGAAGCCGCCGATCACGACCAGTTCGGCAAGGCCGAGGAGATCGCCGATACGGCGGGCGACAAGCTGCCGCTCAAGATCATCCGCTGGCTCGACCTGCTGCGCCCGGAGGCCGGGCATAGCTTCGCCGAAGTCGCCGCCTTCATCGGCGCCAACCCGGATTGGCCGCATCAGGCGCGGCTGCGCGCGCGCGCCGAGGAGACGATCGGCGCGGTCCCGGATGCCGTGCTGCGCGCCTGGTTCGCCCAGCACAAGCCGGTGACGGCGCTCGCCCGGCTGAAGCAGGCCGAGTTCACCGCCGCCGACGGCCATGCCGAAGAGGCCCAGAAGCAGGTGCGCGAGGCCTGGATCAACGGCGATTTCTCCGGTGCCGACGAGCAGCTGATTCTGTCGCGCTTCAGCGACACGATCCGGACCGAGGATTTCGTGGCCCGCCTCGACCGGCTGCTGTGGGACGGCAAGACCGCCGATGCCGAGCGGCTGCTGCCGCGCGTGCCCGAGGATTGGCGCCTTGTCGCCGATGCCCGGATGAAGCTCGCGGACTCCGCCAAGAATGCCGAGGCCGCGGTCGCGCGCGTTCCGGCCGCGCTGCAGAATACCCCCGGCCTGCTCTTTGAAAGAATGCGCTGGCGGCGGCGCAACGAGGCCGACGACGCCTCGGTGCTGGAGATCTTCGACCAGGCCAAGGAACTCGGCCGGCCGGAACGCTGGTGGCCGGATCGGCAGCTTCTGGCCCGGCATCTCCTGGAGCAGAACGCGCCGGCGCGCGCCTACAAGCTGATCACGGCGCACGGGCTGACCGACGGCCCGTCGCTGGCCGATGCGGAATTCACCGCGGGCTGGATCGCGCTCCGCTTCTTCCACGACCCGCCGACCGCCTACAGCCATTTCAACCGGCTCTATCAGGCCGGCAAGCTGCCGCTGACGCTGTCGCGCGCCGCCTATTGGACCGGGCGCGCCGCCGATGCGCTGGGCCAGCCGGATGTGGCGCTCGGCTGGTACGAGAAGGCCGCGGTCTTCACCACGACCTATTATGGTCAGCTGGCCGGCGCCATGCCCAATGTGCCGCCGCCGGCCAAGCCGGAACCCGAGCCCAAGGCGTCGGCGCAGGAGCTGCAGGCCTTCAACAAGAAAGAAACCGTCCGCGCAGTCCGCATCCTCGCCCAGATCGGCGAAGACGATCGGCTGAAAGTGTTCCTCGGCAGCCTGTCGGAAAACGCCGCCGTGCCGTCGGAGCACGCGATGGTCGCCGATCTGGCCGAGGAGATCGGCCGGCCGGACCTGGGCGTGCTCGCGGCCAAGCGCGCGAGCTATGCCGGCGTCTCGCTGCTGCGCGCGGGCTATCCGGTGGTCTCGATGCCGCTCAATGCCGGAGCCGAGCAGGCCCTCTTGCTGGCGCTCACCCGTCAGGAAAGCGCCTTCGACCCGCGCGCCGTGTCGCTCGCCGGCGCGCGCGGGCTGATGCAGCTGATGCCGGCTACCGCCAAGACCGTGGCCACCAAGATCCTGCAGATGCCCTATCGCGAGGCCTCGCTGACCGGCGACGGCACCTACAATGTGACCCTCGGACAGGCCTACATGGACAGCCTGCTGGCCAATTTCAACGGCTCCTATCTGCTGTCGATCGCCGCCTACAACGCCGGGCCCGGGCGGGTCAGGCAATGGATCGACGCCTTCGGCGATCCGCGCTCGCCGGATGTCGACGCCGTCGATTGGGTCGAGCAGATCCCGATCGCCGAGACGCGCAACTATGTACAGCGCGTGCTCGAGAATTTGCAGGTCTACCGGCTGCGCATCGGCAACAAATCCTTGGCCTTCTCCCTCGAAACGGATATGCGACGGTGAGCGTCCCGACCGATCTTCCGGGCTTCGCCGATGTCGAGGCCGCGGCGCGGCGGATCGCCGGACAGGCGGTGGTCACGCCGCTCCTGGAATCGTCCGCGCTGAACAAGCGGTTGGGGTTCCGGCTGCTGGTCAAGGCCGAGCCGCTGCAGCGCACCGGCTCGTTCAAGTTCCGCGGCGCCTTCAACCGCCTGGTCCAGCTGGACGCGGATCAGCGGCGGCGCGGCGTCGTCGCCTTCTCGTCGGGCAATCATGCGCAAGGCGTCGCGGCCGCGGCCGAGATCCTTGGGATGCCCGCGGTCATCGTCATGCCGGCCGACGCACCGGCAATCAAGCGGGATAACACGCGAGGCTTCGGCGCCGAAGTCGTCACCTATGACCGCTGGAACCAGGACCGCGAGGCGATCGCCGCCGCGATCCAGGCCGAGCGCGGCTCGGTGCTGGTCAAGCCCTTCGACGATCGCGAGATCATCGCCGGCCAGGGCACGACGGCGCTCGAAGTCTTCACCGAGACGCGGCGCCGCGGTATCGCCGTCGACGCCTTCGCCGCCAATTCGAGCGGTGGCGGCTTGATCGCCGGCTGTGCGCTGGTCTGCGAGGCGCTGAGCCCGACGACGCGGATCTATTGCGCCGAGCCCGCCGATTTCGACGATTATGCGCGATCGCTGGCGGCCGGCACGCGGCTCGGGAACGCCCCCGGCGCGGCATCGATCTGCGATGCGCTGCTGGCGCAGAAGCCCGGCGAGATCACCTTCGCGATCAACCGCCACCGCCTCGCCGGCGGCCTGGTCGCGAGCGACGACGAAGTCCGCCGGGCGATGGCGATTGCGTTTCAGGAGCTTAAGTTGGTGATCGAGCCGGGCGGCGCGGTCGCGCTGGCGGCGGCACTGGCCGGGCGCATCCCGGGCAATCCCGCGACCGTGGTCGTCGTGGCGTCCGGCGGCAACGTCGACGCCGCGACCTTCCGTTCGGCCATCGCTGCCTAACGCCGCGTTAGATTTCCGCCGCCGGGTCGTTCGCGACCGGCCGCTCCAGCACGGCCCCTGCTTCGATTGAGAGCCCGGCATGGCTGATCCGGGCGTAGACGCGCGCGGTCCGGCTCAGGCTCACCATGTCGCCGTCGAGTTCGCCATGGACCGTGCCGCAGACACGGATTTCGGCGGCGATCAGCTTGCCGATTACCGTCCCGGTCTGACCGATCGTGATGCTGGGCGCGGTGATGTCGCCATTGACGATTCCGTCGACCTGGATCTGGCCGCTCGAGCGGAGCGAACCGGTGATTTGCATGTCATGGGCGACGACCGACAGGCGGCCGCCGCGCACCGCGATCGACCGGGCCGGCAACGGCTGGGAAGACGGTGGACGAGCCCGCTCCCCGCCCTTATTTCGAGGCCTTGGCCAAAGCAATGGACTGCCCCGCCTGCAGGAATTTTTCCGGGTCTTGCGGCACGCCGTCGACGGAGATCTCGTAATGGACATGCGGCCCGGTGCTGCGGCCGGTCGAGCCGAGCAGGCCTATCCGGGTCTTGCGCGAGAGTTTTTCTCCGACATTGCAGGTAATCTGGTTCAAATGGCCGTATTTGGTATGAATGCCATTGCCATGGTCGATCTCGACCATCTTGCCGAAAGCAGAAGCATAGCCGGCGAACACCACTGTACCCGGTGCGGTATTGTAGACCGGTGTCCGGTATGGCGCGGACAGGTCGAGGCCGGTATGCACGGCCTGATGACCGTTGAACGGGTCGGTGCGCACGCCGAACCGGCTTTCCAGCTGGAAATGCTCCAGCGGCGCCGTGAGCGGCAACGACTCCATGACCTTGCGCGCATCTTCGAAGGCCTTGGCGTCGGATTTGCCGCCATCGAGCGCGACATAGGGACCGCCGACGGCGCCCGACTTCATGCCGACGCCGAATCGGCCCAGGAACTTGTCGAGGTCGAAGCCTTCGGCGCTGGCGATCTGCTTGCTGCCGCCGGCCGCAGGCGGCTCGTCGACCTCGGCTTCCGGCGCCTCCGACATGTTCGTGCCGTGATCGAGCTGCTTCTTCTGCATCTTCTGCTCGAGCTCGGCGACTTTCTGGCGCAACGCCGCGCGTTCCGCGGCGATGCTGCGCTCCGCCTTGTCCTTGGCCTCCTCGAGCTCGCCGACCTTGTTCTCGAGCTTGCCCTTCTCCGCGGCGAGCTTGTCGTGCTCGGCCTTGAGCCGCTTATCCTCCGTCGCGATCTGCGCCAGCTGCGCGGCCGTCACTTCGTAGAGCGAGCGGTTCTCGGCGCTTTGATGCGATGCGACCTGAATGCCGTTTTCCAACTGCTTGACCCGCGCCGCCAAGGTCGCGACTTCGACCGCCGCCGCCGTCTCGCTGGCATCGGCCTGATCACCGCGCGCCTGCCGCTCGGCCTCAAGCTGTTGCAGTTTTGCACCAGCCGCGCTCGCAGCTTGCTCTGCGAGCGCCAATTCCGCCTTTAGGGACTCGACGGTAGCCGAATCCATGCTATTTCGCGTGGTCAGAGCATAATAACCCACCGTCGCCGTTCCAAAGATGGTCGCGGCGATCATCGACGCCTGAATCAGGCTCGGCAGTGTGATGTGAGTGATCTCGCCCCGGCTACGGATCAAGATCTGCCGTTCGGGGAATACGCGTTCCCCCCAGCGGGAAAATATGTTCAGCATGCCCCCTCTTGCGCGGTAAGCCTGTTACGTCCAGTTCGAAGCGCTCTGTTTACGTGTAGAGTCGTCAACAGGAACTGAAGAACTTCGGGACCGAAATCCCGCATTGCCCCTGACCTCGCCGATATCCGCCGGGTTACCTGTACATGGGAGAGGCTCCGATCCTGCGACCGCTGCGGTCCGAATCTTTCGCCCCATCTTCGGCTCGCCGCGGCGGATACCAGATAGGCGGCGAGCGAATGGGACCCTACTGACTCGATTTGCACAAGGCAAGAGCCCTTGAGGGATATCGTACAAAATCCGCCTGGTACGCGTAGATCCGGCGAAACTCCCGGTAGGCTCGATATCTCCAACCGGACGTTGATTTGTACGCGGTGCGATAATCGCCTGGAGTGGGAAGACTCAATTTGAACAATGACGTAACGAAAACGTCATGAGTACCATCCCATGCCGGAGCCCCTCGATTCGCCGCCGCGCGGGCGGCGAATTCGCCAAAAAAATATTTTTCCGATGTTGCGGCGGCGCCGATTCGGCCATGGATCGGCGCGATTAATCGATCTCTAACCATCCGGGCGATATCAAGGGGTTGGTTCACCTGTCGAGGGAACCCTGCGCCGGATCCAGATGAGAGTACTATGTTCCTGTTCGTCGGTATCGCGGTGGTGTTGATTTCGGTGTTCGGCGGCTATGTGCTGAACGACGGCCACCTGCCGGTATTATGGCAACCCTTCGAATTCATGATCATTGTCGGTGCGGCACTCGGTGCGTATTTCATCGGCAATCCGAAGACGGTATTGCAGGGCATTCTCACGCGGCTGCCGCGGACTTACAAGGGTGCCAAATACAATAAGGCGGCGTTTGTCGAACTCCTTGTCATGCTCAACGTCATCTTCAAGATGGCCAAGTCCAAGGGCGCCATGGCGCTTGAAGCCCATGTCGAAAACCCTGAGGAGAGCGCGCTCTTTCAGCAATACCCGACGTTCCTGCACGACCATCATGCGGTTGAGTTCTTCTGCGACTTCTTTCGCATGCTGATCATGGGCGCCGACAACCCGCATGAGATGGAAGCGCTGATGGATGCGCGAATCGAGCTCCACCAGCATGAGGAGCTCGAAATCGCCAGCTCGGTGCAAACCATGGCCGACGGCATGCCGGCCCTGGGCATCGTCGCCGCGGTGCTGGGGGTCATCCACACGATGGGCTCGATCACCGAACCGCCCGAGGTGCTGGGCCACCTGATCGGCGGCGCGCTGGTCGGCACATTCCTCGGTGTGTTCCTGTCCTACGGCTTCATCGCGCCGATCGCGACCTGCCTCAAATCGGTCGCCGAGGAAGACATCCGCTATCTGATCTGCATCAAGGGCGGCATCATCGCCTATATGCAGGGCTATGCGCCGATCATGGCGGTCGAGAGCGCGCGCATGATGCTGCAGGCGCATACTCAGCCGAGTTTCGCCGATGTCGAGACGGCGATCGAAAGCGCACCGGCGGCCTGATCCGCCCCGGCCGGCAGCCGGTGTCGCCCGGCGCCGATAGATGGAAATTCCCAAATCCATCAAGACCGGCTAATGAGGAAGGCGATGCGGAATGCCGCATGGCCAGACCGAGGCGACACAACCGACCATGAAGCGCGCATTGATTACCGGCATTACCGGTCAGGATGGCTCATACCTCGCCGAATTCCTCCTCGGCAAGGGCTACGAAGTGCATGGCTTGCTGCGCCGTGCCAGCCTGTTCAACACCGACCGCGTCGACCATCTCTATCGCGACCCGCATGACAGCGCGGCGCGGCTGATCCTGCATTACGGCGACCTGGCCGACGGCACAGGGTTGCGCCGCGTGCTGGAACGCGTGCAGCCGGACGAGATCTACAATCTGGCGGCCCAGAGCCATGTGAAGGTTTCCTTCGAGATGCCGGAATATACCGCCGACATCGTGGCGCTGGGCACGTTGCGCCTGCTCGAAGCGGTACGGGATCATTGCACGCAACGCGGCAGCGCCGTCCGCATCTACCAGGCCGGCTCGTCCGAAATGTACGGATCGGCGCCGCCGCGCCAGAGCGAGACGACGCCGTTTCAGCCGCGCAGCCCCTATGCGGCGAGCAAGGTCGCCGCGCATTACTACGCGATCAATTACCGCGAAGCCTGGGGCATGTTCATCGCCAACGGCATCCTGTTCAACCATGAGAGCCCGCGCCGCGGTGAAACCTTCGTGACCCGCAAGATCACGCGCGCGGTCGGCCGCATCAAGGAAGGGCTGCAGGACAAGCTCTATCTCGGCAATCTGGACGCCAAGCGCGATTGGGGTTTCGCCGGCGACTATGTCCAGGCCATGTGGCGCATGCTGCAGCAGGACGAGCCGGACGATTTCGTGGTGTCGACGGGCGAATCATATTCGGTCCGGGACTTCGTCGCACTCGCTTTCGCCGAGCTCGGTCTCGATTGGCAGGCGCATGTCGAGATCGATTCGCGGTATTTCCGGCCGTCCGAGGTCGATCACCTCGAAGGCGAGAACGGCAAGGCCCGCAGCATTCTCGGCTGGGAACCGGCCGTGACCTTGCCAAGCCTGGTCACGCTCATGGTCCAGGCCGATCACAAGCTGGCGCAGCAGGAAGCATTGCTGAATTCGGCCGGCCATCGCGGCCCCTTGCGCGGCGCGGCCCATGGCTGAACCCGTCAGCTACCCGCTCGCCGGCAAGCGCGTCTTCGTCGCCGGGCACAAGGGGATGGTCGGCAGCGCCCTCGCCCGCCGCCTCGCCCAGTCCGATGCCGAACTCCTGACCGCGGACCGGCGCGCGCTGGATCTGCGCGATCAGGCGGCAACGCAAGCCTGGTTCGCCGCCGAGCGCCCGCAGGCGGTCTTCCTCGCGGCCGCAAAGGTCGGCGGCATCCTCGCCAATAATTCGCGTCCAGCCGAATTCATCTACGAGAATCTGGTCATCGAGACCAATCTGATCGAGGCGGCGCGGCAGAGCGGGGTGGAAAAGCTGCTGTTTCTCGGGTCGTCCTGCATCTATCCGAAATTCGCGCCGCAGCCGATTCCGGAGGAAGCGCTGCTGACCGGTTCCCTGGAGCCGACCAATGAGTGGTATGCGCTGGCCAAGATCGCCGGCATCAAGCTGTGCCAAGCCTATCGGCGGCAATATGGCTGCAACTTCATCTCGGTCATGCCGACCAATCTCTACGGTCCCAACGACAATTTCGATCTCGAAACGAGCCATGTCCTGCCGGCGCTGCTGAAGAAGACGCATCTGGCCAAGCGCGCGGGTGCGGCCGAGCTGCCGATCTGGGGCAGCGGCACGGCGCAGCGCGAATTCCTGCATGTCGACGATCTGGCCGATGCCTGCGTCTTCGTCATGGAGCGCTATGACGGCGAGAGCCACCTCAATATCGGTACCGGCAGCGACGTCACGATCACCGATTTGGCGCTGCGCATCGCCGCCATCGTCGGCTGGCAGGGGCGCCTCGCGCATGACCTGACCAAGCCGGACGGCACCCCGCGCAAGCTGCTCGACGTCTCGCGGCTGACCCGGCTCGGCTGGCAGGCGCGAATCGGCCTCGACGAGGGGCTGCGAGCGACTTATGCGTGGTACCTGCAGCATCACGAGCCGGCGGAGTCCGCGCCGGCCTGACTACCGCCATGGCTGAAGCGGACGCGGATGCCCTAGCCGATCGGCTGATCGCCCGGTTGGCGGCGGGCGACGCAGTGATCGGCGTGATCGGGCTCGGCTATGTCGGCCTGCCGATTCTGGTGGCGTTCCACGAAGCCGGGTTCCGGACGCTGGGCTTCGATATCGACCCGGGCAAGATCGAACAACTCAACCGCGGCGTCTCCTATATGAGCACGACGCCCTCCGGCACCGTCGCGGCGATGGCGGCGAGCGGCAGATTTGCCGCGACCGGCGATTTCGGCCGCCTGCGCGAGGCTGACGCGCTGCTGGTCTGTGTGCCGACACCGTTGACGCTGCAGCGGACGCCGGACCTGTCCTACCTCACCGGCACCGCCGCGACGCTGCGCGCGCATCTGCGCCGCGGCCAGCTCGTGGTGCTCGAATCGACCAGCTATCCCGGCACCACCGAGACCGTGTTGAAACCGATCCTGGAGGGCGGCGGCTTGCGCTCCGGCACGGATTTCCTGCTCGCCTATTCGCCGGAACGGGTCGATCCGGGCAATCGCGACTTCGCCCTGGCCGAGATTCCGCGGATCGTCGCCGGCGACGGCGCCGCCGCCTGCCGTGCCGCCGCCGCGCTCTACGGCAAAGCCGTCCGGCGGGTCGTGCCGGTCTCGACGCTCGCCACCGCCGAAGCGGCGAAGCTGATGGAGAACATCTTCCGCGCCGTCAACATCGCGCTGGTCAACGAGTTGAAGCAGGTCTACCGCGCCATGGGCATCGATATCTGGGAAGTCATCGCGGCGGCCGAGACCAAGCCGTTCGGTTATATGCCGTTTCATCCCGGTCCCGGCCTCGGCGGCCATTGCATCCCGATCGATCCGTTTTACCTGGCCTGGAAGGCGCGCGAATTCGGCACCGCCACCCGCTTCATCGAGCTGGCCGGCGAGATCAACACGCAAGCCCCGGCGCATGTGCTCGACATCGTGATCGGCACGCTCAGCGCCAAGCAGCGCAAGAGCCTGGCCGGCAGCCGGATTCTCGTCATCGGCGCCGCCTACAAGAAGAACATTGACGATCTGCGCGAGAGCCCGGCCCTGCAGCTCATGGCCATGCTGGAAGCGCGCGGCGCCGTCGCCGACTATTATGATCCGTATGTTCCGGAGATCCCGCCGACCCGCCGGCATGGCGGCCTTGCCGGCAAGCGCTCGGTCGCGTGGGATCTCGAACACTTCGGCGCTTATGATCTCGCGCTGATCTGCACCGACCATGACGGCATCGACTATGCCGGGCTGGTCGCGGCCGTGCCCTGCACCGTCGACACCCGCAATGCGACGCGGACGGTCGCCGCCGGCCGCGACCGCATCGTGCCGGCGTGAGCCCCCCGCCCTACTTCGTTTCGACCGCGACGCTGGTCGACCCGTGCAGCCCGCCCGCCGCATCCTTGAAGCGCAGGAACACGCGCGACTGCGCCGGGTCGAATGGAATGGCGCCGCTCGCCTGCAGGAACACCGAGAAGGTCGGCGCCGCCGCCGCCGCGAATTCGAGGCTGACGGTCGGGCTCGGCGCGGCCAGGCATTGGCCGGTCTGCGGGTTCGACTGGCAGATCGTCAGAGCCAGCGGCAGCGCCGCATCGCCGGTATCGGCCGAAACGATGATCGGCGCCGCAATGCCGACATTGGTGCTGGCGACGGCGAAAGCCCCGGCGCCGCCGGCCGGAACCTCGACTATGCCGTTATTGGTCGGCGTCGCGGCCAGCGCGATGACATCGGCGATCGGCGTGGTCGACATGACCAGATCGACCGTATCGACGCCGATCGTGACCGCCGCCGGCGCCACGCCGGCGCAGGCGAAGTCGATCGGCATTCCCGGCGCGCTGAACGGTTCCGTGCCGGTCAGCGAGATCAGGAAGGTCTGCAGCCCATTATCCGCGGCGATCGAGACCGGCGTGTCGGGCGCGCCGGTCAGCGCATTGGTCGCCGGATTGGTGGTCTGATAGCTGAGCGCCAATCCGGCCGGCGCGGCGACCGGCAAGGCGATCCGGCAATTGTCGAGCGACGACGCGCCGGCATTGACCATGCTGGCGAAGACCGTTGCCGCATGGCCGAGCTGCACTGAGCGCGAGCCGGGCAGGATCGCCGCGAAATTGACCGGCGGCGCGATCGCGAAGCTCTGGACGCGGTCGTTCTGCTGGTCGCCGACGAAGATATGCGCATGCGGGGGGTCGATCGCGATGCCGAGCGGGCCGGCGAATTGGCCGTTGCCCGCCCCGCTCGACCCGGTCGCACCGAGGGTCAGGACGTAATCATAGGTCAGCGCGTCGAAGACCTGGATGCGGTCGTCGATGCCGGCATCGGCGATCAGCACGAGATTGGTGCTCGGATCGAAGGCCGCCGTTACCGGCGTGGCGAAATAGTCGTTGTCGGCCAGGTTCAGCGTCGGCCCGCCGATCGTCGAATCATAAGCGAAGCTCGCCGCGTCGAATAGTTGGATACGGCTGTTGCCGCTATCCGCCACCATGATCTGGTTGCTGCCGGGGTTGAATTCGGCATCGTGCGGCTGATCGAGATGCGCCGCGTCGCTGCCAGCGATTCCGGCCACGCCGAGCGTCGCGACATAAGTGAAGCTGCCGGCATCGAAGATCTGGATACGGTGGTTGCCGCTATCGGCGACATAGAGCTGCTGCGTCGCCGCGTTCACATGCGCGCTGGTCGGCGCATTGAAATGCGCGGCGTCGGTGCCGCCGATCCCGGCGCTGCCGAGGGTCGCCAGATAGGCAAAGCTCGTTGCGTCAAAGACCTGGATCCTCTGGTTGCCGGTATCCGCGACCAGGATCCGGCTGTCGGCTTCGTCGAAGCCGACGCCGCCCGGCTGGTTGAGATGCGCGTTGTCGGCCCCGGCGACCGCGGCGACGCCGATCGTGCCGATCACATCCAAGGTGGTCGTATCGACGATCTGCACTCGGTGGTTCAGCGTGTCGGCGATGAAGAGATGGCCGCGCACCGTGTCGACGGCGCCGGCGACCGGCGCGCTGAAATGGCTGTTGTCCGCCTGCGCGACACCCGGTGTGCCGAGCGTGGTCTGATAGGCGTAGACTTGGCCCGCGATCGGACCGATCGGCGGGTTCACGGTTTGCGAGAAGACCGTCGAGCTGCCGGCGAAGCTGCGATCGCCATTATAGGTCATCGTGATGAAGTGCGTGCCGACGGTCAGCGACGCCGTCGTGAAGCTGGTCGTCGGTCCGGCGAGGGTGCCCGTGAAGATCGTCGCCGCCCCGTCCCGGAAGGTCACCGTGCCGGTCGGCGCGCCGCCGGTCGAGCTGACGGTCGCCGTCAGCGTGACGGTCTGGCCAAATGTCGACGGATTGGTCGACGAGGCGGCGGCCGTGGCGCTGGTCAAGGTGGTGACGCCCAGGGTGAAGCTCGCCGTCGCGGTCGCGCCATTGGCGTCGGTCACCGTCACCGTGAAGGGGCTGGTCGCAAGCGCTGCGGTCGGCGTGCCGGTGATCAGGCCGCTATTCGCCGCGAGGCTGAGGCCGGCCGGGAGAGCCGGCGACACGCTGAAGCTCAGCGGCGGCGCGCCGCCGCCGCCGGTCACCGGCGCGAACGGCGTGGCCGGCCGGTTCACCGGCAAGGTGGTCGACGGAACCGCCAAAGTGGCGGTCACCGCCTGATCGACCGTCAGGCTGAAACCCGCACTCGCCGTTGCGCCGTCGGCGTCGGTTACGGTCACGGTAAAGCTCGTCGCCGGGATCGCCACGCCGGGCGTGCCGGTGATGGTTCCCGTCGCCGATGCCAGGCTCAACCCGGCCGGCAGCGCCGGTGCGACGCTGAAGCTATAGGGCGTCGTGCCGCCCGAGCCGCTGACCGGGGTGAAGCCCGGTGTCGCATGGTTCTGCGTCAGCACGGTTGCCGCGAGCGGCCCGCTCGCCAGCACCGGGCCGTTCACCGCGAGATTGAACCCGGCCGTCGCCATGACGCCATTGGCATCCGTCACGGTCACCGTGAACGTCGTCGTCAGGCTGGACGCGGTCGGCAGGCCGCTGATCGTGCCGGTCGCAGGCGCCATGGCCAGCCCGGCCGGCAAGGTCGGCGCGACGCTATAATTGAGCGCCGGCGTGCCGCCGGTGCCGTTCACCGGCTTGAACGCGACGACCGGCTGATTCACCGTCACACCTTTAGTGGCGATGAGTTGCACCGCGGCAGGCGGCCCGTTCACCGTGAGGCTGAAGCTCTGGGTCGCCGTCGCCCCGTTCGTGTCGGTTACGGTCATGGTGAAGCTCGTCGTGGCCAGCACGACGGTCGGCGCGCCGCTGACGGCGCCGGTCGCGGCGTTGAGGCTGAGTCCGCTCGGCAATGCCGGCGCCACGCTGAAGCTCAGGCTGCCCGTGCCGCCGGAGCCGGTAACCGGCGTGAAGCTGGTTGCCGGTTGATTCTGAGTCAGACTCTTCGTCGCCACGGCTTGCGTCGCGACGACCGGCCCGTTGACCGCCAAGCTGAATGTCTGAGTCGCGGTCGCCCCGTTCGTGTCGGTCACGGTGATGACGAAGACCGACGCGGCGAGCGCGGCGGAGGGCGTGCCGGAAATGGCGCCGGTCGTCGCGTTCAGTGCCAGACCCGCCGGCAGCGACGGCGCGACGCTGAAGCTCAAACTGCCGGTGCCGCCGCCGCCGGTGACCGGCGTGAACGCGGTTGCTGCATGGTTCTGCGTCAGCACCGTCGAAGGGACGGCTTGCATCGCCGTCACCGGCCCGTTCACCGTCAGGCTGAAGTTCGCATTCGCGGTGGAGTTGTTGGCATCCGTCACGGTGACGGTGAAATTCGTCGCCATGATCGCGACAGTCGGCGTCCCGGTAATTGCTCCGGAATTCGTCGCCAAGGTCAGCCCGGCCGGCAGGCTCGGCGCAACGGCGAAGCTCAGCGGCGCCGTGCCGCCGCTGGCCGTGACCGGCGTAAACGATACTGCCGCGTGGTTCTCGGTCAGCACCTTGGTCGCAACCGCCTGGCTCGCGGCCAGCGGGCCGTTGACGGTGAGGCTGAAGTTTTGCGTGGCCGTGGCACCGTTTGCGTCGGTCACGGTCACGCCGAAGCTGGTGGCGGCGAGCGTGGCTGTCGGCGTGCCGCTGACGGCGCCGGTCGCCGAACTGAAGCTGAGCCCGCTCGGCAAGGAAGGCGCGATGCTGAAGCTCAAACTGCCGGTACCGCCGCCGCCGGTAACCGGCGTGAAGGGCGTCGCCGCCTGATTCTCCGTCAGAATCGCCGATGCCACCGCCTGCGACGCGGTGACCGCGCCGTTCACCGCCAGGCTGAAGCTCTGGGTCGCGGTCGCGCCGTTGGTGTCGGTCACGGTCATGGTGAAGCTCGACGACGCCAAGGTGACGATCGGCGTGCCTGAGATCGTGCCGGTCGCCGAAGCGAGGCTGAGCCCGGCCGGCAGCGGCGGCGCGACGCTGAAGCTGCGCGCGCCCGTGCCGCCGGCACCGGTGACCGGGATGAACGGCATCGCCGCGTGGTTCTGCGTCAAGACGGTCGAGGCAACGGCCTGGGTCGCCGTGACCGCGCTGTTGACGGCCAGGCTGAAGGAAGCGCTGCCGGTCACGCCGTTCGTGTCGGTGGCCGTCACGGTGAAATTCGTCGCGGTAATCGTCGCGATCGGTGTACCGGTGATGGCCCCGCTGCCGCTGGCCAGACTGAGCCCGGCAGGCAGCGACGGACCGACGCTGAAGACCAGCGGCGCCGTGCCGCCGGTGGCGGTGACCGGCGTGAACGCTGTCGCGGGGTGGTTCTGCGTGAGGCTGATCGACGCGACGGCCTGGCTCGCCACCACGGTGCCGTTGATCGTCAAGCTGAAACTCTGGCTCGCCGTCGCGCTATTGGCATCGGTCACGGTGACCGTGAAGCTGGACACGGCGTGCGTGACGGTCGGCGATCCGCTGATCGTGCCGGTGCCGGCATTCAGGGTGAGGCCCGCCGGCAGCGCCGGCGCGACGCTGTAGAGCAAGGAGCCGGTGCCGCCGGCGCCCGAGACCGGCTTGAACGACGCCGATGACTGGTTAATGGTCAGGACCTCGGTCGCGGTCGTCTGCGCCGCCGCCACCGCGCTGTTGATGGCGAGGCTGAAACTGTTGCTCGCCGTCGCCAGATTGGCATCGGTTACGGTCACCGTGAAAATCGTGGCGGTCAGCGTCGCGGACGGCGTTCCGCTGATCGTCCCGGTCGTCGTGTCGAGCACGAGACCGCTCGGCAGCGCGGGAGTGATGCTGTAGCTCAAGCTGCCCGTGCCGCCCGACCCGTTGATCGGCTTGAACGAGGCGACGTGGTTCTGGGTCAAGGCGGTCGACGCCGCCGACACGCTGGCGAGCACGGCGCTGTTCACGGTCAGATCGAAGCTCGCGCTTGCGGTATGGTTGTTGGCGTCGGTAACCGTCACCGTGAAGCTCGTATCCGCCAGGGTCGCGGTCGGCGTCCCGCTGACTTGGCCGCTGGTCGAATCGAGGCTGAGGCCGCTCGGCAAGGAAGGCATGACGCTGAAGCTCAGCGGAGCCGCACCGCCGGTGGCGGTGACCGGCTTAAACGCCACCGCCGCATGGTTCTGCGTCAGAATCGTCGACGCGACCGCCTGCGCCGCGGCAAGCGGCTGCTGCAGCGTGACCGGGATGTCGATCTCGGTGTTGTAGATGAGGTCTGCGTTGCCAGGTCCGGAAGAATCACCGTTCGGATCGAACCACAATGTAATTGTGTCAGACGCCGCCGCGAGGAAGGCCGGAGTGGTCGATACCACCGTGATCGTCCAGCCGAGCGCCGTATCGCCGCAGATTGTATCGCTGCAACCCGGGTTGCTGGGCATGTCGGTCACGCAGAACGGCGGGCCGGCCGTTGTGTCACAGGCCAGAGGCGTGAACATATAGGTGGCGCCGGTAACGGACGCCGAAGCCGAGGTCGTGAAACTCAGCGGTACCGAGCTGGGATTGACCAGCTCGTTTTGCGTCGGCCCCATGCCGTTCGCGCCGCCGCCGACGACGCCCGAATCGTCGCAACCAAGCGTAAGCGCGTCCAGCAGCATGATTCCCGTCGCCCCGGTTTGCGGCATGAGCACGACCGGACCCGAAGCCGTGCCGATCGGCGAGACGACGGGAAAGCTCGAACCGGCCGGGACCGGATCGACACAATTCGAATTCAGGTTCGATGCCCGCGCCGACGCGGCCGGGATCAGGGCGACCACCATGGCCAGGAGGACAAGACCGATGAGCCGACGGAAGCCGGCTTTGGCGTCACCGAACATGAGATTTGCCCCCGACGCGCTCGAGAAGGATGTCTGAGACCGCACGAGCCGTGCCCTTCTTCGTTGGTTTTGGCACTCCTCGCCGGTTCGGGCGGCCGCCGGGGGAAGCGTTCGGCCGGGCCGAGCGCACAATCGCGGCCGGAGAACAGCAATCTCCTCCGACGCGATTATGGGCCGGCGGAGCAACCGCCAGCCCGTTTCCCCAGGTTGCAGCGTCCTTGCATAACGCGCGAGGAGCGACTTCATCTTTTCTTTATCATGGTCGGAATTGGATGGCAAACTCCAAAACCCCTCGCGCTGAGCGGGAGGCAGCATACATCGGTAGAATTCGCGTGATCGCGGCCGAAACCCGACAGCTCGGCAGAATCGGATCAGGCGGACGGCAGATTCTGCCGGGTGTCCCGCCGCTCCGTGACGCTAACCGCCTGATACTCGGCAGTTCCGCCTGCGGCACGGCGGATGCTCCACCGAGATTGGAGAGCGGCCCCTCTCACCATTCTCGCGGAGACCTGCCCATGACCATCATCAATCCGTTGTCACCGACCCCGACGCCGGCGTTTCACGCGACGCAATCGGCGCAGCGGAAGCAGGGCGGTCCCGTTCAATTCAGCCTGCCGCCCATCGACCACAAGGCGGCACCGCCCGGCGCCGGGGCGAGCGGGCCGCCGCGGTCGACCGGCAGGCCACCGCTCACTCCCTTGCCGATCGGGTCGATTGCCGGTCTGACCCCGCCGAACGCGGCGCCGCCGAAGACGCCGACGCTCAATCAGCTGCCGATCGCGACGCCGGTCGGGTCGATCTCCGAGCTGACCCAGGCCGGCGCAACACCGCCGAATACGGCAGCGGCGACCCCGCCGAACCAAGGCAACCTCGTAACCGCACGGCTGATTTCCCGGCTGTATCAGCAGCCGGGCGGATAAACGACAATGGCAGGGCGATGCCCTGCCATTGCTGCGCCATCGAACCGAAAGGCCGCCTGCCACATGGCAGGCGGCTGATCGCCCTTACGGGTTGGTGATGGTTCCCGGATTGCCGGCCGGCACCGCGCCCTGCAGTCCGAGCAGGTTGGTGACGTTCGGCGTGCCGAGGCCGAGAACGTAGCTGTAGGACGTGACCGTGTTGTTGCCCCAGAAGCCCGAGAAGCCCTGGATGCGGCGGTTGAAGAACTGCTGAGTGGCCGGCGCCTGCGAACCGCCGGCGGCGATCTGCTGCGCCGCGAGGCTGTACAGCAACGGGTTGAGATTGCCCAAGCGGCCGGCCGGCGCCAGCGGCGTGCCCGCCGCCGGCGGATTGGACAGGCTGCCGCCGCCGGACAGCTGTACCAGATGGGCCACCACGCCGGCGAATTGCGGCGAAGAGGAGCTGGTGCCGATCACCGAAAACAACTGCCCGCCGATGAAGACGAGCGAGAAGCTGCGTTCCTGGGTCAGGCAGAAGGTGCTCTCGGCTGCGGTCTGGATGCCGCCGGGACAGCCGCCCATCTGCATGGCGATGTCGGGCACGGTACGCTGCGTCGCGTTACGCGTCGGCACCAGGTTCTGATAGGACGGCTTGGCGAAGAACTGGCTGACGCCACCGCCCGAACCCCAATAGCCGCCGCTCATGCCGCCGGAACCGAGGCCGAAAATGTCGAAGGGCGTCATCAGCGGGTCGCCATAGGAATTCTCTTCGACATAGCCGTCTTCGGCCGTCGCGGTCGAGGTCGTGGCGAGGTTCGTGCCGCCGACCCCGGTCACGTTCGGGTCGGCCGCCGGCTCTTCGACGCCGGGGGCGGCGGGCGACGTGCCGCCGGCGGCGTAGTAGCCGGTCGCCGACAGATCGGTCGGGCACGGCAGGCTGCCCTCGTCGCCCGAGCTGGCCACGAAGGTGATGCCCTGGGCATTGCCCTGCAGGTAGAGCTGATGCTCAAGGTTCAGAATAAAGCCGAAGCTTTCGAAACCGTTGAGCGGGCCGGCCACGACTTCGGGGAATTCGCATTCGCCGAAGGACGAGCTGACGACGTCGACGGCATTGTCCTCGACGATCGCGGTGTAGCCGGCGAGGACGCTGCCGTCGCTCAAATCGGGAATGTCGTAGAGCGTGCCGGCGGCACCCTGCGCCGTCCCGAGCGAAGCCTGTGTATCGAGCGACGCCTCATCGGCCGCGCCGTTGCCGAACGGACCCGAACCGCCGGACACTTCGCGGATCGTGAATTCCGGTACCGGCAGGTCCGAATTGGCCGAGTAGGCCTGGACGACCGCGCCGCCGCCATTCAGCGGCGTCGTGCTGTTCAACTGCAGGCCGAGATCGCTGTTGAGCGCGACGGACGACATCAGAATGCCGATATTCGTGCCGATACCGGTGATCTGCTCGAAATTGGCGAGGCCGGTGCCCTTGGAGAAAGTCTGGAACGACGGAAAGCTGTAGGCTGCCTTCATGTCGTTGAAGAAATATCCCTCATTGTTCGGCGCGCCCGCCGAGAGCCGGGCAAACGGCTTGCTGGTCGGGTCGGTCGGCAGGCGGTACGAATGGACGTGGTTCAAGATCCGCGGCTCGAAGCCGACGACATGCGCACCGGCCCTCGTGAAGGCGTCCGGCAAGGTCGCCGCCCCGTCCTTCGCGACCATCCGCTCGATCCCGGTCGAGACCGAACGCATGGTCTGCAGATGCACGTTGAACATCGATTCGACCGCGCGCACCGGGCCGGAAACTTCCAGGCTCTGGGTGTGCTCGGCCGTCACGGTCAACCCCGCCGCGGCCAGGGACGCCTTGACCTGGGCCACCGCCTGCGGATCGGGCCCATAGAGCGTCTTGAACTGAGCCGGCGTCAGCCAGTGGTGATAGGTTTCGGGCTTCGCCGGGTTGGCGGCATCCGCGAGAAACTGCTCGAGCTGCGCCATGTGGGTCAGCGGAAAATGAACCAGGAACGGGACCGCGCGATCCGGTGCCGGCGCACCGACCGAAATTTCGGTCGTGGCTGCTGACGCGCCGACGACGCTCCCCATGCCCAGCGACACCGCGAGTGCCGTGCCGAGCGCCATACGTGAGACAACCATAGTGACCCCCGAGTGATTGTATTGGAACCGTGCAACTTGCGTTGCGGAATTGCAAGCCTGCGGTCACGACCCGGCCGCGCACCAAAGCGCTCGCGCCTGGCAATCGCGCTAATGTGATCCCCGGCCGACCGGCGCCCCCAGCGCCGCTCTGGAATGACAGAAGCCGATAGGTACTGGCAAGCGCCGTCAATGGCGACCCGAGCAGCCGGCTCACCCGTCCGCGTCCCGTCCAGAAAACTGGCGGGGCGCGGTGCGGGGCGTCTTCAAGTCTTACGGATTGGTGATGGTCCCCGGATTGCCGGCCGGCACCGCGCCCTGCAGGCCGAGCAGGTTGGTGACGTTCGGCGTGCCGACGCCCAGCACGTAGCTGTACGCCGTGTCGGTGTTGTTGCCCCAGAAGCCCGAGAAACCCTGGATGCGGCGGTTGAAGAATTGCAGGTTGGCCGGCGCCAGCGGGCCGCCGGCGGCGATCTGCTGCGCCGCCAAGCTATAGAGCAGCGGGTTGAGGTTGCCCATGCGCCCGACCGGCGCGAAGGGCTGGCCCGCCGCCGGCGGATTGGACAGGCTGCCGCCGCCGGCCAGCTGCACCATATGCGCGACGACGCCGGCAAATTGTGGCGACGACGAGCTCGTGCCGATCAGGCCGGCGCGTTTGCCGCCGATGAATACCTCGGTAAAGCTGCGCTCCTGGCTCGCACAGAAGGTCGCGTTGGCGGTGATGCCGCCGGGGCAGCCGCCCATCTGCATGGCGATGTCGGGCACGGTGCGCTGCGTGGCGTTGCGCGTCGGCACCAGGTTCTGGTAGGCGGGCTTGGCGAAGAACTGGCTGACGCCGCCGCCGGAACCCCAATAGCCGCCGGTCATGCCGCCGGAGCCGAGGCCGAAAATGTCGAAGGGCGAGATCAGCGGGTCGCCATACGAGTTTTCTTCGACATAGGTGTCCTCGAGCATCGAGGCCGGGGTCGTCGTGGCCAGGTTGGTGCCGCCGACCGCGGTCACGTTCGGATCGGCCGCCGGCTCTTCGACGCCGGGGGCGGCGGGCGACGTGCCGCCGGCGGCGTAGTAGCCGGTCGCCGACAGATCGGTCGGACACGGCAGGCTGCCCTCGTCGCCCGAGCTGGCCACGAAGGTGATGCCCTGCGCGTTACCCTGCTGAAAGAGCTCGTGCTCGATATTCAGCACGAAGCCGAAGCTCTCGAAACCGTTCAGCGGGTTTGCCACGGCCGCGACAAACTCGCATTCACCGAAGGAGGAGCTGACGACATCGACCTGATTGTCCTCGACGATCGCGGTATAGCCGGCAATGATGCTCGAATCGCTGAGGTCAGGAATGTCATAAAGGACGCCCGCGGCGCCGGCAGCCGTGCCCAGCGACATCTGCGTGTCGAGCGAGGCTTCGTCGGCGGCGCTGTTCCCGAACGGGCCGGACCCGCCGGATACTTCGCGGATGACGAAAGTCGGAACCGGCAGATCGGAATTGGCCGAGTAGTTCTGGACCAGCAGGCTCGCCCCGGTGCCGGAGGTGCTGTTGAACTGCATCGCCAGGTCGCTGGTCTGCGCGACCGACGACATCAGAATGCCGATATTGGTGCCGAGGCCGACGATCTGTTCGAAATTGGCGAGGCCGGTGCCTTCCGAGAAGGTCTGAAACGACGGGAAGCTGTAGGCGGCTTTCATGTCGTCGGCGAAATAGCCCTGGTCCGGCCCGATATTGCGCCGCGCCCCCGGCAGCGAATCACCGTCGACGCGCCGCGAATGCACATGGGTGATGATCCGCGGCTCGAACCCGACGACATGCGCGCCGACCGCGCTGAACGAGGCCGGCAGCTTGGCCTGCGCGCCGACCGCGACATTCCGCTCGAGCCCCGTCTCGACCGAGCGCCGCGTCTCGAGCTGCATGTCGAACATCGCCGACACGGCGCGCGCGGGCCCTTCCACCTCCAGGCTGCGCGTGTGCTCGGCGACGATCCTCATGCCGGCGGCGGCGAGCGTCTCTTTCACCTGCGCGACGGTGCTCGGATCAGGCCCGTAGAGGGTCTTGAACTGCGCCGGCGTAAGCCAATGATGATAGACCTCGGGCTTCGCCGGGTTGACGGCATCGGCCAGGAATTGCTCGAGCTGCGCCGTATGCGTCAGCGGCAGGTACACCGAGAACGCCACCGGCTTCGCCGGGGCCGGTACGCCCAGCGAGACCTCGCGCTCGGCTGCGCCGGCCATGCTTCCCATCCCCAAAGCGGCAGCCAATGCGGTGCCGAGCGCAATACGTGAAACGAGCATTTCGACCACCCCCCTGATTGTCGCAGGACGGTGCAACGGCAACGACGGAAATGCAAGTGCGTGGCTGGGTGACGGCGTAGCTTCTCAGGCGTTTCGTGTCTGTCTCGCAACAACGTGATGGGCCGGTCGACCGGCCGCTCCCGCATCGGCTCCGCCGTTCCCGGCTGCGGCGCTTGGCCTCGCCCGGCGCCGCCATCGTCGGGCGCAGAAGATCGCGATCGACACACCGGCGACTCGCAAACTCCCGCGCAAATGACGAATTACGCGACCGCCATCTCATTTAGCAATTTGCCAGGCATTTTACCGCTCACCTTGCCTGGCCGATTGCCTGTCAGAAACGCGCGTTACATCGTGACCGGGACGCGCCGCCCGCCACGCGACAAGAAGGGTTGACCCTCTCGCGCCGCCTCGATAACCGCCGCGTGGTGCGCGACGCTTTCCGGCAACGCTGTTATCCCATTGACATAACGAGCAATTGTTGCCCGCTTGCGGCCGAGTTGCTCGGCTGCGGCCGTGAGCGACAGGTTCATCCGGCGCATCCAGTCGGCCAAATCTTCGGGGGTGCGGATCTCACTGAGGGCCATTTAAAGCCTCCTAAAGGCGGTTGCACCAGGCCACCCCTGATGCTTGTGCCACGATTAGTGCAAACCGCTTGCCGCCTTCGCCCGCCGATCACGGCGGCGCTGAGAATCTCAGCCCTCGGAAATTTCACGAGCCGGCTACCCCACTGCAACCACTTTGAAACTCTCGCCGGGCTAGAATTTCAAACAGGGCTGTTGGTTTCCGGGAGCGGCCGACCGGGAGGGCTGGGGCATGGCGCTGAATTCGGGTTGGCGGGAGCGGCCGTCCGCGGGATCGAAAGCGGGCCGAGGCTTGCCGCCGCCGGATCCGGATCCGGAGCGCGCCGTCCTCGCCGCCGCGCTGAACCGGCACGAGGCCGCCTTGGCCCGGTTTCGCCGGGAATTGCCGTCGCCCTCGAATGCCGCGGTCCGCGAACTCGAAGACGCCGAACGCGCCCTGAAGGCGATCCAAGCGGAACGCGACCACCAGCGTCCCTGACCCGCGCCGCGCCGCCCGGGTCGCCGACAGATCGCAATGGCGTTCCGGCGCGGCCTTGGCTACTGATCGGGCCGAACGATCCCAGTCAGGACCCGCAACATGCCGATCGCGCCGCCCGCCGCCTCCGAAGCCCCTGCCGAAGATGTCCCGGCCCTGCTCGGCCGCCTCGGCGTCGAACTCGCAGACGCCGGCACCGGCGGCGCCGGCTCGATCCCGGCCCGCTCACCGATCGACGGCGCGGTCCTGTACCGCCTGCCGGAAGCCGATGCCGAGGCGGCGGCCGCCGCCGTCACCCGCGCCGCCGCCGCGTTCCGCGCCTGGCGCCTGATGCCGGCGCCGCGGCGCGGCGAGCTGGTCCGGCTGTTCGGCGAGGAGCTGCGCCGCCACAAGGCCGAACTCGGCCGCCTGGTCACGCTGGAAGCGGGCAAGATCCTCCAGGAAGGCCTGGGGGAAGTCCAGGAGATGATCGACATCTGCGACTTCGCCGTCGGTCTGTCGCGCCAGCTCTACGGCCTGACCATCGCGACCGAGCGCGCCGGCCATGCGATGCGCGAGACCTGGCATCCGCTGGGCGTCGTCGGCATCATCAGCGCCTTCAATTTTCCGGTCGCCGTGTGGTGCTGGAACGCCGCGCTGGCGCTGGTGTGCGGCGACAGCGTCGTCTGGAAACCGTCGGAAAAGACGCCGCTGACCGCCTTGGCGGTGCAGGCGCTGTTCGAGCGCGCCGCCGCCCGCTTCGGCGGCGCGCCGGACGGGCTCTCCTCAGTGCTGATCGGCGGGCGCGCCGCCGGCGCGGCCCTGGTCGAAGATCCGCGTGTGCCGCTGGTGTCGGCCACCGGCTCGACCCGGATGGGGCGCGAAGTGGCGCCGATCATCGCCCGCCGGTTCGGCCGGGCCCTGCTCGAGCTGGGCGGCAACAACGCGATGATCGTCGCCCCTTCCGCCGATCTCGACCTGGCGATCAACGCTATCCTGTTCGCCGCCGTCGGCACTGCCGGGCAGCGCTGCACCAGCCTGCGGCGGTTGTTCGTCCATGACGACATCTATGACGCGCTGCTGCCGCGCCTCGGCCGCGCCTATGCCGCCGTCGCGGTCGGCAACCCGCTCGACCCCGGCACGCTGGTCGGCCCGCTGATCGATCGCGGCGCTTATGACCTGATGCAGGCCGCCCTCGCCCTCGCGGTCGAGGAGGGCGGAACCCGGCACGGCGGCGAGCGGGTGCTGGCCGACCAGTTCCCGGACGCCTATTATGTCCGGCCGGCCCTGGTCGCCATGCCGCAGCAGACGGCGATCGTCACGCGCGAGACCTTTGCGCCGATCCTCTATGTCATGCGCTATCGCGATCTGGACGAGGCGATCCGCCTGCACAACGCCGTGCCGCAAGGCTTGAGCTCGTCGATCTTCACGACCGATCTGCGCGAGGCCGAGTATTTCATGTCGGCCGCGGGCAGCGATTGCGGCATCGTCAACGTCAATATCGGCCCGTCCGGCGCCGAGATCGGCGGCGCGTTCGGCGGCGAGAAGGAAACCGGCGGCGGCCGCGAATCCGGCTCGGATAGCTGGCGCACGTATATGCGGCGCGCCACCAATACGGTGAACTACTCGCGCGCGCTGCCGCTGGCGCAGGGCATCAAGTTCAAGGTCGATTTCTAGGGCGGCGGGCGCGATGACCGACGATGCCGGCCGCGCCGCTTCGCTCCGCGATTTTCTCCGGGCAACGGTCCGGAACTGGACCGGGCCGGGCTGGGACGCCGCGCGCCAGGGCTTCCATGAGCGGCTGACGGCGGAACTCACGCCCGCCCCGGGCTTCGCCCATCGCCGGCTGCATCTCTGCGCGCGCCAGCTCTATGTGCTCGCACGGGCGCCGGCGGTGGTCGGCGCCGAGGTGCCGGCTGGCTTGACGCAGGCGGTCTTCGAGACCCTGGTCCGGCGCTTCCGCGATCCGGTCCACGGCGGCTTCTTCGCGCGGCTCGACCTCGACGGCGCGCCGCTCGATCGCCGCAAGGATCTCTACGGCCTCGCCTTCGTGCTGTTCGGCCTGGCCGCCTATCGCGCCGCGACCGGCGACGACACGGCACGAGACGTCGCGCGGCAGACCCTTCAGGAGATTCAGCAGCACATGGCGGTCGCCGGCGGCTGGTTCGCCGCCATCACCGACGAGGATTGGGCCGGCGGCGAGCCGGCGCTGGTGCAGAACCCGCATATGCATCTCTTCGAAGCCTGCCTGGCGCAGGAACATGTCGATGCCGATCCGCGCTGGCGCGAGGCGGCCGACGCGCTGCGCCGCCTCTTCGACCGCCATCTCTACGACAAGGCGCTCAAGATGCTCGGCGAATTCTTCGACGATTCCGGCAACCCGCCGCCCGATCATGACTATGTCGTGGAGCCCGGCCATCAGTTCGAATGGGCCTGGCTGCTCTTCGCCCACGCCGCGCGGCGCGGTACCGCCCCGCCCGCCGCCGCGGGCGACCTGATCGACACGGCCGTCGCGTTCGGCACCGATCCGGAACACGGCGGTATATGGGACCGGATGAACGCCGCGGGTGAGATCCTGGACGAAAACAAGCGGATCTGGCCGGTCTGCGAAGCGATCAAGGCCCATGCCGCGCGCTGGCGCGCGTTCGGCCAGGAGGCGGACCGGACCGCACTGCGCAGCTGGCTCGATTTCCTGCAGCGCCACTACCTCCTGCGCGACGGGCGCTGGCATGAGCATCTGACCCGCGAACGCCAGCCCTTCCCCGGCGTCGGCATGCCCGGCACGACTCCTTATCATCTGCTCATGATGGCGGAAGAAGCACTCCCCGTCCTCGAAGGCTCAGCCCAGCAGAGCTGAGAGTTCGGGCGCCGTCCGCCAGCTCTCCGGCCCGTCCCGGCGCTTGAGGCCGAAGATCGGCACGCCGGCGACGAAACGGCCGAGCGTCGCCACCGTCTCGGCCAGCGGCACCGGCGCTGCTTCGGACTCGCTGACCACGATCGCCCGCAGCGCGATGCCGGCATCGGCCAACGCCAGGCGCGCGGTCAGCGTGTGGCTGAGCGTGCCGAGATAGCTGCCGGCGACCAGCACCGCCGGAATCCCGAGCGCCGCCATCCAGTCCCGCACCGTTTGGCGCTGATCGAGCGGCACCATCACGCCGCCCACGCCTTCGACCAGGACGCAATCCTCCGGACCGGCCAGCGCCGCCCGGCAGTATTGGACCAGCGCCGCGGCATCGATGGACTTGCCCTCCCGCGCGGCCGCCATGTCGGGCGAGAGCGGTGCTCGGAAGCGCCAGGGCGAGAGGCGGTCGAGCGTGGCGGCGTCGAGCGGCAGCCCGCAAGCGGCCGCGAGCACGGCCGGATCGCTGCCCGCCGGATCGGCCGGATCGAAACCGCTGACCACCGGCTTTACGACGCGGCAGGTCAGGCCGCGCGCCCGCGCCAGCGCGGCCAGCGCCGCGGTCACATAGGTCTTGCCGAGCTCGGTCCCGGTCGCGGTGACGAACAGCCGGGTCATGCCGCCTGCACCGTCCGAACGGCCTCCGCCAGCGCCAGCACCTGCTCCGGCTCATGCGCGGCGGTAAAGCTGAAGCGCAGCCGCGCCGTGCCCGGCGGCACCGTCGGCGGCCGGATCGCCGCGACGAGATATCCCCGCTGCGCCAAGCGGGCGGAGAGATCGAGCGCGCGCGCCGGCGTGCCGACGACGAGCGGCACGATCTGGCTGTCCGGCTTCGGCAACCGGAGCGCCTCGGCGAAGCGTCGCGCATGCGCCAGCGGCCGTGCGCAGCGGGCCGGATCGGCTTCGATCAAATCGAGCGCCGCCGCGGCCGCCGCGACCGAAGCCGGCGGCAGCCCGGTGGTATAGACGAAGCCGCGCGCCCGGCTGTGCAGCAATCCGACCACCGCGGCGGAGGCGCAGAGATAGCCGCCATAGCTGCCCAAGGCTTTCGACAGCGTGCCCATCTGCAGCGGCACATCGGCCGGGTCGTCGGGCGGCCGCAGCCCGGCACCATGCGCGTCGTCGGTCAGGAGCCAGGCATCGTGCCGCCGCGCGAGCGCCGCCAGCGCCGGCACCGGCGCCAGATCGCCGTCCATGCTGAACACGCGGTCGGTCAGGATCAGGCAGTGGCGATGGGCCGGACGCGTCTCGGCCAGCACCTCGTCCAGATGGCCGACATCATTGTGCCGGAACAGGCGAAACGTCGCGCCGCTGAGCCGCGCGCCGGCGATCAGGCAGGCATGGGCGTATTCATCCGCCAGCACCAGGTCGCGGGCTCCGGCCAGCGCCGGCACGATGCTGATATTCGCCAGATAACCGCTGCCGAAGACCAGCGCCGCCTCGGTGCCCTTGAAGCGCGCCAGCCGCGCCTCGAACTCCCGATAGAGCGGGTGGTTCCCGGTCACCAGGCGGGACGCGCCGGCCCCGGTGCCGTAGGTCTCGATCGCCGCCTGCGCCGCGCGCCGCACGACCGGATCCTGCGTCATGTTGAGATAGTCGTTGCAGCAGAACGAGACGAGGCTGCGCCCGTCCCGCAACACCGTCACCGCCCCGTCGCGGGCGGTTTCAACGAGCGACCGGCGGGTTTCCGCAGCATCGAGCCGGCGCAGCTTGGCCCGGGCAAAATCTTCGAGGCTTTTCATGCTGAAGGTATCGCCGCGGCGCGCCGAAAGTGTCAATGCCGGTCGCTGCCGGACGAACCCGGAGGCCCGGCAGCGGTTCTCATTTTGAGAAAAGTGCTTCCCGTGTGACTCGGATTATGAGTCACTCTTGGGGTGGAGCGGCTTGAACGATACATAGGTGTCCTGCGGGAGCGTTGCGGCGCGTTGCCTGA
>Ga0181519_10000532_pt1 | contig 34805 bp, 28 predicted proteins | sample PEATcosm2014_Bin_26_FD_121102 | JGI IMG/M metagenome (GOLD analysis project Ga0181519, IMG submission 121102) | Peatland microbial communities from MTU Mesocosm Facility, Houghton, MI, USA - PEATcosm2014_Bin02_10_metaG | ecosystem: Environmental > Terrestrial > Soil > Wetlands > Peat | place...
CGACGACCGGCTTGTTCAGCTTGAGCGAGCCGGTGGAGCCGTAGAAGGCGGCGTCACCGAAGGCGAAGATGCCGCCGTCGGAGGCGACCAGCCAGTAGCCCTTGCCGTCCGGGGTCGAAGTCATGCCCACGATCGGCTTGTTCAGCTTGAGCGAGCCGGTGGAGCCGTAGAAGGCGGCGTCACCGAAGGCGAAGATGCCGCCGTCGGAGGCGACCAGCCAGTAGCCCTTGCCGTCCGGGGTCACCGCCATGTTGACGATGGGCTCGTTGAGGTGGAGCGACCCGGCCGATCCGTAGAAGGTGGCGCCACCGAAGGTGAAGATCCCTCCGTTGGCCGAGGCCAGCCAGTAGCCCTCGTCGATCGAGCTGCTCACCACCACGTTCAGCACCGGTGACGTCGATCCGGCGAAGGCGGTGTCGCCGCTGTAGACGGCGGTGATGGGATGGGTGGTCTGCGGCCCGCCGAGGTAGCTGGTGGTGCAGGTGGCCACGTTGCCGCTCAGGGAGACCGACCCACACCCGCTGATGGTCGACGATCCGTCCTGGAAGGACACCGTCCCGGTCGGGCTGCCGACCGCCGGGGCGGTCACCGACACCGTGGCGGTGTAGGTGACGTTCTGGAAGGCGGGCGTCGGGTTGGCCGAGGAGGTGACCGCCGTGGTGGTGGCACCCTCGACCACGGTGTGGACCAACGGCGCCGACGTGGACCCCTCGAAGTTGGCATCGCCCGAGTACACCGCGGTGATCGAGTGCGGGCTGCCCGCCGGGGAGGGGTAGTGCACCGTGCAGGTGGCGAGTCCACCGGTCACGGTCACGATGGCGCAGCCGGGGATGGCGTTCGCCCCGTCCTTGAACTCGACCGCCCCGGTCGGCGTGCCCACCGAGGGCGCCAGCGGCGAGACGGTGGCCGTGTAGGTCACCGACTGGCCCGACACCGACGGGTTGGTCCCGGAGGACAGCGTCGTCAGGGTCGCCGTGGGACCGACGTCCACCACCTGGGTCAGGTTGCCGGTGGAGCCGTTGAAGTTCTCGTCACCGGCGTAGATCGCCTGGATCGACAGCGACGTCCCGTCGGCGGCGTCGAAGGAGGTGGTGCAGGTGGCGGTGAGACCGCTGAGCGACACCGAGGAGCAGCCGGCGATCGGGCTCGAGCCGTTCTCGAACTCCACGTTGCCGATCGGGGTTCCCGAGGCCGGAGCGGAGACCGCCACGGTGGCGGTGAAGGTCACCGGCTGGCCGGTCACCGACGGGTTGGTGCCGGAGGTGAGACCGGTGGTGGTGGCGCCCCGGTTGACGTCCTGGGTCAGCGATCCGTGGGAGCCGCTGAAGCTGGAGCTTCCCGAGTAGGTGGCCACGATGGCGTGGTTCGAGCCGTTGGCGGCGTCGAAGGAGGTGGTGCAGGTGGCCACCCCGGTGGCCAGGGCCACCGAGTCACACCCGATCGAATTCCCGTCGCTGGTGAAGTCGACCGTTCCGGCCGGGGTCCCGACCGCCGGGGCCGTGGCCACCACGGTGGCGGTGAAGGTCACCGACTGACCCGTGACCGACGGGTTGTGATCGGCGGTGAGTCCGGTGCTGGTGGCGCCGACGTTCACGTCCTGGGTGTAGGTGGCGGCCGTCGAGGCGGTGAAGCTGCTGTCACCCGAGTAGATCGCCACGATGGCGTGGCTCGCCCCGTTGGCGGCGTCGAAGGCGGTGGCACAGTCGGCCGTGCCGGCGCTCACCGGAACCGCCGAGCAGCCGGCGATGTCGTTCCCGTCAGACTGGAACTCCACCGTGCCGGTCGGGGTCCCCGACGCCGGGGCGACGGGGGTCACCGTGGCGGTGAAGGTGACCGATTGGCCGGTCACCGACGGATTGGTGCCGGCGGTCAGCGTCGTCACCGTGCCGGTGGCACCCGGGTTCACGTCCTGGGTCAGGAACCCGTCCGACGCGTTGAAGCTGTCGTCACCGGCGTAGGCGGCCTCGATGGCGTGGCTGGCGCCGTCGGCGGCGTCGAAGGTGGTGGTACAGGTGGCGACGCCGGCGGCCAGGGCCACCGAGTCGCACCCGACGGAGTTGCCGTCGCTGGTGAAGTCCACGGTGCCGGTCGGGGTCCCCGAGGCGGGGGCCGTGGCTGTCACGGTGGCGGTGAAGGTCACCGGCTGGCCGGTCACCGAGGGGTCGTTGTCGGCGGTGAGACCGGTGGCCGTGTCCCCCGGACTCACGTCCTGGGTGTAGGTGGCGGCGGTCGAGCCGTTGAAGCTGTCGTCGCCGGCGTAGACGGCCACGATGGCGTGGCTGGAGCCGTCGGCCGCGTCGAAGGAGGTGGTGCAGGTGGCCACCCCGGCGGCCAGGGTCACCGAGTCACACCCGATCGAGTTGCCGTCGCTGGTGAAGTCCACCGTGCCCGTCGGGGTCCCCGAGGCCGGCGGCACCGGGGTCACCGTGGCGGTGAAGGTCACCGACTGGCCGGTCTCCGACGGGTTGGTGCCCGCCGTGAGGGTGGTGACCGTCCCGGTGTCGCCCGGGTTCACGTCCTGGGTGAGGTTGCCGTCCGACGCGTTGAAGCTGTCGTCACCGGAGTAGGCGGCCTCGATGGCGTGGCTCGAACCGTCGGCGGCGTCGAAGGAGGTGGTGCAGGTGGCGGTGAGGCCGCTCAGGGCCACCGAGTCGCACCCGATGGAGTTGCCGTCGGACGTGAAGTCGACCGTGCCGGTCGGGGTGCCGTCCGCCGGGGCGGTCACCGACACCGTGGCGGTGAACGTCACCGGCTGGCCGGTGACCGAGGGGTTGTTGTCGGCGGTGAGATCGGTGGTCGTGTCCCCCGGGCTCACGTCCTGGGTGTAGATGGTGGCCGTCGAACCGTTGAAGCTGCTGTCCCCCGAGTAGATGGCCACGATGGCGTGGCTGGACCCGTCGGCCGAGTCGAATGCCGTGGCACAGTCGGCCGTTCCGGCGCTCACCGGAACCGCCGAGCAGCCGGCGATGTCGTTCCCGTCCGACTGGAACTCCACCGTGCCGGTCGGGGTACCCGAGGCCGGGGGGATCGGGGTCACCGTGGCGGTGAAGGTCACCGGTTGGCCGGTCACCGACGGGTTGGTCCCGGCCGTGAGGGTGGTCACCGTGCCGGTGTCGCCCGGGTTCACGTCCTGGGTGTAGGTGGCGGACGTCGAGCCGTTGAAGCTGTCGTCGCCGGCGTAGGTGGCCACGATGGCGTGGCTGGAGCCGTCGGCGGCGTCGAAGGTGGTGGTGCAGGTGGCCACGCCGGCGGCCAGGGTCACCGAGTCGCAACCGATGGAGTTCCCGTCGCTGGTGAAGTCCACCGTGCCGCTCGGGGTACCGGACGCCGGGGGGGTCGGGGAGACCGTGGCGGTGAAGGTCACCGACTGGCCGGTCACCGACGGGTTGTTGTCGGCGGTGAGGCCGGTGGTGGTGTCCCCCGGGGAGACGTCCTGGGTGTAGGTGGCGGCCGTCGAGGCGAGGAAGCTGTTGTCACCGGAGTAGACCGCCACGATGGCGTGGCTGGCCCCGTTGGCGGCGTCGAAGGCGGTGGTGCAGGTGGCCACGTCGGCGCTGAGCGTCACCGCCGAGCAGCCGGGGATGTCGACGCCGTCCGACTTGAACTCCACCGTGCCGGTCGGGGTACCGACCGACGGGGCCACCGGGCTCACGGTGGCGGTGTAGGTCACCGACTGGCCGGTCACCGACGGGTTGGTGCCGCTGGTCAGGGTGGTCACCGTGCCGGTCACGCCCTTGTCCACCGTCTGGGTCAGCGTCGACGACGGTGATCCCGAGAAGCTGTTGTCGCCGGAGTAGGTCGCCACGATGGCCAGGAGCGCCCCGTTGGCGGCGTCGAAGGTGGTGGTGCAGGCGGCGGTCCCGGCGGAGACGACGACGGCCCCGCAGCCCGGGATGGTCGCGCTGTTGCTGGTGAAGTCGACGGTACCGGTCGGGGTGCCCGACCCCGGAGCGGTGACCGAGACGGTGGCGGTGAAGGTGACCGACTGGCCGGTCACCGACGGGTTGTTGTTGGAGTTGACGGTGGTCGAGGTCGCCGCCTTGTTGACCGTCTGGCTGAGGGCGTTGGCCGTGGAGGTGGTGAAGTTGGTGTCACCCGAGTAGGTGGCCACGATCGACTCGGTGCCGGAGGTGGCGGCGTCGAACGATGTGGGGCAGACGGCGGTGCCGGCGGTGACGGCGACCGAGCCGCAGCCGGCGATGGGATTGCTGTTGGCCGTGAAGGCGACCGTCCCGGTCGGTGCGCCGGTGGCCGGCGCGGTCGGCGACACGGTGGCGGTGAAGCTCACCGCCTGGCCGGTCACCGACGGATCGGTCCCCGAGGTCAGGGTGGTCACCGTCCCGGTGGCGCCCTTGTTGACGGTCTGGGTGAGGGTGGTCGAGGTGGACCCGGTGAAGCCGGTCGCCCCCGAGTAGACGGCCACGATCGAGTGCGCGCCGCCACTGGCCGGGTAGCCGGCGGCCACCGGGCACGCCGCGGTGCCGGCCGAGACGGCGACGGCGGCACAGCCGGCGATGGTGGTGCCGCCGTCCTTGAAGAGCACGGTGCCCCCGGTGGGCGTCGGGGAGACGGTGGCGGTGTAGGTCACGGGCTGACCGGTGACCGACGGGTTTGCCGACGAGGCGAGCGCGGTGGTCGTGGTGGTGTTGACCACCTGGGAGACGGCGGACGACGTGGAGCCACCCAGGGTGCCGCTGCCGGAGTAGACCCCGGTGATCGGGAACGTCCCCGCGGAGGCGAAGCTGGTCGTGCAGGTGGCCGTGGCGGTGGTCGAGGTGGTGGGGGCACCGAGGGCCCGGGCGGCGCAGCCGGTGATCGGGGTGGCGCCGTTCTTGAAGGCGACGGTCCCGGTGGGCGTCCCGGTGGCGGTGTTGGTCACGGTGGCGGTGAAGGTCACGTTCTGGCCGGTGCCGGACGGGTTCAGCGACGAGACCACCGAGGTCGTGGAGGCCGGCACCACGGGCAACGACAGATTGTCCGTCGAGAGCCCGTAGAAGTTGCCGCCGACGGTGGCGCCCGTATAGAAGGCGAAGATGTTGTGCGGACTCCCGGTCGTGTTGGCCCAACCGGCGTAGGTACAGGTGGCCACACCGGAGGCGTTCAGCGGCTGGGTGTTGCACCCCACGGTGGCACCGTCGACGGTGAAGTACACGTTCCCGTTGGCACCCGGGCTCGGGGTCACCGCGGCGGAGAACGTCACCGGCTGTCCGACGACCGCCGGATTGGGTGATGCGGTGAGGGTGGTGGTGGTGTTGATGATGGCCGCACCCGCCACCCCGGCGGTGATCACGATGCCGCCTGCCACGGTGCCCAGCAGGATCAGGACCGCACAGGCGCCCTTGACCACGGATCCGACGACACGATTCTTCACAACGCCTCCAGCATTTCCGAGTTGGGATTCAATGAATGGGAACTGCCTTGTGCTGCGGATGCTGCGGATGTGATCTTCGATGCACGGCACGGGCTGACGCCTGTCGTCAACCCCTGCGACCTCCGGGAATGCGGGCCGCCGTCCATCCGCTCCGACCTTCTGCTATAGGGGCGACGCTACACCACGCAGGATCGAAATGGCGGGTCCGACCAGGAGAATTGTCGCTCTCCGTATGGTGGGCTTCGCTCTCCGTGTGAACCGAGCGGTTTCTGCGACAGCACCCACCCCACTGTCTCGCGCGGTGGACCGTCGTATCTCGGCCCACGACCCCCCTCGGGCCGGTCCCGGCCGGCTCCGGACCTCCCGGCTCAGCAGGGGGTCGGGTCGAAGTTGGTCGGGATGGTGGTCGTGGTCGACGCCGCGGAGGTGGCGGAGGTCGAGCCCCCCGAGGAGCTCCCGCCGCCGGACCTGCTCGGGACGGAGGTGGTGGTCGTCGTGGTCGATACCCCGTAGGGTCCCGGTGGCGGGGTCGTGACCGCCTCCGGTGCCTGGCCCAGCAGCTGGGTGATGGCCTGCTCCGCCTGCGGCTGCTGGACGTAGAGCACGGACCCGAGCGAGGCGAACTCCGAGGAGCTGGCGCCGTAGGTGGGCAGCGTGGCGGTCTGCAGCGCGCTCGACGAGAAGGTGTGGAACTGGGAGGCGAGCGAGCCGAGTTCCGCCACGGTGAAGGTGTCGTCGATGGTGACCCCCTGGACCACCGAGCCGATGAAGGCGTTCAGCGTCAGCGGGTTGTACTTGGTCTCGGCCTGGTTGATCAGCGCCTTCAGGAAGGCGTTCTGCCGTTGGATGCGGCCGTAGTCACTGGTCCCGTCGTAGATCCACTCCCCGTCCTCCTCGTACTGGTAGTGGCGGCTCCGGGCCACCGCCAGGGAGTACCCGCCGTTCAGGTGCTGGCAGCCGGCCGTGGTGATGTTCAGCCCGGTGTAGGTGTCCTTGGCCGGGTAGGGGAAGTCCAGGTCGATGCCGCCGATGGCGTCGACCGCCCCCCGGAACCCGGCGAAGTCCACCTGGACCACGTGGTTGATGGGGATCCCGAAATTGGCCTCGATGGACTGGACCAGTTGGTCCGGGCCGTTGCCGTAGGTGGCGTTGATCCGGTTGTAGGTGCCGGTCTGGCTGGTGTCACCCGCCACGGTGATCATGGTGTCCCGGGGGATGGAGAGCACCCGGATCTGGTCGGTGGCCGGGTCGACGTGGACGATCTTGACCACGTCGCTGCGCTGGCCGCCGTTCGACTGGGTGGAGCCGAAGTGGGTGGCGTCGGCCGCCGAGAGCCCGGCCCTGCTGTCCGAGCCGATGACCAGCACGTTGAAGGGCTGGCCCGTGGCCGCCGTCTCGAGGTGCTTGACGGAGACCTTGGCCACCTGGTCGAACCGGTACTGGACGTAGCCGTAGCCGACCCCCACCAGCACGAGGACCAGCGCCACCACGATCACCGCGGTCAGGAGGAACCGGTCGAGCCAGCTCCGCTTCCGCTTCCGCTTCCGGCGGCGTGTCCCCGGTCCCGCGGCGGCACCGGATCCACTCGATCCCCGGTCCCGGCGCGCCATGGGCGCCGAGGCTACCAATCGCCCACCCGGGTCAGGCGTCAACCCGGACGGTGGTCCGCCCGGCGCCGACCGGCGGACGGTCAGACGTAGGCGGAGTACCCGGTCCGGTCGACGATCTCCGCCAGGTCGCTCCCCCCGGTGGCCACCACCCGGCCGGCGGAGAGCACGTGCACCACGTCGGGGTGCAGGACGGTCAGCAGCCGACGGAAGTGGGTGATGGCGAGGACGCCGAGCCCCCACTCGGTCGTGGCCTCCTCGACCCGCCGGCCGACCGCCGACAGGGCGTCCACGTCCAGCCCGGAGTCGATCTCGTCGAGTACCGCGAACCGGGGCCGGAGGACACCCATCTGGAGCGCCTCGTTCCGCTTCCGCTCACCGCCCGACAGGTCCACGTTGAGCGGCCGGGTCAGGAACCGCTCGTCGAAGCCGATCCGGGCCGCCTCGGACCGCATCCGGTTCGAGACCTCGGATTCGGCGCCCTCGTCGGGGTCGACGGGCGCCCGTGCCGCGGTGAGGGAGGCCTCCAAGGACACCCCGGGGACCTCGATGGGGTGCTGCATGCCGAGGAAGAGTCCGGCGCGGGCCCGCTGCCAGGTGGGGAGGGCGAGCAGGTCGATCCCGTCGAGGGTCACCGACCCGCCGAGCACCTCGTAGCCGGGACGTCCCATCAGCACGTGGGCCAGGGTGCTCTTCCCCGACCCGTTGGGACCCATCACCGCGTGGACCTCACCGCTCCGGACGGTCAGGGACACCCCGCGGAGGATCTCCTTGCCCGGGATGCCGACCCGGAGGTCCTCGATCTGCAGCTCGCCGGTGCTCACGGGACCACCACCGAGACGCTGTCGGCGTCGACCACCAGCTCGTAGGTGGGCACCGGCCTGGTGGCGGGCAACGAGCACGGCTCCCCCGTCCGGAGGTCGAACGTCGATCCGTGCTTGGCGCACTCGAGCTCGCACTCCCCGACCCACACCTCTCCCTCGGCCAGCGAGTAGTCCTCGTGGCTGCACCGGTCGCCGACGGCGAAGAACTCGTCCCCGATCCGGACCAGGGCGATCCGGAGCCCGCCGGTGTCGAAGCGCCGGGCCTGCCCGGACTCGAGCTCGTCGCGCCCGCAGAGTCGGAGGGTCTCAGGCACCGTGTCCCCCCGTCCGCTCGGCCAGGGCCCGGCTGACCGTGGTCCTCGCCCCGGCCACCGGCACCTGCCCGGCGATGGCCTCGAAGAAGCCGGCGACGATCAGCCGCTCGGCGGTCGCCGGCTCCACCCCGCGGGACTCGAGGTAGTAGCGCTGGTCCTCGTCGACCGGACCCACCGTCGACCCGTGGCTGCACCGGACGTCGTTCTCCTCGATGTCGAGGTTGGGGACCGAGTCGGCATGGGCCCCCTCGTCGAGCACCAGGTTGTGGTTGGTCTGTACGGCGTCGGCCTTCACCGCGCCCCGGCGCACCCGGATCAGCCCGCTGTAGACGGAGTGGGCGGTGTCGGCCACCGCCCCCATGAAGAGGAGGTCGCTGGTCGTCTTCGGGGCGGCGTGGTCCTGCAGGGTCCGGAAGTCGAGCATCTGGTCGTCACGCCCCAGGTAGGCGGCGCGCAGGCGACTGGAGCCGGACTCGCCAACCAGGGCCGAGTCGGTCCGGAGGCGGGCGTACCCACCCCCCAGTGCCACCGCGAAGCTGTCGAGGGCGGCACCCGCCCCGATCACGCTGGCCTGGTGGGCGAGCTGCCAGGTGGCCGGCCCGAGGGCCTGGATGCTGACGAAGGCCAGGGTCGCCCCGTCGGCGACCCGCAGCTCGGTGACCGGGACCACCAGGTGGCCGGGATCCCCCGGGTCGTCGAGGGACGGGGTCGGGGCCGGATCGGCGAGCAGGGGGCTGGCCGCGTCGACCACCAGCTCCACCACCGAGGCCCTGGCGCCGGGGCCGGCCCGCACCACGGTCCGGGGGAAGACCGCCCGGGACGTCGGGCCACCGACCAGGTGGACCACGACGACCGGATGCTCGAGGTCGGTGCCGGCGGGCACGTCCACCACCAGGGGGTCGGCGGTGAACGCCTCGTTGAGGAGGACGAACTCCCGGGGATCGGTGGCCACCGAGCCGAACAGCGCCTCGGCCTCGGGGTGCTCGGAGAGACGCCCGATGGTGAGCAAGGACTCGGGGGTGGCCGAGGCCACCGTGGCCAGCGAGCCGTTGACCGTCACCACCAGGCCCGATCGCGGCCCGAGCCCGTCGACCAGCCAACGCACGCGGTCCGAGGGTGACGGACCGGGGAGCTCACCGGTCCCGACCGTGGACCCCGCCGGTCCGGCGTACCGGTCGAGGTCGAGGGCGTCGATCCGGCTGTACCGCCACACCTCGTCCTTCCCGGTCGGGAGGGGAGCGCCGACGAACTCCTCGGCGGCGGCCGCGCGGCGCTGCCGGAGCCAGGGGGCCCCCGGAAGGGAGGCGGCGTTGTCAGGGGTGAAGGTGGACAGGGTGGGGCCTCTCGCGGGACGAGGCCCGGTCGCGAGCCTCCGTTCCATCCTATCGGGGGGCTCCGACCGCCCCGACCGGACGCCTACGCTCTCGGCCATGACGCCCGATGCCGGATCCTCCGTCGCCTCCTTCGCCTCCGAGGTGTTGACCCTCGAGTCGTCCGGAGGCGTGGCCACCCTCTGGCTCGACCGCCCGGAGAAGGGCAACGCCATGGGCCCCGCCTTCTGGGCGGACCTCCCGGAGGCCGTGGCGGCGGTCGATGCCGACCCCTCGGTGCGGGCGCTGGTCGTCGCCGCCCGGGGCCGGCACTTCAGCGTCGGCCTCGATCTGGTCGCCATGGGTGGCGTCCTCGCACCGCTGGAGGGCGGTGCACCCACGACACCGGCGGCCCGGGCACGACGGGTCCGCGCCGAGATCGTCCGGCTGCAGGCCTCGATCACCGCGGTGGCCGACTGCCGCGTGCCGGTGGTGGCCGCCATCCACGGCTCGTGCATCGGGGGCGGCGTCGACCTGGCCGCGGCGTGCGACATCCGGCTGGCCAGTGCCGACGCCGTCCTGTCGGTCCGCGAGGCCAAGGTGGCGATCGTCGCCGACATGGGAAGCCTGCAGCGGCTCCCCGGGATCATCGGACACGGCCACGTGGCCGAGCTCGCCTACACGGGCAAGGACATCACCGCCGCACGGGCAAGGGAGATCGGCCTCGTCAACGACGTCTTCGCCGACGCCGACGCCGTACAGGCCGGCGCGTCGGCCCTGGCCGGGGAGATCGCCGGAAACTCGCCGCTGGCCGTCGAGGGCACCAAGGCGGTGCTCGCCGCCTCGGCCGGGCGGTCGGTGACCGACGGTCTGGAGTACGTGGCCACCTGGAACGCCGGCTTCCTGGCCTCCGACGACCTGACCGAGGCGATGACGGCCTTTCTGGAGAAGCGGCCGCCCCGTTACACCGGTCGGTAGCCACGGCCACGGCCCCGGCCCCGGGCTCCCGCCGGGCGGCACGGGTCCGTCGGGACGGGTCGGGCGGCCCCGATCCCGTTCGGCCATGATGGTCGGCGTGCACGACCAGGCTGACGAGAGCGTCCCCGCCGAGCCGGTCTTCGTCGAGGGGCCGATGGGCGCGACCGATCCCGCGTCGACGTTCGTCGGCGGGGACGGCACGGCGTCACCGCCGCCCCTCGGCCCGGACGAGTACTACCTCGTGCTCCCCGGCGAGCCGCTGGAGGTGTCGACCGGGCTCCCCAGGCACCGGCACGGTGCCTGCGCCCTCCTGGCCCGGCCCGAGGTCCTGGTCTTCGAAGGACCCCGGCACCGGACCACGATGCGGACCCCGAGGGCCGGCGGGCCGCCCGGAGGCGACGTCGCCCGGTCGGTGGTGCTGGCCTTTGTCCGCCACCGCCCGGTCGGGCACGTGAACAGCCCGAAGCGGTTCCTCCTCGCCCTCGACGGGCACGGTGGGCTGCTGGCGGAGCTCGACTTCTCCGACAGCTGGGAGCCGGACGTCAACGCCCTGGAGGCCGTGTGCGGGGCCACGGGACTGGAGTTCGAGATCCAGCGCTACCAGTACGAGCCGGAGCTGCTGGCCGCCCATCCGGGGTGGGTGGGGGGCGCCGACGAGCTCGCCATCGACCACCCGGTCGAGGAGGGCGTGCGGGAGTGGGGCATGGCCCTGTTCTACGGCGTGCTCGCCGCCCTGCTGCTCTCCAGCGCGGGCATGTCACTGGCCTTCGGCACCCCGGTCGGCACGGTGCTCGGGATCGTGGCCCTGGCGGGCGGCGTGGTCGCCGCCGGGCTCACCGTCTGGTCACGCAGCCGGCGCCGGCGCGACCGGAGCGCCGCCCGGGCCGGCACCGGCACGGGCTGAGCGGTCGGTCGGCGGGCCTCAGCGGCCCCGACGCCACCACCGCCCGTGGCGGCGGTCCTCCCCGTCCTCCTCCGCCTCGACCTCGGAGAGCACCTCGGGGCCGACGGCGTTCACGATGTCCTCGGCGCTGTCCAGGAGGGCGGCGGCCTCGTCGTCGGGCACGTCGGGCATGGCCTCCACCGGCGGGTCCACCAGGCTGCCGCGCGCCCATCCCTGGTCAGCCAGCCGGGGGGCGTACGACGGGCAGTGCTCGGGGCACTTCCACGGCGCGTCCGGGGCCAGGTCCAGGCTGCAGAAGCGCGCCACCTCGCCCGAGTCGTAGGTCCGGCTCTGAAAGTGCTTGCACTCTTCCCTCATGGACATGGGCCTATTGTGCACCTTCCTCGAGGGGCCGGGACCGGCGGGCCGGCCGGGCCGGAGCCGTGGCGCGGCGATTCAGCCGACCGATCCCTCCATCTGGAGCTCGATCAGGCGGCTCCACTCCACCGCGTACTCCATCGGCAGGGTCCGGGTGATCGGCTCGATGAAGCCGTTGACGATCATCCCCATGGCCTGGGTCTCCGACAGCCCCCGGCTCATCAGGTAGAAGAGCTGGTCGTCGCCGACCTTGGAGACGGTGGCCTCGTGCCCGATCCGGGCGTCCCGCTCCGCCACCTCCATGTAGGGCTTGGTCTCGGAGACCGAGGTGTCGTCGAGGAGGAGGGCGTCGCACCGGACGAAGCTCTTGGCGTGCTTGGCCCCCTCGTCCACGTGGACCAGCCCCCGGTAGGTGGTGATCCCGGTGTCCTTGGAGATCGACTTCGACACGATGGTGGAGGTGGTCTCGGGAGCCGCGTGGATCATCTTGGCCCCGGCGTCCTGGTGCTGACCGGCCCCGGCGTACGCCACCGACAGCACCTCGCCCGAGGCCTTCGGGCCCATGAGGTACACCGACGGGTACTTCATGGTGAGGCGGGAGCCGATGTTGCCGTCGATCCACTCGACATGGGCCTCGGCCTCGGCCCGGGCCCGCTTGGTGACGAGGTTGTAGACGTTGTTCGACCAGTTCTGGATGGTGGTGTACGTGATGCGGGCGCCCTCGAGGGCCACCAGTTCGACCACCGCGGAGTGCAGGGAGTCGGTGGTGTAGACCGGTGCCGAGCAGCCCTCGACGTAGTGCACCTGCGACCCGACGTCGGCGATGATCAGCGTGCGCTCGAACTGGCCCATGTTCTCGGCGTTGATGCGGAAGTACGCCTGCAGGGGCTGGTCCACCACCACGCCCGGGGGCACGTAGATGAAGGAGCCACCCGACCAGACGGCGGAGTTGAGGGCGGCGAACTTGTTGTCGTTCGGGGGGATGACCGTCCCGAAGTACTTCCGGACCAGGTCCGGGTAGTCACGGACCGCGGTGTCCATGTCGCAGAAGAGCACGCCGAGGGCCTCGAGGTCCTCGCGGTTCCGGTGGAACACCACCTCGGACTCGTACTGGGCGGTGACGCCGGCCAGATACTTCCGTTCCGCCTCGGGGATCCCCAGCTTCTCGTAGGTGTCCTTGATGGCGTCGGGGAGGTCGCTCCACTCGTCGACCTGCCCGGAGGTGGGCTTGATGTAGTAGTAGATGTCGTCGAAGTCCAGGTCGGGCATGTTGACGGCGAACCAGGCGGCCATCGGGCGGCGCTCGAAGCGCTGGAGGGCCCGGAGGCGGAAGTCGAGCATCCACTGGGGCTCGTGCTTCATGGCCGACATCTCCCGGACGATCTCGACGTTCAGCCCCTTCTTGGGCTTGAAGACGTAGTCCTCCTCGTCGGACCAGCCGAGCTTGTACTTTCCGAGGTCGAGATCGGTGGTCGTCATGGGCGCTCCCGGGCTGTCGTCCGGACGGACGGCAATTTCTCCTATCCAGATAGTAACAACCTCGGCGGGCCCACCGGACGGCCGGCCCGATCGGCGTGACCGGAGACGTGCAACCATGAGGGGATGCCCGGCGGAACCGTGACCGAACCCCCCGGCGACCCGGGCACCCCCCTCCGGCCGCCCGTCGCCGAGCGGCGACCCGTCGAGCTGGTGGCCCACGGTGACCTCCGGGTCGACGACTGGTATTGGCTCCGCGACCGGGATGACCCGGCGGTGATCGCCCACCTCGAGGCCGAGAACGCCTACACCGAGGCCGCCACCGCCGCCACCGCCGGCCTCCGCGACGAGCTCTTCGCCGAGATGGTGGCCCGGATCGAGGAGACCGACCTCTCGGTCCCGGCCCGGAAGGGCCCCTGGCTCTACTACCACCGCACCGTCGAGGGGGCGAGCTACGGCATCCACTGCCGGGCCCCCGCCGACGCCGGGACGGTGGCACCCCCGCGCGATGCCCCGACGGTGGACGCCGGGGAGCCCCTGCCCGGGGAGCAGGTGCTCCTGGACGAGAACGAGCTGGCCGGGGAGCACGGGTACTTCGCCCTCGGGAACCTGTCGGTGAGCCCGGACCACCGCTGGCTGGCGTACTCGACCGACACCTCCGGCGGCGAGCGGTACACCATGCGGTTCCGGGACCTCCTCACCGGCACCGAGGCGCCCGAGCAGCTCGAGGACACCTCCTACGGCATGGCCTGGGCCAACGACAACGCCACGGTCTTCGTGGTCCGGGTGGACGAGGCCATGCGCCCCCACCAGCTCTGGCGGCACCGGGTGGGCACCGACCCGGCCGGCGACGTCCTGGTCTACGAGGAGCCCGACGAACGCTTCTACCTCGGTGTCGGACGGACCAAGGACGACCGGTACGTCCTGGTCGGCCTGGACTCCAAGCTCACCTCGGAGTACCGGGTGCTGCCCGCCGACCGGCCCGACGGCGAGTTCACGGTGGTCGAGCCGCGCCGCCAGGGCGTGGAGTACAGCGTCGACCACGACCGGGGTGACCCGGCGGCCGGGCGGCCCGCCCGGTTCCTCATCGTCACCAACGACGGCGCCGAGGACTTCCGCCTGATGGCGGCGCCCGAGGACGACCCCGGACGGGCGTCGTGGACGGAGGTCCTCCCCGGTCGGCCGGGCGTGCGGCTCGACGCCGTCGACCCCTTCGCCGACCACCTGGTCGTCTACGAGCGACGCGACGGGGAGACCCGCGTGCGGGTGCTCGACGCCGCCACCGGCGGGTCGACCGCCCTCGACCAGCCCGAGCACCCCTCGACGGTGTGGGGTGGCGCCAACCCGGAGTACGACTCGACGGTGTTGCGCTACGAGTACACCTCGATGGTCACCCCGCGCTCGGTCTTCGACCTCGACCTCCGGTCCGGCGAGCAGGTGCTCCGCAAGCGCCAGCCGGTGCTCGGCGACTTCGACCCGGGGCGGTACCGCACCGGCCGGCGGTGGGCCACGGCCGACGACGGCACCCGGGTGCCCGTCTCCCTCGTCTACCGGGCCGACCTGGTCCCCACCTCGGACGGTCCCGACGGCCCGGTCCCGGCGGGGGACGGCTCGCCGTGCCTCCTCTACGGCTACGGCTCCTACGAGACCTCGATGGACCCGACGTTCTCCTCCCTCCGCCTGAGCCTCCTCGACCGGGGGTTCGTCTTCGCCATCGCCCACGTCCGTGGCGGCGGGGAGCTCGGCCGGCACTGGTACGAGGACGGCAAGCTCCTGGCCAAGGCGAACACCTTCACCGACTTCGTGGCGTGCGCCCGGACCCTGGTGGCGGAGGGATGGACCGCACCGGACCGGCTGGTCGCCCGGGGGGGCAGCGCCGGCGGGCTGCTGATGGGGGCGGTGGCCAACCTGGCCCCGGAGCTGTTCCGGGCGATCGTGGCCGAGGTGCCGTTCGTCGACTGCCTCACCACCATCCTCGACGACTCGCTGCCCCTCACGGTCCTCGAGTGGGAGGAGTGGGGCAACCCGGTGGAGGACCCCGAGGTCTACCGGACCATGAAGTCGTACTCGCCCTACGACAACGTGCGGTCGAACGATGCGAACGGTGCCCCGGTCCGGTACCCGGACATCCTGGCCACCGCCGGGCTGACCGACCCCCGGGTGGGGTTCTGGGAGCCGGCCAAGTGGGTGGCCAGGCTGCGGGCGGCGAACCCCGACAACCGGGTCCTGCTCAAGACCGAGATGGGCGCCGGCCACGGCGGACCCTCCGGTCGCTACGACGCCTGGCGAGACGAGGCGTTCGTCTACGCCTTCATCCTCGACGCCCTGGGGCTCACGGGACCGTCGTCGTAGCCGCCGGTGCGGCCGCCGCGGCCGCCGCCGTCGGCTGGAAGGTGGCGGTGAACGGGGTCTTCAACGGGCTCGGCAGGACCACCGGGATGCCGTTCATCGTCATCGAGAAGGTGTCCGCCCCGAACTCGACCGCCATCGGCCCGGTGGCCTGGAGGACCTGGCTCGCCCCCGCCGCCACCGTGCCGGCGAACACCGTGGCCTGCGTGGTCGGGTTGACGGCGTCGACCCAGCACTCCCCGGTGGCGGCCACCGTCACCTGATAGGTGGCGGCGCCGACCGGATAGGTGGCCGCCGCACCGCCCGAGGTCGTGGCCACGATCTGCGTCGGCGGGAGGGTGGTGGTCGTGGGCACCGGACGCGTGGGCCTGGGCCGGGTGGTGGGTGTGGTGGTCCGGTGGGGGACGCTCTGGGGACCGGAGGCCCCGGGCGAGGCGGTGGAGGCCGTCGTGGTGGCGGAGGTGGTGGTCCGGCGCACCGTCCGGCGGCTGCCCACGTACGCCAGCGACGCGAACGCCGCCAGGAGCACCACCACGACCAGGACCACCGTCCACCGGTGGGGGCGGTGGTTCATCGACTGGAGCGCGTGCCGCCGGGCCCGGTCCGAACGGAACCCGTCGCTCGTCTCCCCCTGCCGGCGGGAGCGGTCGGTCGGCGAGGCGTCGTCGAAGACCAGGGGCGCTTCCGGGTCCGGGAACTCGGTGCTGCCCCGCACCGGCACCGGAGCCAGGGCCGTCGGATCCGTCCGGCCCTGGATGTGGACCGACGGGGTGGCGGTCGGCGCGGAGGCTTCGCCGTCCTTCTCGATGACCCGCACCGACGACCGTTCCGAGAGGTGCTCCAGCGTCCCGAGGGTCGTGTGGTAGTGCCGGACCGAGTGGGACTCGTCCGCGTCGGGTCGCCAGAGGACCTTGGCGATCACCGCCCCGACCGCCACCACCACCACTGCCACCACCGCGATCCACATCGTGCCTATTCAACCCGAACGGGGGACCGCCGTGGGGGCGAGGGGGTCGGGGGGGCGACCGACGCCCGGGTGCACGGCCGACGTCAGAGGGCGGTGACCGACGTCATCCCTCCGTCCACCGTGAGGTGGGTGCCGGTGATGAAGGAGGCCTCGTCGGAGAGGAGGAACCGGATGGGCCCGGCGATCTCCTCGGGGGAGGCGACCCGGGCCAACGGGGTGGCCTCCTCGATCCGCTCGCGGAAGCCGGGCAGCTCGAAGGCCGGGGCCAGCATCGGGGTGGCCACCGCACCGGGGCACACGGCGTTGACCCGGAAACCCTCGACGGCGAACCGTTGGCCGACCGACCGGGTCACACCCAGGATCCCGGCCTTGGAGGCGCAGTAGGCGGCCAGCAGGGCGCTCCCGAAGTGCCCTTCGATGGAGGACACCAGCACGGCCGCCGAGCCCGGTCCCGCCTCCCGGAAGGGGACCAGCACCGACCGGGCCAGGACGACGGCCGCCCGGAGGTTGACGTCCAGTGTCCGGTCCCAGGTGTCGACGTCCAGATCGTCGAGGGCCATCGCCCCCGGCACGCCGGCGGCGTGGACCAGCCCGCCCAGCGAGCCGAGGGCGGTGGCCGCCAGGGGCACGCCGCCGGACACGGCTCCGGGGTCGGCCACGTCGACCACCGCCCACTCGGCGGTCACGCCGTACCGGTCGTGGCAGAGCGAGGCGGTCTCCTCCGCCCCCTCGGCGTCGAGATCCCAGACCGCCACCGGCCGGCCGACCTCGGCCAGGGCCAGCGCCGACGCCCGGCCGATACCGGAGGCGCCCCCGGTGACCAGGACCCCCGTCCCGGGGCTTCCCAGCCGGTCGGCCCGGACCGGGACCCGCTTGGCCCGGACCGACCGCTCGGTGGAGCGCAGGCCGTCAGAGCCGCGACGGGCGGGCACCGTGGGCGTCGACGTCTTGGAGGCACGGGGAGCCCGCTTGGCGGGGGCGCGCTTGGCCGGCGACGGCTTGGCCGGGTTCCGCCTGGCCGGCGACGGCTTGGCCGGCGTGCGGGTGGCCGACCGCACCGGACCGGCGGCGTCGGATCGGGTGGCGGCGTTGGCGCGGGCACGGGGAGTCATGCCGGCAGCTTGGCAGAGACCGGGGCCGGAGCCATGGAGGGTGGGGGTCGGCCCCGGGTCCGGCGGCCCGGGGTCGGCGGCCCGGGGTCGGCGGCCCGGGGTCGGCGGCCAGGGGTCGGCGGCCAGGTGCGCGGGCGGTCGCGGGGGCGCGGGGGTGCCGACGGTCAGTCGGGGGTGCAGACGGTCAGGTGCGCAGGCGGGCGCGGGGGCGCAGGGCCGGGTCGAGGTCGACGCGGCGGGGATTGGTCCGGTCGCGCTCGGAGACGATCGGATCGGTGACACCCCAGTCGGCGGCGATGGCCGGGTCGTCCCAGGCCACCCCGAGCTCGTCGGCGGCGTTGTAGTACCCGTCCACCAGGTACCACAGCGTGAGGTCGGTGAGCGAGGCGAACCCGTGGGCCACCCCGGGCGGGATGAACAGTCCACGGTCGTGGTCGCCGTCCAGGTCGAGACTCAGGGTGGCCCCGTCGGTGGGCGAGCCCTCGCGGAGGTCGTGGAGCACCACACGGGCGGTGCCCTGGAGCACGTACCAGTAGTCGGCCTGGTGGAGGTGGTAGTGGAGGCCGACGATGGCGCCGGCCTGCTTCACCGACCGGTTGCCCTGGATCATCTCCCGCCCCAGCGGGAACCAGCTCCGGCGGTAGGTCTCCACGAACCGCCCCCGTTCGTCACCGTGGAGGTCGGGCTCGACCACGATGACGTCGGCGATGACGTCGGACTCCTCGATCTTCGGCACAGCTACTCCCCATCCCTGTCGGGTCCGGACGCCGTGAGGGCGCCGAACGAACTCTTGTAGAACAGCAGCGGCTCGCCGGAGCCCAGGCCGAGGTCGAGCACGCGCCCGATCACCAGTTCGTGGTCCCCGGCGTCGTGGATGAGCTCCAACCGGCAGTCCACCCACGCCAGTGAACCCTCGATGACCGGGGCACCGCCCCGGGCGGCCACGTGCCAGGCCACACCGGCGAACTTGTCCCCGCCGGACACGGCCATGCTCCTGCAGATCCCCGCCTGGTCGTCGGCCAGGATGTTGACACAGAACGTGCCCGCCCGGGCGATCCTCGGCCAGCTGGTCGACGACTTGGCCGGGGCCAGTGCCACCAGGGGTGGGTCGAGCGACAGCGACACGAAGCTCTGGCACGTGAAGCCGACCGGTACCCCATCCTCGAGGGCGGTCACCACCGTGACCCCGGTGGCGAAGCGGCCCATGGCCTCCTTGAACACATCGGTGTCGAAGGTCACGGTCACTTCCGGGACAGGTCGACCGTGGACCGCTCGGAGGCGGCGGTGACATCGCGGAGGCCGCTCTGGCTCGCCAGGCTTCGTGCCCGGGTCAGGATCCGGTCGATCTCACGGTCCGCGTGGGAGGGGTCGTGGTGGAAGAGGGCCAGGCGCTTGGCGGCGGCCTCCGAGGCGACGTAGACGGCGTAGGCCGCGGTGGAGTGACCCCAGTCCGACATGGTCACGAACTCCTCGTCGGTGTACTGGGCGTCGTGGATCACCAGGTCGGCGCCGTCGCACAGCTCCAGCACGCCGTCGGCGATGGACCTCCGGTCGGGCGGGGCCTGGTGGTCGGGCAGGTAGGCCAGCGCCTGGCCGTCAGCCTCCACCCGGAAACCGAGCGTGTGGCCCCGGTGCGGGATGGAACGGACCTTGACCTTGATCCCTCCGAAGGCGAGGTCGTCGGAGCCCTCCAGGTCGTGGAAGCGCACGTCGCCCCGGAACTCGCCCATGTGGATCGGGAAGAAGGGCGGCTTCACGGCACCGGCCAGCACATCGTGGAGTGAACCTTCGTCCTGGGCGGGACCGTGGACCTCCAGCAGCGCCCCGGGGACCCGCAGCGGCGAGAAGAACGGCAGCCCCAGAATGTGGTCGTAGTGCAGGTGCGTGAGGAGGGCGTTCGCCCGGAGCGGCAGACCCGACTCCTTCAGCGGACGCTCCAGCGTCTCCCCCAGCGCGCGCAGCCCGGTCCCCAGGTCCAGGATGAGCGGCGCCTCCCCCTCCACCTCGACGAGGACGCAGGAGGTGTTGCCCCCGTACCGCCGGTAGCGGTCGGACGAGCATGGGCACGAGCCCCGGGTGCCGAAGTAGGTCACCTTCACCGCCGGACGACGTTACTCGGCACCGGACCGTCCACGGCGTGGCGGGCCCCGACCGGGCCCCGACCGGGCGTCGACCGGGCGGTCGGCTGCCGGTCGGCCGTGCGGCCCGGCTACCCTCCGAGCATGGATCAGCTCCGCGTCAGCGCCAACGGCGTCGACTTCGCCTATCTGGCGGACGGGCCGGAGGACGGACCCCTCGCCCTGTGCCTGCACGGGTTCCCGGACACCGCACACTCGTGGCGGTTCCTCCTCCCCGAGCTGGCCTCCGCCGGCTACCGGGCGGTGGCGCCGTTCCAACGGGGCTACGCCCCCACCTCCATCCCCGAGGACGGCCGGTACGACACCGGGACCCTGGCCCTCGACGCCTGTGCCCTCCACGAGGCACTCGGCGGGGACGGGAGCGCCGTCCTCATCGGTCACGACTGGGGGGCGTTCGCCACCTACGGCGCCGCCGCCTACCAGCCGGAGCGTTGGCGCCGGGTGGTCACCGCGGCGGTCGCCCCCCAGGCCTCGATGGCCGCCGCCTTCTTCACCTTCGACCAGCTGAAGCGGAGCTGGTACGTGTTCCTCTTCCAGACCGCCCTGGCCGAGTACGCGGTGAGCCTCGACGACTACGCCTTCATCGACCGCCTCTGGTCCGACTGGTCGCCCGGCTACGACGGCAGCGCCGACGCCGCCCGGGTCAAGGAGGCCCTGGCCGGACCGGAGCGGCTGACGGCGGCCATCTCCTACTACCGTGCGACGTTCGCCGGGCCGCCCGAGCACCCCGAGGCGGCGGCGGCCCAGGTGGCGTCGGGGACGACCGGTCCGCAGCCCACGCTCTGCGTGCACGGGGCCGACGACGGCTGCATGGGGATCGACACCATCGGACCCGTGACCGACTTCCTCGCTCCCGGGTCGGAACTGGTGGTGCTCGAAGACGCCGGCCACTTCATGCAGGTGGAGCAGCCCGAGGCCTTCAACGGCCACGTCCTGCGGTTCCTGGGGTCCTGACCATGGAGGACTGGGGCGGGGGCCCGGCTACCGGTCGGACCGGTCGGACCGGTCGACGTTGCGATCCGGCGTCCGGCCCGGTGAGGCCGGGGGCGGGCCGGGGTCCCGTCCGGCGTGCGGCGGTGCTGGCGGTCGGCCTGGTCACCCTCGCCACGGTCGGCACCGCGTGCTCGTCGTCGGGGAGCACCGCTCCGCCCACCACCGCGGTGCCCACCGCCTCCACCGGCACCACACCGTCATCGGCCCCGCCGGTTCCGTCGGCGGGATGCTCGATCCCCGTGGCCCCGGTCGCCACCGGGCCCCTCACCAACCAACGCGAGAACATCGAGGTCGACGGTGCCTCGCGCTGGTACCTCCTCAACCTGCCGGCGACCACGACTCCCTCTCCCGTGCCGGTCGTGGCCGGATCCCCCGGCCGACCACGTCCGCTGGTGATCGACTTCCACGGCCTCGCCGAGGGCGCCACCATCCATTCGGACACGACGGGGTTCGGCACCCTCGGCCAGCAGGACGGGTTCATCGCCGTCTTCCCCAACGGCACCGGCAGCCCCGTCCACTGGGACACCACCGCGCAGACCGGCAACCAGGACCTCGACTTCGTGAGCGCCATGCTGCAGCAGCTCGAGTCGACCCAGTGCATCGACACCTCCCGGGTCTACGCCAGTGGGTTCTCCGACGGGTCGTTCTTCGTGTCGCTGCTGGCCTGCACCATGTCGAACCGGTTCGCAGCCATCGCCGCCGTCTCCGGGCTCCAGCTCGACAAGCCGTGCCGCACCACCCGCCCGGTGCCCATCCTCACCTTCCACGGCACCGCCGACCCGATCCTCTACTTCAACGGGGGGATCGGCACCGGCACGCTGGACAAGGTGCTCGGGAGCAAGTCTCCCGCCGGCTCGGGCACCTCCGGCTCCACCACCACGACCACGCTGCCCAAGGCCGACCTCCACGGTCCGGGCTACCCGGCCACCGTGCAGGCCTGGGCCGTCAAGGACGGATGCGACCCCCACAGCACCGACACCCGACAGTCCAGCCAGGTCATCGTCCGACGCTACGCCTGCCCGGCCGGCACCGACGTCGAGTTCTACATCGTCCTCGGCGGCGGACACGCCTGGCCGGGCAGCGCGTTCAGCCGGGAGATCAGCTCACTGACCGGGTTCACGACCTTCCAGATCGACGCCACCCACACCATCTGGTCGTTCTTCCAGCGGTTCACCCTGCCGAGCTGACCGGGCCGAGCTGACCGGGCGCGTCCGGGTGGCGGGGTACGCGCCGGGGGTCCACCGGAGCCCTACGGCAGCGCCAGGACGCCGGAGCGGTCGCGGACGACCAGGCCCTCGGCCACCAGGCCCTCGGCCACCCGGGCGACCCGCTCGGGCTGGTCCGCCCAGCCCATGGCGATGGCCACCTCCCCGGGACCGAGCCGGCCCCTCCGGAGGGCGTCGATCAGGCGTCCCCGTCCCTGTCGGTCGGACCCTTCGAACGCCGGCTGCGGGGCCGAGACGCCGGCCGACGTGTGGGCCGGGTCGGGCGACGGCCGGCCGGCCACCGCCCACCGGCAGCGTCGCCGCACCGGGCAGGTCCCGCACCGGGGCACCCCCGACACGCAGATCGTGGCGCCCAGGTCGAGCAGCGCCTGGTTGAAGGCCCATCCACTGCGCGGTGGGACCATGTCGTCCACCAGGCACTGGGCCTCGGCGGCCTTGAGCGGACGCCCGGCCACCGCCCGCGAGAGGACACGCCCGGCGTTGGTGTCCACCACACCGACGTCGGCCTCGAAGGCGAAGGCCAGGACGGCCCGGGCGGTGTACGGCCCGACGCCCGGCAGTGCCAGCAGGTCCTCGAGCCCGGCGGGCACCTCACCGCCGTGCCGTTCGACCACCGCGGCCGCCGCCCCGTGGAGCCCCCGGGCCCGCCGGTTGTACCCGAGGCCCTCCCAGGCCCGGAGCACGTCCCCCAGCGGCGCGTCGGCACACGCCGCCGGCGTCGGGAACCGGTCGAGGAACCGGTGGTAGGCGGGGACGGCCCGCGACACCTGGGTCTGCTGGAGCATGACCTCGGCCACCAGCACGGCCCACGGGTCGCGGGTCACCCGCCAGGGCAGCCCGGGTCGCCGGGAGGAGGCGCCGTCAGCGGTGCCCCACGCCACGATCGCCGCGCCCAGACCCCGGACCTGGGCGGCCGGACGGACCGCGTTGACGGTGGGGTCAGTCCCAGACGTCGTCGGCATACGGGCGGCGCCTGGCCGGTGCCGCCGCAGCCTTCCAGACCATCACCTTGCGGCGGAAGAAGCAGACCTCGTCACCGTGCTGGTTGAACGCCTTGGTCTCCACGGTGACCACCCCACGGTCGTCGCGGGACCGGGACTCGACCTTCTCGATCACCCGGGTCTCCGCGTAGATGGTGTCGCCGTGGAAGGTCGGGGACCGGTGGAGCAGCGACTCCACCTCGAGGTTGGCGATGGCGGCGCCGCTGACGTCGGGGACGCTCATGCCCAGGGCAAGGGAGTACACCAGGTTGCCCACCACCACATTCCGGCCCTGCGGCGACTCGTGCTCGGCGAACCACGCGTTGGTGTGGAGCGGATGGTGGTTCATGGTGATCATGCAGAAGAGGTGGTCGTCGGCCTCGGTGATCGTCTTCCCCGGCCAGTGGCGGTAGACGTCGCCGGGCTCGAAGTCCTCGAAGTAACGGCCGAAGGGGCGGTCGAAGGTCGTCATGGGACGCGGAGTGTACCGGGGCCCGGGCCCGTCAGCCCTCGGGCTCGGGAAGCGGCCGGATGGTGAAGCCGAGGGACCAGTCCGTCTGGGACTCGCCGTCGACGGCCACCCGCCAGGTGTACCGGGTACCGGGCTGCAGCGGCAGCGGGCTGAGATTGACCGCCAGGGCCACGTCGCCCGGGGAGCCCTCGGGGACCCCGGCCGGCCGGCCCACCGCGAACTCGCCCCGCACCTCCACCGGGTGCTCGCCCTCGCCGGTCTCCACCATCACCGGTCGACCGTCGGCGTCCTCCAGGAAGAGCTCCCAGTGGTGGGTGTCCTCGGCCTCGTGCCATCCGACGTCGAACTTGAGGGCGATCGCCGAGGGCGTCGGGTCCGGGCCCGTCATCGACCACCCTCCTCCGAGGATGAAGAGCTTGCCGTCGGCAACCTGGGCGGAATCGCACAACATCATGGTGACCTTCACGTCCGCCGAGGCTACCGCTCCCACGCGGGCTGCCCGAAAGCACGCCGGACGACCGGGCGGTGGGGGGGCCGGGCGGTGGGGGCCAGGAGCCCTGCCCGCCGGTCGGTTCGCCCCCGGACGGGCGGCGCCGGGCCCGGTCCGCCCGACGGGTGCCGGTAGCGTGGGCGCCATGGAGATGCGGGGTCTGCGGGACGACGTCTACCGGCGGCCACTGGCCACCGCCCTCGACCGCCTGGGCATCGGTCCCGGATGGACCTGCGTCGACGTCGGGGCCGGAGGGGGCGACGTCTCCGTAGCCCTGGCCGAGATCGTCGGCCGGGACGGACGGGTGTACGCCGTCGACAGCGATCCGGCCGCCCGCGACGAGGTGGCCGAGGCGGCGGCGGCCCACAGCCAGGTGCTGGCCATCACCCAGGCCGGCGAGGACCTGCGCCTCCCCGAACCGGTGGATCTCGCCTTCTGCCGATTCCTGCTGCTGCATGTGGACGACCCGGCCGTGGTGCTGGCACGGATGGCCGCCGCCGTCCGACCCGGGGGATGGGTGGTCGCGCAGGAGCCGGTCACCTCGGCCGGCCGCATCGACGGCCGGCCCTTCACGATGCCCGACGCCCGCCACCCCGACATCGGCGCCCTCTTGCCCGGCCTGGTCCGACGGGCCGGGCTGGTCATCGTGGACGCCTGGGCGGAGGCGCCCGCCGGGGCCGGACCCGGACCCGTGGCCGACTACCTGGAGGCCCTCACCGGAGTCGACCCGGGAGACGACCCGGTCGTCCTCCCGCCGCTGGTCACCGTGGTGGCCCAGCCCCGGGCCGCCTGAGCCCACCCCACCTACCAATCGGTAACCTTGGGGCGTGACCTCCGAACCTCTCCCCGCGCCCGATCTCACCGCCGCCGCCGAGGCGGTGGCCGTCGCCGCCACGGTGGTCGTCTCGGCCACCGCGTCACTGGCCGGCGCCGGCGGCCCCGACACCGCCCAGGTGCTCGCCTACGACGTCGCCCATGCCGCCGCCGCCGTCCGGACCGCCGAGGCGGTGCTCGGCTACGGGGCCCACGGCGACACCGAAGCCCGCATCGCCTGCGCTTTCGCCGCCGACGCCATCGCCGACCTGGCCGCCCGGGTGACCGGACGCGAGGCATCGTGGGGCGTCGCCACCGACTGGATGGTGCCGGCGGCCGGGTTCGTCGCCACCTACCGGGACCCGGTGTTCCTCGCCTCGCTGGCCGAGGTGCCGGGCGACCGCCACCTCGATCCCGACTTCGAGCTGGTCCGCGACACCTTCCACCGGTTCGCCGAGGAGCAGATCCGCCCGCGGGCCGAGCACATCCACCGGGCCAACACCGACATCCCGGAGGAGATCATCGGCGGCCTGGCCGAGATGGGCGGGTTCGGGATGTCCGTCCCCGAGGAGTACGGCGGTTTCGCCACCGGTGGCGAGTCCGACTACCTGGGGATGGTGGTGGCCACCGAGGAGCTCTCGTGGGGCTCGCTGGGTGCCGGCGGCTCGCTGATCACCCGCCCGGAGATCCTCACCCGGGCCATCGTCTTCGGCGGCACCGAGGCGCAGAAGCAGCGGTGGCTCCCCCGGCTCGCCACCGCAGCGGTGATGGGGGCGGTGGCGGTGACCGAGCCCGACTTCGGCTCCGACGTCGCCGGCGTGATGACGGCCGCCACGCGGACCGACGGGGGGTGGCTGATCAACGGCGTGAAGACCTGGTGCACCTTCGCCGCCCGCGCCGACGTGCTGTTGCTGCTGGCCCGCACCGACCCCGACAAGTCGAAGGCGCACCGGGGCCTGTCGCTCTTCCTGGTGGAGAAGCCACCGGCCGAGGGTCACGGGTTCCTCTTCACCCAGCAACCGGGTGAGGGCGGCCGGCCCGCGGACGCGGCCGGCCGGATGGAGGGACGCGCCATCGACACCCTCGGCTACCGGGGCATGCACTCCTACGAGGTGGCGTTCGAGCGCTGGTTCGTGCCGGACGACAACCTGATCGGAGGCGAGGACGGGCTGGGCAGGGGGTTCTACCTCCAGATGCAGGGCTTCGAGAACGGACGCCTCCAGACGGCGGCCCGGGCCGTCGGGGTGATGCAGGCCGCCTACGAGGCCGCCCTCGAGTACGCACGGAACCGCACCGTCTTCGGCTCGCCGATCGTCGACTACCAGCTGACCCGCGTGAAGCTGGCACGCATGGCCGTGCTCATCCAGGCCACCCGTCAGTTCTCCTTCGAGGTGGCCCGCCTGATGTCCAAGGGCGAGGGGAGTCTGGAGGCGTCGATGGTCAAGGCCTACGTCTGCCGGGCGGCGGAGTGGGTCACCCGGGAGGCCCTGCAGATCCACGGCGGCATGGGGTACGCCGAGGAGTTCCCGGTGAGCCGCTACTTCGTGGACGCCCGGGTCCTGTCGATCTTCGAGGGCGCCGACGAGACGTTGGCGCTCAAGGTCATCGCACGCGGGCTGCTGGCCCGGGCCGGGGGCTGACCCGCCGGACCGACGGCGCCGCCCCGCGGCGGTAGCGTGGTCGTCGTCGGTGCCGCCCCCACGGCGGATGGGGCGCCGGGAAGTCGTACCAGGGGGAGAGATGACAGAGGCAGCAGGCCCTCCGGCTCCGGGCTGGTGGGTGGCGTCGGACGGGAAGTGGTACCCACCGGAGCAGCACCCGAACGCCCGGTCCGCGGCGACCGAGGCCGCCGCCGCGGAAGCCGCCGCCGCCGTGGAGGCCGCCGCCGCGCTGGAGGCGGCCGCCGCGCTGGAGGCCCGTTCGGGCCCTTCGGCCACGTCGGCCGTGACGTCCGGTACGACCGCTTCTGCCGCTCCGCCAGGGGCCCCGTCCTCCGGCACACGACCGCCTGCCGTGCCGGCCGGACCCTCCGGGGGCGGGCTCCCCCCGATGTCGGACCTGCCGGCCCTGTCGGACCTGCCGGCCCTGTCGGACCTGCCCACCTTCTCGGACACGCCACCGATGGCCGGCCTTCCCGTCATGCAGGGCCTCCCGACCCTGCCGGGGACCCCGGGTGCCACCACGGCGGCGCCCGGTCCGGCGGGCACCGGCACCACACCTCCGACCGCCGCGTCGTCCCAGCCGCTCGAGGCGCTCGGTGCGCCTGCGGCCAAGGGAACGGGGCTGCGGAGCGGCACCCCCGCCCTGGAGGACATGCCGAGCGGGCCGCCCGGCATGTACCAGCCCAAGGTCAAGATGAAGGTGCCGAAGTGGCTGATCGCCTTCGTCGTCATCGCGGCGGTGGTCGCCCTGGTGGTGGTGGTCTTCCCGTCGTTCTTCAAGGGATCCACCAACCTCAACGGCGGCATCCAGGACAAGACGGCCCAGTCGAACGTGACGACCGCCATCACCTCGGCGCAGGCGCAGTACCAGTCGACCCAGAGCTTCGACGGCGTGAGCGCCGCCAGTCTGGCCGCCACCCTTCCGCAGATCACCATCGTCGACGGCTCCACCGCGGCGACGGGGGAGTCGACCATCAGCATGGCGGTGACCAGCCAGACCGTGGTGATGGCGACCCAGGGCAACGACGGCCGGTGCTGGTACGCGGTGGCGACGGGCTCCTCGTCGGCCACCCTGCCGACCGGGGTCCCGTCCGACCCCGGAGGCGTCGAGTACGCCGGCGGCAGCTCCGGCAGCTGCCGGGCCGACCAGGTTCCCTCCACGGGCTGGCAGTCGAACACCTTCCCCTCGGCCTGACCGCCACCCACGACGTCCTGCACCGGGCCGGAGGAGCCCGGGACCGGTCCCATCGGGCACGAAGGCCCGCTCGCTACCATGGACGCTGCGACGGGGCGACGGGGCGAGGGGGCGGCATGCGTCGGACGGCGGACCACGGACACGGTGCTGAGCGTGGTGGACACCGGGCCCGCACCGGCGGTGCCGGACCGGACACCCTGCGGTGAGCGATCCACAGCCGGCACCCGGGTGGTGGCGGTCGGCAGACGGCCACTGGTATGCACCGGAGCTCCTTCCGGCGGCCCCGACGCCGTCGTTCGGTGTGCCGCCGATCGGTGAGTCCCCGTCGCCGGACCCGTCACCCCCGCCCGGTCGACCGGGTCCGACCGACTCGCCGGGCTACCCAACGGGCTTCGGGTACCCGCCGCCGGGCTACCCGCCGGGCAACGGTCAACCGCCGCCGCCCACCGGCACGATGCCGACCTGGGCCATCGTGCTCATCGCTTCGGTCGGGGGGTTCTTCATCCTGGCGATCCTCCTGGCCATCGCCATCCCGACCTTTCTCGGGGTCAGCCACGACGCGGTGGAGGCGGTCCCGGACCGGGCGGCGCAGGCCGGGCTGAACACCGCACTGACGGATGCCAAGGCGCTCTACGCCCGGGACCAGACCTACCCGGCCGACACCCCGACCCAGCTCGGCCGGGGGGACCCGGCACTGCAGTTCGTGGCGGCGCCGGCGCCCAGCACGGCGTGGGACAGCATCAGCCTGGCGAACACCTCCGAGGCACTCCTGATGACCAACCGGTCGGCGTCGGGCACCTGCTGGTGGATCCTCGACGTGGAGGCCGTCCCGGCCGGCGTCGGCCCGGGCCTCCCCTCGGCTCCCGGCGTCTACGACGACCGCTCGCAGGGAGCGACGTGCCAGGCGTCCGACTACCCGACCGGCGGCTGGCAGACGGACCCCTACCCCGCGGGGTGACTCCCCCGGCCCCGGACGTGGGTGGCACGTGCCCTGCCGGCGCGGCTCCGACCGCCCGGATCAGTCCGACGAGCGGCCGAGGCCCGCCCGCTCCCCGCGGGTCACGAACTTGGTGGCCATCTTGCGGGACGCCTCGTCGATCATCTCGTCGCCGAACATCACCGCACCGGTGCGGTCGTCCTCGGTCGCCTTGCGGTAGGCGTCGAGGATGTCCCAGGCCTTGTCGAACTGCTCCTGGGTCGGCGAGTAGACCTCGTTGAGCACACCGACCTGATCGGGGGTGAGCGCCCACTTGCCGTCGTAGCCGAGGACCCGGGTCCGCTGGGAGAACTCCCGCAACGAGTCGAGCTCCCGGATCTTCAGGAAGGGTCCGTCGATGACCTGCAGGCCGTTGGCCCGGCCCGCCATCAGGATCTTCGAGAACACGTAGTTGAAGTGGTCGCCCGGGTACTCGGGGATGGCGACGCCGCCCGTGAGCACCGGCATCTCCATGGAGGCGGCGAAGTCGGCCGGTCCGAAGATGATCGTCTCGAGCCGCGGGGATGCCGCGCAGATCTCCTCGACGTTGATGAGGCCACGGGTGGTCTCGATCTGGGCCTCGATGCCGATGTGCCCGACCGGCAGGCCACTCTTCTTCTCCACCTGGGTGAGCAGCAGGTCGAGCGCCACCACTTCGGCGGCCGACTGGACCTTGGGCAGCATGACCTCGTCGAGGCGTTCACCGGCGTTGCCCACCACCTCGATCACGTCACCGTAGGTCCACTCGGTGTCCCAGGCGTTGATGCGCACGCAGAGCACCCGGTCGTCCCACGGGAGGTTCTTGATGGCGTCGGCGACCTTGGCCCGGGCGTTCTCCTTCTCGAGCGGGGCGACCGAATCCTCGAGGTCGAGGAAGCTCATGTCGGCCGGCACGGTCGGCGCCTTGGACAGGAACTTCTCGTTCGAGCCGGGTGAGGACATGCAGGAGCGACGGGGCAGGTTGCGGGAGCGTTCGGACATGCCCGAATCGTACGGCGGCCCGGGGGGCCAGCCCAAACCGGCAGGAACCGGTTCTACCCGGCGACGGTGGCCACGGGTCGGCCGGCCGGCGGCGGTGGGCTAGCCGGCGACGGTGGGCGCGGGGTCGGCCTGCAGGTCGGCCGGCGTGAGGTGCTCGGCGAGCAGCCTGTCGAAGCGGGCGGGATCCCCGCCCACGAACGAGCGGCACAACGGCAGCCCCTCGACGTAGCAGGTCAGGTAGGCGCGCCACGTCGGGTGGGTGAGGAACTCGACCGCCTTGGCGGCCCGGTCCCGGGACAGCAGTCCCCACCGGGCCACCTCGTCGATGACGGTGTCAGGGTCGGCACCGTCTTCGTGCAGCCGGAAGGCGGCGTTCTGCCGGACCGCCCCCAGCGCCTCCCCGGCCTCGGCCACCTCGGCGACGACCTCGGCGTCGTAGCGGATACCGACCGGAGCCAGCAGGCCGGCCACCACCGCCTCGGGTCGGCGGCCGACCACCACCTCGAGCCCCAGGTCGGCGAGCCCCTCGGCCAGCAGGCACTGCGGCGTGCCGACGAGGAAGATCGACTCCTCCCACCACCGGCGCCGGCGCACCAGCCCGACCTCCTTGCGGGTGTGCTCGGTGTGGTGTCCCGGGTACGACTCGTGCGCCACCAGGTGGGCGAGGCTCGTGGAGAGCACCGGGAGGTCGGTGTTGACCGCCACCCGGCTCTGGAGGTCGCCGAGGTAGTAATTGAACCCCGACCAGGGCTCGTTGGAGACCAGTTCGAAGTGCACCCGCTCTCCCTCGGGGAGGCCGAACAGGGTGCGGGTCCGGTCGCGGAGGTCGTCGGCCAGGGCGTCGATGGCCGGGCGGAGTCGATCCACGGGCACCGCGTTCGACTCGCGCCACGCCACCAACCGCTCGGCCAGGGGGCCGGTTCCGGGCAGCACCTCGTCGAGTTGCCGGTGGGCGGTCTCGAGCACGCCCTCGTCGACGCGGGTCGGCCGGACGCCGTAACAGGACTCGACCTCGTCGGCGTAGCCGATGGCCACCCCGTCGAGCTTCCGGGCGGTGGTCAGGAGGCCCACCAGCTGGGCCCGGAGCCACCGCCGCCGGAACCGGTCCGTGCCCGAGCCGCTCGCCGCTTCCACGACGCCGGAGTCGGCGGTGGTGTCGTCAGACCCGCCCAGTGGCTCGCCGGCGTCGACGCCGGCGATGAGCGCCCGGGCCTCGGCGACCAGCCGCCCGGGCGGCGCCACCGGCTCGGCCTCCACCACCGCCGCCAGGGCGGGCGGACCGTAGTAGGCGTCGACCAGGCCGTCGATGTGACGACCCAGTCGGAGACCGAGCGTCAGGTAGCGGTCGACCAGGCCGAGCGCGGGGCGGCTGCTCACCGCCGTTCAGTCGAGCTGCCGGTGGAGGAAGGCGATCGTACGCTCCCACAGCAGATCGGCCGACTCCAGGTGGTGCGCCTCCGGCCGGTCCTCGTTGAAGAAGGCGTGACCGGCACCCGGGTAGTAGTGGAACTCGGTCTCCTTGCCCAGCGCCCGGAGCTCGGCGTCGAGCTCCCGCCCCGCCTCGGGCGTGAAGTAGTCGTCGTCCTCCGCCACGTGGGCCTGGACGGCGGCCGTGAGCAGCGAGTAGTCGGGCTGGGCGTCCGGCCATGGGATCAACCCGTAGGCCGGGACCACCGCCGACACCGCGTCGGGGCGCTGGGTGCCGAGGACGAGCGCGAGCCCGCCGCCCATGCAGAAGCCGACGGCGCCCACGTGCGCACGTCCGGTCCGCCGGACCAGCTCGTCGACCGCACCGCTCAGCTCCTTGGCCGCCGGTCCCATCTCGAGGGCCATCATCTCCTTGGCGGCGTCGTCGGGCTCGGTCAGCGGGACGGTGGTCCCGTGGTAGAGGTCGGGGGCGAGGGCCGTGAACCCCGCCTCGGCGAACCGGTCGCAGGTGCGCGTGATCTGGTCGACCACCCCCCACCACTCTTGGAGGACGACCACACCCGGGCCGGGCGTGGCGCCACCCGCCGACCCGGCCAGGTAGCCGCGCCCGCCCGTGCCGTTGACTGGATACTCGATGAACTCACCCATGGGGCCGACGATACCGCTCCCGCACCTTCCCCGAAGCTGCTCCGGGGTCCCCCCGGCCGCGACTGTTCCGACCGCGACTGAGGTGCCGTCTTGTCGACGCTCCGTGACGGAACGGTGACCGAACGCGTGAAGGTTCCTTAACGTTTGGCCACATCGTCCCTGGTCAGAGGCGTGCACCCCCGGAGGGTCCTTGTGATCGACCACCGGATCGACTAAAACTGTTCGGGTTATGACTCACGCCGAGCAGTACTCGACGTCCGAGCCAGGCGCATCCCGCGGGGCACGCTCCCGGTCCGTGAGGCGGGCCGGTGCCGTCCTCGCCCTCGCCGTGACGACCGGCCTCGCGGCTCTGGTGATGGCGCCCGTGCAACCCTCCTCCGCCGACCAGCTGGCCGACGCGCAGGCGCAGGCCGCCGCGCTCTCGGCCAAGTTGAACGCCGAGCAGGGCCAGATCCAGTCGCTCACCGGACAGTACGACCAGGCCAACTACCAGCTCTCCCAGGTGAACGCGTCCATCTCCGCCACCCAGGCCCAGTTGGCCAAGGATCAGCAGGTGGTCAACAAGGACGAGTCCGATCTCAAGGTCCAGGCCATCAACGACTACATCAGCGACGGGACCACCTCGCAGCTCACCCAGATGTTCTCCGGGGACAGCAACACCGTCAACATCCGGAACGAGTACTCGGTGATCTCGTCGGGCAACGTCACCAACACCGTCGACAGCCTCCACACCGCCCAGGGCCACCTGCAGACCCAGGAGAGCGCCCTCCAGCAGCAGCAGGCCGAGGCCGCCGCGGCCGCCAACGCCCTGGCCAACTCCAAGAGCCAGGCCGATGCACTCGCCGCCCAGCTGCAGCAGCAGTCCGCGCAAGCCAACGCACAGGTGAAGAACATCATCGCCCAGCAGCAGGCGGCCGCCGCCGCCGCCGCAGCCGCCGCCGCCAAGGCCAAGATCGCCGCCGCCCAGGCAGCCCAGGCCGCCGCGCAGCAGGCCCAGGCAGCCGCCGCGGCCGCGGGCGGCGGAGGCGGCGGCGGTTCCACCGGTTCGTCAGGTGGCGGATCGAGCGCCGGACCCACCGTCGGAGCCGGTCCGCTCCCACCCCTGCCGCCAGGTGCGGCCGGCGCGGTGGAAGCCGCCCAGCACGAGATCGGCGTGCCCTACGTGTGGGGTGGATCCACCCCGGCGGGCTTCGACTGCTCCGGCCTCGTGATGTGGGCCTACGCCCAGGTGGGGATCAGCCTGCCGCACTACTCGGGCGGGCAGTACGACGACACCACGCAGATCCCGCTGGCCGACATCGAGCCCGGTGACCTGCTCTTCTACGGTCCTGGTGGGAGCGAGCACGTCGCCATGTACATCGGCGGCGGCGAGATGGTCGAAGCGCCGTACACGGGTGCGACGGTCCACGACACGCCCATCCGCACCGGCGCAGGGTTCGCCGGCGTCGGTCGGGTCAACTAACCCCCACACCCGACCATCCCGCAGGGCGGCCTGCCTTCCCGTCGGCGACGCCGCCGGCCCCTGCCCGGGATGGCGCATTCACCCTTCGGGGTGTGCTGGTCCGGGTCCGGTACCTGCCGTCGCCATCGGTGCACACGGTGTCGCACCCCGGTAGCTGCCGTCGCCCCCCGCTGCCCTCGGTGTCGCACCCCGGCGCCCGCAGCCATGGCGCCGGGCCGGTGGGGCATACTTGCTTCGCGTCGGGCCACCGCACCATCGGATGTGGGGCACCTCCCGCCCCATCCGCCTGACGCCCCAACACCATGAGACCGATCCCCGTCGCCTTCCACATCTGGTTCATCGAGGTCCACACCTACGGCATCGGCCTGGCCCTCACCTTCTGGTTCGGGCTCTGGTACACCGAGCGCCGGATCCGAAACGCCGGCTACCCCTGGCGGTGGATCACCGGAATGTTCCTGTGGGTGATCGTGGCCGCCCTGGTCGGGGCCCGCACCCTCCACGTCCTCTCGGACCTCAGCTACTACACGACGTACCCGGGCCAGATCCCGGCGATCTGGCAGGGCGGGCTGTCCTCGTTCGGCGGCATCCTCTTCGCGGTACCGGTGGCCATCGTGAGCGCCCGACGCCGTTGCCCCGAACTGCCGACGCTCCGCTTCGGCGATCTGATGGCGCCGGTGCTGATGGCCTGCTGGGCCATGGGTCGCCTGCTGGGTCCGCAGCTCATGCGGGCCGGGGGCGGGCATCCGACCGCCCAGTGGTTCGGGATGTACTACGCCGACCAGGTCGGCAAGAGGCTACCGGTCCCGATCTTCCAGGCCCTGGAGGATGCGACGATCTATGCCGTCCTGCTGCTGGTCGAGCGGTGGCTCCGCTCCCTTGCCCCGGTGCCCTTCGCCCCGGCCGAGGGGGCGCCCGTGTCGCCGTCGCTGCTGCCCCCCGCCGGCATCGTGCTCGGCGTCGGGATGGTCCTGTGGGGTATCGAGCGATTTCTCGACGAGCATCTCTGGCTCGGGGAGGACGGTCGGGTCGGCTCCGACCTGACACAACTTGCCGGCGTGCTGCTGGCCGTGGCCGGCGTGGTTCTTCTGGCCACGCGGATGCGCCGGTTCCGGGAGTGGCGTGCCGGTGCCGGTGCCGATGGAGGTGGCGATGGAGGTGGCGACGGCAGCGGTGGCGATGCCGGCGGGGATGTCGACGGGGATGACGGCGAGTCGGAGCCCGAGGGTGACGCCGACGGGAACCGGATCGACGGCGGCGAGCACGGTGACGACGGTGATGAGGACGGGAAGGAACTTGGTCCGGGGGCGGAGGACGCCAATCTGAGATCGGTCTCCGGTGCCGGTGCCGGTGCCGGTGCTGCGAGTGACGCTGACGGTGCCGGTGCTGCAAGTGACGCTGACGCCTCAGCCAAGGGGACCGGGTCGGCAACCGGGGAGCAGGAGCCCGACTCCGTGGGTGCCGGCGAAGGCCGGTAGCCGAGGCGCCTTCCGGCGAACGTCCGGTGACGACCCACTCGGACCGTCACCGTCAGCTGGTCCACCCGATCGCCTGCTCCTCACTGTCCGGCGCCCGGAGCCGACCCCGGTCCGTGGTGTCCCGGGTCCCGGTGTCCCCCGGTGGGCATGGATCGGCAGGTCCGAGAGCCCGGGTGGGCCGCCCGCCCGCCCGGGGGTCGATGTCACACCCGGATGGTTGAGTACTCCCATGGACCTCGAGGCGCTGACGGCGGCCATCGACGAGCTGGTGGGGACCGAGCCCACCGGTGTGGACGGC
>Ga0181519_10000533_pt1 | contig 34801 bp, 32 predicted proteins | sample PEATcosm2014_Bin_26_FD_121102 | JGI IMG/M metagenome (GOLD analysis project Ga0181519, IMG submission 121102) | Peatland microbial communities from MTU Mesocosm Facility, Houghton, MI, USA - PEATcosm2014_Bin02_10_metaG | ecosystem: Environmental > Terrestrial > Soil > Wetlands > Peat | place...
CACCATCGCCGAACTCATCGAGTACGAGGCGATGGGGCTTGCCAAGCCCGGTCAGGGCGCGAACGTGGTGGCCGAGGGGCTGACCGAGAAGAACGGTCTGCTGCCGGTCAACCCGTCGGGCGGCTTGAAGGCGAAGGGGCACCCGGTCGGGGCCACGGGCGTGTCGATGCACGTGATGGCCGCGATGCAACTCACGGGGACCGCCGGGGAGATGCAGATCCCCAACGCGAAGCTCGCGGGCGTCTTCAACATGGGCGGTGCGGCCGTGGCGAACTACGTGAGCATTCTCGAAGCGCGCTGATTCGTCGCCCGACAGGGTGTCAGGCAGGCTGCCCGGCCTTGGCCGGGCAAGACAGCAAGACTGAGAAAGAAGAAAGAGGAGACGGGCGAAATGCTCAAGAAGGTCATGAATCTCGGCCGCCTGCTGGCCGACGTTGCGAGGCGTCATCCTGACGAGCCCGGTGTGATCATCGGCGAGCGCGTGAACACGTGGGGCGAGATCGACGCCCGCGTGAATGCGGTCGTCGATGCGTTGCGCAAGCTGGGCGTGGGCAAGGGAGACAAACTGCTGGTGCATTCGCGCAACAACCTGCCCATCTTCGAGAGTGCGTGGATCGCCTTTCGGCTGGGCGCCGTCTGGGTGCCGACGAACTACCGTATCACCGCTCCGGAAGCGGCGTATCTGGGCCAATCGAGCGGCGCGTGCGTGATGATCTACGACGCGGGTTTCGAGGGGCATGTCGACGCCGTGCGCGCCGCCTCGCCCGCGTTGCAACATGTGATTGCGCTGGGCGCACCGCGTGCGGGCGAACTGCACTACGAGACGCTCGTGACCGAAAATCTCGGCGCCCCCGGCTACGAAGCGGAAGTCGAGTACGAAGACCCGCTGTGGTTCTTCTATACCTCGGGCACCACGGGCCATCCGAAAGCGGGCGTGCTCTCGCACGGGCAGATGGCCTTCGTCGTGACCAACCATCTGGCCGACCTGATGCCCGGCATCACCTATCGCAGCCGCTCGATGGTGGTCGCGCCGCTCTCGCACGGCGCGGGCATTCACGCGATCGTCAATACCGCGCGCGGGGCGGCGAGCGTACTGCTGCCGGGCGAGAAGATGGACGCGGAGCAGGTCTGGCAGGCGATCGAGCGTCATCGTGTCGACAACATGTTCACGGTGCCGACCATCGTCAAGATGCTGGTCGAAGACCCGGCCGTGGATCGCTACAACCATGACTCGCTGCGTTTCGTGATCTATGCCGGCGCGCCGATGTATCGCGCGGATCAGAAATATGCGCTGCAAAAGCTCGGCCGGGTGCTGGTGCAGTACTACGGGCTGGGCGAGGTGACGGGCAACATCACCGTATTGCCGCCGTGGTTGCATAGCGAAGACGACGATGCCCCCGACGCGCGCATCGGCACCTGCGGCGTGCCGCGTACCGGCATGGAGGTGGCGATTCTCGACGAGCGGGGCGGGCGTCAGCCGCCGTTTGCATCGGGTGAGATCTGCGTGCGCGGGCCTGCCGTCTTCATGGGGTATCACAACAATCCGGACGCGAACGCCAAGGCGTTCAAGGACGACTGGTTCCACACCGGCGATCTCGGGCATGTGGATGCTCAGGGCTTCCTGTACATCACGGGACGCGCGTCGGACATGTACATCTCGGGCGGCTCGAACGTCTACCCGCGCGAGATCGAGGAAGCGTTGCTCACGCACCCGGCCGTGTCGGAGTGCGCGGTGCTCGGCGTGCCCGACCCCAAGTGGGGCGAGAGCGGGCTCGCGGTGGTGGTCGCCCGGGAAGGCATGGCCGCTCAGGCCGATGAACTGCTCGGACATCTCGAAGCGCGTATTGCTCGCTATAAGTGGCCGCGTCGCTTCGTATTCTGGAATGCCATGCCCAAGTCGGGCTACGGCAAGATCGTGAAGAAGCAAATCAAGACGATGCTCGAAGAGCAAGGAGACTATCGACTATGAAACCTGCGCTTTCACGGATCTATCGACATGCTGGCGCCCCCACGTTACCCCGTGTGGAAGACTGCGTGTTGAACGGGCAGCACGAACTGCGCGTGACGATCCGGTCTGGTGCGAATCTCGGCGAAGCCTTACGCGCGGCGTTATCCCGCTATGCGTACGGCGGCGGCGTTGGCCGTTTCTGCGCGGGCACCGCGCGGGGTCTGCGGTATCACATGATTGAGAACACCGCAGATACGGAGCGTCCCTTCGGTTATGGGGCGCCGGTCGACGAAACCCGGGAGGTGGATCTGATCGGCGGTGCGATCACCGTGGGCCGCACGGCCGACGGCGCGACGTTGCTGCATTGCCATGCGGGGTTTTCCGACCCGTCTGGCGAGTTGCACGGCGGTCATCTGATTCTCGATCACACCTGGGCCGGTGACGAGCCCGTGGTGATTCGCCTGTGTCTGTTCGAGCACGGCGGCTACGTGACCGCAGATGACGAGGAAACGCGCTTTCACTTGCTCCATCCCGTCGTCGGAGGTCTCTCATGAGCGCAGCGCTGGATATTCCGGTGGCCATCGAGAACGGCACACTGGGCAGGTTGGTCGTGGCACGTCTCAAACCGAATCAGGATCTGACGGAGAGTATCGAGGCACTGTGTGCGGAACACGGCATTTCGCGTGCCATCGTGCGTGGCGCCGTGGGCAGTCTGATCGACGCACGTCTGACGTTTCGCGCGGGTGACGGCTGGCGCGAGCAACTGGTGAGCGGCCCCGGCGTGGAAATTCTCAACGTGTTCGGCGAGGTGGATGTCCGGCCCGACACCGCGCACGCGCTGCCCATGCTGCACGGTATGGTGGCGGACACCGAAGGACGCATGTTCGCCGGACGCTTCGTGCGCGGCGGCAACCTCTCGTTCATCACCATCGAAGTGACGTTGCAGGAGTGGTTGCCTGCGTAGGGGATCCGAGCAAGGTGCATCGCAAGAGGAATGGGGAGTCCGCAGACTCCCCGTTTTTTTAGCGCGCGTGTCAGTCCATTTCTCAATGCTGGCCCGTGACGTCGCTCCCGCTACGCAAGAACGATTCGATAGCGGCGACCAGCGCGAGCGGTGTCTCGTTCATCGGGTAGTGGCCTGCGTTGCGAAGGGTATCGACGCTAGCGTGCGCATAGCGACATAAATAAGTTTGTGCCATGAGTGCGGCGTTGAAAGTCGGGTCGTGCTCGCCAACCAGCACCTTGACGGGCGGCGTGCCTTGGATCTCGTCGCTGAAGTCCGTGTCGGCCCAGGCGTTGAAATAGGCCGCGAACGCATGCGGTGACGACTGCGCCGCCGAGTATTTCGCCTTCCATTCGATCCACGACGACGGCAAACGGTAGCCTGTGCTGCGCGCAATGATCGTCATTCGATGGTCGTGCGATGTCGCAGCCCCTTCGAATAGGGCGCGCCTTGGGGCGTCGAAGGGCACGCCGCCGCATGGCACAGGGGCGACCGGGATGAGCTGACGTACGCGGTGAGGCACGAGAGCAGCGACCTTCTCGATGGCCATGCCGCCCATCGAATGCCCGATCAGGCTGAAGGTGGACAGATCGAGCGCATCGGCCAGGGCGATGGCGTCTTCGGCGATTTCTGTGATCGTGTAGTGGCCGGGCGCGTCGCGCATGCCACCGTAGCCGCGGTAGTCCATGAAGAGGTAACTGAACTCGTTTTGTGACAACCACGGCTCGCATTCCTGAAAGGAGCGGGCGTCACCGAACCAGCCGTGCAACACGATGACGGCGTGCGTGCCGTGACCGACGCGATGAAAAGTATTGGGCATTTCGACTCCGGAGGTGGGGCGTTCAGACGGGCCGACGTTCAGGCGTTCGGCGGACGTTGTGACAGCCGGATAACGATGCTTATCGTAGTGACGCCAGCTATCGCCCGCCACCGATGTCGGGTCAATATCTGTAGAATTCGGGCCATGCGAAATACGCTGATCGATCCTTACGAGCATCTGCCGCGAAGCGCGGTGGTGACTGCGAACGACTACCCGGCGGGCTTCACGTTTCCCGAGCACGCTCACGCGCGAGGGCAGTTCGCGTTCGCCTCTCGCGGCATGATCACGGTGTCGACGCCGCAGGGGCGTTGGTTCGTGCCGCCGCAGCGCGCTTGCTGGGTACCGGCCGGCGTCTCGCACACCATGACGATGGGCGGTCCGGTGAGCATGCTCAATAGCTTCGTGACGCCCGATGCTTCGACGGCCGTGGGTCTGCCGGATCGCTGTTGTGTGTACGGCGTCTCACCGTTGCTCAGGCAGTTGCTGGACGACGCCGTCGATCTGCCGCCGATGTACGACGAAGATGCGCGCGACGGCAAGCTCATGGCGTTGCTGGTTGCCGAGATGGCGGCGATGCCGCGCCTGTCGTTGCACGCGCCGCTGCCCGAGGACGCGCAGCTCGCGAGCGTTTGCCGGACGTTGTTTGCTACGCCTTCGATGATGACCGGTGTCGATGAAGCGGCGGCTATGGCGTCCATGAGCCGTCGCACGTTCACACGCCGGTTTCGCGAGGAGACGGGGGTGAGTTTTGCGCAGTGGCGTCAACAGGTCTGTCTGCTGGCCGCGATCACCAGACTGAACGAAGGGCAGCCCGTGACGCGTGTCGCGCTCGATCTGGGGTATGGCAGTCCGAGCGCGTTCACGGCGGCGTTTCGTCAGGTGCTGGGCGCTGCGCCAAGCCGTTATCTCGCAGCGTCGCGTTGAGCGTTTTCTCTCCGGCAAAACACATCGGGGCGCCTCTGACGAGTGCGCCCCGATAGGGTTATCGACCGTGATGCGTGCGGTAGCGGTTCAAGCGACCGTAGGCTGCACTAGTCCGTCTTCCCGGAACATTTGCTTGATGCCGCGCACCGCCTGACGAATGCGCGACTCGTTCTCGATCAGCGCGAAGCGCACGTATTCGTCACCGTACTCACCGAAGCCGATGCCCGGCGAGACCGAGACCTTGGCTTGCGCCAGCAGCTTCTTCGCGAATTCGAGCGAGCCCAGTGCGCGATACGGTTCCGGAATGCGAGCCCAGATGTACATCGACGCGCGCGGCAGATCGACCGTCCAGCCGGCTTCCGTCAATCCTTTGTAGAGCACGTCGCGGCGGCGCTGATACTGGGCGCGAATCTCTTCGACGCACGCCTGATCGCCTTCCAGCGCGGCGATGGCTGCGACCTGCACCGGCGTGAACGTGCCGTAATCGTGGTAGCTCTTGATACGCGCGAGTGCGGCGACCAGTTCGGCGTTACCGACCATGAAGCCGATGCGCCAGCCCGCCATGTTGTAGCTCTTTGACAGCGTGAAGAACTCGACGGCCACGTCCTGCGCGCCGGGCACCTGCATGATCGAGGGTGCTTTGTAGCCGTCGTACACGATATCGGCGTAGGCCAGATCGTGCACCACGAGAATGTCGTGTTTGCGCGCGAGGTCGATCACGCGCTCGAAGAATTCGAGTTCGACGCACTGTGCCGTGGGGTTCGACGGGAAGCCGAGGATCACCATCTTCGGCTTCGGATGGCTCTCGCGAATGCCGCGTTCGAGTTCGGTGAAGAAGTCGATGCCGGGCGTCATCGGCACGGAGCGGATGTTCGCGCCCGCAATGACCGCGCCATAGATGTGAATCGGATACGACGGATTCGGCACGAGCACCGTGTCGCCCTGATCCAGCGTGGCGAGCATCAGGTGGGCGAGACCTTCCTTGGAGCCGATCGTGACGATGGCTTCGCGCTCGGGATCGAGCTCGACGTCATAGCGATCCTTGTACCAGCGCGTAATGGCGCGGCGCAGACGCGGAATGCCGCGCGACGTCGAATAACCGTGCGTGTCGGGGCGTTGGGCGACTTCGACGAGTTTGCTGACGATGTGTGGGGGCGTTGCGCCATCGGGATTGCCCATCGACAGGTCGATGATGTCCTCGCCACGGCGGCGTGCCGCCATCTTCAGCTCGGCGGTGATGTTGAAAACGTACGGGGGAAGACGATTGATGCGCGCGAAGCTGCGCGAGCCCTGAGAGCTGGACATGATGATCCTGGAACGTAAGCGCCCGGAACCGTCCGAGCGACGCCGATGTGCTGGCCACACCGTGACGGCGAATGTAGCGCGGCGCGGCAAGCTTAGGCAAGCGAATTTTGCGCGACGGGGCGGGAAACCCGTCGGTTATGATGGGCGCCTCTTGAGTTCGGGCAAATGAGGAGTCTCGATGGCGTATCTGTACTTGCTGGTGGCGATTGTGGCGGAGGTGATTGCGACGTCGGCGCTCAAGGCCTCGGAGGGATTCACGCGCGTCGGTCCGGTGGCGCTGGTCGTTGTGGGTTACGGCGTGGCGTTCTACATGCTGTCGCTCACGCTGCGCACGATCCCTGTGGGCATCGCGTATGCGATGTGGTCGGGCCTGGGCATCGTGCTCATTTCGATTGCCTCACGCGTGCTGTTCGGGCAGAAGCTCGACGCGCCTGCGATGGCCGGCATGGCGCTCATCATCGCGGGGGTTCTGGTGATGAATCTCTGGTCGAAATCGTCGGCACACTGATCGGCGCCGCCCTTATACGTCGCTTTCGGCTTCGGCCAGCACGGCCTTGAGCGCGGAGATGCAGGTGTCGATCTCCGCCCGTTCGATGACGAGCGGCGGTGCGAGGCGCAGCACGGTCGAGCGTGTTTCCTTCGCGAGCACACGGCGGCGCAGCATGCGCATGGACAGGTCGTGTGCGTCGGCGAGCGCCGGATCGATTTCGATACCGGCCCAGAGGCCACGTCCTCGCACTTCCCGAATGAGCGGCGAGTGAATCGCGTGCAGACGCGAGAGCAGGTATTCCCCCATTTCTGCACTTCTTCCCGGCAGGTCTTCGTCGGCCATGACGTCGAGCGCTTCGAGCGCGACGGTGGCGGCCAGTGCGTTGCCGCCGAAGGTCGAGCCGTGGCTGCCGGGCTCGAACAGGTCGATGATGTCGCGTCGCGCGACGAACGCCGAGACCGGCAGCAGACCGCCGCCGAGGGCTTTGCCGAGCATGATCCCGTCGGGCACGATGTTCTCGTGCTGATAAGCGAACCAGCGGCCGGTGCGCCCAAGGCCCGATTGAATTTCGTCGAGCAGCATGAGCACGTTTTGCTCGGTGCAGAGCTGGCGCAGCGCGCGCAGGAAGCCGTCGGGCGGAATCACGATACCGCCTTCGCCCTGAATCGTCTCGAAGAGCACGGCGCAGGTGTTCGGCGTGATGGCGGCGCGCACGGCGTCGATATCGCCGAAGGGAACGTGCACGAATCCGGGCGCGAACGGGCCGAAGTCGGCGCGGTAAGCGGGTTCGGAGGAGAAGCCGACGAGGGTGGTGGTGCGTCCGTGGAAGTTACCGTCGGCGACGATGATTTCGGCTTTGTCGGCGGGAATGCGTTTGACGCTGTAGCCCCAGCGGCGGGCGGCCTTGATGGCGGTTTCCACAGCTTCCGCCCCGGTGTTCATCGGCAGCGCGCCGCCGAGCGTGGTGAGGTCGCACAGGCGTTCGAGCAGGGCGCCGAGCCGATCGGTGTAGAAGGCACGGGAGACGATGGCGAGGCGTTGCGCCTGCGTGGTGAGCGCGGCGACCAGGCGCGGATGCGCGTGGCCGTGGCTGACTGCGGAATAGGCGCTCATCATGTCGAGATAGCGATTGCCCTCGACATCCCAGACCCAGACACCTTTGGCGTGCGAAAGCACCACGGGTAGTGGCGCATAGTGATGGGCGCCAAAGCGTTGTTCGCGTTCGATCTCGTTCATGACGCGCTCCTGACACGTAAGCAGTCTAGATGCGAACGGGATGGCACGTAAAGGGGACATCTCCTGAAGCGATGCCCATGAAATTGGCATGCACGTGCGCTATAATCGCGGATTACTCGGGGATAATGCGTTCAGTGCCGCGTTTAGTGCGCTAAATGCGCGTTGCTCGATGCGCATCATCACGCCGAGTCCCTCCGGCAGCGACACCCGGTCGCCGCCATCACGCACTGCCCATAGCTCAGTTGGATAGAGCATCGGCCTTCTAAGCCGACGGTCGGGGGTTCGAATCCCTCTGGGCAGGCCAGCATTTTCAAGCGCCTACAGCAACCCCGATTCCGACAAGTCGCGTGTTCATCACACTTTCATCACAGTGAGGACACATGGCTACCATCCGGAAACTTGGCGCGAAGTGGCAATGCCAAGTGCGCAAGAAGGGGCACCCGCCCCGTACTCAGTCCTTCAGTACCCGGGCAGATGCCGCCCAATGGGGGCGTGAGCTTGAAGCGCAAATTGATCGCGGACAGTTCCTCCCTTCACCTGTGCACGGCGAGATTCTGGCGGCGTTGCTCGACCGCTACTGTGCCGAGGTATCCCCGACGAAGCGGAGCGGCAAGAGTGACCTCGGTCGGGCTAGGACGATCAAGCAGACCCTCGGCGCATACAGTCTTCCCGCGCTATCCCCGGCTGTGTTGGCTGAGTATCGGAACATGCGTCTGCGTGCAGTCGGTCCGCAGACAGTTATCCATGAACTGAACCTCATAAGTCGTGCTTTGCGGCACGCTGTATCGGAATGGGGCGTCGCGTTGCCTGCGGGAATCCCAACGGCGCTGGTCAGGAAGCCGCAGAAGCCTCCCGGCCGAACTCGTAGGGTGACGGAGGCCGAAATGGCGGCAATCGGCCGTGCGTCGCATTCTGCGGTGCTTGGGCTTGTCATCCGGTTTGCGGTCGAGACGGCAATGCGGCGTGGCGAAATCGCGGGGTTGTGCTGGGAGCATGTTGATCTACAGCGACGCACCGCGCACCTCCCGCGCACCAAGACGGATGTACCTCGCACCGTTCCGCTCTCGTCTGGAGCTATTGCTGTACTGAAGGGAATCGGTCCGCGTGAGGCTGGCCTTGTGTTCGGGCTTGCTGCTGATTCGATTACGCAGGCATTCGACCGTTCGTCGGCCCGTGCTCGAAATCTGTATGTGGGTGAGGGTGGGGCGAGTCCGGGATACCTGGCGGACATTCGCTTCCATGATTTACGGCACGAGGCGACGAGTCGGCTGTTCGAGCGGGGTCTTGCGATGATGGAGGTCGCAGCAATAACGGGCCATAAGACTCTCTCCATGTTGCAGCGGTACACACACTTGCGAGCGGAGGACTTGGCTAAGAAGCTGGGGTAGCGCCAGTTCTCGTCTGAGAATATTGACACACTTGCGTGCGGATTATGTCCCGGTATTCTGATCGGACAATCGTCACGTGACGGGTGGCGTAGTCTTATATCGACAGCTGTATCGCTCAGGGCTTTGAAGTCCCACGCGGAACTTGGTCGTTTTCACGCCGACCATGCAGAAGTGTGACACGGCAATGTCTCTCTATCGCTTCTATGCGAGGGAGGGCGTTGCCCTATGGCGACCATCAGACGACGCGTCAGTCCCGCCGGAAAAGTCAGTTGGGCCGCAGTAATCCGACGCAAAGGCTTCCCGGCACTATCGAAAACATTCCCCTCTAAAACGCTGGCGAAGCACTGGGTAACAGTGACTGAAGCGACGATGATCGCCGGTACATTCATCGACCCACGTCCGGCGCAGGCCGCAATTCTGCGAGACCTATTCATTCGGTATCGCGACGAAGTAACCCCGAGTAAGCGCGGCCATGTGGCGGAGACGGTCCGCATCGACTGGTTCATTCAACAGCCGATTGCGCAGTACAGCCTAGGGAACCTGAAACCGCCTGTAATTTCGGCATGGCGTGATGCCCGACTTCGCACTGTTACGGGTAGCACCGTAAATCGTGACATGAACCTGTTGGGGCACGTACTGGAGGTCGCACGTAAAGAATGGGGTCTGCACATTCCCCTGAACCCCGTGCACGACGTACGCCGTCCGAAGCACAATCCTGCTCGTGATCGTCGGTTAATGCCGGGAGAGGAGGCGCGGCTCTTGGCCGCGTGCCGGTCGGGCATTGGTGACTTCCTGTATCCCGCCGTTGTGCTCGCCCTTGAGACCGCTATGCGGCGGGGCGAAATCATCGCCCTGGACTGGAGGAAGATTGACATGGAGCGGCGCGTAGTCCGCTTGGAAATGACCAAAAACGGGGAGAAGCGCGATGTGCCCTTATCCAGCAAGGCGATTGAGGTACTGGAAACGGTGCGTACTCCAAGGAACGGGCAAGTGTTCCTCCACTGGACCGCGAACGCATACCGCCTTGCATACATACGAGCCGTTGAGCGAGCCGGAATCGCCGACCTCACCCTTCACGACTTACGACACGAAGCTATTAGTCGAATGTTTGAGAAGGGGCTGTCCATGATGGAGGTAGCCGCTATCGCCGGACACAAAACACTTGTGATGCTGAAGCGGTACACACATCTCCGCGCCGAAGATTTGGCCAAGAAGTTGGACTAACAGGGAGGCGTCAAATGGCAAGCATTGTTGAAATCAAGCGAGGCTTCGGCGTGCGTTGGAAGGGCGTGGTTCGACGCGCAGGTGTACCAACGCAAGTCGCGTATTTTGAGCTAAGGGATGATGCCGAGGAGTGGGTGCGTGTAGTTGATAGCGACGCCCGCGAGCGGCAGAATGAGATCAAGCGACAGAAAGCGCTGGATGCGTTGCGCGAGCGCTGCCGTAACGAACATCGCACGTTCGGCGACATACTCCATCGCTACCTGGCGGAAGTCGTCCCGCATAAGCGCGGGGCCGCTGTGGAGGCCACCCGCATCAGAGCCTTTCTGAGAACCCCAATCAGCAACATACTGGTCGAAAGCCTGACGCAAGCGCACTTCGCGACATGGCGAGATGCCCGGCTGCGTTCGGTTAGTGGCTCAACGGTAAACAGGGACCTAACGATTCTCGCGCATGCTATTCGGGTCGCTCGCGCTGAATGGGACGTTCGACTGCCCCAGAATCCGCTGCACAACTTCCGCAGGCCAAGATCGAATCCGCCACGAGAACGCAGGCTTGCCGCCGCTGAAGAGGTCGCCTTACTGAAGGCCTGCGAAGATACCCGTAACCGACACGTAGTACCGGTGATTATTCTCGCCTTGGAAACCGCTATGCGCATGGGGGAAATCGTGCGTCTCGATTGGTCCCGCATCGACCTAGCGAAACGGTCGGCATATTTGAGCGAGACGAAGACCGGTGTACCAAGAGGCGTTCCGCTATCGTCACGGGCGGTAGAAACATTGATGGGTCTCGGGGCAGAGGATCGCGGCCGGGTATTTCGACGGCTGACGGAGGACGCATTAAGAAAGGCGTATGCGCGGTCGGTAGGGAGAGCGGGGATAAGGAATCTGACTTTCCACGATCTGCGTCACGAGGCAACGAGTCGCATCGTAGAAAAAGGGCTGACGATGCTGGAGGTTGCGGCGATCACCGGGCACAAGGACGTGCGTATGTTGCAACGGTACACCCACCTACGGACAGAAGACCTCGCAAAGAAACTCGGATAAAGCTGACCGTAGGATCGACTCAGCATGAAGCTACTTCCAGCGACGCGGCGGTTGGACAACCAGCGTCTCAAACATATGCGGGTTCTTGTAATGCAGCATGGCCCGCAGATGCTCTACGCCTATGACGCTTTCGTAGCGGCCTATGTGCCGGAGCGAGGGTTCATGATGCGGAACGATTGGCTATCACCAAGTGTGAAACGCAGGGTTTTGGAGTGGGCGTACCCCGACATACCAGAGGTGATCGACGCGATGGCGATTATGGATGCGGTGCATCCATCCAGTAGCTACGAAAGTGCTACTCCACTGGAAGATGGGGAGCAGTGAGGGCGGGCCTCCGGGACGCCATGATGTCCCGGATAGCCCACCCGTTTGCGTACTGAGCGTAGGAATTTTGCCCGCAACGGCCGTGTTTAGTGGAGCACCTTTATGAGCGCAAGGGCAATAGCTGCGCCAGCCGCAAACAGGCCAATACCAACGACGAGCATTCGCCAGTCACCGACAGCCGCCCATTGACCAGTCGCCGATGCGGCCCGAGACGTATCCAGCAAACGCACTTGCTCGTCCACTAGGCGCATTGTCACTGCCCTAAACTTAGCAATGTCCGCATGGATGCTGTCCAATTCTTCAGTTGTCATGGTCGATCTTCCCCATTCGCTGCTTTGCTGCATTCTACTGCGCGTCTAGCGGAGGTTGCTGCGGAGTTGACACAAGCCGACCGCGCTCGCCCCCAATATCAGACGCAGCACCGTACATCAAGCAATCCGGCACCATGAACAGGTGCCCGCACCAGTCGTCCGGCATGTCGCCATGCTTGCCGGTGACGCTCCACTCACTTTGAGGTGCGCAATCGGGAAGTCGCATCGTCACTTGCTCCCACGGCTCGGCCCTCGGCGTATATGCAACGAACTCAGCCAGTTGGCAGTCCCGCGTCCACACCGGGGCACCGCACATGGCGGCGGTTAGATCAAACGGGCGCAATTCGGTTGCCCTAGACACGGCCGCCCCGGCGTCGGCCGCAGCATCGTCGAAGCCCATCAGGAATACTCTGTCGGTGCCATTGTGCGTTTCCTTGACAGCAGCCCGATACGCCCACATCGCTCCCAAGCTGGCGCTGTCGAACGTAGCGGGAATGTACCGGCGCACCGCGCTGCCGGGAATTGCCGCGAAGTGGTGAGGCCGGGCATACTCCGGTGCGATCTGGTCTTGCCAGTGCAAGAACGCGGCACGTCCGGCGGCGTAAGAACTCAGACGAGCGGGAATGTTTGCGAGGTTAAGACGTGCGGTTTGCATAGTGCGGTTTCCTTTGGCAGTTAGAAACCCACCCGCACCGTCGCCAAACGGGGTGGGCAGGCACACAGCGGGGTTGGCGAACCGGTGCCAAAGGAGACCGGCAGGGGCGAACCCCTCCCCACCGTGGCCCGCCCATAGGGGCGCATGGTGAACGGACGAAACAAATCATCTGGACGTGCAACCGCCCAAAAGAAAACCGCCTGAGCGTTGCGCGTGCGCGAACCCTCGACGGCGGTTGTCCGCCTTTGGCATTCCGGGTCGCCAAACCCAGATCACGGTTGTTTGCGTGATGGCGGAAGTTTACGGCCGTGAGCTTGACAGTGTCAATCCCAAGCTTACGTTCGCAGGAATGCCAATGGATATTGCGGGGAAGTTAAGCGTTTGAATTACGGCTGTGATGGATGTAGAGATACAAGAGACCAAACGGGGCAACGAATATAGCGAATACCCAGCAAACGAGCATCGTAGCGAACTTCACAGACAGCATAAGAAGGGCGTTTACGAAGAAAACGTTACTCCCCATTACATAGCCGACTATGTTCTCGTAGACAAAACGGGAGTATGGGTAAAGCAGAGTTGAGACCGCGAAAAACGCGTAAGTCCCCAATCCCGGGGCGTGTGCCTGCTTGCTGTTGGTCAGAACGAAGAAAATAAATGCGGGAAAGATCAAGCCAAATAGAAACTGGCGAACATAGTACCGGGCAGACAGGCCACCGAAGGTCTTTGCTATCACAGGGTGCATATTGTTTTCCTTGCTTCTTTTATTAACCGTGGAGACTGCGAATTCTCCCATTTATTATGGATTCCAATCAATAAAAAAAACGGAGAGGAACCAAAGAAAGCAGCCACGTGGACAAGTCGCGAGGCCCGCACTGGAGCGTCTTGGCGGCGTCGGTAATGCACAGCGACGCGTTGCCCTCCGCGATCCGGGCCAGCGCCTGCACCTTCGGTGCCTGCTCCTGTACCGTCTGCTCCAACTCCATGACCTTCTCGGTGTACGAGAGAAGCAGGCCACGCAGCGCGGCGGGGTCGGCTAGGTTCACTACCGGTTGCGGCGGCGGGGCCGTCACAAGCTGGTCGTAGGCGCGGATTACCTTCAGGTGGAAGGCCGGGCTTATCCACATTGCGTAGGCGTAGACGAGTTCCTTGCAGACGTAAGTGCCTTGCGACAAACCCCCACGGATCGTATCCATTGGGGCGATATGCAAATTTGCACATCGGGCCTCAAGGGCTAACTGGTCGTGCAACTCCTTGTAGCTCTTGTTTCGGAACCACTGTGCGGGTGCGTCATTGCCATCCCCGCCCGCCGCCCTGTGAAGGTCGTTTAGGCAGTACCGGCCCTCGGCGTCCTGACGGATACCGATGCCGGACAGGACAAGGGCCGTCATGCCAGCCCCGTACCGGTCAGGCGATTGGTCAGCATCCGGGTAGCCAGGGCGGCGACCATCGCCTCGAATGTCGGGAAGCCCAAGGCGCGGGCGGCACTTGGATAAGAACAACATGCAGTGATGAGCATGGCATCTGAGCCCACCGGGATGCAGGAAGCGGAGAGGCCCGCTACAGCGGGCCTCCCGTCCTTACTCTGCTGCCAACGAATTACTCAGGGCCGTACCGAAGACGGTATTAGACCCCGGCACCAGCCGCCACATACTGCGTAGCTGCTTGTGGTAGTCCACCGGATCGGTCTTACCGAGTTGGTGCCCCGTGGCGAGGCCAACAGCCGTCGTACCCGCAGCCCCCGCCCCTCGTCCGATGTTCTGGAGAAAGCCGATTGCTGCGACCGGGCTGCTGCTGCCGTAGGTCTGTCCGCCGAAGATCGTGTGTCCTAGGTCGAGCGTATCCGGCAGAAGGCCCGCCATGTTGACCATGACGGCTACACCGGTAGCCAACTTGATACCGGACAAGTTGTCATCCAGATATTCCTGCTTCTTCTGCCCATCCATCCCGACCGTATTGGCCTGTACCTTGGCGTAGTACAGCATCGCGCCCCAAGCGGTTGCCATCGTGAAGCCGATAGCTGCGTTGCTGTCGCCGATGAAGACGTTGCGGGCGAACTGCTTCTCGGCTGCCGTGACACCGAAGCGTCGGAACTGGCCGATCAGCTTGCCGAACTCCGACTCAGTAGCCCAACGAGGGGTTTCACCAATCAGAGCACGTTGCAGCACCTGCCAAGTTGCGCGATGCAATGACGCAATGAACGCATCCGCTGCGTACTGGTCATCCCACTTGTCGAAGTTGATGCCGTCACCCTTCTTCCGTCCCGCGTCGTGCTTCTCCATCTGCGTGCGGATGCGGTCGATATCCTGCGGCAAGATACCCATATCAGCGAGGCGCGCATCCGTGATGTGCCCCTTACCGTCGCGTACCTTCGACCAAAGCTCCTCCGCCAGAATCGGAAGAAAGCCGCGATGAATGACTTTCCCAGCGAGATTCATACCGGAAAGCGTTCCTACCGCATTTGCCGAACGGTCGGCCAGACGGTTGAGCGTGCTTCCCTCGGCCAACACTGTTTCGGGTTTGAGTACAGAATGAGTCGTCTGGTCGATGTGCATGCGATGGTCGAGGCCAAGAGCGCTCCCCGCGTACTCATGCAGCGTTTTCTTGATGCCAGCCTCAGCGCTATTGAAGATGCCGGTGTAAAGCGAACGGGCAAACCCGGTTATCCCGACCGCACTAACAATTGACCCGGCATCCGCCGCCACGTTAAGGCCCAGCTTCCCCATCATTGTTACAAACGCGCCGGTTTGCAGCAGCTTAGAGACGCCGTGCTCTTGGTTGTTCAGGTTGCCCTGAAGCGAGCGAATCAGGAAGTGGATGTTGTCCACGTCCTGCGGCGTTGCTCCATCCTGACGCAGTGCATCCAGCAGCGCATCGACGTGCTGCGGGTCACGCAGCCCTCGCTTGGCGAGTGCGATGTTACCGGCCCACTTCGCGGCACTTCCGTTGACCATGCGGCCAATGTCTGTGTCGATGTAGTCCAGCATACGGACACCGCCCTCGGCGTCGAGCAAGTCGAACTCAGTACGGGTGCGATCCTTGATAACGTCGGTCAGACGCTGCTTGAACTCGGTTGCCATTTCCGACGACACCTTCGTACCGCGCCAGTCCTCCAGAAGTAGGTCAGCAGCGACGGCACCGAAGTGGTTGTCGGCCCCCTCGATCCGCGACTGTGGGTCTTTCATGGTCTGGTTCAGGTAGTGGTCAACCATACGCCCTGCCTTCTCCGAGGCAGAAGCGCGCAGTTCCGCCAGTGCTTCCGGCGTGTGGGGGCCGGTTGCCAGCATCTTGTCCAGCGCCGGGCCGACTACCTTGGCCTCGTACTGACGGCGCAGGATCGACTTGAACGCGTTGAACTTCGGCACATCGTTGACGTACAAGTCATTAAGTGCGCGGAAGTCCCACTTGTACGGCATGTAGCCGACCCAGCCGCCACCGTGGATGCCCTCGCTCTGTGCGTCGCCGACAGCCTTTCCGTTCTCGGCGAGCGTGCGCCAGTACCCGTCGAGGGCGCCCGCGTACTCGCGGACAAGCGGGTCAGCGGTGGACACGTACTCCGTGCCCGCCTGGACTGCGGCGCGGTGCTTCAAGCGCTCCTCTGCTATCAGTTTCCCGACACGCTTCTGCGCTTCCTCGCCCATACCGACCGTTGCTGCGGCCAGTTCCTTCGGCGTGAACAGTTTCGGCCAGATACGCTCATGGACTTCGAAGAATGGCCCCTTGAACGAGTGATTCAGAATCTCACGCTCAATTGCGGCTGTTGAGGCGAACTGGCGATTGGTGCCGTCGGCAGACTCTCCGAGCCATGCAGCCCACATACGGACACCTTTGCTCTTGGATCGAGACAACTTCAGGCCCACGCTATCCGCGATATCACCAAACATCTTGTAAGCCCTGGTGTTGCGCACAACGTTGTCGTAGTAGCCCCCTGCACGCGCACGCATCTTCGCCGTGGCTTCCGGGCGAACCTCCTGCCAGTCGTCAATCTGCTTCTTGAACTCTTGGGCCAGCGCAGAGCGCACGATATCGTCACGCACCGGGGCACTGTTGCGCACGCCTGCGGCGGCGGTATCGTGCAACGGCGTGTCAATCAGGGTATCGGCCAAGCCCACAGCCTTGAGCAAGGCGTTGGTCTGATTCGCCGTGATACCCAGCAAGCTACGGATGAGGTCAACGGCCTTGGTCAGCAGGTGCTCGCCCTTCGACTTCATAGCGGCCAGATGGTCGATGAACTCCGATTTACCGCTGTACAGCCCCGCAACGAACTCGTCCACGTTGGAGAGGTAGTAGCGGGTCTTCGCATCGTTGCCCTTGTAACCGGCTGCCGCTTCGGCGCGCAGCTTCTCCAGTTCCCCTGCGATCTTGCCGTGGGCGGAGGTCGGGTTCGCCTTACCGAACTCCAGCTTCTTCACCGTAGCCGCGTGCGCCAACTCATGCAGCAACACATCGTCCCCGACCTTGCCGCCGATTGAAATGGAATGAGTCTTCGGGTTGTACGCCCCGGTAGCCGAATCGTCCGTGCGTCGGACAACTGCCACGTCACCGCGCAATTGCTCGTGCAGGCGTCCGGCCAGTCCTTGCACCATCGGGTCGGGTGTGCCCGCTGCCATGCGAGCCAGTTCGGCCTTACCGGATGCACCGGCAACGGTAGGTGCCACGCTTTGCGACAGTGCGCGTTCCTCTCGGCGGATGGCCGGGATCGCCTCGTCCGTCATCGACTCCAGCGCACGGCGAACCGCTGCGGCCATCGGGGTCTGTGCAGTCTGCGGCGCATCCACGGTTGCCCGGTCGCGGCGCAGTGCGGCAAGTTGCGTTTCGATATCCGCGAGGCGCTGGTGCGACTTGGCCGCTTCGGCATTCTGTTCGATGAACTGCGACAGGCGTTCAACCTTGGCTTGGCGTTCGGCGGCGTACGCCTGCATGTCTGCCGTGGCCTTAGCCTGTGCTTCCTTGAACTTCATGCCGCCTGCTTGGTAGTTCCGGGTCAGCGCCTTGATATCAGCCTCGTCCGGCGTCGAACCGGCCAACACCGCAAGCTCGTCACGGGCCGACGCAATCGCGCCCTTGTCCGCGCCCTTGGCAGCCGTTGCGAGGTGCTGGGTGCGTTCGGCTTCCAGTGCTGCCACATCCGCGTCGAGCACATCAGCGAGGCGGCGTGCACCCGGCTCAACCACATCGGTCATCCCGGCACGGCGCGGGCGGAAGTCCGTAAGCATTGCCACCGGATCGGCTGCGTACACACCACCGTTCGGCAGCGGGCCGCGTACATCGATAGCCCCGGCTTCGCGGACACCGCGCTCGGCGGTATCCATTGCGGCCTTGGCTGCGCCGATGATAGCCGGGTCGTCCTTGGGCACCGGAGCACCGCCGAAGCGATTGGCGAGCAAGTGACCGCCTGCACCCAGCGCCGCGCCGACGATGGACTGCTGGAGCACGCCCGACCAGTCCATATCCTGATTGTTTGATGCGCGGATCGCCATTTCGATTGCGCCATTCTCGGCACCGGCCAACGCAGCAGAGCCAAGTACACCGCTGCTCATCTGGACACCGGCACGGGCCGCCATTGCAGAGCGTGCTGCGGCGACCGCACCGCCAGTACCCATCGTGGCGAGAATCACTGCCGGGTCGCCCATACCTGCTGCCAGTTGGGCAGTCGTAGCCCCGACCTTCTCCCAACCCTGTACCGCTGCGGCGCGCTTCTCGAATTCCGCACGTTCGATGGCCCAGCCCATACGACGACGCCATTCCGCCTCGCTCCCGGAACCCAGCACGTAGTTGCGTAGGTCGTCATTTGCCCACACCTGCGGGGTCTGCTCGCCCATCGCACGGCTTTGGTCAGGCGTAATCGTCCAGTTCGGGTCATCGGCCTCGCGGCTGAAGATGTCCTTGATGCGGCCGGTAACGGTGCCCCACACGGCGGCCTGTACGAATGCCTCTCGGGGATCAACGTGCTTCGTAGTCTGGTCGGCTACCTGCGCCCAGCTAGATTGCTCGGCCTTCGCAGTAAGCGTCGTGTCACCGGCCCCGGTCACTTGGTCGAGCACGCTGCGCTCGCCAACCGTACCGTCAGCCATCTGTCGGAACAGGCCGGATACAGCTTGCGACATAGCCAGCTTCTGACCGACCTTCGTTTGCTTCCCGGACGCCGGGGGCGGTGCATCGCCGCCCAACACCTTCGGGAGGTACGCGTTCGTCTCGTCGTTATTCCAACGGTCACGACGCCAGCCAGCGCTGTAGGCGCGCAATGCATCCGGCAGATTTCCGAACTGGCGCAAGTTCTCCGACATGACTTCACGGTGTAGCGTCAGGGCGTCGTCAAAGTCGGCCGGGTTCAGCGTGCGACCCACACGGGCCTGCACTGCGAGCAAGGTGTCCGGCATGACCTGCACGTAGCCGCGTGCGCCCTTGTTCGAAACAGCATTCGGGTTCCATTCGCTTTCGACGCCGATCTGCCGGGCAGTCGTGCCACGCGGGATACCCAGCGCGTCGTCGTTTGCTTGCGCCTTGTCGAGTTGATCTTGAGTCGGCAGAAATGCCATGTAATTCTCCAGAGTGGAACAAGCGTCGACCGGCGGGTCAAAGAGGACCGTGCCGGGAAACGTAAGTGGAAGAAGGGGGGGGGGCGTGCGTCGCTGAGGTCGAGGGCGACAACCGAAGTGTTGCTATGGAGGGAGGGGTGTTACGCTCGGTGGGATTGAATGAACGCCGAGGCCATTGCAGCACCCTCGGGCAGGAACGGATTTCTACTCAGTATCTCGGCAGCGCGGGTTCGCAACGCCCAATGATCGGCAGCAGTCTGCTTAACGCACTCCTGCAACTCGCGAAGACTCTTTGCTACACGAGCGGGACGCGCCGACGATTCGCGCTCTACCAAATCCTCCTTGGTGCAATAACGTAGAGCCTTCGCATCGGCCGCAATAAACTGTCCGATAGAGATTCCACGAAGGGCCAGCACTGCAATTAGTGGAACATCAGCACCTGCGATCCGAATGCAAAGATCGTTGTGTGGTTTACCCGTCGCGGCCCGTTCGCGGCGACGGTACTTGTACATCCGCCCGTCGAGTTTGCAACCCGCCGCGAGAAATTCCGTGGGACTTTCCCATTTGGCTCGGGCGAATGCGCGCTTAATGTCCGTCGCGGCGGACACCTTCGAACCGTCTCTGCCATGTTCCGCGAGGATACGCCGCACCTCTGCTAGGGTTTTCTGAGGCATGGGCTTGCTGAATCGCTTGGACGAAAGTGGAGTGGGCAGCCCCATGCGCTTAGCGACGAGGATGGCTAGTTCTGCGTTATTGAGGCGACAGTGCTCCGGGCATTCACACAGCAATGATGCAAGCTCAATCTCCCAGCCGGTCGAGCCATCGTCTTCCCAGACTCGCCCGAATGCCCTCACGACTTTTCCATGTGATTCCGCGTAGCGTTCGACCGATTCTGTCGCCTCCGCCAACATTCCTCTACACGCACTGACGGCCGTGTCTCGCAATCGAGCCTCGTCTGCGGCGACTGCCGCCTTCAGTTGGTTTTGCGTAATCACGCTTCTAGCATCATTAGGCTGAACTTCACCCCCGCGAAACATGGAGAAATCGCCAATAGTCGACCGGTGGGAGGGGGCTGGGCTTGGTCCTGCAATAGCTAATTCAGACTTGTTCATAAGCGAATCCGTACCGTCCGGTTTGGAGCCGGTCAGTACGTTGGCACTCCTTTCAATGATGGATTTTCAGATCAGGGCGCAGTAATTCGCCAGATTGACGGCGAGCACCTTGCTTTAATAGCCCTACCAACCGGCAGCCGTTAACAGCGCTTGCAGGCCCGGATTTCTCTCTGCGAGCCGGAATAGGTCCATTGGCGGCATGAGTCGTAAGTCAGGGCAACTGAAGGCGCAAGTGAGCGGCTCGCAACCGAAATGGTCGGGCGTGAACTGTGACGGGGCGAGGCGTCGATAGCCCGGTGCTGACCAGACAGCGGCGTCGCACCGGGCAGAAAGACCACCGGTCGGGGTAGCTGTCCCGTGCCAACGTGTATCAACCCCAACACCGTCCCACTGGCCCGCAGTGAAGTGGGTACGTTCGCCTGTTCGCTCACGTCGCACTGCCTCAAGATGCGAGAGCCATCCCCCGAGACTACGTTTCGCGGGCCACGGAAACGCCCTGTTGCGGTTATCAAGCCGGAGAGGGCGACGAGCCAACTGACAGTCGTAACAAGCGCAGTCCCGGACACGCCGACGGGCAGAGCCGCACTTGCGGCATGTCTTGCCGCTGAACCACGACCGTCCGACAAGCAGGGCATCTATCCGGTCTGGGTACATGGTCTGCTGGCGCAGTGCCTGGGCGAACGCGTGATCCCGTCTGGCAGCGTCTCGATGCTGGCGGGTCAGGACCTTCGCAAATGGGGCAACTTGGTGAAGTGCGAACTGGCCGGGCGCTTTCCGTTTGCTACCGGCAGGCGAAGTCATTGCCCGCCCGAGTCGACTTGAGGCTCTAGGAGCGCGCCGCGTGCCGCCGCACGGGGTTGCGAGCGGCCACCGCCTGCCTGCCGTACATTCAACGTCTCCGGCAAGCGACCGTACCTGCGCATGCTCCGCTCGGTTACGCGAACCGCAGTGAGTAGGCAGGATTGGTCGATATCAAACAGTGCGTTCGAGTATCCACCCCCGAGGTACGTCAGCGAGCCTGCAATTTCGTCAGCAGTCCACGGGTTCGGGATTGCGGGGCTACTTAATCCCACGATCTTGCCCAGATCATCGCGTCGGTTCTGGTACTTCGCAACGTACTCAAGGCGTTCAGGTGTGGTCAATGAGGGCCATGCGTCCTGCGCGTACCGGATCATCTTCCCCAATTCGCGCTCCAAACGCTCCCGTTCCTCGGCACGTGACGGTGCAGGCTCCGGCACACGTTCCTCGCAGGCACGGCATACCATGCTGCTACTCGCAACGTCGTAGTACACGGCCTCGTAGTCCCTATCGCGCCTATGTGAATTGTCTTTGGTCATCCTCCAGCGGCGCTCGAACTGGCCTACGGTGCGAAAGCAATCCGCGCACCTATCGTCCTGTCGCTCGCGGATGCGATCCTGTGCGTCCCTTTCGCGGTCGCGTTGGGTTGGCTTGCCGGGGAACTCGCGGCCATCAGCACCGCGAATGCAATTATTGATTCGCATGGTCACTCTCCCGCGTGGCGTTGTGCGCCCGGCTTACGGCCCGGCTTGGCCCGTGATGCCCAAGTCGGCAAGCTGCCGGTTAATACTTCGACCGCTCGCCGGTAGGCGGCAATCGCCGTTGGATTACTACGCTTCAGGCTCAATGCGTAGAACCTCTCGTTCTCATTGGACTCAAGTGGGTGCAACGTTGGATGGGGCACCGATCCTCCTTTCGATAGACGACACGCCACGGAATGTGTGTGTCTTTCTAGGCGACCAAAATGCCTCACCGCCCATTAGGAATGGCCGGGCACAGGTGGGAACGAAATAGAAAAGGGCCAGCCCGATTGCTCGGCACTGACCCTTACTGGCGGTGAGAAGACTTGCGGCGCTATGCGGTTTGCACTGCCTTGAGAATGGTGGGATGAGAGACGCCGTACTCGGCGGCGAGTCCCCGTGCGGTTGCCCCGGCGGCGATCCTCGCCCGCACTTCGGCTTTCTGTTCGTCGGTGAGCGAGGCCCGCCGTCCGAGCTTCTTGCCTTCGGCCTTTGCCCGCGCCAGCCCTGCGTGCGTCCTTTCGATCAACAGGTCGCGCTCGAACTGCGCCACGGCGGCGAGCACAGTCATGTGCAGCTTGCCGGACGCACTCGTCAGGTCAACGCCCTTCAAAGCTAGGCAATGCACATGCACCTTAGCCGCTGCCAGCGACTCCACGGTCGCCAGCACGTCGGCGGTGTTACGGCCCAGCCGGTCTAGCTTGGTGACGACAAGGGTGTCGCCCTCATCCAGCTTGTCGAGCAGCTTGGCGAAGCCGGGGCGCCCTGCGGCGGGGACGCTGCCGGAGATAGTCTCGGTGATCGTATGCCGGGGCTGGATGGTGAAGCCTGCTGCCTGCACTTCGAGCAACTGGTTATCGGTAGTCTGTTCGGCGGTGGAAACCCGCGCATACAAGAACGTGCGGCTCATGGCGATGCGCCTCCGGTAATCAATGGTGGAAATCATTGTATGTGGTAATAAAATTTCCATCAAGGACTTCTTTACCGGGTTGCCGGTACGCTTCGGGATGGAAAGAAACCGGACGATTGATTAACGACGCAAGAGCGTGGAGTGATGCGCGGGGAAGCTCTGCCCATAGAGACAGCCCAGCACACCGGTCAGCGGTCGGGAGTGGCATGGGATTCGGGAAGATGTGACCTACGCCGTGTACAGACGATCAGCAATCAGCGGATGCGTGCCGTCAGGCACCCGGCATCCTCAGAAACCGGGCAGTCATCCGCCCGACCCCGGCATGGGGGAAACCGGCTCGTGGCGAGCGGCGCAATCCTCGCAGAAAATCGCAGCAAAATTTGACCCGAGTCGGCGTAACGTCACGGGTAAAATAGACGACACACACGCACCGGAGACACGGACAATGACCGATCAAGCAGAAGCCAAACCGCTACATTGCGGGCTTGTAATGCCGATCTCTAACACAGAGACGTACCCCAACGGGCACTGGTCTGATGTCAAATCGATAATTACGCAAGCTGTTCAGCAAATCGATGACCACAAATTCACCGTAGACCTAGTTAGCAGTTCGGACTCTGGCGGCGTAATTCAGAAGCGGATTCTGGAACAGCTATATAACTCGGATGTCGTGGTATGCGACGTAAGCTCCAAGAACCCGAACGTAATGCTCGAACTGGGCATGCGTCTTGCGTTTGACAAACCTGTAGTCCTCATAAAGGATGATCGCACGCCCTTTATCTTCGACACAGGGCCGCTACTGCACTTGCAATATCCGGCCGACCTGCGACATAACGCGATCGAGGTATTTAAGAACGATCTTGCAAAGGCTGTGAAGGCACTGTACGTGAAGTCCACTAACGGTACTGACAACCTCTCGTATCTCCAAAGCTTCGGGCCGTTTCAAGTTACAAAAATCCGCACCGAGGAGGTTTCTGCCGATGTCATGATGCTGTCCATGCTGGAGCAGATGCGGGCCGAAATGGCCGCAATACGGGCTAACCAAATCGCATCTGCGGTGCAATTCCCTCCGGAATATTCTTCGCCGGGTAATAGCCTTCTTTACCTCCTCGGCAAGAACAGGGCCGCCCAAGCCACAGACGCACCGCCGCCACCCCCACGCACCATGCCGCAGATGAAACAGCACGCCGCACGAACGCCGGAGGAAGACTTTCGGGAGATGCTCGACATATCACATTCGCTCCCGCGCAAAGAGGGTAGCATCAAGAAATAAGTACCGCCTGCACCCACCGCACACTGTGACCAAACTGTGACGGGCAAGCGGGCCGCCCGAAAAGACGGGCTACTAGCGGTCAGTGTCACGGATGAGGAGCGAAGGAATCGTCATTTTGGATTCTATTCATTATTTGAAAATAGAATCGGAAATTGGCGACGCATCGACAGTTGCCTGGGAACTGAAGAGTCTGGCAAGAGAACTCCAGTGCCGGATTCTCGTCACCGCAAATGTAATGCCACTCGTGGAGGCAAGGCCGAACAAGCGCCCCATGGCGAGTGACCTTGGCGAATGGTCAGCCCTTGGGGAGGAGTCCGATATTTTGATGTTCACCTAACTGGATTCCGTCTATAACCCAGGGAGTCCAAATGCTGGCATCGCAGAGGTCATCATTGCGAGATGCGCCTATGGTTACCATGGCGCGGTGCGACTCGCTCATGCCCCGGGTAGGGGAGTATTTATGGAGACACTGTCTGTTCCGGGCGGTGATGGCACAGAAACAAGTAGTTCCGCGAAGTAGTGCTCCGTGTGTCACCCGCATATCGCCTGTTCGTCTGATGCGCGAATCTTGAGCATCTTATTAAGCCTTCGATGCGCCCCCACCCCAATCTCCCCACCACACTGCTCACTGCAATCGATACATACATCCGGCTCAGGGGGCATAGGAAACAGCGCTCTCATCCACATTACCAACCAAAGCGAGTGCCTTCTAATCCGACATTATTTGCGGGCAGCTTGACCGTCCGCCTGCCTCATCCATGAAGGGGAAACTGGCTAGTAGAGAGTAGTGCAATCCCCGCAAAAAAACGCAGCAAAATTCCAACCGTGCTGTTCGGTGAACTTATGCGGAACTCGCGATAGATTCATCCCTCCGAGCGCGTTGTCCTGCTACGGTACGCGGTTGGTCAGAACCACAACGATAAAGAGACGTTGAGGATTGCCGATAAACAGATTTCACCAACGGAAAACCGAACTCGAATGTCCCGCTTCGCGAATGCACAGTTGTTGATTAAGGATGTCGAAAGCCACCTGATCGGGGAAGAACAGAGTGCGTGGAAAGCCGTCACGTTCCTGCAGTACAACGTTTGGTTTCCAATGCGCTTTCTACTGCTTGGTGTAGGGGACAAATTTGTCGCAGTGACCACATGGGCATTCTTTGCGTTCACCGGGATGTTCTTGTGGATGCTCGTAGTCCCCCGGATTGGCCTAGCTGGCATATTGATTGGAGACAATGTCATGCTGGCTTTGATGGCCTTGTCTCTTGTTCCGGCAGTGTTCGCCATGCCAAGCGTCTACGGAAATGGGCAGATTGCATCGGATGATGTGATGTTCGTGACAGCACGGCTACCCATGATCGGCGCGACAAGTAATAAGGAGATTGAGTTCTTACAACAGACTATTCGAATAGTCGAGGAGAAGTGTCGCACTCGCGTCAAGGCATTGAAGTGGATTGTTGGAGGCGTGTGGGCGCTCCTGATCTACGCCTATAACAAGGCAGAGAGTGCAAACATCAATACTATTGACGAGACGAAAACGGCCGTTATCCAGATCCTCGGCTTAGGGGGGGGAGTGATCGTGGGTTATTTTCTAGTTTGGGGCTACGAAGCAGCTCTTGATAAGCTATTCCGGACAATCGAATTCGGATGCAACGAAAGCAAAACGGCGGACGCGATTTAGCATTCCCGGACAGCAGGCAAATATGCCAGCGGAGCCGATATGGTTCGGCGATTCATTACATGGAATTCAAGCTCGGGGGCACTGATGAGGCCACGCAAACATAGAATGACGCCCTGAAGTGTCTCCCCACCTTGCGTAGCCACCGGATTCGAAAGTGCTTCGGATACGTCATTGCTTTTTGTTTCGCAACGACGGCTCCCCATCGATCTCTTCGCACTCCGCTCGTCACACTCCCATCACACCGCCCGCTATAATCCGCTCACACACGCGTCTCAGTTGGATTGAAGGCAAGGGGCTTCCCGCCCCGCAGCCGCCCAAAAGCGAGGCCTTCTAAGCCGACGGTCGGGGGTTCGAATCCCTCTGGGCAGGCCAGCATTTTCAAGCGCCTACAGCAACCCCGATTCCGACAAGTCGCGTGAGTCACCGTGACGACACATCGCGACTCTCCAGCAACCCGGCGCGGCATGGCAATGCCACGTGTGCGAGAAGGGGCATGCGCCTAGCACGCCAGACTTTCATTCCCGAGCCACTGGCGCTCATCTGGCCGCAAACGTTGCGAGCGTCGAAGCCCGACACCGCATCACCCTCCCCAGCGCACCAACGCCCAGCCGACCTCCTGCGCTGTCACATATCCGACATAAGTGGATCGTAAGCTCCGGGGTCATTGCGCCGACGGGGGAGGATGCCGTCGGCTGCCCCGCTTTCCGCCAACACCGCTTCGATGACCGACAAAGAAAAAAGCTGGGCGATCGCCGAAGACGTGGCGCGCATGGCTGGCGTTTCGCGCTCGGCCGTCTCGCGCACCTTCACGCCCGGCGCCAGCGTGTCCGCCAAGACTCGCATGCGCGTGCTCGAGGCCGCCAAGACGCTGAACTATCACGTCGATATCAACGCTCGCAACATGATCCGCGGACGCAGTACCTTCGTCGGGGTAGTTACCTCGGCGCTGGTCAGCCCCTTCCGTGCCCAACTGCTCGCGCCCATCGCGCATCATCTGGGCACACGCGGTCTGTTGCCGATCCTGATGAACGCCGACGATCCGGATCAGACCGGCTACGCGCTGCAAATGCTGCTGAGCTATCGCATCGCCGGCGTCATCATGACCTCCGGCGCGCCGCCGCTCGCCCTCGCTCGCGAATACCTCGAGCGTCGCGTGCCCGTGGCGATGATCAATCGCGCGCCCGAACTCGACGGCGCCGACGTAATCAACAGCGACAACGCCGGCGGTGGTGCGCTCGCCGCCCGCGCCCTGTTCGATTCGGGTGTCACGCGCTTCGCCTTCGTCGGCCCGCACACGACACACTTCGGCGGACGCCAGCGCTGCGGCGGTTTCGTCGACGCGCTCGCGAGCCTCGGCGTGCGCAAGTCCCGCGTGACCCTTTGCAACACCATGATCGCCTCGTACGAGGCTGGCCAACTGGCCGCGCGTGAGCTGTTTGCCAACGCCGACACCGCCCCCGATGGCGTGTTCTGTGGCACTGACATGCTCGCGCTCGGCTTCATGGACGAAGCGCGCCGCGCCTTTGGACGCCGTATCCCGGACGACCTGCGCGTCGTCGGCTTCGACGACATTCAGCACGCCGCGCTCGACAGCTACCGCCTGTCCACGATCGCCCAGAACACCGACACGCTCGCCCACAGCGTCGTCGACATGCTCTCGCAACGCATCACCGATTTCTCGCGCCCGGCCGACGTGCGCATCGCTCCGGTCGCCTTCGTGCGCCGCGCCACCACCGGCTGAGCCGGCGGCCCCCTCCACGGAATTCCCATGTTGACGACACAAGCCCTCCCCGAAAAAACGCCCAACATTGCAAACGAGTGCAAAAACGACGCTGCACACGTTTCGCGTCGCGCGCGCCTTGCTGCAAGGCTGAAGTCGGCCGTGGCCTCGCTGAGCCCTCGCGGGGTAGGCGGGGTAGGCGCCCGGCGCGTGCGCGTCTTGCCGCTCATCACTGCGATGGTGGCCTTGACGGCCACTACGCTTGGCACCGTGCTACTGCCGTCGCACGCGCACGCTGCCGATCGTCTGAGTCTGCTGTGCTCGGCCGACCTCGAGTGGTGCCAGTTGATGAAATCCCGCTTCGAGAAGGAGACGGGCATTGGCGTCGCGATGATCCGCAAGAGCGCTGGTGAAGCACTGGCGCTGCTCACCGCGCAACGTGCGCGTCCCCAGTTCGACATCTGGTGGGCCGGCTCCGGCGACTCGCATCTGCAAGCGGCGTTTGAGGGCCTGACCGACGCCTACCGCTCGCCAGCGTTGTCGCAACTGCAACCGTGGGCGCAACGCTTCGCGCAAGTCGGGCGTGACCGTACCGTCGGCGTGTATCAGGGGCTGCTCGGCATCGGCTACAACGTCGCCGAACTACGCCGCCGCAAGGTCGACGCGCCGCGCTGCTGGCGCGATCTGCTCGCGCCGGGCCTGAAGGGCGAGATTCAGATCGCCAACCCGAACTCGTCGGGCACGGCCTACGTGGCGCTTGCCACGCTCGTGCAACTGATGGGCGAGGATCAGGCTTTCGCGTACATGCGCAGCCTGAACGCCAACGTTAGCCAGTACACGGCAACGGGCGTCGCACCGGGCGAGGCGGCCTCGCGCGGTGAAGCGAGCGTGGCGATCGAATTCCTGCACGATCTCGTCAAGCAACGTGTGGCCGGCTTCGATATCGCGACGACCGCTCCGTGCGAAGGCACCGGCTACGAAATCGGCGGCATGAGCCTCGTGGCGGGCGCCGCCCATCCCGCCATCGCGAAGCAGTTCTACGACTTCGCGTTGCGTGCCGACGTGCAGTCGCTCGCCGATCAGGCGCACGCTTATCAACTGCCGTCGAATTCGCAAGCCGCCGTACCAAAGCAGGCGCCGCAGCCCTCCGGTATCAAACTCATCGATTACGACTTCGCGCGCTATGGCGATCCCGCCACGCGCAAACGCCTGCTGCAACGCTGGAATACCGAGATCTATGCGCATGCCCGCTAAGCCTCGCGCGACAGTCGACGCGCACGCGCCGGGCCACGCGCGTTCGGCAACGTCGGATCGGACTCGCGGCGTCGACGGCCCGCCTCGCGCGACGAAATCCGCAACGTCTGAACCCACGGACATCGGTGGAAATACCGCCGCCGATGCTAATATCCCCGCCAACACGTTGCGCATGCGTTTGTCGGCGGTGTCCCCGTGGCCGAATGACGGTTTCACGCGGACGGTGCTCTTCGCGACCGTGGCAGCGTTGCTCGTGTTCGTCGTCTGGCCACTTGTGAACAGCAGCTTCGGCGGACTCGCGAGCGCCTGGCACCGTGCTGGCAGTGGCGTCGCCGCCAAGCTCGGCGTGTTGCAACCGGACGTGTGGCGGCTCGCGTGCCTGCGCGGTGACGGCGTCTGTGGCAGCGCCTGGCATACGATCGCGCTCGGCGTCGCGTCTGCCGTGTCGGCGACGCTGCTCGGCACGGCGCTCGCATTGTTGGCCGCGCGCCACTGGCTCGCCCGCTCGCGCGTGGGCGGTGCTCTGCTGCGCGGTATCGCGCTGCTGCCGGTCATCACGCCGCCGTTCGCGGTCGGCCTCGCGCTGATTCTGCTGCTCGGTCGCAACGGCGCCATCACACGTGGCGTGGCCGACCTGTTCGGCATTCCCGCCGGACGCTGGCTGTACGGCCCGACCGGCTTGTGGCTCGCACAATGCCTGGCGTTCACCCCGGTGGCGTTTCTCACCGTGCTCGGCGTCGTGCAACGTCTGCCAGCGGTGCTGGAGGAAGCGGCGGCCACGCTGCGCGCCACGCGCTGGCAGACCTTCAGGACCGTGACCTTGCCGATGATGCGTCCGGGCCTCGCCAACGCGCTGCTGCTGTGCTTCATCGAAAGCCTCGCCGACTTCGGCAATCCGCTCGTGCTCGGTGGCAACTTCCGCGTGCTGTCCTCCGATCTGTATTTCGCCGTGGTGGGCGCCGAACAGGACCCGGGGCGCGCGGCGGCGCTGGCCCTCTGGCTATTGCTGCTCGCGCTGGCGGTCTTCGTGCTGCAACGCCGCTGGCTCGGCGAGCGCAGCTACGTCGCTGTCGGCGGCAAGGGCGGGGCGACGACGGCATTGCCGCTGGACACGCGTTTGTCATGGGGCCTGACGGCGCTTGTCACGCCGTGGTGTCTGCTGACCGCCGCCGTGTACGGCACGTTGCTCGCGGGCGGTTTCGTCACGCTTTGGGGCGTCGATTTCCACTGGACGTCTGCCCATCTGGTCGACGTGTTCGGTATCGACATCGAGGGAGGGTCGCTGAGATTGACCGGTCAGGCGTGGCCGTCGGCGCTCGAGACGCTACGTCTGTCCGCCATTGCCGCCCCGCTCACGGCAGCGGCGGCGGTACTCGGCGGCTGGCTGATCGCGCGTCGCCGGTTCCCGGGCCGTCGTTTGCTGGAAGCCACGCTGGTCGCGGCGTTCGCGATTCCCGGCACGGTGATCGGCCTGGCCTACGCGCAAACCTTCAACGCCGCACCGCTCATGTTGACCGGCACCGGGGCCATCCTCGTGCTGTCGTTCGTGTTCCGCAATATGCCGATGGGGCTGCGCACCACGGTCGGTGCGTTGGCACAGATCGATCCGAGTCTGGATGAAGCGTCTGCCACGCTGCGCGCCGGTCAATGGACCACATTGCGCCGTGTGCTGCTGCCGCTGCTGCGCCCCGCGTGCGCCGCCGCGCTGATCTACGGGTTCGTGCGTGCGGCCACGGCGGTGAGTGCGGTCGTCTTCCTCGTCAGTGCCGATCACGACCTCGCCACGACCTATCTCATCGGCCTGATCTCCAACGGCAGCTACGGCCCGGCGCTGGCGTACGCCGGCGTGCTGGTGGTCGCGCTGTTCGTCATCGTCGTGTCGCTCGAAGGCGCACTGCGCGCCGGGGAGCGCCGGCTCACCGCCGTGCCCCGATACCCCCATGCGGTCGCGTTGCCGGCCAAGGAGTCTCTGACATGAGCGCTTCGCAGTTGTCTTTCAATACCTTCGATGCCCCGTCGGAGGGCGACGCGCGCGGCGCGCTGGTGTTCGATCGCGTAAGAAAGTCGTGGGGCGATCACGTTGCGATTCCCGATCTGTCGTTCACCATCTCGCCCGGCACACTGACCACGCTGCTCGGGCCGAGCGGCTGTGGCAAGACAACCACGCTGCGTTTGATTGCCGGGCTGGAGTTGCCCGACGCGGGCCGTATCACGCTCGGCGGGCGCGACGTCACCCGGCTCGGCGCCCAGCAGCGCGATGTCAGCATGGTGTTCCAGTCGTATGCGCTGTTCCCTCACATGAGCGTGTTCGAGAACGCGGCCTATGGCCTCACGGTCACGCGAGTGCCCAAGCGCGAGATCCACGAGCGAGTGCTCGAAGCGCTGGCCCGTGTTGGCCTGGCCTCACACGTACAGCGCCTGCCGGCAGAACTCTCCGGCGGCCAGCAGCAGCGTGTGGCCGTGGCGCGTGCGCTGGTGCTCGCCCCCGAGGTGATGCTGTTCGACGAGCCGCTCTCGAATCTCGACGCCCAACTGCGTGTGCGTGTGCGCGACGACATTCGCGACCTGCAAACGCAACTCGGTCTGACGGTCGTGTACGTCACGCACGATCAGGAAGAAGCGCTCGCGATTTCCGATCAGGTCATCGTCATGCACGAGGGGCGCATCGCGCAGCAAGACACGCCGCGCGCGCTCGTCGAGCAACCGGCCGACGCGTTCGTCGCGCAATTCATCGGCAACGCCAATCTCGTCGATTTGCCGGTCACGCAACGCGGCGTCGGTCAGGTGCAGTGCGATTTCCATGGTCTGCCGCTCACGCTGCGCTACGACGGCCCGTCGCTCGCCACTGCGCGCGTAGCGATCCGTCCCGAAGCCCTTACGTTGCAGCCGCTTGCCGGGCCGGACAGTCGCGCAGACGCGCCGCGCGGCCTGCCCGGTGAAATCCGGCGCGTTACCTATCTGGGGCGCGCCACGCAATACCTCGTTCAATCCTCAGCAGGAGCCCTTGTGGTCTTGTCCCATCAGTTTGAAACCCCGTTCCCCGTCGGCACGCGCGTGGCCGTCGGCCTGCATGCGCGCGGCGCCGCCATTGTCGGGGCCGCGCAATGACCGCGCCCGATCGTCAACGACCCGGTCATGACGCCGCAGGCGATATCGTCCGTGATGCCCTCGATGCCCGCTATCGCCTCGCGCAGGCCGTGGCGCGCGAAGCCGGTCTGCGCGCGCTCGGCATGTTTCGCGCGCGCGACACGCTCGTCGTCGAATACAAGGGCGTGCAGGACGTCGTGAGTGTGGCCGATCGCGAGATCGAGCGGCTGGTGCGCGAGCGCGTTGCCGCCGATTTTCCTGACGACGCTTTTCTCGGTGAGGAGAGCGCGGCCGCCGGCCGTTTTCCCAAGGCGTCGCGCGTGGTGTGGGTGGTCGATCCGATCGACGGTACGGCGTGCTTTTTGCACGGCATGCATGCGTGGTGCGTGTCGATAGCGGTGATGATCGACGGCGAGCCCGTGATCGGTGCGGTCTACGACCCCAACGCCGACGAGCTGTTTCACGCCGCGCAGGGCCGTGGCGCGTTCGTCGTCAATGCGAAGGCCGCGGTGTCGTGCGCGTCATCTCATCCGGACGGCCAGACCGATGCCCTTGATGGCGGTGCCACGACACCGTTGCGGGTGGCTGACGTCACGGCGCCGACGCAAGGCGTGCTCGGTCTGGGCGTGTCGCATCGTGTGGATCGCGCGGCGTTCCTGGCTTTCGTCGACGCCTGGCTCGCACGCGGCGGCATGTTCGTGCGCATTGGCTCGGGCGCGCTGATGATGGCCTACGTCGCCGCCGGACGCCTCATCGGCTACTACGAACCGCATATCCACGCGTGGGACTGCCTCGCGGGCATTGTGCTCGTGACGGAGGCAGGCGGCCGTGCCAACGACTTCCTCGCAGACGGCGGCTTGCAGCGCGGCAATCCGATCTTGTCCGCCGGGCCTGCGCTGTTCGACACGCTCGACACGGTGGTTCGCGCCTCGTGGCGCCATGAGGTCGATGCGGGCGAGGACACTGCGTGACGCGTGGCTTTTATTTCATCGCCATTGCACTTGTGTGCAATTTCGATGAAGCGCGACGTATTTTTCGCGGCATGTGACTGCCACGCAGACGACACAAAAAATTCATTAGGGGCCGCCAGCCTTGTCACGGTGACGTAATGCGCGATTTCTACACTGCACGTCGTTGTCCGAATCAATTCCTTCCCGTCCAATTTTGCACTCGTGTGCAAATTTGCGATTTCATCGCCCGGACGGGCGAGCAGGATTCGGTGCCGATGACTGACCTGCGCCACACGTGACGCACAAGGAGAGTTTGATGTCTGGAGCGAATGGCACGATGCCGCCGCTGCAAGTTTCGCCACTGCCTCGCTGGCTGGCCGGCTCGCCGGAGACGGCGCGCTCGCTTGCCGCGTGGCTGCACGGCAAGCCGGGCGCACGCGGTGCTGCCAGTCGCTGGCGGGATGGCCGACGCTCACTGCTGCTGGTTGCCGTCGTCGCTGCGCACGCTGGGGGTCTCGCGTTGATGTTGCATCTGCCCAGCGACCCGCCGGTGGTGAAGGGGCTCGCGCCAATCTACGCAACGCTGGTGCAGGAAGCGCCGACGCCGACGCCGTCTGCGCCACCGTCTGCCCCGCAACCGGCCAAGCCGATTCCGCACGTCGCGCCGAAGCCGGTACCTACGCCCACGCGCACGCCTTCGCCGGCAGCCGCTCCGACGCCAGCCCCCGCACCGAGCGCGTCGGCGCAAGACAGCACGCCGTCATCGGCGGCGCCAGCGACCTCCGCGAGTCCTGCCACGTCCGCGACGGCACCCGCCCCGGTTGTACCGGCGACACCGCGCACCATCACCCACGGCGTGCAATACCTGCGCGCGCCGGTGCTCGTCTACCCCGATGCTTCGCGCCGCATGGGCGAAGAAGGCGTGGTGACGGTGCGCGTATTGGTCGGCACCGACGGCTTGCCGCGCGAAGTCATCATGCGCCAGTCGTCGGGCTCGCCCAGCCTGGACGCCGCCGGCGTGCGCGCCGCACAGCAGGCCGTCTTCAAACCCTATACCGAGGACGGCAAGCCGCAAGCCGTCTATGTGATCGTGCCGCTGCGTTTCTCGCTCGACACCTGACCCGCATTCCTTTCTTCGAGGCTAATCATGGCAACTCCCCAATTCGGATTCGACGCACTGTGGGCCCAGTCCGACAGCGTCATCAAGGGCGTCGCGCTCATGCTCTTCGTGATGTCGGTGGCATCGTGGTACGTGATTGTCACCAAGGCAATCGCCAACTGGCGCCTTCGGCGCATGGCCGCGCAAGCTGCCGGCGACTTCTGGCAAGCCGGTTCGCTGCGCGATGGCGTCAAGGCGCTGCGCGGCGACGCCCGCAGCAATCCGTTCGTCGATCTGGCCCGCACGAGCCTGAGCGCGACGCTGCAACATCATCAGGCCACCCACGCGGGACGCACGCCGCCGGTGCTGTCCGATTGGCTGGTGCGTGCGCTGCGTGAGCGCATCTCGCGCTGCCAGGTGCGCATGCAAAGCGGCATGCCGGTGCTGGCCACGGTGGGGTCGAGCGCACCGTTCGTCGGCCTGTTCGGCACCGTCTGGGGCATTTATCACGCGCTGATGACCATCGGCGCATCGGGGCAGGCCAGCATTGGCGAAGTGGCCGGGCCGGTGGGCGAGACGCTGGTGATGACGGCGCTCGGGCTCGCGGTGGCAATTCCCGCCTCGCTCGCCTACAACGCCCTGCTGCGCGCCAACAAGACCTCGGTGGCGTCGCTCTCGGCGTTCAGCTACGGCCTTCACGACATGATCGTGGCCGGCCAGCGCCTGCCGGAAGACGGCGAGGCCAGTGGCGAGCTGCACGCCGTGCCAGCGGGTGCGCAGGCCGAGCCCCGTCGCGACACCCTGCCGGAGGCTGCGTAAATGGCCGGCGCCACGATGCACGACGAGTTCGACGACGATTTCAATCCCGAGATCAACACGACCCCGCTGGTCGACGTGATGCTGGTGCTGCTGGTGATCTTCATCATCACCATGCCCGCCTTGCAGCACGCGGTGAAGATCGATCTGCCGCGCGC
>Ga0181519_10000535_pt1 | contig 34678 bp, 26 predicted proteins | sample PEATcosm2014_Bin_26_FD_121102 | JGI IMG/M metagenome (GOLD analysis project Ga0181519, IMG submission 121102) | Peatland microbial communities from MTU Mesocosm Facility, Houghton, MI, USA - PEATcosm2014_Bin02_10_metaG | ecosystem: Environmental > Terrestrial > Soil > Wetlands > Peat | place...
GAGGCCGGTCACGGTGGTCTCGAGCAGCTCCCGGGTCTCCTCGTCGAGGTCCTCGCCCTCGATGATCTGGAGCCGGCGCTTGTAGATCACCTTGCGCTGCTCGTTCATCACGTCGTCGTACTTCAGGACGTCCTTGCGCGACTCGGCGTTCCGGCCCTCCACGGTGTTCTGGGCCCGCTCGATCGCCTTGGTGACCATCTTCGCCTCGATGGGCAGGTCGTCGGGGAGCGCCCGGCCCATCACCCAGCTCATGGCCCCGGTGGCGAAGAGGCGCATCAGGTCGTCCTCCAGCGAGAGGAAGAAGCGGCTCTCCCCCGGGTCGCCCTGGCGGCCCGAGCGGCCTCGGAGCTGGTTGTCGATGCGCCGGCTCTCGTGCCGCTCGCTCCCCAGCACGTAGAGGCCGCCGAGCTCGCGTACCCGCTCGCCCTCCTCCTCGCAGGTCTTGCCGAGCTCCACCTTCAGCTCCTCGAACGCCTGGCGGCCCTCGTCGGTGTCGAGGTCGAGGCCCCGGGCGGCGGCCTCCCGGGCGGCCAGCCCCTCGGCGTTGCCACCGAGGATGATGTCGACGCCCCGGCCCGCCATGTTGGTGGCCACGGTCACCGCCCCGACCCGGCCGGCCTGGGCGACGATCTCCGCCTCCCGGAAGTGCTGCTTGGCGTTCAGAACCTCGTGGGGGATGCCCCGCTTGTCGAGGAGGCGCGACAGGTGCTCCGACTTGGACACCGAGGCGGTGCCCACCAGCACCGGCTGCCCGGTGGCGTGGCGTTCCACGATGTCCTCGACCACCGCGTTGAACTTGCCGTCCTCCGACTTGTAGATGAGGTCGGGCTGGTCCATCCGGACCAGCGGCCGGTTGGGCGGGATCGGGACCACCGGCAGGTCGTAGGTGTTGGCGAACTCCGACGCCTCCGTCTCGGCGGTGCCGGTCATCCCCGCCAGCTTCTCGTAGAGGCGGAAGTAGTTCTGGAGGGTCACGGTGGCCCAGGTGTGGTTCTCCTCGTTGATCCGCACCCGCTCCTTCGCCTCCACCGCCTGGTGGAGGCCGTCGGACCACCGGCGCCCGTCGAGGGTCCGGCCGGTGAACTCGTCGACGATCTTCACTTCGCCGTCGGCCACCAGGTAGTCCTTGTCGCGCCGGTAGAGCTCCTTGGCCAGCAGCGCCTGGGTCAGATGGTGGACGTAGTTGACCGAGACGGCGTCGTAGAGGTTGGAGACCCCCAGCTGGCGCTCGACCTTCTCGATGCCGGCCTCGGTGGGGACGACGATGCGCTTCTCCTCGTCGACCTCATAGTCGGCGTCCTCCCGGAGGGTGCGGACCACGCCGGCGAACTGGTAGTAGAGCTTGGCCGACTCGTTGGCGGGCCCGGAGATGATGAGCGGGGTGCGGGCCTCGTCGATGAGGATGGAGTCGACCTCGTCGACGATGGCGAACGGGTGGCCCCGCTGCGCCATCGACTCGCGTGAGCGGGCCATGTTGTCGCGCAGGTAGTCGAAGCCGAACTCGGTGTTGGTCCCGTAGGTGACATCGGCGAGGTAGGCCCGCCGCTTCTCCTCCGGGCCGGTGAGATCCGGTCCCACCCGGGCGACCTTCAGGCCGAGGAACTCGTGGAGCTGCCCCATCCACTCCGAGTCGCGGGTGGCCAGGTAGTCGTTGACGGTCACCACGTGGACACCGTCGCCGGCCAGGGCGTTCAGGTAGACGGGCAGCGTCGAGACCAGCGTCTTCCCCTCGCCGGTCTTCATCTCGGCGATCCACCCGAAGTGGAGGGCCATGCCGCCCATCAGCTGGGCGTCGAAGTGCCGCTGGCCGAGCACCCGCCAGGCACCCTCGCGGACCACGGCGAAGACCTCCACCAGCAGGTCCTCGAGCGTCTCCCCGTTGGCCAGCCGCTCGCGGAACATGGCCGTCGAGCGGGACAGCTCGTCGTCGGAGCGCGCCTCGATCTCCGGCTCCATGTCGTTGACCAGCGGGACCAGCTCCGCCAGGCGGCGGACCTTCTTCCCCTCACCGGCTCGGAGGACCTTCGTGAACACGCTCATGGGCCTCCCACTCTACCGTCGGGCCTGGCCCGGACCCGCCGCAGGGTCAGCGGGGCGCCCTCGGCAACCCGAGGCCGACCATGGCGATGATGTCCCGCTGGACCTCGTTGGCGCCGCCGCCGAAGGTGAAGATGGTCTGGCTCCGGCTGTTGCGCTCCAGGCGCCCCCGGAGCACCGCCCCCGGGGAGCCCTCCTCGAGGTACCCGGGCTGGCCGACCACCTCCCCGAGCAGCCGGTAGACCTCCAGGGCCAGCTCGGAGCCGTAGACCTTGGTGGCCGAGGCGTCGGCCGGCTGCAGGCCCTTGTCCGCCGCCCAGGCCACCTTCCAGTTGAGGAGCTTCAGGAACTCCACCCGGGCGTGGACCCGGGCCAGCAGGAGTCGGACCCACTCCTGGTCCAGCACCCGCCGCCCGTCGGCCAGCCGCTCTCCGGCGGCCCAGGCCCGGACCTCCTCGAGGCTCCGGAGCAGGCCGGAGGCCGGGCAGATGGCCACCCGCTCGTGGTTGAGCTGGTTGGTGATGATCCGCCAGCCCCGGTGCTCCTCCCCCACCAGGTTGCCGACCGGCACCCGGACCCCGTCGTAGGAGGTGGTGCTGGTGATGTCGCCGGCGATGGTGGCGAGCGGCGTCCACGAGAACCCCTCGGCGTCGACCGGCACGATCAGCACCGAGAGCCCCCGGTGGCGCTCGGCCGCCGGGTCGGTCCGGACGGCCAGCCAGACGTGGTCGGCGTACTGGATGGCGCTGGTGTAGAGCTTCCGGCCGTCGATGACGTACTCGCCGCCGTCGCGCACCGCCCGGGTCTGCAGCGAGGCCAGGTCGGTCCCGGCGTTCTGCTCGGTGTAGCCCACGGAGAAGTGGACGGTGCCGGCCAGGATGCCGGGGAGGAACCGGCGCTTCTGCTCCTCGGTGCCCAGCGCCATCAGCGTCGGGCCGATGCTGTTGAGGGTCAGCAGGGGCAGCGGTACGCCGGCCCAGTGGGACTCCTCGACGAACAGCATCTGGTCGACCGGCCCACGGGCCTGGCCCCCGTACTCCACCGGCCATCCGATCCCCAGCCAGCCGTCCTCCCCCATCCGCCGGATGTACCGGGTGTAGGTGGGGCCTCCCGCCGGGTCGCCCTCCACCTCGTCGACCAGCGCGGCGAAGTACGCCCGCAGCCGGGCCTTGAGCTCGACCTGCTCGTCGGTGAGCGCCAGGTGCATCCGTCCCTCCCGTCGCGGCACCGTACCAACCGGGCGGGAGGGAGGGCGACGACCGGCCGGGGCGGGGTCCCCCGGCCGCCGCGGTCAGACGGTCCGCACCCGGGGGCGGGCGGTCCGCACGGAGCCGCGCCGCTGGGCGTGCGACCGCCCGACGATCAGGCCCTTGGTCCGCTCCACCTGGTGCTCGAGCTTCTCCACCACCAGGTCCACGGCGACCAGCGGGTCGGGGGCGGCGGCATGGGCCCGGACGGTCCTGCCGTGCCCGGTCATGATGACCTCGCAGCACTCGCGGTCGGCGATCCTCGGGTTGTGCTCCTCGGAGAAGTGCACCTCGGCCCGGTCGAGGCCCGGGCAGTGCCGCAGCAGCCGGCCCACCTTCTCCTCGACGAGGTCCCGCACCTGGTCCGGCACGATCCTCCTGCCGTTCGCGATGACAACGTTCACCTGTTCGCCTCCTCGGTCATGCTGCGTGGACTGCTGGGTTCACTCCTCGGGCTGCTCGGCCGGTCCTCCGGTCCGGTCGGGGGAGGGGGACGGTGGATCCTGCACGCGTGGGCCGGGCGCTCGCCCGGGGCGCGCCGGTGGTCGTCCCGGCGGGTGGACGCCCCGGGGCCTGGCGCCCGCGGGCGCCGGGACCTGCCGGGGGACGGTGTGAGCTGTGGGCGGCTGACCTGGTCTTTGACCCCACACTCGCCTGCAGTGGGGATGGCGGCCCGGAGCCGGCGAGCACGACCGCTCGGTCGACCCCCACGACTCCGAAGGTGGCACGCGTCACCCCATCTCCGCCCGTCCCCGACAGCCGGGGACGCCACGGGCAGGTCTTACTCCTAAGCCGCACCATGCTCAGCAACCAGAAGTTGCCTTACGTGGGTCGTTTCGCCTGCGACTGGCATCGACTTGCAACCACAGACCCGCCGACAGCTCACCGCGTCAGTGTACGCCCGCGTGGCCGGAATGCCAGGGGAACGGTGACGAGTTCATGAGGCGGGCACCGTCCCGACACACGATGGCAACACGGGCGCCGGGGCGCGGTCAGCCGGCCGACTCGTCCCGGAGCCGCTCCTTCAGGTCCACCAGGACGGGGATCGGCCCGGGGTCGATGGCCTCGTGGCCGGCCAGGTGGAGCGAGACGAAGTCGCCCACGATGGCCAGGTCGAACAGCTGGGCCAGGTCGCCTTCGCCGGCCGCCCGGACCTCGACGATCGAGGCCATCACCTCACGCAGCACCTCGGCGACCAGGCCGAACCGCCGTGCCACCTGGGGATGCTCGGCGTCGTGGCGGAGGTTGACCAGGGTGATCAGCTGGCGGGTGGCGTCGCCCTGCTGTCCCCAACCGGCCAGCTCGTTGTGGCAGAGCTCGGGGTAGGCGTTCCAGAAGGCCGGTGCCTTGGCGTTCTCGTTGACCTGGGCCTTCCACCGGAGGGCGGCGGCGGCGCCGAGGGCGCCGGCACCGTGGACGAGCGGGATGGTCCGTCCGATCCTCCGGGCGACCGTCACCGCCGGGCTGTTCGGGCCGATCAGCTCGTCACGGCGCCGCCGGAGCTGGTCGACGGCCTGGTCCACCCAGACCGAGGCCCCCGGGAAGAGCCCGACCGACTCCAGCACCACCAGGGGCGGCACCGCCATCGCCCCGAGGGCCGCCCGGGGCTGGGGGATCGTCGCCGGTACCGGGACGACCGGCACCCGCCACTCGTCGGCCAGCCGCCCGAGCTCGCCGCCGCAGGTGACCGCCACCAGCGACGCCCCGGCCTCGTACGCCTCGGTGGCGGCCTCCAGGGTCTCCTCCGTGTCGCCGGAGAACGACAGGGCGAAGACCAGCGAGCCGGCGTCCACGAAGTCGGGACAGGCGTACCCCTTCACCACGGTCACCGGCACCGGCATGAACGGGGCGGCGGTGGCCGTCAGGACGTCACCGGCGATGCCGCTGCCCCCCATCCCCAGGACGACCACGTTCTCGATGCCGTCACGACCCGGCAGTCCGGACAGTCCGGCGGCGGCGGTGGCCGCCGTCGCCACCTGCTCGGGGAGGCCGGCGGTGGCCTCCCACATGCCGAGGGAGTCCACGGGGAGCGGGGATCCCGCCGGCGGGACGGTGCCGCCGGCCGGCCCGCCCGGGGCGGCGGTCACGTGGCGGACGGCCCGCCGGTGGTCCGGGCGCCCCCCGCGTCGGCCAGGGCCGTCAGCCGGGCGTGCTCGGCGTCGTCGACCGGGGTGGCCTCGTCGATGAGCATCACCGGGATGTCGTCGCGGACCGCGTAGGCCCGGTGGAGCCGGGGGTTGTAGAGGAGCTGCTCGCTCTCGAGGTAGAGGAGGGGCCCCTTGTCCTCGGGGCAGGCCAGCACGTCGAGCAGCAGTGGGTCGAGCGTCATGATCGGATCGGTTCCTCTCGTCGGTGGGCGGGCCGGACCCGGTGGGCGGGGCCGGCGGGGTGCAGGGGCGGCGTCGGGGTCACCCGCCGGCGAGGCGGGCGACCGCCTCGCGGATCTCCTCGACGTGGGCGGCGAGGGACACCTCGTCGGGGGCCTCCACGTTGAGACGGAGCAGCGGTTCGGTGTTGGAGGGGCGGACGTTGTACCACCAGTCGCCCCGGTCCACGGTGAGCCCGTCGAGCCGGTCGACGGTGCCGAGCGCCCCGCCGGCGCCTGCCACCTCGGCGGCCATCGCCTCGACGGCGGCGGCCGGGTCCGGCACCTCGGTGTTGATCTCGCCGGAGTCGGCGTACCGCCGGAACGGCTCGAGCAGCTCGGAGAGGGGCTTCCCGGTGACGCTGAGCAGCTCGAGCACGACCATGGCGGCGATGATGCCCGAGTCGGCCCGGTAGTTCTCACGGAAGTAGTAGTGGCCGGAGTGCTCGCCACCGAAGACCGCCCCGGTGTCGGCCATCACCTTCTTGATGTACGAGTGCCCGACCCGGGTGCGGACCCCGACGCCACCCCGCTCGGCGATCACCTCGGGCACCACCCGCGAGCAGATGCAGTTGTAGAGGACGGTGGCGCCCGGGTGCTTGTCGAGCATGGCCGACGCCACCAGGGCGGTGGTCAGGGAGCCCGAGACCGGCTCGGCCCGCTCGTCCACCAGGAACACCCGGTCGGCGTCGCCGTCGAAGGCCAGGCCGATGTCGGCACCGCCGTCGAGCACCGCCTGCTTCAGGGCCACCAGGTTCTCCGGCTGGATGGGGTCGGCCGGGTGGTTGGGGAAGTTCCCGTCGAGCTCGGGGAAGAGGACCCGGAGGTGGAACGGCAGGCCCTCGAAGACCGTCGGCGCCACCAGGCCCCCCATCCCGTTGGCGGTGTCGGCCACCACCCGGAGCGGGCGGAGCGAGGCGGTGTCCACGAACGAGCGGACGTGGTCGGCGTACTCGGCGAGCAGCGACCGCTCCGCCACGGGGGCGAGGGTGGCCGGGTCGCTGGCGGGGGGCCCGTCCGCCCCCCAGGCGGCCAGCCGCGCCTCGGCGTCGGCCTGGATGTCGGCGAGGCCCGTCTCGGTGCCGACCGGTCGGGCCCCCGACAGGCAGAGCTTGAGCCCGTTGTAGCGGGCCGGGTTGTGCGAGGCGGTGAACATCGCCCCCGGTGCGTCGAGCTTCCCCGAGGCGAAGTAGAGCATGTCGGTCGAGGCGAGCCCCAGGTCGACCACCGCCACACCCTGGGAGCGGACGCCCTCGGCGAAGGCCCGGGAGAGCTCGACCCCCGACTCGCGCATGTCGCGGGCCACCAGCAGGCGGGGGGCTCCGGCGAACACGGCCACCGCCTCCCCGATGGCCCGGAACTGGTCGGCGTTGAGCTGGTCCGGGACGACGCCGCGGATGTCGTACGCCTTGAAGACGTCGGAGAGGCTGGTCATGGCCCGGACATCCTACCCAGGCTCCCCGCCACGGCCGGGGGCCGGCGCCCGGTCCGTCCCGGGGCACCGTACCGGCCGGGCCGCGCTCCTCCTACCGCAGGTCGGCGACGACGGCCTGGAGGTCGGCGTCGGCCTGCTTCAGCTGCCCCTGGGCGGTCCGGAGGCCGTCGCGGGCGCTCACGAACACCGGCGTGGAGCCCGGATAGCTGGCCGGGGTCTGGGCCAGCACGGTGGCCGGCACCCCGGACGTCTCACCCTGCGCGGCCGTCACCTGGGTGCGGAGGTCGGTGAACGAGGCCTCGGCGGCCGCGGTGTCCACCCCGTCGTCGGCGGCCGCGGCGATGGCCGCCTGGATCGTCGGCTCCTCCCCCGCCACCGTGGCCTCGATGGTGTCGGCGGTGTCGGCGGCGATGGCCAGGTGGGTCTGGGGGGCGACCACCGCGAACACCCGCTCCCCGGCCACCATCGACCGGGCGTCCTGCCAGACGGCGATGCAGGTGGTGTCGGTGGGTGCCTTCTGCACCAGGGCACCGATGGCGGAGGTGGTGGTCGACAGCGTGGTGGTCAGCGTCGACCGGTCGCCCGGGGTGAGGTCGCCAGCGGCGCCGACCGCGGCGGTGAGTGTGCCGAGCTCCGTCACCCGGCTGTTCAGCGCCGCCTCCAGCGCCTGCTGGGCGGTGGCCACGGTGGCCGCCGTGCAGGTGGGGTGCGAGGTGACGCCGCTGGCTCCGGCGGTGGGGGGCGGGGCGGCCAGGGCGAGTGCCGGGACCATCCCGGCGAGGGCGACGGCGGCCAGGGTGGTCCGGACCGGCCGACGGTGCGCTCCGTGCAGGTGCATGTTCATCACTGATCTCCTTGTGCTTGGGCGAGGTCGTTGTCGACCTGGTTGAGCGACGTCCCGAGGGAGCCGAGCTCGGCGTTCAGGGTGGCCAGCGACTGGGCACTGATCACCGGGCCGGTGGAGACGGGGGTGGTGGTGGTGGTCCCCCCCGGGGAGGCGCCGCCGGCCGGCGACCCGCCGGCCGTCTGGGTGGTGGTCGTGGTGGGGCCGGCCGACGCGCCGGGCCCGGTGGTCGGGGTCGGTCGGGCCGGCGCCACCGGGCGGCCGACCGGCTGGGCGTCGCCACCGCCGCAGGCGGCCCCCGCCAGAGAGGTCGCCACCAGTACCGCGGTCACGGCGAGGGTTCTGATCCGCATGCATGCTCCCCCTGGTCCTCCGCCGCCGGTACCGTCCCGGCGGGTCGGTTCCACTGTCGCCCCCGGGGGTGTGCCGGGGGTGAGCAACCTGTTAGGAGTCTGTGAGGGTCCCGGAGGGCCGGGGGGAGGGATCCGCACCCGCCGGCACCGCCGCCCGGCGGGCGGTGCGGGCCCGCCTCCGTCGGCGGTCGACCACCGCCAGGGCCACCGCGGCTGCCACCGAGGCGACGGTGACCAGCTCGCCGAGCCGGTCGGCCGGGGTGGCACCGTAGGTGAGGACGACGTCGTGGGAGGTGGGAACCACCACCATCAGGTTGGGGGCCACCCGCCACGGTCCGTCGGCCCCGGTGGCGTGCCAGTTGGGGAAGTAGGAGACCTTGACCTCGACGGGGGTGCCCACCTTGTCGACGTGGAAGCCGATCGAGCTGTCGCCCTGGCGGACGTCGCTGACGGTGACGGCCGGCTCCGCCACCGCCGGCGGGTGGGGGTCGCCCACCGGCACCCGCGTCCAACCCGACGGCCCGTCGGCGGCGGGGACCACGTCCCACCGGGCCGGGTCGTCGTACCAGGCGACCGAGGGGTCGAGCCAGCTCCGCTGGCCGGCTCCGACGCCCTTCCACACCACCGGGCGGTCGGTCAGCGGCTGGACGAGGCCCGAGTCGGCCACCTCGTAGACCTTCCAGGTGGTGTCGAGCGGCTCCCCGTTGTAGGTGGTCCGCCACGGCCCGCTGGAGGCGATCTCGGTGAGCTCGGGGTCGGCCGCCGCCTGCTGCTCGGTGGTGGTCGAGGAGGCCAGGTAGTACCGGACGCCGAGCGCCTGGAGGTGCTCGACGCCGAGCGTCACGTCGGTGCCCCCGTAGGGCAGCCCGTTCATGGCGTCCGACGGGGTGACCGACAGCTCGCTCTGGTTGAGGAAGTGGTACGGCGTGGTGGCCGACGACTCGAAGAGGAGCCCCTCCATCGAGTCGATGCAGTCGTCGGTCCAGTAGGGCAGGAGCATCAGCGACTCGGTGGTCCCGAACCGGTTGAGCGAGGGGTCGTACTCCCACATCGCCCGGCCGCAGCCCTGGTCGGCCCCGACCTTGGCCATCATGGCCACCACCGCCTGGTACTCGGGGAAGTCTGGCTTCCGCTCGTAGCCCGAGTAGTTCCACTCGGCCCAGGCGCTCGGTTGGTTGGCCCCCACGGTGACGTGGATGTGGTCCAGGTCGGCGGCCGGGAGCGCCAGGGGCGGCACCACGGCCACACAGGCCAGGGCCAGGGCCAGCAGGGGCCCGGCGACGGCCCCCGCCCCGTTGGGCCCGGGCACCGGCCGGCGGAAGCGGCTGATCCGCATCCCGGGCCGCCATCCCGCGCCGGACGCGGTCCGGAGCCGGTCCCCGACGGCGGCGACCCAGGCGTCGAGGTGCCGGCGCCGCTGCCAGCGGGCGGCGGCGGCCACCGTCTCGGCCACGGCGATCCCGCCCAGCAGGTAGAGGCAGAGGAACCAGAACGGCAGGACACGGACGTTGTAGAGGGCGCCCTGCGGATCGAGGCAGACGACCGCCGCCGACAGGCCGCCCATCACGGCGATGAACAGGCCGACCCGGTTCCGGCGCCACACGGTCCACGCCAGACCGACCAGGGCGGCGATCCAGACCCAGCGGGACGAGGCGGGGAAGAGGAGATGGGGGAAGCCGTCGATGTTCTGCCACCCCATGGTGGTGGCGTACGGCTGGTCCACCACGAAGGGCACCAGCCACCAGGCGGTGAGCCCGACCCCGACCGACCCGGCCACCGCCAGCCACCCCACCCGGCGTCCCCACCGGGCGAGGGGCACCCACGAGCGCACCCGGGGGCTGACCGTGCGCAGCAGGTCGGCGTCGAGCACCAGCCACACCCCGGCGCCGACCACCGCGAACAGGAAGGTGATCAGGTGGCAGAGCAGGGTGGCGGCGAGCAGCACCGCGGCCAGGGCCCGGTACCGGCCGGTCCGGAGCCCGAGGGCCACCACCCCGAGGAAGACCAGGGCCACCGACAGGCCGAGGGAGTAGGAGAACTCGCCGGCCAGGGTGGAGAGGAGGTTCCCGCCGTAGATGGAGAAGCTCGGCTCGAAGAGGAACGGGAGGGTGGCCGCCGCCAGACAGCCGGGGCCGGGGTCACGCAGGCCGGCGAGCTTCCCGAACGCCCACGCCGCCACCGGGAGGGTGACCGTCCCGAGCACGGTGACCAGCTTGAAGGCGACGTTGTAGTCCGTGAACCAGCTGAGCACCACCGCCACCAGCCCCGGCAGGGGGAAGTAGAAGGTGTAGAGCGGGTAGCCGTCGTACCAGCCGGGGTCCCACCCGGTGAGCTGGCCGTGGGGCAGCAGGTCCGACTTCAGGAAGGCGGGCAGCAGCACGTGGGCCCCGGTGTCGCCGCCGGCGGTGGTGGTGTTGGCCAGCAGCAGGTCGGGATGGAGCTGCCAGAGGGCGACGGCGATCACCCCGCCGATGGCGGCGGCGGCGGCCCACCCCGGCCACGCCGTCGGGCGGGTCCAGCGGTGGGGCAGTGCGGGGCGGGCCCCGCCGCCCCGACCGCCGCCGGGCCGGTGTCCCGACCGCCCTTCGGGGACGACGGGGGTGCCGGGGGCCTCGGGGACCCCGGGGGCCTCGGCCGCCGGGTCCCCCGGGACCGGGTCGGCCGGGTCGGTGGACTGGGCGGGGACGACGGCCATCTCAGTGGGCGGGGGCGCCGGCGGCGCCGCGTGTCCGGGTGAGCACGATGAGGCTGGCGCCGGCCAGGCCCACCACCACCAGCGCCACCGAGAAGACCGTCGACGCCCCGGCGGTCCAGAGCGTGGCCACGACGGCCACCAGGTTGAAGGAGGCGTGGGCGACCATGTTCATCCCCAGCCGGCCGGTCAGGTAGGACACCAGGGAGAGGATCACGCCGAAGGTGGCGAGCCCCGCGAACTGGAGCGCCTCGTAGTGGGCGAGGCCGAAGAGCACCCCGGTGACCACGATGGCCAGGGCCGGTCCCACCCACCGGCCCCAGGTGCCGAACAGCCGGGCCAGCGAGCGGAGCAGCAGCCCGCGGAAGAACAGCTCCTCGAAGAACGGGGCCCCCACCACGGTGAGGACGGCCACCACCGCGAAGCCCACGCCGTGGGAGGAGCCGGTCAGCTTCTGGGTGGGGGCGTCGAAGCGCTGGGTGAAGTCGTGGACGTGGTGGGAGATCGGCACGTAGATGAGCGCCACCAGCCACTGGCCACCGGCCCCGACGGCCAGGCCCAGGACGTCCACCGGCCGGAACCGGAGCCCGACGTCCCGTACCAGGTTGCCGGTCCCGCGCACCCGGCTGGCCAGCCAGGGCGCCCCGCCGAAGCCGGCCCAGAGCCCGAGCAGGGTCGAGACGATGTACCAGGTGGGCGGCTCGGAGAGCTTGGCGATGGCGGCGAGCGAGTGGGAGTGCCCCGTCACCGCGGCCACGATGACGATGAGGATGCCGGCCAGGATCTGCCCGATCAGGAAGCCGAGGAGCCCGATGAACAGCCAGATCCCCGCCGCGCCCCGGTCGACCGGGGCCGCCCCGGCGGCCAGCTGCACCCCGAGCGACACGTCGGCCCGGCCGTCGGAGGAGGTCGCCGCCGGTGCCCCGGGGGCCGGCCCACCCGTCGGGGACGGCCGGGGAGGGCGTCCCGGCGCGGCGGCCGGGTCCTCGATGTCGCCGGCGGGGCCCTCGGTCACCCCGACACGTTACCGACCGCCGTCGCCGGCCAGGGAGCGGGCCCGGGAGGGCCGGGTCCGGGGGCGATGCGTGCTCGGGGCCTGGTGCCGCATAGCATGGCGGGGTGACTCCGCCAACCCCTGAGCTCCCCGGCGGCGGCCCGCAGCAGGCGGGCGAGCCCGGCAGCCCCACCCCGGGCCAGAACCGAAACCGGCTGATCGTCTACGTGGTGATCGCGCTGGCCGTCCTGGCGGTGCTCGTCGTCCCCAGCCTGGTCCACAAGTCCTCCGCCACCTCGCTGTCGTACAACACGTTCCTGAAGGACGTGGACGCCAAGCAGGTCAAGAACGCCTCGGTCAACAACGACACCGGCGTCATCACCGGCACCCTGACCAACGGCAGCCAGTACACGGTGAGCGGCCCGAACCCGGTGCAGGAGTCGCTGACCACCGCCCTCAAGCCGCTCGGCTCCAACGCCCAGTTCGTGACCCCGCCGTCGAACAACCTGCTGGGCCTCGTCCTCACCTGGGTGATCCCCCTCGCCCTGCTCTTCGGGGTCTTCTACTACCTCAGTCGAAAGGCGCAGGGCCAGATGGGTTCCATCATGCAGATCGGCCGCTCCAAGGCCAAGCTCTACTCGACCGAGCGCCCCTCCACCACCTTCGACGACGTGGCCGGCTACGGCGGCGTCAAGCTCGAGATCAGCGAGGTGGTCGACTTCCTGAAGACACCGGCGCGCTTCAAGGACATCGGGGCCCGCATCCCCAAGGGGATCCTGCTGGTGGGCCCCCCGGGGACCGGCAAGACCCTGCTGGCCCGGGCCGTGGCCGGCGAGGCCGGCGTGCCCTTCATGTCGGTCAGCGGCTCCGACTTCATGGAGATGTTCGTGGGGGTGGGCGCCTCCCGGGTGCGCGACCTGTTCGCCACCGCCCGCAAGCAGGCCCCGGCCATCGTCTTCATCGACGAGATCGACTCCATCGGCCGCAAGCGCGGGGCCGGACTGGGCGGCGGCCACGACGAGCGCGAGCAGACGCTGAACCAGCTGCTCTCGGAGATGGACGGCTTCGACCCGACCGAGGGGATCGTGGTGATGGCCGCCACCAACCGCCCCGACATCCTGGACGCCGCCATCCTCCGCCCGGGCCGGTTCGACCGCCAGATCGTGGTGCCCCTCCCCGACCTCGAGGAGCGGCTGCCGATCCTCCAGGTCCACTGCAAGGACAAGCGGGTCGCCCCCACCGTCGACCTCGGCCTGGTGGCCCGGGGGACGCCGGGGATGAGCGGCGCCGACCTGGCCAACCTGGTCAACGAGGCCGCCCTCCACGCCGTGCGCCGGGGCTCCGCGGTCATCGAGAACATCGACTTCGAGGCCTCCCGGGACCGGGTGCTCATGGGCCAGCGGCGCGAGAGCCTGGTGCTGTCGGACGAGGAGAAGGAACGGGTCGCCTTCCACGAGGGCGGCCACGCGGTGCTGGCCTACGTGCTGCCCGACGCCGACCCCGTGCACAAGGTCACCATCCTCCCGACGGGCATGGCCCTCGGCGTGACGATGCAGCTGCCGATGGAGGAGCGTCACATCCACCCCCGCCAGCACATCGAGGACTCGCTGGCCGTGCGCATGGGCGGCCGGGCCGCCGAGCTCCTCGTCTACGGCGACCTCTCCACCGGGGCGAGCAACGACCTGGTGGGCAACACCGAGCTCGCCCGGAAGATGGTCCGCGAGTGGGGCATGTCCGACAAGATCGGGCCGATGGCGTGGGGCTCCCAGGGCCAGGTCTTCCTGGGCGAGGACCTCATGCACACCCGCGACTACTCGGAGCACACCAGCCAGGTCATCGACGACGAGGTCGAGATGATCCTCCGGGCCCAGGAGCAGCGGGCCCTCGAGGTGCTGGCCCGCCACCGCGGCGGCCTGGACGCCCTCGCCCGGGCCCTCCTCGACGAGGAGACCGTCGACGGGGAGACCGTGGCCCGCCTGGTCGACACCGCCTACGGCAAACCGGTGCACGAGCACGGCGCGAAGTCCATCCCGCCGGTGTTCGTGGCCTCGCAGCACGGACCGACCGGGTCGGGCGATGCCGATGCCACGCCGGGGGGAGGCGACGCCGCCGCCGGTGCCAACGGCGGCGCCGGCCCCGGCCCGGCCGAACCCGCCGGACAGGTCAACGGGGCGGAGCGCCCCGACGGGTCCGCCAACGGGTCGGCCACGCCGGCCGACGCCGGGGTCTCCGGCGCCCACCAGGCCGAGCCGCCCGCCGGGGCGGGCCCGTGGCCGCCGCCGGCGGCGCCCCCCGGGGGATGGCCCCCGGCCCAGTCGCCGTGGCCGCCGCCACCGGCGCCGCCGGGGCACTGGCCGCACCAGGCACCCTGGCCCCCGCCTCCCCCGCCGCCACCCGCCTCCCGCTGAACCCCGACCGGGACGGCCCCTCCCCGCCGGGGGTCGTGCGGCGGTTCAGGCCTCGTCGCCGGACCCGCCCGAGGCCTCCATCTTGTCGCCGATCATGTTGACGACGGTGGGGTCGGTGAGGGTGGTCACGTCGCCCAGCTCGCGGTGCTCGGCCACGTCCCGGAGGAGCCGCCGCATGATCTTGCCGCTGCGGGTCTTCGGGAGTTCGGGGGTGAGGAGGATCTGGCGGGGCTTGGCGATCGGCCCGATCATCGCCGCCACGTGCTCGCGCAGCTCGACGATGAGGAGCTCCCCGCCCTCGTCGGTCTCGGCCACGTCGCCCCGGATGGTCACGAACGCCACGATGCCCTGCCCGGTGGTCGGGTCCGAGGCGCCGACCACCGCCGCCTCGGCCACCCGCGGGTGGCTCACCAGCGCGTGCTCGATCTCGGTGGTGGAGATGCGGTGCCCGGAGATGTTCATGACGTCGTCGACCCGGCCGAGGAGCCACAGGTCGCCGTCCTCGTCCTTCTTGGCGCCGTCCCCGGCGAAGTACCGTCCCGGGAAGCGCGACCAGTAGGTCTCCCGGTACCGCTCGGGGTCCCCCCAGATCCCGCGGAGCATGCCTGGCCACGGCCGGTCGAGCACCAGGTAGCCGCCCTCCCCGTCCCCGACCGGCTCCCCGTCGTTGTCGACCACGTCGGCGCTGACGCCGGGCAGGGCCCGCATGGCCGCCCCCGGCTTGGTGGCGGTGACGCCCGGCAGCGGGGCGATGAGGATGCCCCCCGTCTCGGTCTGCCACCAGGTGTCGACGATCGGGCACCGGTCGCCACCGACGTGGTGGCGGTACCACATCCACGCCTCCGGGTTGATCGGCTCACCGACGGACCCGAGGAGTCGGAGGCTCGACAGGTCGTGGGCGGCCGGGAGCTCGTCCCCCCACTTCATGAGGGTACGGATGGTGGTCGGGGCGGTGTAGAGGATGGACACCCCGTACTCCTCGATGATCCGCCACCACCGGTCGCGCCCGCCGGCGTCGGGGGTCCCCTCGAACAGCACCGAGGTGGTGGCGTTGGCCAGCGGCCCGTAGACGATGTAGCTGTGCCCGGTCACCCACCCGATGTCGGCCGCCGTCCAGTAGACGTCCCGCTCCGGCTTGATGTCGAAGACCAGGCGGTGGGTGGTCGAGGTGTGGACCAGGTAGCCGCCGGTGGTGTGGAGGATCCCCTTGGGCTTGGCGGTGGTGCCGCTGGTGTACATGATGTACAGCGGCTGCTCGGCGTCGAACGCCTCGGCCCGGTGCGTGTCGGGCTGGTGGTCCACGGTGTCGTGCCACCAGCGGTCGCGACCCTCGACCCACTCGACGTCCTGGCCGGTCCGCCGCACCACCAGCACGGTGTGCACGTCGGGGCACTGCGTCAGCGCCTCGTCGACCTGGGGCTTCAGGGGGGACACCGACCCGCGCCGGTAGCCGCCGTCGGCGGTGATCACCACCCTGGCATCGGCGTCCCGGGTGCGGGCCGCCATCGCCTCGGCCGAGAATCCCCCGAACACCACCGAGTGGGGGGCGCCCAGCCGGGCGCACGCCAGCATGGCCACCACCGCCTCGGGGATCATCGGCAGGTAGATCATCACCCGGTCGCCCGCGGTGACCCCGAGCTCGACCAGGGCGTTGGCCGCCCGGCAGACCATCGACTGGAGGTCGGCGTAGGTGATGGTCCGGGTGTCGCCGTCGGGCTCCCCGATCCAGTGGTACGCCACCCGGTCGCCGAGCCCGGCCTCCACGTGCCGGTCCACGCAGTTGGTGGCGGCGTTGAGCCGTCCGCCCACGAACCACTGGGCGAAGGGAGGCTGCCAGTCGAGGACCCGGTCCCAGTGGCGGTCCCAGGTGAGGTGCCCGGCCTGGGCCGCCCACCACGCCTCGGGGTCGGCGGCGGCCTCCTCGTAGATGCCGGGTCGGGCGTTGGCCTGTCGGGCGAACGCCTCGGGCGGCTCGAAGCGCCGGGTCTCGTGCAGCAGGGCGGCGAGGGCCTCGTCGCCCCCGGTGGCGGATGCTTCGACCATGGTGCTCCCCTGTTCCGTCCCCGTCGGGACCCCCGGCGCGGTGCCCGCCACCGCCCCGGTCGGGACGCACCCGGCCCCCCGGGGCGGCGGAGGGGCACCACCTTCTCGTCCATCTCGTCTACCACACCGCCGGAGGGCTGGGCCCGGCCCGGCGGGCCGTCGGCGGCGGGGACGCGGGGGTGTCAGGAGGTGAAGGACATGCCGGTGGAGGCCACCACGCCCGGCGCACCGCTCGGCCCCGAGTCCTCCTCGACCGACACCGGCCGGGTCGACCGAACGTCGAAGGGCCGGAGCCCGCTGACCGTCGCCGACCCCAGCACCACCAGGGCACCCGGGGCCACCGTCATCGCGTAGACCGGGGCGCCGCTCCCCGCCACCGTCACCACCACCCGGGCCGGGGCCGAGCCGGGGTCGGCGACCCCCAGGCTGTCGACGGTGGCCCCCACCGCCCCGGGTGCCCCGGGCACGCCGGGGGCGGGGACGAGCCAGTGGGTGGCCACCGTGGTGGTGCCCGGTCCGCCCCCCGACATCGGCGGGGTGCTCGCCCCCGACGGGGCCTGCACGCTCCGGGCGACCACGATCGGGCCGGTGGACCGGACGTCGACGGCGTAGGCCGACTGGCCGGGGAGCCGGCCCGACGACGAGGCCGAGAAGGTGGCCACCGACTGGGCGGGCAGCGACACCTGCACCGGCACCACCTTCGCCACCGGGAGCCCGAAGGAGAGGGTCGCCACCACCGCGGTCGTCCCCGGGTTGGCCAGGTGGAAGGTGACGGACCCTCCGGTGTTGGTGTTCTGGGCGAAGTGCCAGACGGTGGCCGGCGCCGGCGCCCCGAGCCACAGTCCGATCCCGCCCCTCGACCCCGCCCACTGCTGGAGCTCGCCCGCCACCAGGACACCGGACTGGGCGGTGACCACGGTGGCGACCTCGCTCTGGTTCTGTACGAAGTCCCCGACGTTCTCCGAGACCAGCTGGCCGGCGGGGACGGTCAGTCCCTGGTAGTCGGAGGGGACGATCACCCCCGACGACGTGAGGAAGGAGACGTCGACCACCGCGTCGGTCGGGGTGGGGTTGGCGAGGTCGAGCGTGAGGGCGTCGCCGCCGGCCGTCGAGCCGCCGGCGAACGACCACGACCCCGAGAGCCGGGAGGCGCACGGTGCCGTGCTCCACCCGTCGGGCCCGGCCGTCACCTGGTTGACGGCCACCCCGCCGCCGTCGAAGGCGAACCAGGTGGCGAGGGCGCCGGCGGGCAGCCCGGCCGCCGGGTCCACCGCCGCCTGGCCCCGGGCCGGGACGACGACGGCGCGTTGGGTGGGGGGCGCCGGCGTGCCGCTGCCGGAGGCACCGCTCCCCGTGCCCGGCGCCACCTCCGAGGTCATGGTGCCCTGGACCGCCACCGGGGAGGTGTTGGTCAGGAAGTCGGTGGTGCCGGCCAGGCCGTCGGGGCCCACCGCTCCGCCGGTGCAGAACGCCGACGACGAGTAGGAGCCGACCGGAGCGACGGGCACCCCGTCGGCGGTCGCGGGGGCCGGGGCGGGCGACGGCGGAGGGACGGCGGCACCCACCAGGGCCACCCCGACCACGATCGCCACCACCACGACCAGGGCCACCACCTGGCCGGGGGCCGAGCGCAGCGGTCGCCGCTGCTGGCGCGCCCGGCGCGACATCGACTCGGTCATGCCAGCCCCCCGTCCTGGAGGTCACCGGTGGGCTCGTCGGACATCCCCGGGATCGGGTCGGCCTCGGCCCGTCGGTGGCGCCAGCCGCCGGAGACCGACGCCGCCCACGGCCGCACCCGGTGCCGCCGCTCGACGACGGCGGCGGCGGCGGCGGCGGCCAGCCAGAGCAGCACCTCCACCACCAGCCCGAGCGGGGCCCAGGGGCCGCCGCGGAACCGGAGGGTGGCGGAGGTGGCGGCCGGCACCCGGTACTGGGCGGCCCACCCGAAGGACGAGGTGGCCGGCTCGACGGTGCCGGTGGACGACACCAGGGTCCAGCGACCGGCCGGGGACACCGCGGCCAGCACCACGCCACCGGGCACCGGACCCTGGTACGAGCGCCGGGCGGGCGGTCCGGGAAGCACCGGGACGGCGCCGGGGATGACGGGCTGCCCGGGCCGGGTGGTGGTGGCCGGCAGCGATGCGGGCGTGCCCACCGGCAGCGCGGCCGCCGCCGCGGCGGGGGCCGAGCCCGGGCCCACCGCCGACCGCTCGGGCAGCCAGTCGGTGTTCTCGTAGACGGTGACCCCGCCCTCGGTGAAGACGGACTGGAGGTCGAGCTGGCGCTGGAGCGCCGGCGGCAGGTCGGCCGGCACCGGGTAGGACGCCGGGGTCTGGACCTGCGGGATGACCGGGGCCGGGGCGGTCAGCTCCACCACGTACCGGACCCCGGCCGGGGCGAGGAGGGCGCCCAGCCGGTCGGTGGCTCCGTCGCGGGCCTGCGAGACGGCCGACCCGAGCGCGGCGGCGGGTCCCGGGGACGTGCCGTTCCACAGCCAGGTGGCGTCGGGCATCCCGTCCTCGGAGGTGGCGTAGGCGAGGCCGTCGCCGGCGGCCCACGAACCCTGGTTGAGCGACCGGGGGTCGCCGAGCCAGAGCACCCGGAAGGCGCCGGCCGACGTCTCGCCGTGCATCCACGCCAGGGTCTGGGCGAAGGCGTTCTGGGGCATCTGCCAGCGGCCGGGGACGGCGGACACCAGCGTCGGCAGGGTGCCCAGCGCCAGGGCGCCCACGGCCACCGCGGTGGCGAGCTGCCGCCACCCGAAGGCGGCGGCCCGCAGGTCCACCTCGAAGGCGGCGATCCCCAGGCCGACCGCCATGGCGATGGCGGCGGCGGCCGGGGCCAGCAGCACCATCGGGTCGACGGCCAGGCTGCCGGTCCACCCCCGCCCGACCACCCAGGCCAGGAACCAGAACACCAGCGCGATCGACCAGCACCGTCCCGCCCACCGGAAGCGGGGACCCCGGGCCAGCAGGAGGGGGAGCAGCGCGGCCAGGGCGAAGGCCCAGCCCAGCGGCGAGCCGCCGATGGGGCCGATCGAGAAGCGCAGGAGGGTGCCCCACGAGGCGGCCCCCGAGGTCGGGGTCGGCACCCCGAAGACCTCCACGGCCCCGCGTCCGGCGCTGAGCACCCCGATGAGCCAGGGCAGGAGGAGCACGCCGGCCACCACGGTGGACCCCAGCGCCAGCCACAGCGCCTGCACCGCCGCCCGTCCCCGGCCGAGGACGACCGACGCCACCGCCACCGCGGCGCCGGCCACCACCACCACCAGCGCGGCGGCCGGGACGAAGGCGACCAGCAGCGCCTCGAGGGCGCCCAGCAGGAGACAGGCCCGCAGGGTGCGGTGGCCGGCCAGCCGACGCCCCAGGGACCGGGGCCCGCTCCCGGGGGCGGCGGCGACGACCCCGTCCCCGGCGTCGGCGGTGGTCGACGAGTAGGGGGCGAACCCGGTGGCCCGGAAGAGGTGGCCGAGCACCCACGGCGCGCCGGCGTAGGCGGCCAGCGCCCCCAGCCGTCCGAGGGCCAGGGCGTCGTAGGGCAGGGGGATGGCCAGGTACACGATGCCCGCCACCAGGGACGCCCGCGCCGAACCGAAGGGCCGGGCCAGCCGGACCATCCCCCAGGCCCCGAGCGGGATGCAGGCGAGGAGCAGGACCTTCTGGGTCAGCCCCATGGCGCCGAGCAGCACCGTCCCCACCACGCCGGCCACCGCCAGCGCCGGCGTGGCCGGAGCGGTGGTCCCGACCCCGGAGGGGTGCCACCCCGCCGCGAACTGGGTGAAGGTGGCGCCCCAGCTCGGGAAGGGGACGAACTGCCCGAAGGAGGTGATCGATCCGGTGAGCAGCTGGCGGCTGCCGATGAGCACCACGGCGGCGGCCACCAGCCAGGCGGTCAGCCGGACCCGGCCCGACAGCCGGCCCCGCTCCACCGTCACGGGTGCCTCGTCCCCCGTCGCCGCGTCCCCGGCGGCGCCGGCCGGGGCGGGAGCCTCCGGCGGGCCGGTGGTGGCCGGCGGGGCCCCGCCGGCCACGGTCACGCCCGGCCCTCCGACCACGGCGGCCGCCCCGGCCTCCGCCGCCGCCTGGGCGGCGGCCTCCTCGGCGGACCGGAGCTCCTCGGCGTGGGCACCGTGGAAGCCGAACAGGAAGACCCGCCGGAGGTAGGACGCCAGACGGGCGCTCCCGCTGATCTGCAGCTCCCGCACCTCCTTGTCACCGATGCGGCGGTGGGCCTGCAGCTCCCGACGGAGCCGGCGGGTGGTCCCCCTCCGGTGGAGGTTCCAGCGCCAGGCGTGGGCCACCGCCCGCGCCCGCGCCCGGTTGCCCGCCAGCTGGGCGACCAGGTACTCGCCGAGGTTCAGGAGGACGATCTGGGGCACCACCCGCAGGCGGTGGAACCGTCCGTAGCACTTGAGGACGGCCAGCAGCTCGTGGCGGCGCTGGAGCGCCTGGAGGGTGACCGGGTGACGGGCGGGGCCGCCGGGACCGGCGAGCAGCACCGGGTCGAGCGGGCGGGTCCCGCCGGCGAGCTCCTCGAGGTGGCGGACCCGGGCGGCCGGCGCCACCACCACCCGGGCGCCCACCACCTGGGCCCGCCAGCAGAGGTCGAGGTCCTCCCCCATGGCCACGATGTCGGGGTCGAAGCCGCCGAGCTCGTCGAAGAGGTCGACCCGGACCAGGGTGCACCCGCCCGGGGCGACGAAGACGTCGCGGACGGCGTCGTGCTGGCCGTGGTCGATCTCGTGGGGCTGCACCCGTTCCACCACCGAGCCCGACTTGTCGACGGTCATGCCCACGTGGACGAGCCGGTCCGGGTCGTCCCATCCGACCACCTTCGGCGAGACGATCCCGGCGTTGGAGCGGTAGGCCTCCTCCACCAGCTGGTGGACGGCATCGGGGAACGGGGCCACGTCGTCGTGGCAGAAGAGGTAGTACGCCGCCCCGTCGACCATGGTGCGGACCTCGTCGGAGACCGCCCCGTAGCCCCGGCCCTCCTCGAACCGCCGGACGAAGGCGGTCGGCAGCACGGCTGCCACCCGGGTGGTCAGGTCGTCGGCGCCGGCGTTGTCGAGGACCAGGACGGACAGCTCCGCATAGTCCTGTGAACCGAGCGAGGCCAGCGTCTCCTCGAACCACGGACCGGGATCGTGGGCGACGACGACGGCGACAACCGGCGGTGCCAGTGTTTCCATCAGGCCAAGAGGCTACCGGCCACGGGGGCCACGGTCGGGAACCTCCAGGTCAGGCCGCCCACAGGCCCGGCCGGACCGGTCCGTCCCCCCGGTGCTTGCAAATGTATATGTTCGCGTATACACTTGTATCCATCAGGAACCGGCAGCCCCGGATCCCGAACCGGCGCCAACGTCGTCGCCGGACCACTACTGCAGGGAGACCACCATGCCAGACATCAAGATCCCCGAGATCAGCACCGACTTCACCAAGGCCGCGCACGACCTGGCCGACGTGGCCAAGGACGCCACCTACGTCGTCATCGGCGCCGGGGTCCTCGGCTACCAGAAGGCCCAGGTCCAGCGTCAGGAGCTCCTGAAGCGCCTGGCCGACCCCAAGACCAGCGTCGAGGGCCGGATCGCCAGCGCCCGCTCGGACATCCAGCACGCCGTCGTCACCGTCGACGCCCGCGTGGAGGACCTCATCGAGCGGGTCGAGGCGGCCTTCGTGCCCTTCGAGGACCGGCTGCCGGCGCAGGCCCGTGACCTGGCCAAGCAGGCGAAGGTGCAGGCCAAGGAGGCCCGCCAGCAGGTCCGCACCCGGGTCGTCCCCGCCAACGGCTGACCCTCACGATCTCGACGCCGGACCGATCCCCCCCTGGTCCCCGTCGACGAGGCCGGGCCACCGTGCCCTGGCCGCATCGGGCCGGACTCCCCCCTCCGGCCCGCCCGAAGAACGGCCCGCCCCGTGCGGGCCGTTCTTCGCGTCCGTCGCCCGGTCGGTACCGCCCGTCGGTCCGGCTCAGTCGGCCGTGCCCCGCCAGTACCCGAGCACGTCGGCCAGGGTCTGGGCGAGGGGGATCTCCGGCTTCCAGCTGGTGACCCCCTGGAGGCGCGACGGATCCCCTCGCAGCTCCGGGACCTCCACCGGCCGGACGAGGGCCGGGTCGACCTCGAGGTGGAGCGACGCCCCGGCCAGGGCCAGCAGCTGGTCGGCGATCTCCTGGATGGCCACATCGTGGCCGGAGCACACGTTGTAGACCGTCCCCGGGGTGCCCGACTCGACGAGGAGCCGGTAGGCCCGCACCACGTCGCGCACGTCGGTGAAGTCCCGCCGGGCCGAGAGGTTGCCGACCACGATGGCGTCGGCGCCGCGGCGCTCGGCCGCCACGATGCGCTTGGCCAGGGCCGGCACCGCGAAGTTGGGGGTCTGTCCGGGGCCGATGTGGTTGAACGGCCGCACGGTGATGGCATGCTGCCCGTGGCCCCGCACCGCCTGGTCGACGAACGCCTCGGCCGCCAGCTTGCTCGCCGCGTACGGGGTCAGCGGGGCGGTGGGCGAGTCCTCCCGGAGCGGCAGCTTCGACGGGTCGGTGACCGCCCCGTAGACCTCCGCCGAGCTGGTCACCAGCACGCGGGGGTCCGAACCGCACTGGCGGGCGGCGGCCAGCAGCACCGCGGTGCCGAGGACGTTGACCTCGAGCACCTTCAGCGGGTCGTCCCACGACTCCCCCACGTGGGTCATGGCGGCCAGGTGGTAGACGGCGTCGGGGGCCGCCGCCGTCAGCGCCGCCAGGACGGCGGCCGGATCGGTGACGTCGACCTCGAGGTCGATGACCACGACCTCGTCACCGAGCGACCGCAGATGGGCGGCCAGCCACTGGCCCACGAAGCCTCGACCGCCGGTGATGAGGGAGCGCACGCTGGGTCACCCTACCGGGTCGGGCGGGTGCCGCCGCAACCGACCCGGCTCACCGCTCGGCGGCCAGCCGGTAGGCCTCGAGGTGCCGCTCGGCACTGGCCGCCCAGGTATGGGTGGCGGCGACCTCGATCCCCCGCCGGCGGGCGTCGGGCCCCGGGCCCGGCCCGGCCAGGACCGACTCGACGGCCCCGGTGAGGGCGGACCGGTCGCCGGGGGGCACCAGCACGGCGGCGTCGCCCGCCACCTCCTCCATGGCCGTGCCGGTGGTGGTGACCAGCGGGGTCCCGCAGGCCAGTGCCTCGAGGGCCGGGAGCCCGAACCCCTCGTAGAGGGCCGGGTAGACGGCCGCCCGGGCCGATCGCAGGAGGGCGGGCACCACGGCGTCGTCCACGTAGCCGGTCCGCACCACCCGGCCGGCGACCCCCGAGGCGGCCACCGCCTCCTCCACCCGGTCGGCCCCCCAGCCGGCCCCCCCGGCCAGCACCAGCAGGGCGTCGGGGTGGTCGGCGGCGACCGCCGCGAACGCCCGCACCAGCGTGGGCACGTCCTTGCGCGGCTCCAGGGTGCCGACGAAGACGAGGTAGGGGGCGCCGTCCGACAGGCGCCGGTCGACACCGGCCAGCCGCTCGGCGTCGGACCCGGGGGTGGGCTCGGTCGGACGGAACCGGCCGGCATCGACCCCGTGGTGGGCCACCACCACCGGCCCCCGGACCCGGCACCAGCGGGCCAGCTCCGCGGCGGTGGCGCGGCTCGGGCAGACGATGGCCGAGGCCCGGCGGGCGGCCAGGCGGATGGCCCGGCGGAAGAGCACCACCTTCGACCGCTCGTGCCACGCCGGCGCCTCGAAGAAGCTGAGGTCGTGGACGGTGACCACCGACGGCTCCCGGGCCAGTTCGGGCATGGTGTAGTGCGGCCCGTGGTGGACGTCCACCCGCTGGCGGCGGAGCACCTTGGGGAGCCCGAGCTGCTCCCAGGCCAGCCGCAGGGGCCGGGGTCCCGGCGCCGCCGCCACCAGGGTGGCCCCCCCGGCCGTCTCCCGCCACCGGGGGGCGTCGGCGCGGCGGGACACCACCACCAGGTCCACGTCGGGCCGGGCGGCCAGGGCCCGGGTGAGCTCGAGGGTGTACTGGCCGGCCCCGACCGGACGGGCGGGCACCGCCGAGACGTCGATGGAGAGACGGAGCCGGCCGTCGGGGCCGGGGCCTCCGGGCTCAGCGGCCACGGCGTCCCTCCCGGTCGGCGGCGGCCTCGTGCCACACCGCCACGTGGCGGCCGGCGATCGTGGTCCAGCTGCACTCGGCGACGCGCCGTCGGCCCGCCAGCTGCAGCCGCTCGCGCACGGCGGCGTCGGTGGCCACGGTCAACAGCCCCTCGGCGATGCTGTCGGTGTCGTGCGGATCGACCTCGAAGGCCGCCGTCCCGGTGCTCGGGAGCGGGCTGGCCACCACCGGGGCGCCCAGCACCATCGCCTCCACCGGCGGCAGCCCGAAGCCCTCGATGAGCGGCACGTAGGCGAGCAGGCGCGTCATGGCGTAGAGCGCGGCGAGCTCCCCGGGCGTCACCATCCCGGCCAGCACCACCCCGGGCGACGCCTCCAGGCGCTCGCCCCAGCCGGCCGGGCCGACCACCACCAGCGGCCACGGCTCGGGCAGCGAGCCGCGGATCCGCCCGTAGGCGTCGGTGAGCCGCACCAGGTTCTTGCGGGGCTCGAGGGTGCCGACGCTGAGCAGGAAGGGCCGGCCACCGATCCCCAGGCGGTCGAGGAGCGCCTCCCCCGCCTCCAGGTCCGGCGGCGGCAGGTGGTCGCCGCCCATCGGGATGACGGTGACCGCCTCCGGCGGGGCGCCCGCCTCCACCAGGTCGGCGGCCACCACGTCGGCGGGCACGATGAACCGGGTGGCCCGCCGGAGCGACCGCTGCAGCGCCGCCTCGTGCCACTCGCGTCCCCGGCGCGGGTACGCCTCGGGGAGGCGGCGCCAGAGCAGGTCGTGGACCGTGGACACCAGGGCGGCGTCGCCGGTCCCCATGGTGGCCAACGACACCGCGTGGACCACGTCGTACCCGGCCGGGGAGCGGAGGAGGTCCCGGTCCCAGGCCCGGGTCAGGACCGGGCCGGGCAGCGCCGAGACGTGCACCGGGAACCCCAGGTCGTCGAGGGGATCGCGCCGGTCCCCCCGGTGGCCCGCCGCCCGGCTGGCCAGGAGCTCGACGTCGGGGCGGTCGGCCGGGTCCAGGCCGCGGAGCCCCTGGAGCAGCCCCCGGGCGTAGGTGCCGATGCCGCCGGGGGTCGACCGCCGGAGCTGCTCGACCACCATCAGGACCCGCGGGTGGCCGTCGTCCGTCCCGCTCACCGCCGGCCGTCCCGGTCGTCCCGGTCGTCCCGGGCATCCCGGTAGAGCCGGACCAGCCCCGCGGCGCAGTCCTCCCACCGGAAGCCGGCCGCCCGCCGCCGGCCGCGGGCGATCTGCGCCTCGACCTCCGCCCCGCCGGCCAGCAGGGCGTCGAGGGCGCCGGCCAGGGCGTCCACATCGCCGCCGGGCACCAGGCGGGCCCCGTCCCCGGAGATCTCGGGGATGGCCCCGACGGCGGTGGCCACCACCGGCACGCCGGCCGCCATGGCCTGGAGCGGCGGGAACCCGAAGCCCTCGTAGACCGACGGGTACGCCACCACCGCCGCCCGTCGGAGCGTGAGGACGACCCCCTCGGCCGTCAGGTAGCCCGGCCGGACGATGCGGCCGCGGGCCGGGGAGGCGTCGATGGCCGCCTGGAGGGCGGCGGCGCCCCACCCGTCGGGACCGACCAGCACCAGGGCCAGGTCGGGGTGGTCGTCGGCCAGCGCCGTGAAGGCACGGACCAGGGACGGGTAGTCCTTGCGGGGCTCGACCGTCCCGACCGCCAGCACGTACCGGGTCGTGGCGCCCGGCAGGTCGAACGGCAGCGGCATGGCCCCGACGTCGCCACCCAACTCGAGCTGCGGCGGCACCCCCAGGTGGACCGCCCGGACCCGCTCGGCCGGGACCTCGAAGGTGTCGACCACCTCGGCGGCGACGAACTCGGACGGCGTGTGGACCCACGCCCCCTCGGCCACGGCCCGGCGGATGAGGGCCGGGAACCGGAGGGTGGCGTGGTCGCAGAGCTCGGGGAAGCGGGTGATGGTCAGGTCGTGGACGGTGACCACCCGGGCGGCGCGGCCGGTGGGCGGCACCACGTAGTTGGTGCCGTGGACCACCTGGGTCGGCCCCACGAACCACTCGAGCGGCGGGAAGGACCGCTTCGACCAGGCGATGTGGAGGGGACGGGCGGGCATCGCCCGCTGCCGGACGTTCACCCCCGGGGGCACCAGGCCGGGGACCGCCTGTCGCCGGCGCCAGCTGATGGCGAAGGCCGAGACGTCGACGTCGGTGCGGGCACCGAGCCCGCCGAGCGCCCCGGCCACGAAGGCCCCCACGCCGGTGGGCCGCCCCAGCAGTGGCGTGGCATCGAGGGCAACCGACAGCCGGCCCGGGTCGGCGGTCGCAGATCGCTCCGGCGGCACCCGGGAAGCCTTGCACATCCGCCGGCGGGCGCCCGCACACCGTCCGGGGACGGGTAGCCTCCCAGGCCATGCCCCCTCCGACCCGGACCCGGCCGGGACCGTCGTGATCACCGCCCTGGCCGGCGGGGTCGGCGCCGCCCGCATGCTCGGCGGGCTGCTGGCCGAGGTGCCGGCCGACCGGATCACCGCGGTGGTCAACACCGGCGACGATCTGGTCCTCCACGGGCTGCACATCTCCCCGGACCTGGACACGGTGATGTACACCCTGGCCGGGGCGATCAACCCGGACACCGGGTGGGGCCTGGCCGGCGAGAGCTGGCGGGTGATGGAGTCGCTGCGCCGGCTGGGCGGGGTCACCTGGTTCAACCTCGGCGACCAGGACCTGGCCACCCACTGCTACCGGACCCAGCGGCTCGCCGAGGGGGCCTCCCTCACCGAGGTCACCGCCGAGCTCTACGCCGCGTTCGGGGTCGGCATCCGGGCCCTGCCGGTCACCGACCGGCCCCTTCGCACGCGGCTGCGGCTCCTCGACGGGCCCGAGGTGGCCTTCCAGGAGTACTTCGTCCACCTCCACCACGACGTGCCCGTGTCGGCCGTCCGGTTCGAGGTCGGGCCGGACACCGGACCCGGTCCGGCCGTGCTCGACGCCCTGGCCGACGGCGAGCTGGTGGTGGTCTGCCCCTCCAACCCGGTGGTCTCCATCGGGCCGATCCTGGCCGTGCCCGGGGTGCCCGAGGCCCTGGCCGCCCGGCGTCCGGACATCGTGGCCGTCTCGCCGATCGTGGCGGGCGCCGCCCTCAAGGGACCGGCCGACCGGCTGCTGGCCGAGCTCGGCTTCGAGCCCTCGGTGGTGGGGGTGGCCCGCTGGTACGCGCCGTGGGTGGGCACCCTGGTGATCGACCGGGCCGACGCCGGCCTGGCGGCCGCGGTGGAGGCGGAGGGCGTGCGCTGCGTGGTCACCGACACGGTGATGGCCACCCCGGAGCGGGCGGCCGGGCTCGCCCGGGCCGTCCTCGGTGCCCGTGGCTGAGCTGGCCGGCGCCGGCGGGATCACCCTCCTCCCGGTGACCGGGATGGCGGAGGTGGTGGCCGGCGACGACCTGGCCGACCTGGTGGTGGCGGCACTGGCCGCCGATCCGGCGACCGGGGGCCTGGTGGACGGCGACGTGGTGGTGGTGACCCAGAAGGTGGTCTCCAAGGCCGAGGGGCGGATCGTCCCCGTCGACCCCGACGACCCCGGCGCCAAGGCCCGGCTGGTGGAGTCGGAGGCGGTCCGCATCGTGCGGCGGCGGGGCGACCTGCTGATCACCGAGACCCGGCACGGCTTCGTCTGCGCCAACTCCGGCGTCGACCTCTCCAACGTCGACGCCGGCACCGCCGCCCTCCTGCCGGTCGACGCCGACCGGTCGGCCCGCCGGATCCGCGAGGCGCTCGGGCACCGGCACGGGGTCTCGGTGGGGGTCGTCGTCTCCGACACCTTCGGCCGGGCGTGGCGCAAGGGCGTGGTCGACGTGGCCATCGGCATCGCCGGGGTGGCCGGGGTGGTCGACCTGCGGGGGACCCCCGACGCCACCGGGCGCGTGCTGGAGGCGACCGAGCTGTGCATCGCCGACGAGCTGGCGTCGGCCGCCGAGCTGGTGATGGGGAAGGACCGGGGCATCCCGGCCGCCGTCGTCCGCGGCGTCGATCCCCGGTGGCTGCGGCCGGCCTCGGTGGCCGCCGAGATCGTCCGGCCGCCGGCCGAGGACCTCTTCCGGTAGCCGGCCGGTCCGGTCACGTCGGATCCTGCGTGCCGGGCGGGCGGGGCCGAGGCCCCGCCGTCTCAGCCCACGCCCTCCAGGTCGACCACGAAGATCAGCGTCTCGCCGGGGCCGATGACCCCGCCGGCGCCGCGGTCGCCGTAGGCGAGGTGCGGGGGGATGGTCAGCCTCCGACGACCGCCGACCCGCATCCCGGCCACGCCCTGGTCCCAGCCCGGGATCACGTGGCCCGCCCCCAGGGGGAAGGAGAAGACGTCGCTCCGGCTCCACGAGGAGTCGAACTCGTTCCCGTCGGACCAGGCGACGCCCACGTAGTGGACGGCGACCGGTCGGCCCGCCTCCGCCTCCGGACCGTCACCGACCTCGAGGTCCTCGACGACCAGCTCGGTCGGCGGAGCCCCGTCGGGGATGGTGACGGACGGTTTCGTGCGCGGGGCCATGGGTCCCACTGTAGGGGAGGCGGCCCGGTGCGGTCGGTCCGTGGCCTACCGGCCCCGGCCCGACCCGCGGCTCCCCGAGGGCTTCGAGGTCGGCGCCGCGCCGTGGCGGCGGGAACCCCCGGCGCCGGGGTGCTTCTTCCGGTGGCCGCCGGCGGAACCCCCGTGCGCGCCACCCTCGGCGCCGCGGTGGCCACCGGCGCGGGGCTTGCCCGGCTTCGGGCCCGCGCCGTGCTGGTGGGGGCGGCGCTTCGGACCGCTCCCGCCCGAGGGGGCGTCGGGCCGGCGCTCCTGGCGGGGCTTGCGGGCCGGCGGGGGCCCCATCACGTCGGTGATCTGCGAGACGTCGGGCGCCCCGGTGCCGGCGGTGATGCCCAGGTCGCGCCGGATCCGCTTGACGGCGGCGGCCTTGTCGGGCGTGACGAGGCTGATGACCACGCCCTCCGCGCCGGCGCGGGCGGTGCGGCCCGAGCGGTGCACGTAGTCCTTGGCGTCGGTCGGCGGGTCGAAGTGCACCACCGCGTTGACGCCGTCGACGTGGATGCCCCGGGCGGCCACGTCGGTGGCCACCAGGGCGTCGACCTGTCCCCGCACGAACGACTCGAGGGCCCGCTCGCGCTGCTTCTGGCTCCGGTCGCCGTGGATGGCGGCGGCCCGGACGCCCCGCTGCTCGAGCTGACGGGCGATCCGGTCGGTGCCGTGCTTGGTCCGGCTGAACACGATGGTCGGGCCGGCGGCGGCGGCGATCGACGCGGTGGTCTCGATCCGGTCGCCGGAGGAGACGTTCCAGAAGAGGTGGACCGCCTCGCTGGCGTCCTCCTCGCTCTCCAGCTCGTGGCGGACCGGGTTCGACTGGTACCGCTTCACCAGCACGTCGATGTCCCCGTCCAGCGTGGCCGAGAAGAGGACGGTCTGCCGGCCGGCGGGCGTGCGGTCGAGCAGGCGGCGCACCTCGGGGAGGAACCCCATGTCGGCCATGCGGTCGGCCTCGTCGATGACCACGATCTCCACGGCGTCGAGGTGGACGCTCCTCCGCTCGATGAGGTCGGCCAGGCGGCCGGGGCACGCCACCGCGATGTCCACGCCGCGGGCCAGCGACTTCAGCTGCGGGCCGTAGCCCACGCCGCCGTAGAACGTCTCCACCCGGAGGTTCCGGGCCGCGCACAGTGACTGGAGCTCGGACGCCACCTGGGCGCAGAGCTCGCGGGTGGGCGTGAGCACCAGCACCCTGGGGTGCCCCGGTCGGGACCGCTTGCCCTCGAGCCGGGCCACGACACCGATGCCGAAGGCCAGCGTCTTGCCGGAGCCGGTGGGGGCCTTGCCGCAGACGTCGCGGCCGGCCATGGCGTCGGCCACGGTGGCGGCCTGGATGGGGAACGGGGTGAGGATCGAACGCGCCGCGAGGGCGTCGACGATATCGGCGGGTACGCCGAGGTCGGCGAAGGAGGGTTGGGGCAGGGGCATGGTTGCGCTTTCGTGCGACAGAGGGTCACGGGGAGGACTCCCCGGAGTGGCCTGTCGCGAAGTTGAAGCGCACCAGGACGCCACCATGCTAGTCGACGGGGCGGCCGGGGCGGCGCACCCGCCCACCCGGACGGGGTCGACGGTCCCGACGACTCCGGGTCCGCGATCGGTCGGCGGTCAGGCCGGGGCGCCGTCGAGCCGGGACCGCACGAACTCGAGCACGGCGGCGGCGCCGTCCTCGAGGGTGGTCCAGGGCTGCCAACCGAGGTGGATGCCCGCCCGGGCGGGATCGAGACTGCTGCGGAGCAGCTCGCCCGGCCGCAGGGGTTCGTGGATCGGCGGGACGTCCACGCCCGCGACGGCGGCCAGCACCGCGAGGAGCTCGTTCACCGACGTCTCCCGGCCGGTGCCGATGTTGCAGACCAGGCCGCCGCCCCGGGTCGCCGCCCGCACGAAGGCGTCCACCACGTCGTCGACGTAGACGAAGTCCCGCGTCTGCTCACCGTCGCCGAAGACGGTCACCGGCTGACCCCGCAGGAGCCGCTCGGCGAAGATCGCCACCACCCCGGCCTCGCCGTGCGGGTCCTGCCGGGGCCCGTAGACGTTGGCCAGGGCCAGGGCCACGAACTCCAGGGAGTGCAGCTCGCGGTAGCAGACCAGGTAGTCGACGGCCGCCTTCTTCGACACCCCGTAGGGCGACAGGGGCCGGTGGGGCAGCGACTCCCGGACGGGGAGGTCGGAGGGGTCGGGCTCGCCGTAGAGGGTGCCGCCACTGGCGGCGAAGACCACCCGCCCGGTGCCGGCGGCCCGGGCCCCGTCGAGGACGTTGAGGGTGCCGACCACGTTGACGTCGGCGTCGAAGACCGGCTCGGCCACCGAGACCCGGACGTCGGCCTGGGCCGCCAGGTGGAAGACGACCTCCGGTCGGCGGCGGGCCATCAGGTCGACCAGCTCCGGCGACCGGATGTCCAGACTGTGCACGCTGAGGCCCCGTCCGCCCGAGGACCGGGCCCCGGCCAGGTTGGCCAGTGAGCCGGTCGACAGGTTGTCGACCACATCGACCGAGTGGCCCTCGGCCAGCAGCCGGTCGACCAGGGTCGAGCCGATGAAGCCGGCACCGCCGGTGACCAGTGCCCGCACCGCTCAGACCCCGGCTGCCACTCGCTCGCCGTCGACCACGGTGCCCGAGGCGGTGACCACGTCGGCCCCGATCACCGACAGGGGGTGGATGACGCACCGCTGCCCGATGGTGGCCCCGGGGCCGACGATGGAGCCCTCGACCGTGGCCCGGGCGGCCACCCGGGCGCCGGGCAGCAGCACCGAGCCCACCACGGTGGTCCCCTCCTCCACCACCGCGCCGTGCCCGACCACCGACCGCTCGACCACCGCCCCGGGCTCGACCACCGCCCCGGTACCGAGGAGGGAGTCGACCACCGCGGTGGAGCGCACGTCGACCTCGCCGATCCGCCACACCCCCCCGCCCAGCGACCCGTCCGGCACGGCACCGGGGGCCGGCGGGCCGGCCCGGCGGCCCAGCACCAGGTCGAGGTGGGCCCGCAGGAAGGCGTCGGGGGTGCCGGTGTCCAGCCAGTACACGTCGGAACCCTGGGCGAAGAGCGTGCGGGCCTCGGCCAGGGCCGGGAAGGTCTCCCGCTCGATGGAGACCCGCCGGCCCGTCGGGATGCGGTCGAGCACCGACGGCTCGAGCACGTAGGTCCCGGCGTTGATCAGGTTGGTGGGGGCCTCGTCGCGGGGCGGCTTCTCGATGAAGGCCAGCACGCGGCCGTCGTCGTCGGTCGGCACCACCCCGAACGCCGAGGGGTCGTCGACCGGGGTCAGGCTGATGGTCGCCTCGGAGCCGTGGCTGCGGTGGAAGTCGATGAGGCCGGTGAGGTCGAGGTCGGTCAGCACGTCCCCGTTGACCACCACGAACGTGTCGTCGATCCCCGAGTGGTCGGCGGCGAAGCGGATGGCGCCGGCGGTGTCGAGCGGGCTGGGCTCCACCGCGTAGGTCAGGCGCACCCCGGCGATGGTGCCGCCCGGGTAGGCGTTGATGAAGGCGTCGGGGCGGTAGCCCAGCGACAGTACGGCCTCCTCGACCCCGTGGCGGGCCAGGGCGCCGACCACCCGCTCGATCATCGGCTGCTCCACGACGGGGAGCATCTGCTTGGGCGTGGTCAGGGTGAGGGGGCGGAGCCGGGTTCCTTCGCCGCCCACCAGGACGACGGCCCTCACTTGTTGGATCCGCCGGCGGCGGTGGTGGCCGTGGTCGGCGCCGTGGTCGGCGAGGCGGCGGGGGTGGTCGTGACCGGGATGGACGTCGACGACGACGACGGGGTGGTGGTCGGGCTGGTCGGGCCGGTCTGGACGGCGGTGATGAGGGCGGTGATGGCGGTGGCCGGCGGCTTCGGCGCGGTGGCGGTGGCCGGGATGAACGCCATGGTGATCATCTGTCCGTTGGCGAAGAGGAGGGCACGGGGGTCGCCGCTCACCTCGGTGCCCTTCTTCGACTCGTAGGTGGGCCAGTTGACCACCGTGACGTACCCCTGCTTCCCGGCGTCCGGGGTGCCCTTGGCGCACGTCTCGCCGTTCGACAGCAGGGCCTTGCCCGGGTACCGGAGGGTGGAGGAGGTCAGCGTCAGCCCCTTGTAGCCGTTGACGAAGTTGCCGAGGTTGGCGTTGGCACCCGACTCCGAGGAGTTCTTCGGCTGGATGGTCAGCACGCCGTTCCCGTTGGCGGTGAAGCCGACCTTGGAGCCGTTGGTGCTCGCCGGGAGGTTGGGCTGGACGGTGCCGCAGATGTCGATGCCGAGGGCCGAGTACCAGGTCTGGGAGGTCGTCGGCGGTCCGGTCGACGACGCCGTCTTGTGGGTCAGCTCGTAGCGGCTGAGGACGATCAGCCCGAGGCCGACGATGCAGATCAGCAGCAGGCTGGCGTACCAGTTGACGGGCATCTGCCCGCGGTACGTCTTCCCGCCGCCGGTCGACGCCGCCCGCGTGACCCACTTCCCTGTCGAATTGCTGGCCATGATCGGACGACACCCTACAGCGTGGGACCGACCCCCCCGGGCGCGCCGGGGGTCCGCCCGCTCACGACCCCGCCACCGTCCGCACGGAGGCCAGCACGGCCCGGACCCCGATCCCCGCCGCCACCAGCGGGAGCAGCAGGCGGCGCCACCCGGTGGTCGACCGTCCGGCGAAGCGAAGGAGCGAGCGGTGGTGCTCGAGGATCATCCGGTAGGGGTGCCGGGCGGTGGAGACGCCCTGCTGGTGGGTGACCTCGGCCCCCGGGACGTAGACCACCCCCCAGCCGGCCCTCCCGGCCCGCCAGCACAGGTCCACGTCCTCGGCGTACATGAAGTAGGCCTCGTCGAAGCCCCCGATCCGCTCGAGGGCCGACCTCCGGGCCAGCAGGCAGGCGCCCGACACCCAGTCGACCGGGGCGACCCGGTCGCCCACCGGCGCCAGGTCGCTGCGCTGGTAGGCCTCGGTGAAGCGGTTCCGCGGCCGGAACATGCCGAGCAGGGCGTGGCCGGCCGCGTCCACCAGGGAGGGGAAGCGACGGGCCGACGGGTAGCGGTCCCCCTCCGGCGTCCGCACCAGGGGGCCGGCGATCCCCACCGTCGGACGGGCACCGAGGGCGTCGACCAGTGCCGCCACCGAGCCGGGGGCCACCACCAGGTCGGCGTTGCAGATGAGGACATCAGCGGACCGGGTGGCCGCCACCCCGCGGTTGGCCGCCGCGCCGTACCCGAGGTTCCGTCCGGGCGACACCACCTCCACGCCGGGCCACCGCCTCCGGACCCGGTCGGCCGAGCCGTCGGTCGAGCCGTTGTCCACCACCACCAGCTCGTCGACCCCCTCGTCGAGCAGGGACGCCACGCACCCCTCGAGGAGCGGGCCCGCCTCGTAGTTGACCACGATCGCCGCCACGCCCGGCTCGGCAGGCCGGGCCGACGGGCTCACGGGTCGAGCCGGGTGAACCGGAACCGGACCAGCGCGGTGAGCGCACTGATCCCGTCCCGCCAGGTGATCTTCTTGCCGTCGGCCATCTCCCGACCGGCGTAGGAGATCGGCACCTCGTAGATGCGGTGGCCGCGGCGGAGCACCTTGGCGGTGATCTCCGGCTCGAAGTCGAACCGGTCGGACTGCACGGTGATGCCGTCGAGCACCCGCCGGTCGAACAGCTTGTAGC
>Ga0181519_10000537_pt1 | contig 34597 bp, 29 predicted proteins | sample PEATcosm2014_Bin_26_FD_121102 | JGI IMG/M metagenome (GOLD analysis project Ga0181519, IMG submission 121102) | Peatland microbial communities from MTU Mesocosm Facility, Houghton, MI, USA - PEATcosm2014_Bin02_10_metaG | ecosystem: Environmental > Terrestrial > Soil > Wetlands > Peat | place...
CCCACCAGCGTGGCTTCCAGAATTGTCCCGTCCAGGACCACGCAGAAGCGACCCTCGACATCCCCCGCAATGGTTGCGGTAAAGCCGACGGCTCCAGCGCCGAGCGGCTTGGGCAGAGACTCAACCAGCTCCGGCTCGCCCACCAGGGCTTGTGAAAAGAGCGTGGCCGCAACCGCGCTCCATGCTTCCAGATAGCTTTTCATGGCTGCGCCTCGGTGATATTTTCTTCAATGCGCGCGGCGCGGCGAATCCCATGGCGGATCGGCTGCGCCGTGGCCAGCGTCTGCCCCCCCACCTTCCACTCGGCCAGGGTTCCGGCCGTCAAATCCAAGCGCAACACCATTCCCGCCTCCAAATTTTCAAGCGTGCTGGCGGCCAGCCGCACCGTGGGCATTTGCAGGCTGCCGCCAAAGCGAATCTTGCGCGCTGCAACTTCCATGCGCGCCCGTGTCTCGTCGCCATGGCGGCGGCGGCGGCTCCAGTCCGAGGTCAGCCGACGCAATATGGTGTTGGCCACCACCGCCGGAAAGGCCAGATTCAGCAGGCCCGAACTGTGCGGCATCCGAATCTCAAAGCTCAGGCAAAGCGTCTTTTCGGTCACCGACATGATGCGCGCCACCTGCGTCTGCATCTGCCGCCGCTCGAAGTTGAAGCTCAAGCCCACCGGCTGCCAGGCCGCCGTCAGCTCACGGCAGATGATCTCGACCACCGAAGCCAGAATCGACTCCTCAATGTCGGTCAGCTCGCGCAACGGTCCATCCCGGCCCTCGCCGCCCAGCAACAGATCAATGATCGGTGGCGCCAGCGCCAGATCCAGTTGCAAAACCGACAGCGCCCCCAGCGGCTCCATGCGCACCGAGGCCACATAGCTGATCTCCGGAATCCTGAGCAGAAACTCATTAAAGGGAATTTGTTCGGCGCTGACCAGGTTGACCTGAAAGCGGGTGCGCAGCCAGGCCGCCAGGTTGTGCGTCAGGTTGCGCGCGAACAGATCGTTGAGCATGGAGATGGCGCGCAACTGATCGGTCGAAATCTGGCCCGCCGAGGAGAAGTTGTAGGGCACCACGCGGGCCCGAATCTCGGTTCGTTTGGCCTCCGGCGTGGACGAGCGCGCCGCCTGAAAGAGGGCATCGATCTCGTTTTGTTTGAGCGTCTTTTCCATAATCTTGCATTACCCTCTGAAAGGCAGGGGGCAGGGAACAGGGAACAGGGAATAGTAAACACCATGCACCCTTTTCCTCACTCCCTTAGTCCCTAGTCCCTAGTCTCTGATCCCTGATCCCTGACCCCTGACCCCTGATCCCTGATCCCTAACGTTCACCGCCGCGCCCGCTCCACCGTCTTTTTGCCGCGCAGGCGCTCAAAGGCTCCATGCGCCGCCAAATCCTTCAGCGCGCCCCTCAGATGGACCACCGCCGAGGCGTGCACCTGCGAAACCCGCGACTCGACCACGCCCAGCGCCAGTCCAATCTCGCGCATGGTCATCTCTTCGTAGTAATAAAGACTCATCACCAGCCGCTCCCGGTCGGGCAGATTCTGAATCGCCTCGGCCAGCCGCTCTTCGAGTTCGCCGCGCAGGCAGCGGAAGAGCGGGTCCTCATCCGGACGGCCCGGCACATAGGCCAACTCCTCTTCGCCAGAGTCCTCGTTGCGCTCGATGTGCAGGGTGCCAATCTCCAGCCCCTTCAGATCGCCAAGCAACTGTTGATACTCCTCAAGCTCAAGCGCCATCTCTTGCGCCACCTCGGCCTCATTGGGCGCATGGCCGAGCTTGGCCGTCAGCACGCGGATCGCCTCTTCCACCGCGCGCCCCTTGCGGCGCAGCTCGCGCGGACTCCAATCGAGGGTGCGCAGGCTGTCCAGGATCGCCCCGCGGATGCGAAATTGCGCATAACTGCGGAACTGCACTTTCTTGGCAGGATCAAATTTGCTGAAGGCATCCATCAGCCCCACCACGCCCGCCGAGACCAGATCCTCAATGTCCACGTGCTGCGGCAGGCGCTCGTGAATCCGCCGCGCCAAAAAACGCACAATCGGCAGATGCTCCAGAAGCACGCGCTCCTGCTCACCGCTCAGTACCGGAAACTGCGCCCCCGGCGGATAGCCATTGCCCGCCGCGCTGCGCCGTGGCGGTGACGGACTGGTGGCAGTATTGGCAGCTTCCATCCCCATGCATCTTCCCCTTTTATGCTCTTCCGCAATCCATATAGCACTTGACGCTCCGTTAAAGATGGTTTTTCCTTTAGGAAAAAATCAACTAACGGTCATAAATTTCCTCTAAGGTAATAGGGACTAAGGGACTAGGGACTATGGGACTGAGGGACGAGAGGTAGGAGGTCTGTGAGCAGCAGACAATGGTAGGTTCTCTGACTTCCAAATCTCTTCGCGTGCCGTCTCTCCCGCAATCCTTAGTCCTTAGTCATTAGTCCCTAGTCCCTTAGTCCCTCAGTCCCTTAGTCCCTGCTTCACCGCAGCGTTCCCACCGGTCGCAGCCGCACTTCGGGCGGAATCTCGCCGGCGGCGATCACGGCGAGGCGCGGCAGCACCGGCTCCAGCCAGCGCTTGACGTAGTAGCGCGCCGGACTGGGGCACAACAGCACGGGCAGCGAGGCAGCGGTGGCGCCGGGAATCAGTCGACGCAGAGCGTCTGCCAGGCGGCGCACCACGGGCGTTCCCGGTTGCCCACCGGAGGCCAGCATCCTTTGCCCGGTCTCCGGCGAGAGCGTGACCAGAATCTCTTCTTCGAGCCCGCCATCGAGCAGGAGCACCGGCAACTGGCCCTCGCCATCGAGCAGCGGCTGAATCAGGCGGCGGCCGAGCGCCTGGCGCGAGGACTCGACCAGCGCGACGATTCCCTTATTCACGGCCGCCGTCTCCAGCATCGCCTCAAGAATTGTGCCCAGGTCGCGGATCGAGACCCGCTCGCGCAAGAGCTGCTCGAGCACGCGGCCCACCTCGCCGAGCGAGAGCAGCTTGGGCACCAGCTCTTCCATCAGTTTTGGGTGGCTTTCATTCAGCGAGTCCATCAGCCGCTTGGTCTCGGCCCGGCCCAACAGGCTGTGCGCGTGCTGGCGGATCAGTTCGCCCAGGTGGGTGGTGATGACCGTGGTAGCATCCACCACCGAGTAGCCGGCGGCGTTGGCCTGATCTTCAAGCTGCGGCTGAATCCAGATGGCCGGCACGCCGAAGGCCGGCTCGCGCGCCTCCTTGCCCGGAAGCGGACGCCGGTTGGGATCGCTTGAAACCGCCAGCATCAACGCTCCTTCGGTCTGCCAGCGGCCAATCTCCATGCCGCGCAGGCTGAACAGGTACTCGCGCGGCTTCAGGCGCAGATTGTCGCTGATATGCACCGGAGGCACCAGAAAGCCCATCTCGGCCGAGAGATGGCGGCGCAGCGAGCGCACCCGGCTGAGCAGTTGCCCGCCTTGTTTTTCGTCCACCAGGGGAATCAACTGGAAGCCGATCTCAAGCGTCAGCTCTTCGAGCTTCAGCAGATTGGCCAGGTCCGAGCTGACCGCCTCGGTGGCCTTCTTCTTTTCGCCCGCCACGGCGGCTTCGGTGAGCGGCGGCGGCGGCAGGGGGCTGGTGGAGAGCTTGCGCGCGGCGATAAACAGCGCTCCGGAGACCAGCAGAAACGAGATCTTGGGCAGGCCCGGAATCAGGCACATGGCGCCGGAGACCAGGCTGGCCAGATAGAGCGTGACCGGCTTGCCGAGCAACTGCTGACGAATCTCGCCGCCCAGCATTCCGGCCGAGTTGGCGCGGGTGAGTGTGATGCCGCCGGCCACCGAGACCAGTAGCGAGGGAATCAGCGTCACCAAACCGTCGCCCACCGTCAGCACGGTATAAGTGCGCGCCGCCTCGCCCAGTTCAATGCCCTGTTGCAGGGTTCCAATCAGCAATCCGGCGATAATATTGATGCCGGTGATCAGGATGGTGGCCAGCGAATCGCGTTGATTGAAGCGCGCCGCGCCATCCATGGCGCCGTAGAACTCGGCCTCATGGGCGATGGCCTGACGACGCTTGCGCGCCTCGACTTCGTCGATCAGCCCGGCGTTCATGTCCGCGTCGATGGCCATCTGCTTGCCCGGCAGAGCATCCAGGGTGAAGCGCGCCGTGACCTCGGCAGTGCGCACTGCGCCGTGCGAGACAACCAGGAATTGGATGGCGATCAAAGCGAGAAAAAGCACGAAGCCGACCACATAGTTGCCGCCCACGACAAACTGGCCGAAGGCCTCGATCACCTTGCCCGCCGCCGCCGTTCCCTCCTGCCCGTGCAGCAGAATGCGGCGGCTCGATGCGATATTCAGCGAGAGCCGGAAGAGCGTCAACAAGAGCAATAGTGTTGGAAAGACGCTCAGCTCGACGGCGCGGCGGATCTGCATCGCCGAGAGAAAAACAATGATGGAGGCGGCCATGGACATGGCCAGCAGCAGATCGAGCCCGGCCGCCGGCAGCGGAACCAGCATGACGAAGATCACGCTGATGGCGGCAAGCGGCAGCACGTATTCGCGCAGCCGGTCCAGAATGGTGGCTACGCCGGGGTTCGGCACAGGCATTGCGGCAGTGCTCATCGCGCGCCTCCTGTCGGTTTACCAGGGCCGGTTCCAGGCCGCGCCTGTCCGCGCGCCTGCGCCTCGCGGGCTTTTTTGTCACGCATCTCGCTCTCCAAACGCTGTTTGTAGAGATAAGCCAGAATCGCCGCCACCGCCGCATAGAGATCCGCGGGAATCGGCTGGCCCACCTCGACCGATTTGTAGAGCGAACGGGCCAGCGGCGGGTTCTCAATGATCGGCACTCCCGCCCAGCGCGCCTCGGCCTTGATCTCCTCGGCCAGCAGATTGCGCCCCTTGGCCAGCAGTTTGGGCGCCTCCATGGTGGCAAAATCGAAGCCCAGCGCCACCGCATAATGGGTCGGATTGGTCAGCACCACGGCGGCTTTGGAGACATCGTTCTTCACCTTTTTGCGCCTTGCAGCGCGTTGCAGGTTGCGGATGCGCGAGCGGATCTGCGGATTGCCCTCGGTCTCTTTGTACTCGTCGCGCAGATCGTCGCGGCTCATCTTGAGGCGCGATTCGCGGCTCTGCCACTCGACCAGATAATCGATCAGCGACCAGGCGAAGAGCAGCCACGCCGCGGCCAGCAGCAGCCCGTAGACATCCGCGCCCAACTGCTCCAGCCGGTTGATGGAAAACGGCGGCTGGCTGATCTGCCGGGCCACGCGCTGCACCGCGAAGACTGCCAGAATCGCCGCCGGAATCAGTGACTTGCCCAACCGCGCCGCGGCGCGCAGCGAAAAGAGATTCTTGACATTCGAGATGGGGTTGATGCGATCCAGCTTGAGGCCGATGGCGCCCACATAAAAATTGACGCCGCCGGTTTGCAGCACGCCCACGCTGAGCGCCGCCGCGGCCACCGCCGCCATGATCAGCCCCGGCACTCCGAGCATTGCAAAGGAGAGCTTGCGCAGGGCGTAGAGGGTTGGCTGCAACTGGCTTGGCTCCCAGCGCGCCGGCATCCCCAGATCAAGAAAGGCGGCAAAGCTCGTCCGCCAGAGGATCAGCAGATGGCTGCCGAAGGCCCCCAACACCATCACCCCGGCCAAGGTTCCCGCTGCGGACGACAGCTCCCGGCTATGCAGGATGTCGCCTTCCTTGCGCGCCTTGTCGCGTCGGTGTTGCGTGGCTTGTTCGGTAGGCTCTCCGGGCATGGGTTATCCTCTCCAACCAAGAAAGAGACCCAGAGACGCGGTCTGCCCAGGAGCAGCAATCAGCCGCTCGGCCAGGTCCAGCAGCCCGCTGAAGCGCGCCTCGATGAAGCGCGGCCAAAGGGCCAGAGAACCGGAGAGCAGCACAAAGCCGGTCAGCGTCTTCATCGGCACGGTGAGCATCATCACCGGCAACTGCGGGCTGAGCTTGCCCATCAGGGCCACGGAAATCTCCACCAGCATGGTGGCGGCCAGCACCGGCGCGGCCAGTTCCACCGCCGCCAGAAAGATGCCTCCGGCGGCGCGCACAATCTCCAGCGCCGAGTTCGGCGCCAGGGCAAAGCTGCCCAAAGGCGCCACGCGGAAGCTGCGCACCAAAGACGCCAGCATGATGCGGTCCAGGCCAGCGGCGATAATGACCAGCGTGCCCATCAATTGAAAGAGATCGCCCAAAAGAGGCGTCTGAATGGATGAGGTCGGGTCCAGCAGATTGACCATGGAAAAGCTGAACTGTACGCCCGCAATCTGACCAGCAAAGATCAGCATCTCGTTGAGCAGGGTCAGTGTCAGTCCATAAACCAGCCCCACGGCCACCTCACCCAGCAGAGCAGAAAAGCTGATGGCCGCGTGCGCGTGAGGCAGCGCCGCCACTAGTGGGGCCAGCAAGTACGCCACCGCGCCCACAAAGACCGCCTTGGTGCGCAAGGGCAGCGAGGTCGAAGAGAAGAACGGAGCAAAGGCCACCATCGCGCTCACCCGCACCAGGCAGAGCGTCATGGCAGTCAAAAAGCTCGTCCAGTCCGGCATCATTTCCTTTCAGGGAACAGGGAACAGGGATCAGGGAACAGGGATCAGGGATCAGCCTTCCGATCATCTCGTTCCTTAATCCCTATTCCCTATTCCCTGTTCCCTGCCTTCTCACCCCACAAACCGGTGAAAATCCGAGAACAGCAGCTTGGTGTAGGTGGCCAGCCGCTCCAGAAACCAGGGCATCCCCACCAGCAGAATCATCGCAATCGCCCCCAGGCGCGGCACGCTGGTCAAAGACTGCTCCTGCAAGCTGGTCAGCGTCTGAAACAGGCTCAACACAAAGCTGATCAAAATCGTGGCTACAAGCAGCGGCGCGGCCAGAATCAGCGCCTCCTTCATCAATTGCCGCAACAGCTCTGAAACCATATCCGGCGTCATCGCAAATTCCTCTCTAAAAGCTTTTCAACAGCGAATTCGCCAGCAGATTCCACCCATCCACCATCACAAACAGCAGAATCTTCAAAGGCGTTGAAACCACCACCGGCGGAAGTTGGAACATTCCAATCGAAGTGGTCACCGAGGCCGTCACCATATCAATCAGCAAAAAGGGCAGAAACAAGACCGCGCCGATGGCAAAGCCGGCCTTCAATTCGCTCAGCATGTACGCCGGTGCCACAACCCGCATCGGCAGATCGTCGGGCGTATTGGGCCGCGCCACTTGCCCCGCTGCGGTAAACAGCGCCAAATCCTTCTCGCGCGCATAGCGCAGCAGAAAGTGCTTGATCGGCTGGGTGCCCCGGTCAATCGCCTCCAGACCGGTAATCTGCCCCTGGCGGTAGGGCTCCACTGCCTGCTGATCCACTTGATTGAGCACCGGCGTCATCAGAAACCAGGTCATCATCAGCGCCAAGCCGAGCAGCGTCGGATTGGACGGCGCGGTCTGCGTGCCCAGTGCCTGGCGCAGAAAGTGAAAGACCACCAAGAGCCGCACCATCGGCGTCACGGCCATCAGGATCGCCGGCAGCAGCGTAATCAACGTCAGTACAAAGAGGATCGTCCAGGGCGTCGAGTCGCCCGGATGCAGCTTGGCATTCAGGTCAGGAATGAGCGGCGCGGCGGCCGGCGCAGCCATCAGAAGTAGAGCTACCATGAGACCCTCGCCGCGCCCGCCGCCCGGAACTTGCTGGACGGTCGAACTCGTTCATCCAGCGCATAAAAGGCCGGCGCGCCTTCGGGCGATGTGGCCACCAGGAAGCGCCGCCCCTCGGCCTCGACCAGCGCCAGAGACTGCCGTGGGGCCAGCGCGATTCGCTCCAGCAGTTCGAGCCGCGGAGCACCGCGCCGGCGCGCCCGCAGCCGCCCCAGCAGCCAACCCGCCAATCCGCCAACCGCCGCTTTCTTCTCGCTCAAAGCCATCCCAAGTCCCTCAATCCCTAATCCCTTAGCCCCTGGTCCCTCAGCCCCTGCTTCACTCACACCAACCGCGTAACGCGCACCGCCAGCGCCGTCTCCACCACCTCGAATTCGCACCACGTCAATTGCACGTCGCCGGCGGCCAGCAGCATATCCTCGCCATGCCCCCACTGCGTCTCAATCACTGCGCCCGGCTCCAGCGCCAGCAGACTGCGCACCCGGAAGCCGCGTACCGGGATCGAAACGTCCAACTCGACGGGAAGGCGGGCAATCGCCGGCGTCAGTTTGATCCCCTCCTCCGCCTCCTGCAGACGCGCAGAAGGAATCAGCGCCCGCTCTTCGGCGATCTCGGCCGGATGCGTCATCTCCATGGTGCGCGGCGGGGCAACCGGCGGAGGCGGAGGCGGAAGTGTCTGGGTCGTGGCCATTCGGTGAGAATTCAAGCAGAAAGATGACCAGAAACAGGACAGAGGGATTGGTAAGGGCTAAGAGTAGCCTCTGACCCAGCCTCGCACTCTCTCATCCTGAGTGGAGTTTGCCGCGCCCTTTGCGACAAACGGAGTTGAAGGCCCTGTGGCTCGCCTTCTGCCGTGGGTGGGAAACCACCTCCGCTGTTACACTGGAAGTACAATCATTGGCGGAATCCCGGCTCAGTCCGCACTCCGCCCTTCAGCGAGGCAATCCTATATGTCAGAAGCGAATCCAGAGCAGAAGATCAACGCCACCAGCTTGCGCCTCAAGATCGGCCTCGCCGAGATGCTCAAAGGCGGCGTCATCATGGACGTGATGAACGTTGAGCAGGCGCGTATTGCCGAAGAGGCTGGAGCCACATCGGTGATGGCTCTGGAGCGCGTCCCGGCGATGATCCGCGCCGAGGGCGGCGTGGCGCGCATGGCCAAGCCGGCGCTGATCAAAGAGATCATTGCCGCAGTCTCGATTCCGGTGATGGCCAAGGCCCGCATCGGCCATTTTGTGGAGGCGCAGATTCTGCAGGAGCTGGGCGTGGACTTTATCGACGAGAGCGAAGTCCTTACCCCCGCCGACGAGGCGCATCACATCGACAAGCACGCCTTTACCACGCCCTTTGTCTGCGGCGCGCGCAACCTGGGCGAGGCCTTGCGGCGCATTGCCGAGGGCGCGGCGATGATCCGCACCAAGGGCGAAGCGGGGACCGGCGACGTGGTTCACGCCGTCCAGCACATGCGCCAGATTACCCGCGAGATGCGCGCCTTGACCGTTTTGAGCGAGCAGGAGCTTTATGCGGCAGCCAAGGACCACCAGGCGCCTTACGAACTGATCCGCATGGTTGCCCAGACCGGCAAGCTGCCCGTGCCGAATTTCTCGGCCGGTGGCATCGCCACCCCCGCCGACGCTGCGCTGATGATGCAACTGGGCGCGGAGGCCGTTTTCGTTGGGTCGGGCATCTTCATGAAGGGCAACTCGACGCCGCTCGACGTGGAGAAAGATCCCAAGGAGCGCGCTGAAGCTGTCAGCCGCGCCTGCGCCATCGTCCAGGCCACCACCCACTACAACGACGCCAAGATTCTGGCTGAAGTCAGCGAACAGGTTACCGGCACCATGAAGGGCCTGGCCGCCGCCGGCATCGAACTCAAGGACCAACTGCAAACTAGAGGCTGGTAGCCACCTGCGCCACCTGCGGTGGGGCCAGAGGCTCGCGGTTCGCTCGCTTGAGGTTCGTAGCTTTTCCGTCCCCGCGCCAGAACAAAGGCGCGGGGGCATCTATAGCCTGATAGATTGTCGCAGCAGGTAGTAACCATGCGCTTTGAAAGGAAGCATTCATGCGGAGTGTTCTTGGTTTTATCCTTCTGGCAACATCTTTTCTTCCCGCTTTTGCACAAAACACCGTTGGTGGCCCGGTTCTTTCTGGATTTCCTCCAAATTCCCATTGGCGCAATCTGCCTGCTGAATGGAAGGAGAAGAACAGTGTACTGACCATCCGTTCGGCTGAGAAGACAGATTGGTATGCGGCGCCTACGGGTGATCCTGCAGTGGCTGCCACACCCGTTCTATTGTTTCCAGCGCCAAAGGATTTTTGGTTCAGCGCCAAGGTCTCCGTGGACTTCAAATCGCTCTTTGACGCAGGCGCACTCATCGTTTTCGTCGATGAGCAAAACTGGGTAAAATTCGCCTTTGAAAGCCAGGACGGAAAGACTGGATCGATTGTTTCGGTTGTCACACGCGGGCTATCTGACGACAATACCGGCGCACACATTGAAGGTAATTCGATCTATCTTAAGGTCTCAAAGACAGGCCAAGCGATCTTTTTATTTTATTCAACCGACGGAAGAAAATGGAACGTGACGCGCGCCTTCAATCTAGGAACAGACAAGCCCATGCAGTTCGGCTTCTCCTCACAATCGCCGACAGGAACTGGTGCCACCGCTACCTTTTCCGAAATTCTTTTTAAGGCCGAGGCCCTCAAGCCTTGGTCCGGTGGAGAGTAAAGGGCGCTTGGCGCAGGTTGATCGTTTCAAAATAGATGGTCCCCGGTCTCGTTTCTGAGACCAGGGAATCCACAAACCTCCTGCGAGCAAATAGCAAGCGTCTACTGCCTGCTGTGCAACCGCGGGTGGTGCTTGACATGGTAAACAATTATGTATACTCTGAACCCATGAACAGCGCCGAATTCCAAAGGTGGTTGAAGAGCAAAGGCGCCAAGTTCGATCGCGCGCGGGGTAAGGGTTCGCATATGTACGTGACCTTGAATGGCAAGACCACCGTGATGCCCACGCACAGCACCGAGATGCGCACCAGCACGGTTGAGAGCATCAAGCGCCAGCTCGGATTGAAGGGAGAAAAGTAATGCTGCAATATGCCGCAAAATTGACCCCCGGCCAGCCGGAAGAGGGCGGCTATACCGTGACCTTCCGCGACGTTCCCGAGGCAATCACCGACGGCGAAACGCTGGAAGATGCGCTCAAGTACGCCGCCGAGGCATTGGAACTGGCGCTGGAGCATTATCTTGATGAACGCCGCATCACGCCCGCTCCCACCGCCAAACGGAAGGGAGAATACCTCATCGCGCTACCCGTGAGTCTCTCGCTTAAATGCGCTCTGCTCAATGAGATGATTCGCCAGGACGTGCGTCCGGCGGAGCTCGCCAAACGCCTCAAGACGAGCAAGCAAGAGGTCAATCGACTGACCACGCTCACTCACGTGACCAAGGTGGACCGGATCGCCGAAGCCTTCCGAGCGCTCGGCAAGGAACTCATCATATCCGTTGCTTAGCTGAGTGCCTCAGGTCGGGATTTTCGAACCTGAGAGACCACGAACCTCCTGCCGTGCACGCGGCGATTGGCTGCACCGCAGGTGGTGGACATGGCCAGATGACTAGTGATATGACTATATGAGTGGAGGCTCCAGATGGCTTGGCAGGTCTATGACGCAAAGGCGCGCTTCAGCGAGTTCCTTGACGCATCCCTCAAGGACGGCCCGCAGATTATCACTCGGCGTGGTGTGGAGACTGCTGTACTCGTGCCCATTGATGAGTGGAAGCGGCTAAAAGGCTCGGCTCGACCTAATATCAAAGAGATTCTGCTTGACCCAAATGGCCCGCACGATCTCTATATTCCACCACGCCGGAGACTACGGTTTTCCCAGTCCGATGAGCAGGTATAACTCATGTACTTGCTTGATACCAATGTGATCTCAGAGTTGCGCAGGGTCAAACCCCATGGTGCGGTTTTGGCTTGGTTCCATATTGTGCGCCCTGAAGAGATCGCAATTCCGGCGGTCGTCATTGGAGAAATTCAGGAAGGTGCGGAGATTACGCGTAGGCAAGATCAGCAGAAGGCCGCAGAAATTGAGGCATGGCTGGAATATATTTTGGCCAACTTTACCGTACTTCCCATGGACGGCCAAATCTTTCGTGAATGGGCGCGGCTGATGGCAGGCAAATCGGATGATCTCAGTGGAGATGCCATGATTGCCGCTACTGCCCTTGTTCACCGCCTCATCGTCGCTACGCGCAATGTTAAGGATTTCAAACCGTTCAACGTAGAAGTCTTCAACCCCTTTGATTACGCAGGAGAGGAAAGATATTGATTGCAGAAGCACCGCCCACGATCGGCGTTTTGGCCATTCAGGGCAACTACGCCAGCCACGCGCAAGCCCTTGCCGAGGCAGGCGCGACGCCGACTGAGGTTCGCAAGCCCAGCCAACTGACTAGTCTGGCCGGTCTTGTCATGCCCGGCGGGGAATCCACCACCATGCTGAAGTTCCTGGAGAAGCACGGCTTCTTTGCCGCTTTGCAGGAGTTTTGCGCCAGCCAGCCGGTCTTTGGCACCTGCGCGGGAGCGATCCTGCTGGCGCGCGAAGTGCTGAATCCGGCGCAGCGCTCGCTGGGCGTGCTGGATGCCACGGTGGAGCGCAACGCCTACGGCCGCCAGATCGACTCGGCGATTATTACCGCGCAGACGGCGCTTGAAGGCGGGCCGCTGGAGATGGTCTTTATCCGCGCGCCGCGCATTGTTTCGGTTGGCCCGGGCGTGGAGGTTCTGGCCGAGCGCGATGGCCTGCCCACTCTGGTTCGCCAGGGACGCATCCTGGCCGCCACCTTCCACCCGGAGCTCTCCGCGGATCGGCGCGTGCATCGGCTTTTTGTCGCGTCCATCGCCCGATAAGAAAAGGGCGTGGACCCGGAGGTCGGCATTACATTTTCATGAGCGGCGGGTCGGGAAGCCGATAAGGGATGATTGGCTTCCCACCCTAGCCGCAAAAACAAGAACGCGGCGAGGGTGGGGCACCCGGCTTGGTGGCTTTACTGCTTCACCTTATCTGGATCAGAGATGATCTTGTAGGTGGAGGCGAAGCGGCGGAAGTTGCGGTAGGCAATTTCATTCATCTCCATCTCGCGTTGGCCAACCCGTGTGACGATTTGCGCGCCAATCGGCAGCATATAGTCGTGGTTATTGATGACCACATAATCGTAATCAATGCTGGTGGAAACTCCCTGAATGGGGAATTTGATTGGAATGCCCTCGATCACCTGGGTAAGGCGGCGCACCGTACGCGTGGAGTTGTCGATGACCACTTGGCCGTGATAGCCGACCGTGATGACATCGGATGAGCTGACGCGGAGATTGAAGGTGGAGTTCTCCTTGGCTACGCTATAGTCGAAGATTTGGACCGTGCCATCTTCCAGCAATCCCGATTCCTTCCAGTGGAAATTGGCTTTGGACTCAGGGCGGAAGAGGCCCGAGAGGGCGAAGCCGAACTCACCTGCGGAGTCCACCGCTCTGACGCGGTTCAGATTGGCGCGGCCGGCGGCTTCGCTGATCTCTTCGTCGAGGGTGATGCGGCTCTCCCGATGCTCAAAGAAGGTCAACAGCTCAGTGACCTTGTTTTTGTGGGTCCACTTGTTGCCGCCCCAGTTATCAATCAGATTGATGGAGTGGTCGGTGGCCTGCTCACACATGAAGTTGGGCAGGGTCTCCCGGTAGGCCATGGCATATTTGGCTGCATCGGCAAGGATGGAGGCGATCTCCTCCGGCGTGGGCTTGCCGTTTGGGTCGGCGGATGGGACGATCTTGAGCGGGCCCTTTGGAACGTCAGGAAGAGGAGCATTGGCCGCTGCGGCAGACTCAGCGGCAGGGACCGCGGCCGAGCCTGTCAGGGTGAAGGAGGTGCTGGATTCAGAGGTGATTGCGCCCTGATGGAGCGTGGCCTTCACCTCGTAGGTGCCATCTTGGGGAGGGCTGATGGAGAAGCGCGAGAGATAAGAGGAGAACTCCTGTCCGCTCTCAGGGTGAGAGACCATGGGCTGACCGCCCAGCGGTTTGCCGTCAAAGTAAACCTGGATCGAAATCGAGGCCGGCTCCGGCGCGTGGGTATAGGTGCGAGCGGTGAAAAAGACGGAAACATCCTTGGCGTTGGGCAGCAACTGGCCGCTTAAATTAGGAATAACGCGGAGGTTTCCATGGCGCAGCGGCTCGGTGGGGTCGTCCTCCGGGTGAAAGAGTTCGGTGTTGCGCACCAGAAGCACGCTGCTCAAGGCAGGAGTTCCGGTGGTCATGGGCACGTCAAAGGCCAGTCGTTGCGCGCCGCTCTTGCCGCTGTAGTGATCGGTAACCACAGCCTCCAGAATGTACTGGCCCGGAGGCGAGTTGAAGTGGCGGACGAAGCTGATGACTCCCAGCTTGTCCATCTCTGTCTTTTTGGCGATTCTGCGCCGGGGAATATCCTCGCTGAAGCGCTCAATGACCATGCCGGACTGGTCTTTGACGGTAGCCAGAATCGAGAAGCTGGCGGTGGAGACATCGGTGGATGAATCGTCGTGAATCTCCAAGCTGGAGTAAGGTGTCTCGATGGCCACCGTGCTGACTTTTCCCTCGGGTTGATCGCCCAGGTTCAAGATGGCGGCGTGGAAGGGCAGATCCGCCGGCAACGTCGGTTGAGCAAGAATCTTGAGCAAGGGCACTTCAAAGGGCTGCGGCCGGGCCTCCGCGCCGGTTTGCGGAGGCAGAGCCATATAACCGGACTGGGTGCGAATCTTGATTCCCGAGCGCAAAGACTTGACAGCCACCGGGCGGAATTTTCCGTCGTACTCTTTGATGTGGGGATTATAGGTGGCCACATAATAGGTGGTCATATCCTGGAGTATCTGATCCAGGGACTTCTGCAAATGGTTGTGGTCAAGGTAGCTGCCGCCGGTTCCCACGGCCAGATGCCGGATATCGTCAGTATGGACATCATCGGCCAATTTGTCGGTATTGCCCAGGTTTCCTTCCTGAACTAGAGTTTGACCGCCCATCATGGCGCCCATGCTATTGTTGAAGGCGCTTGCCCCTCCAAAGCCGGTGGTGTTGGAAGTATTGGCACTGATCTGCGAGGCGTGTGAATCCGAGGTATTCACATCGATGACATAGATGCTCTCACCGGCCTGGTTGGCCGAGCCGACGACCGAGTCGATGGCTTCGCGCGTCCGTAGATCAATGTGCGCGCCCAAAAAAGAGGTGAAGAATATGATGGATTTCCTCTGGTCGAGCTGCTGCTGAGACTGCGCCAGGGCCAGCAATCCCGCCAAAAAAGGGCGGATGTGCTGATTCTGCGAGATTCTGGCAGAGCTTTTGAGGGCGGTCAGCAGGGTCAGGGCCAGCGCGCGATCCTTTGCGCCGGCGGCTTTTCCGTTGGGAGCCACACCGGTCATGGCTTCGGCAATCAGTAGATTTTCAGCAGTGCTGATGGCCGACGGGGCGACCTCCTTGGCCGGCCGGGTGGCTTCGTAGATGGCTCTGGTCAATACGTCCCGATCTGAGGTAAATCCACTCTGCAACCGCAGCCGTCCCTCGACGCTCAGCACGGAAAAGTAGAAGTTATTTTCGGGAAAGACTTTGAGAATCCGGGCGGCCGCCTCGCGGGCATTCTTCATAATGGCGGGATCGGATTCCTGGTTTTCACCCACTCCTGGACTGGGACGGTCAAAGACCAGCGAGATCAGACGTTTGTTCGAGGGCTCATTGCTGACCAGCCGAAGGCTCTTCAACGGGAAGGATGCGCCATTATCGGTGACCGAAATATCATCCTGCTTCAGGTCGAGCACCGGCTTGTTCTTCTTGTCGTGCACCACAAGATTCAGGCTAACCTCTTCGACATTGACGGAGATGTCGACGGTTTGAACGGTGGGCTGCGCCGGGGTCTGGCCATGCGCCCAGGGAATGGTTGCCGCAAAGGCAAGCAATGCCAACAGACCGGCCGTGTGGATCGAAGTTGCAGATGCTATTTTATGCGCGCTACACTCGCTTGTCTTGAACACAGTCACTCCCTGGTTGGCTTTGCAATCAGATCAGCTTGAATCGAGGGTTTGCCATCCTTGGAATGGCGCCTTGAAACTAGTCGAGTTCCGCTGGCCTTTCAATACGGTCAATGACGATAACCTCAACAGAAGCCATCGTAGGTTCAAGTTTGAGCCCTAACTGTCGCTGGATGGCGGCGGCTAGCGGCGGCGGTTGGTTGGCGCTTCCAGCAGGATGCGGAATGGTCGCGCCTATAGCGTGAAACTGTGAATCGTCGGGGGTCCAATCCAGGCTGAAGTCATATTTTCCGGCGATCCTTGTCCGATCAATGGTCGGGCGATCGAGCACGCCGGATTGCAGAACGGAGACCAAGTCCTGCATCGATCCATTGCTGACTTTTAACCTGCCCAAATCGCGTAGATACAGGCCCGGCGGCTGATTCGGGTCTTCTGTGCTCGGGACGATCTTTGGATCGCCATTCGTTCTGCTCAGCGCGTAGACAGGAAGCTCCCTCTTGTCGCGATGGAAGCTGATTTTGAAGCGCTCGACAAGCAACTTCCGGACCAGGCTTTGCATTTGACGGGGACTTGGTTCACCTTGGCCGCTATAGGTCGCGGTAATGTCGAATTTATCTCGATCAATCCAGGCCGGCGCGCTGATCAGTTGCTTGGGATGGATGTCGTACGCATAGGTAAGCAGGTCGCTCAGCGTAGTGTTTGCCGTCAGCAGGCGGCCTTCTTTGGCAACGAAACCTCTGGCCTGCTCCTTCGGATCGCTCGCCTTGATGGAGGCGGTCACGATGCCGGGATCTGCATCGGCGGCCATCGGCGGCTGGGGCTTGGGGATCTTCCAGGCCGACTGCGGCGTCACCCGGATGAGGGTTAAAGGATGCACAAAAGTGAGCTGGGTCAAGGTTCCGGTGATCGACGATCCATCCGAACTTTGTATGCCTTGGAAGACAGCGCCAAACTCATTGAAGGAGATCTTAACGGCTGCGCCATCCTGCGTGATGCTGGAGACAGGGAAAGAGGTTGCGCTCTGGTCGATGCTGTAGAAGATTCCGCTGTACCCACCCTTCGCAGCGCTGGAGATTTCAAAGACTCCGCGCAAGTCAAGTCCGGCGTGCAGGGTGCACTGCCATGTGCCCGCCAGCCCGTGCGCCGCGGGATGAGCCTCGGCTTGGGTGATGCGTACCAGGCCAAAGACAACAGGAACGGCGATAGCCACCGTTGCCGCCAAGGCCAGCATCAGCTTTCGTCCCCAAGAAAGATTGCTTGCCTTGTTGCCGGTCATGATGCGGACGATGCGGCGCTTGAGGTCAGAACCGGTAACGCCGGCAACGCAGGCCAGCGGCGACTCGATGCAGAATGTGCAGACGTTCAGGATGCTTTCGGCGTAGACCTCCGGCTGGTTTCCCGATTGCAGGACAAGTTCATCGCAGGCCTGCTCGCGCTCCTCAAGCAGGCGGGTCTTGATCCACCAAACGGCAGGATGAAACCAGAAGAGCGCTTGTACCAGCATGTGCAGTGCGGCGGTGAGGTTGTCGCGCCGGCGGACGTGGCAGATTTCGTGGTCGATGATGGCCTGAAGCTGCGCCTGGGTAAGGCGGCCTTCAATGCCATGTGGCAACACCAGCACGGGACGGAGGATGCCAAAGACGCCGGGTTCAATCATCAGGGACGAAGAGAGGACCGGAACCTCGGCGTTGAGGGCCATGCGTGAAGAACAGCGAATGGAGGCGCGGATGCGCAACCAGCCCCGCAGCCAGGAGATCAGCACCCATAGAAAGCCGCAGAGCCAGATTGCCGGTAAAATCGCAGGCCAAAGATGGAAGGGAAGCGCGGCGGTTGCCACAGCCTCGGAGGGCGATCCGGCGTAAGAAACAGCGGCAGGCGTAAGAGTCGGGGCAAAGGGCAGCGTAATCTGCTCCATCGCGGCTTCGAGTGCCGGTCTTTGAATCGGTGCCGCAAGGGCGGCGCGCAGCCACGCGCCGATGGAGATGAGGAACGAGAATGGAATCAGGTACTTGATGGAAGCAATCATCCAAACCCAATAGCGCATTCGGGCATGATTCCTGCGCAGGCTGAGCGAGAGCAGCCAGGCGATCCCGGTCACCGCTGTCGATTGCCAGAGGTGATTGGCCAGATCCGCGGTCCAGGTTTCTTGCCAGAAGGCCGGATGCATCATGGCTGCATCTCCTTGCGGGAGAGGGAGCGCAGCGCCATCTCGGCCTCTTTGATGTCCTTCAGGGAGAGTTTGCCTGATTCGATCAGATGCGCCATCACCGGCTGCGAACGGCCTCCGAAGATGGCCAGCAGATCATCAATCAGCCTTCGCTGGGCCGAATCGCGCGAGATGGCGGCGGCAAAGATGTGGAAGTTGGCCACTTTCTTCACCCGCTCCACAATTCCCTTGGCTTCCATCCTGTACACGGTGGTCTGGATGGTGGTGTAGGCGGGCTTATGCTTTTCCGGGAACGAGTCCTGAATCTCGCGGATCGAGGCATCGCCTCGAGTCCATAACGCCTCCATGATTTGGAATTCAAGTTTGGACAGCCGCGGCTCCGACATACGTAACTCCTATTTCTGTAGTAACAACTACTATACCTGTATGCGATTGTCAATCAAACTTTCTTGCCGCCTGTCCGGTGGCCTCTCACCATGAGAGTTGAAGAGGGAACCATTTCAATTAGACAGGAGAATTACTGATCCGGTTATGAGGAGTAATTTCTAAAAAATAATTTGTTTGAGTTTGCCTTTGCTCACGCTCGCATGATGGTTAACTTTATTATTTTGAATGAATTCAAAATACTGTTGCCGGATCAATGCAAGCAAGGCATTGATTCCATGTCTCACTATGCGGTACGCGGAAGGCGCGCAAGCGAGGGCGCGCAACTGGTTCTGAGCAACCTGTTCTTTCATCAGGATCACTGGAATGACGGCAAGCGCGGGGCGAATGAATGTTGACGGCAGGATGAGCTTCCGCGCGGGCTTCCTTGAGGCTCCGGCAATCTAAAGGCCTCGCGCAAAGCACGAGAATATTTACTTTTTGGATGCGCTGACGGCTGCGGGAGCATTGAGGTCGATCAAAGGGTTGACCAACTGAACCGCGCCGTAGCGATGGGTGGTGGCCAGATGCTCTGAATAGAGGATGGAAGCGCCGGAACGCTCAGCGGCTTCCAGAATCAATGCATCCAGAAAAGGAACCTTGTGGCGGAGTACAATATCCAGCGCCTCCTGGATGGAGGCGGGCGTGTTGGGAACCACCTCCCAGGCCGAGTAATCACGAATCAGCAGGCAAACTTCCTCGATGGGCAGCGGGTTGCCGGCATTGCGACAGAGGTGGATGCAGAGCTCTTCAATGACCTGTGTGCTGATGACGCCCCATCCAGAGGTCCAAAGCTGCTCCAGCAGCATCTGGGCGCGCAGGTGTTTGACGCCTGCCGAGCGGTCATGCGCATAGATCAGGATGTCTGTGTCAACAAAGCACTTACCGCTCATGCAGTTCCCCTCTTGATAGATTGGGGGTCCAGCGCAAGTCATAGCCGGCGCGCAGGCGGGCCACGGCGCTGCGGCGCGCCTGCTCGTAGCCTTTGCGCTCATGAATGGCTTGTTCCAGCCGGGCTGCCAGCATGGCGCTGATCGACGAACCCTCTTCAGCGGCCAGAACGCGCGCCTCGCGGAGGAGATCTTCTTCAATCTTTAGCGTGATATTAGCTTTCGACATAGCGCCTTTTTGTGTGTAGCACCATTTTACGTGCTGATGCCGACCAGACGCAAGAAAGATTATCACAGAATATTAATCTGATTGATTCCTCTGGTGAGCGGCGCGCCTGTTGGAAGGCGAGGGTTGGGGTGTGCGCGCATCAGGGGCTCGTGTTACTTTAGTCTTGTTTGGATGCGCCGCGGACCTTCCAGGAAAGGATAGCTCAAAGCTGCTTGTCACGCCCGCCATCCGCATTTTCTGCTAGTTTGATTGCTCTTCAACGGGCTGGCGTGCCGGATAACGTGATTGCCGCCAAGCAGGCGACAAGTACCGCTGCCGCCGCGATCAGCGAGTCAGCAGAGTCGATACAGGAGCGGTCAAATCCAGCTTCATTTTTTAATGCGTACCGGGAGGCATTCATGAAAAGTCATACGGAATATCTGGTTTTTGAGACGCGGAAGCGGCGGGAGATGGTGCATATTACCGACCAGGTGGAGCAGGTGGTGAGGCGCAGCGGGGTGCGGGACGGCCTGTGCTTTGTTTCGCCGATGCACATTACCGCCGCCGTTTACGTCAACGATTTGGAGAGCGGGCTGATCGAGGACATCGGCAAGTGGCTGGAGGAGTTGGCCCCGGCGCGGCCCGATTACAAGCATCATCAAACCGGCGAGGACAACGGCGACGCGCATCTGAAGTCGCTGCTGCTGCATCACGAGACCACGCTGCCGGTGACGGGTGGCAAGCTGGACCTGGGAACCTGGCAGCGGGTCTTTTACGCAGAGTTTGACGGGCAGCGGCGCAAGCGGGTTATCGTGAAGGTGCTGGGGGTGGAGTAGATGCCGCATCGCCATCGGTGATCTTGTGCCATTCGCCGGTGGGATGGGTGAGTCCAGGGATGGAGAGATCGACCTTGGTGCGCGGCAGCACGACGATATCCACGCGGCGGTTCTCGGCGCGGCCTTCGGGCGTGGCGTTGGAGGCGACGGGGTGAAATTCGGCAAAGCCGGCGGCTGAGATGCGGTCGGGGGTGATGTTTTTCATATCGATGAAAAGCCTTGCGATGTTGGTGGCGCGGGCCGAGGAGAGCTCCCAGTTGGAGTCGAACTCGGCGGTGTGGATGGGGATGTTGTCGGTGTGGCCTTCGATGCGCAGATCGTAGGGCGTTTGACCGAGCTGGGCGGCGATCTCTTCCAGCGTGATGCGGGTTTGGGGCTTGGGCGTGGCCGAGCCGGAGCTGAAGAAGCCGGCCTCGCGCAGGCTGATAACCAGGCCATCGCGCCCCATCTTCATGGAGACGGTGTGGGTGGCAACCTGGTTGGAGAGCTTTTGCTCCAGGTCGTGGTGAATGCGCTCCAGATCATCTTTGACGCGGGCGGGCGAGAGCACATCCTCGCCCATCACGATGTTCATGGGAATGGCGGCCGCGTCCGTGCCGGCAGCGCCCGCGTTGCGCTTGGAAGGAAAGCGCGTGGCGTCAGGAAAGATGCCCAGCGAATGGAAGGCGGCGTCGATGGCCTCGGAGACTTGCAACTGTTTTTTTTGATCGGCTTTGGCAAATGCGAAAAGCACCACAAACAAGGCAAAGAGCAAGGTGATGAGGTCAGAGTAGGAGACCAGCCAGCGGTCTCGGCTGAGATTGCTTTTGCGCCTCTCTCTCCTCATTTCTGGGGCCCCTTTTGCTTCTTTTCAGGGGTTTGGAAGAAGCCGGCCAGCTTGACTTCGAGCATACGCGGATTGATGCCTTCGAGGATGGAGATGATGCCCTCGAGCATCATCTCGCGGCGCATTTGATCGTCATGCATACGGATGCGCATTTTGCCGGCAAAGGGGAGGAAGAAGAGATTGGCCGCGCCCACGCCGTAGATGGTGGCCACAAAGGCAACGGCGATGCCGCGGCCCACCTCCTGAATGTTGTCCAGGTGCTGCATCACTTGAATCAGCCCCAGCACCGCGCCCAGGATTCCGATGGTGGGCGAGAAGCCGCCGGCTGACTCAAAGACGGCGGGTAGACGTTCGTCGTTCTCGGCGCTGGTGTCCAGACTGACGCGCATGATCTTGCGCAAGTCGTTGGGTTCTGTGCCATCCACGGCCAATGTGAGGGACTGCTTGAGGAATGGATCCTGAATGGTTTCCAGGTCGCTGTCGAGCGAGACGACGCCATTGCGGCGTGCTTTGTTGGCAAAGGAAACCAGCAGATGAATCAGCTCATCGTTGTGCTTGCGCGGCGCGTTGAAGACATGAGCCAGACTGCCAAAGGCGGCAATCACGGTGGGCAGCGGAAACTGCAAAAGCACCGCGCCCAGGGTACCGCCGAAGACGATCAGAGCCGCAGTCGGCTGCAGGATCTGGCCGAGATTGCCGCCCTCGATCAGCAATCCGGCCACGATGCCCACCACGGCCAGCAAGACTCCGCCCACACTGCCTTTATCCATAAGTTACTCCTCGCCCATTTAACTGCGGAGACAAACCACTCTTGCTCATCAATCTTCCTGCGGCCCGCGCGCGGGCGGACCGGAAGCCGGTTTCGGTTTTTCAGAGAGGTCCAGACTGGTCAGTGAGACCGCTCTCTGCAACTCGCTGTAAGAGGGCAGCCGCTTGGCCACCGAGGCCAGCAAGCGGGAACGGTAGGCAAGGATGCGCTCCATGACTACCGCCGTATCCTCGCGCACGATCATCTTTTCTCCGGTAATCAGAGTCAGCATGGTGTCCGGGGCCGCCTCAGCTGTTTTGGGCACGTCGCCAGTGAAAACAATGGGATTGCCGTGGAGCCGGGTCAGTTCGATCATCGACTCACAACTCCTTTGAGAGGGATATCGGCGGAAGAGGAAAAAGGATAAGAAACGAGACAATAAATTAGAAAAGGCCAAGAAAGAGTGTCCAGTGGCGGGACAGTAGTGCCTCAGAATAAAGCCATCCACTCCCAAGCCGAAGAAGTGGCCAGATGCGACGGGTTAAAACCGGAGGCAGCGACCCAGGGTAAGTAAAAAAAATGGGCGCACATCCGGGGCGGTCCGCAATTCCACGCGTCTCAAAGGAGAACCCCATGTCCCTGGGTGTCTTGAATAACCTCTCTGCCGTTTACGCAGAGAATAACCTGAATAACAGCAATAACAGCCTGAACACCGTGCTGCAGCAGTTGTCGTCTGGGTCGAAGATCAACTCCGGCGCCGACGACGCAGCCGGTCTTTCACTGGTGGATGGCCTGCAGGCCAACCAGACGGCTCTTACCCAGTCGGTGACCAATGCCACGGAAGGCGTGGGTCTTCTCCAGGTCGCTGATGGCGCACTTTCGCAAGTGACAAGCCTGCTTAACCGGGCCGTGACGCTGGCTACCGAAGCCTCGAACGGCACCCTCAACTCCGCCCAGGATACGGCGGCCAACCAGGAGTACCAGTCGATTCTGTCGGAAATCTCGAACATCGGCACGACAACCACTTATAACGACGCGGCGGTCTTCAACAAGAGCACCAACATCTACACCGGCGACAGTTCGACGACCGGGTCTTCCATCGACGACCTGAATATCCGCACGCTCTCCTCGTCCAACGTGGGCGATTCGGGCGGCATCATGGCCTATAGCGGCGGCACCAACAGCGTGTTCATCAACCTGTCCAGCAGCTCCAAAAATGCGCAGTCCACTGACCTTCTGAACACCACCAGCGGCTCCACGTCCATCAACGTGAATTATCTGGTGAAGGGATCGAATGGCCAGGAGAGCACGGCGACCACATCGATTACCGTTGGCTCCGGCACCACCTACGCGAACACGGCCAATGGGCTGATCAGCGCGATCGACAACTCCGGTCTTGGCCTGTCGGCCAACTTTACCACGCAATCGCAGGCCGGAGTGGCCGGCGGCGGCACGCAGACCGGCATTCAGATCACCGGAGGCTTGGTCTCGGTGGGCGTCGATCCCAATGCGGTCACCACCAGCGGCACATTGAATCTGACGGGCACCTCCGCCAATTCGCTGCTCACACAGGGCCAAACGGTCACCATTCAATCCGGCTCTCTGGCCGCGCTTTCGGTGGTTGTAGGGCCAACCACACAGACACTCAGCGATCTGGCCACGGCGATCAACACAGCCTCGGGATCAGCCAATCCGTCCACAACCACCCAGGTTGCAGCTACGGTTGTCACCAACAGCCAGGGCGTGCAGAGTCTCTCTCTGACCAATACCGGCACCACGGAAGGTCAGTTGCAGGTTTCCACGTCGCAGACCAATTACGCTCCGGCGCTGACCACCAACAATGTCACCTCCGGCTCCAACCCGGTTTCGCTGAGCTTTACCAGCGGCACCCCCGGAACCTCTCCCGTTGCTGGAAGCTATGCTACCGGCACGCTGGGCGTTACCGGCATCGGAGCCAACGCGGCGGCGGCACCGTTGAGCGGCAGTTTGGTTCTCTCCAACGGCGCCAACACCATCACCATCAACACCAATCAGGGCAGTGCCACGAACAGCGGCACAACCATCAACCTGGCCACGGGCCACAGCACGCTGAGCGATTTGTCGGCCGCATTGGATGTCACTACGGCCGGATCGGCTTCGCTGTTGCTGGGCGTCTCCGCTTCTGTTGGTTCTAATGGCCTCACCCTGACCTCCAACGCGGTGAACACTACCATTGCCCAGGTCTCTTCGAGCTTGTCGGCCACACCCACGCTGAACCTTTCGGATGTGGTCAATGGCGCGGCATCCTCGCCGGCCACTACGGCCACAACCACGCTGAGCATGGTGAACAGCGGCAACGCGGCGGCTGGTACCTATGCCAATGGCGACGTTCTCACGGCCGGCTCCAGCATCGTTGTCACCAACGGCAGCACGGACGCTCCGGGCACGCCGATCACCTTTGTGGTGGGCGGCAACACACTTAATGACAACAACGGCAACGGCCATACCGACACAGCAAACACCTACTTTACCGGCGGAGCCAATACGGTGGGCGGATTGCTGGGCGTGATGGCGACGGCAGGCACCGGCGGAACAGCAGCCCACATCGCCAGCGCGGCGGTCAACGGCGGCCAGATCGTAATCACCTCCAGCCTCCAGGGCACCACCTTGAATGTCACCAGCGCCTTGGTGGACCAGGGAACATCCGTGGCGGCCTCATCCGCAACATCTTCCGGCGTTCCTGCTTCGGCCCCCGGTGGTCAGGCCACCTTGCTGACCGGAACAACCCTCGCGGCTGGATCCACACTGTCCGGCAGCGTGGTGATCTCGAACGGACTGGGTGGAGTGAACGGCTCGACGACCTTCCATATGGGCGGAGGAAACGGCGGCACCACGCTTACAACCTTGAAGGATGCCATCAATGCGGATACCGCATTGGATATCACGGCAGCCATCGACAGCACCAACGGCGGCCTGGATCTGACCTCGGCCACCAATGGAACGCAAATCACCATCGGCACGGGAGCCAATAACACGCTCGGAGTCAGCTACGGCACGGAGTTCACCAATCCGGCCTCCGGCAGCAGCAGTCTGGGCACGCAGTATGAAGGCGGCATCCTGAACTTGTCGAATCTGGGAAGCATGAACTCTGTGGACAGCGGCAATGGCGTGCTTACCGGTTCTCTGATTCTCTCCAACAATGTTGGTGGAACCGGCGTGATCAGCGACACCTTCAACTTTGGAGTTGGAGCAGGAGACTCACAGACGGGCAACACCTGGAATCTCTCGACTGCCGACAGCACGGTGGCCGGTTTGGAAGCAGCCATCAACGGCACAGGTGCAACCTGGTCCGTCCTTGGCGGCGCGGGTAATACCACTGTTGTCGGGGCAGCCGACAGTGTCGATGTTGTCGCATCAGTCGACACTGCCAGCGGAGGCCTTTTCGTCCAGTCTGCGCAGCAAACGGATACAACTCTGGGCGCAACCACAACGGGTCTGACCGACGTTGCCAGCTTTGCCAAGAGTGACGGCTCGGCAGGCACCATACAGGCGGCCGCGAATGTGACCTTCAGCAACGCCTCCAACGCCAACAACGCCAACGATGTACTGACAGGCCACATCGTCATCAAGAACAGCGCCTTTGGCAACTACGGCGCCGGAAGCGTGGATACCACCTTTACCGTGGGTGGCGGAGCTGAGGCCGGACTGGGAACTGCCAATGTCACCGTCAACGGCAGCACCCTCCAAGCCCTGGCCACGGCCATCAACGACGACTCCACAGGCAGCTATACCGGCGTGACCGGCATCGGTCTGTCGGCCTCAGTGAGCTCGACCGGATTGACGCTCACCTCGGTCAACAACAGCACCAACATCTCCGACGCGGCCAGCACATTGAAGGATAACTACGGCGCCAGCGTGAACGATGGCACCGGGGCCACGTTTGCTCCAGCCACTGCCGCTTCAGCCATTCTGGGGGCGGATCAGGCCATCGCTGGCTCTGATGCGCTCAGCGGCACCATCGTGCTGAACAACGGCGGCAGCAACTACACCTTCAACATGTCCTCAACCAACGTGAACGCGAGTGCAACCGCCACTGACATCTATACCAACGGCACCAACATCCAGGATCTGGCAAATTCCATCAGCGGTAGCGGACTGGGTGTAAACGCCACGGTGGTGAATGGCGCGCTGCAACTGCAATCCGGCAGCACCGATACCACCATCGCCGTGCAGTCGTCTTCGCTGAAGGATACGCAGAGCGAATCGCTGCAAGGCGGAGCAACCCTCGTCGGTTCGGCTGGAAATCTGGGACTGGCCTCCAACGCAACCATCAACCTGGCTGGCGGCATCAACAATCTGTCCGTGGCTCACCAGGATAACGATACGCTGACCGGCGCCATCGTGCTGAACAATGGCGCGACCTCTGGAACCTTTACCATGGGCGCGACAGGGAACGGCGGAACCACGCTGCAATCCCTGGCCTCGGCCATCAACAATGACACCGCTCTCGGCCTCAACGCGGCCACGGAGGGGTATGGGCTCTCGCTGACGATGAGCAACCATAGCACCACGCCGATCACCGTCGGCGCCAATTCCCTCAACGATACAATGGGCAACACGGCCGCTTCACTGACCTTGGGCTCCTTCCGAAGCGAGTCGGATACGCTGTCAGCCGGCACCATCAGCTTCTCGATCGGCGGATCAGCGGAACCGGGCATTACCGTCAGCGCCAATGAGACGGTCTCAGCGCTGGTCACTGAGATCAACGGCGGCGGCACCAATCCTTACGGCGTCTCCGCAACCTGGAACTCCGGAACCGATCAGGTTGTGTTGACCTCGAACAGCTACGGCGTGACAGGAAACTTCAGCGCAACCTCCTCCAACGTCACCGACACCACCACCGGTCTCGGCCTGAGCTATTCCATGACGTCGGCGTATAACGTCGGCATCTCCAACTCCACCGGGGCCAACGCCCTTTACGATTCGTCCACGCAGAGCTTGCCTTCGGCCAGCGCCAGTGAGCCGTACTCAAACTTTGTGGGGAATACGGGCGGTTCTTCAGGCACCGCCACCATCAGCTACTCCGATGGCGCGGGCGTCTCGCTCTCGGCAACGGACCTCTCCAACCAGGCGGATGCCGAAAGCGCTCTGACCAGCTTGAATGCGGCCATCACCGCCGTGGCAGGCCAGGACGGCTACATCGGCGCCCAGATCAACACGCTGAATGCGGTCAGCCACGTACTCAGCACCCAGCAGGAGAATGTGCAGGCGGCGCAGAACGCGGTGCAAGCTACCGATTACGCCTCGGCAACCTCCAATATGTCCAAGTACGAGATCCTCTCGCAGACCGGCATCGCCGCCCTGGCCCAGGCCAACAGCGTCCAGCAGGAAGTTACCAAGCTGCTGCAATAAGCCTGATCGACTGACTCGGACAAGAACCGGTCGCAAGACCATCCACCACAGAGGGCGCTCGCAAGGGCGCCCTCTCTGCGTCCAAAGAGAAAAGTGTAGTCGAGGATTTCCAGAGCATACAACTAAAGCCGCGGAATGGGGAGCCGATGAAGAGATTGGCTCGAAGAAATACAGCGGACGAATCAAGTTGTTTGATTCTCAAACAAATTACATTATATTTTTCCAATTTTCGAAAGCACCGGGGTGGTTCTCAGGCTGCATTCGATTCTGCTGGAGGGCGTGATGGGTACAGTAGGACTCAGCTTCGGATCAGCGACCAGCGGAACGGGTTTCAACGTGAGCTCAACCGTGGCGGAGATTGTCAGCAACCTGCAGAATGTGGAGACGCCCTGGAAGACTCAATTGACCAGCCTGGAGAGCCAGGATACGGCGATCTCCAGCCTGGGAACGCTTTTTTCCAATCTCTCGAACGACATCAGTTCGCTGACGGATTTTACCGGCGTGTTGGCCCAAAAAGAGGGTTCCAGCTCCGACACCAACGTGCTGACGCTGACAGCGGCCGACTCGACGGCGGTCAGCGGCACGCATACCGTGACGGTGAAAAACCTGGCGGCGACCTCAAGTGGCTACCTGACGCAGGTTGCCAACGCCAGTGATCCACTGAGCGGCTCGATCACTCTGCAAGACGGCAACGGCACAAAGTTGACCCTCGCGCTGAACTCCAGTGACAACACGTTGGCGGGGCTGGCCTCGACGATCAACGCCTCGGGAATCGGCATCAACGCGAGCGTGCTGACTGAAGCCACGGGATCGATGCTGAGCCTGGTTTCGGCGACCTCCGGAACCAATGGAAATATCTCGGTATCGAGCAATTCGATCACGGCTACGAAAACCGTAGCGATGAGTTACACCGATGCGGGCACCACCAGTACGACGGCGGCCGACAGCGGCGCGCTGACGGCGGTGGCCAGCGCCGGGGATACGGTTACCGGTTCGATTTCAATTCAGTCGGGCAGCGGAACGGCGTATAACATTGTTGCCGGCAAGCAGCCGAGCAGCGGAGCGGCGGCTCATACCATCTACACCGGAACCAGCACCAACACGATCAGCAGTCTGGAGAGCGTGATCAACAACAATCCATCGTTGCTGGGGGTGACGGCTTCGCTGAATACCTCGGCGGTGGGCAGCAACGCCATCGGCACGGTTCTGACGCTGACCTCGAGTTCCAACGGCAGCAGCGGCGCGCTGACCATCAGCTCCAGCCTCAATGACATCACCGGCACGGCTTCGCTCGCCTATAACAAAGCGGTGGACGGCGCGGACGCCAATCTGACGGTGGATGGAGTGGATTTGACCAGCGCCTCGAATACCGTGGCCAATCTGATACCGGGCGTGACCTTTCAGTTGCTGGCGCCGAGCGCCACGGAGTCTGACAACAGCCTGGAGCAGGTGCAGGTGGTGATCGCCAACGATAACACCGGGGTGGAAAGCGTGACGGCGCAGTTTGTCAGCGACTACAACTCGCTGATCAGCGCGGTGAACGCGCAGGAGGGGCTGGACAGCTCCGGCAAGGCGGAGCCTCTGTTTGGCTCGCCCACGCTTTCGCTTTTGCAGCAGCAGTTGCTGAGCGGGTTGAATTTGCCGAATCCGAATGGCACATTGACCTCAGTCTCTTCCACCGCCAATGCGACGCTGTCAGGATCGATGACCGTTCAAGTGGGCAGCGGCACGGCCGAAAAAATTGTGATAGGCGCTCAGCCCAGCGGCGGCGCGGCAGCCAACACACTCTATACGGGCAGCGGCGTCAACACGCTGAGCGGGCTGGCCAGCGCCATCAACAAGGCGAGTCTGGGTGTGACGGCCAATGTGGTGACCAGCAATGGCCAATCGACGTTGACATTTGTCTCGCAGACGGCGGGTTCCAAGGGCGCTTTGACGGTGGCATCCAGCCTGAGCGCCTCTACCGACACGTCGCTTGCGTACACCGATGGCGCCAGCAACGGGATTGTGGACATTGGCACGCTGGCGGGGGTTCCCAGCCAGAGCGATGCGCTGACCGGCTCCATCACCATTCAGGTAGGCTCCGGCCAGACGCAGACCATTGACGTGCCTGCCTACTCCGCTACCTCGCCCAGCAACAATCTTGCCGGGTTGGCGGCCGCCATTAACAGCGCCAACATCGGGGTGAACGCCTCGGTGATTCAGAACAGCGACGACAGTTACAGTTTGCAATTGCAGTCAGAGACGCTCGGAACAACCGGTGACATGACGGTGACCTCGAACATACTGGACGCCACCAATCAAACCACCTCGTCGCTCAGCTACAGCGCCTCTTCCGACATCAACAGCTTGACCAGCCTGGGAATCAGCGTGAACAATGACGGCTCGCTGACCTTTGACGCGGCCAGCCTGGACTCGGTACTGAACTTGGACTTCGGTGGCGTGACGGGATTCTTCCAGAACGCGAGCGGCTGGGGCCAGAGGTTCTCGACCATGCTGACCGACGCCGGAACCAGTTCGGCGACCGGCATTCTGGCGCTGGCCTCCACCTCCAACAGCAACATCGAATCCACGCTGAACGCGGATATCTCCAAAGAGGAGTTGTTGATCAGCGCGCAGCAATCGAGCCTGACGACGGAACTGAATACCGCCAATCAGACAATTCAATCCATCCCCAGCCTGCTGAGTCAGGTCAATGAGCTTTACTCGGCGATCACCGGCTACAACCAGAGTTCGAACGGTTAAGGAGAGTTTTCCCCATGAACGGTTACCAGGAACACACGCTGGACAGCGCCTCGGCGGTTGATCTGGTGGTGGCGCTTTATGACGGCATCGTACGCTTTCTTTACACGGCTATCGATGCCGTTGAACGCGGCGATCAGGAGGCTCGGCGGACGGCGGTCAAGCGGGCGCTGGACATCATCATCCACCTGCAGGCGCGGTTGCGCATGGATGTGGGCGGCAAGCCGGCGCAGGTGCTCAGCGAGTTTTACGCCTCGGTCTTTGCGCAGATCCTGCAAGCCTCGCAGGCGGCCTCCGCGTCAAAGTTTGAGCATGCCATTGGATGCGTAAAAAATGTGCGCGATGCATGGCGCCAGGTGGCCCGCGACCCTGCCGTCAATCCCGCTCCGCTGCAGATCAATGGCATGAGTGCCGAACGCCGCCAGCCCGCCTTTGACGGTTCCGAGTACGGTGCGGAGCTGGTGGGCGGCTCCAGGTGGAATGCTTGAAAAGCAGGGAACAGGGAACAGGGAACAGGGAACAGGGAACAGGGAACAGGGGTCAGGGAACAGGGAACAGGGATCAAATGAAGTTTTCGTACTGTTTCTAATCTTGTCAAGGTTTTTTCAACGAGTCGGCAGGGATGAAAAATCTTCCGCGTATGAATGTCTTCCCCTGACCCCTGACCCCTGACCCCTACGTCCCTGCTTCAATCAACTCTTCTTCCAACTGCTGCTTCTGGTAGAGGTCGGCGTAGTAGCCATCCAGAGCCAGCAACTCATCGTGGCGGCCCAACTCCACAATTCTGCCGTGGTCGAGCACCGCAATCTGATCGGCGTTGCGCACAGTGGAGACGCGATGCGAGATGAGGATGGTGGTAGCGGAAGATGTATAGGCGCTGAGGCCATTCAGGATGCGCTCTTCGGTGTAGGTGTCCACGCTGGCCAGCGCATCGTCCAGAATCAGAATCGACGGGCGGCGCAAGAGCGCCCGTGCAATGGCCGCGCGCTGCTTTTGCCCGCCGCTCAGCGTGAGGCCGCGCTCGCCCACCATGGTTTCAAAGCCCTGCGGAAACTCCTCGAACTCTTTGCGAATATGCGCGGCTTCGGCGGCTTGCAGCAGTTCCTCGCTGCCGGCTTCCGGCGCGCCGAAGGCCAGGTTTTCGCGGATCGATGCGCTGAACAAAAAAGTCTCTTGCGGAACCATGCCGATGTTGCGCCGGAGCACTGACAGCGGGTACGCGCGCACCGGCCGGCCATCGATCAGAAGCGCGTCATCCGGCGCTTCATAGAGGCGGGCGATCAAGTTGATGAGCGTGGATTTTCCAGAGCCGGTTGGACCGACAATGGCCAGGCTGGAGCCTGCGGGAATCTTCAGCGAGATAGCGCGCAGGACCGGCGCATCGCCGTAACTGAAGTTCAAATTGCGGAATTCAATCTCACCGCGAAAAACAGTATCGGCGGCAATCGACGCATCGGCGGCGCGGTCGTCAATCGCCGGCTCAGCCTTCAGCAACTCGTCGATGCGCTTCACGGACGCGGTTCCGCGCTGGTAGATATTCACCACCCAGCCGATGGCGATGATCGGCCAGATCAGCATGACCATGTAGGTGTTGAAGGCGACGAACTGGCCCACCGTGATCTGGTGCGCGACGACCAGATGACCACCGGCCAGCAGCGTAATGATCATCGCGATGCCGAGGATGAATTCAAGCGTGGGCCACAACATTCCCATCAACTGGACCAGCCGGAGCGCGCGCGCAATGTACTCGCGATTGAGCTTTTCAAAGAGGCCGATCTGTGACTCTTCGCGGGCGAAGGCGCGGACCAGGCGCGCGCCGGAGTAGTTCTCCTGCGCCTGCGCGCTGATCTCGGAGAAGCTGGCCTGGATGCGCTCAAAGCGGTCATGAATGCGGCTGCCAAAGTATTGCACCAGGATGCTCGCCAGCGGCATCGGCGCCCAGGCCACCAGCGTGAGCCATGGGCTGATGCGCAGCAGGAAGAAGAGCGCGCCTACGGTGAAGAAGATGGTGTTGGCCGAGTACATCAGCGCAGGGCCGAGCAACATACGCACGGCATTCAGGTCGTTGGTCAGCCGGGCCATGATGTCGCCGGTGCGGTAGCGCTGATAGAAGCCCGTGTCTTGGCGCGCCAGCTTTTTAAAGAGGTCGTTGCGCAGATCGAATTCAATCTCGCGCGAGATGCCGATCAGAATCCAGCGCTGTGCGTAAAGGAAGACGCCTTTGATCAGCGCGATGCCAACCAGCAATCCGGCGAAGAGCAGGATGGTTCCGCGCGCCGCGCCGTGGCCCATGGCGTCGATGGCCCTCTGAATTACCTGCGGAAAAAGCACCCAGATAGCGTTGGTGCAAACGCAGGAGAGCGTTCCCCACACGTACCCCCAGCGGTAGCGGCGCAGATAGATCGAGAGCGGGGCCAGATCACGAAACATGGATTCATTGTAGCATCCAATAAATATCAACTTATTGAAAGCAAAGGGGATAAAACCATAAATCATTCATTGCAAAGGAGTACACCCGGACCAAACGGCGCAGATTTGGACTAGGATGATAGTGGCTGATTGTTCTGTTCTGCGAGTGGGTCATTTTTGGGTGGCTGGTACGGAGACGCAAGTTGTTGCCGATGAGGGAGTAAGAGATGAAGGGTATGCGCTGGATTCTATTGGCTTGGATGGGCGTGGGGTTGAGTTTGTGGGTACTGGGTTGCGGCAGCGGCGGTTCAACGCCTCCTCCGGCAAATTATACGTTGACGGTGAATTCGACCAATCCGGCCAGCGGCGTGGTGATTCCCTACCAGGTCAGGGGTAACAGTTCGAGCACAGAAGGTACTACGAGTTTTACCTTGGCCGAACCGTCGGGCACGTTTTTGACTCTTGTAGCTCCGGTTGTCGCGGGGAACAACCAGCGCTCTGGTTGGACAGGATGTGACATAAATCTAGATGGTGGCTGCTCGGTGACGATGAACAGCAATCGCACCGTAACCGCCAATTACACCACACCGGCGGTTACCGTGACTCCCAATCCGGCGACGGCTACCATCGGCAGCCAGGTGCAGTTTGCCGCGCAAGTCAATGGCGTGGCCAGCACGAATGTGACCTGGAGCGTGACCATCTCTTCGGGCAGCACGCTGACCACCCCCGGAACCATCAGCTCGACCGGCCTCTACACCACCCCCTACCCGGCGCCGACATCCGTCACCGTAACGGCCACCAGCACCCAGGGCGCAACCACTGGCCAGACCGGCAGCACCACCGTCACGTTGAGCGCGCCCGCCGCGTCTGCGGGGCCGGCGCTGAACGTGAATGTCCTTGGCCAGACCCACGCCATCAACCCATTCATCTACGGATGGAACGGCTATGCATCGAACGCCGCCGCGGCGCAGGCGGCCAACATCACCGTGGATCGCTTTGGCGGAGATGCAACGTCTCTCTACAACTACCAACTGGATGTGACCAACGCCGGCAGCGATTGGTACTTTGAGAACAGCGTCGGCGCAACCGGCGTGCAAGCTACCGGCCAGTTCAACCAACAGGTGATCGGCGATGCAGCCATCGGAGCCAAGACATTGGGCACCATGCCGGTGGAAGGTTATGTGGCGAAAGATGGCACCTCGTGCAGTTATCCGAAGTCTACCTTTCCGCAGCAATTCGCTTTTGATCCCTATAACAATCCGAACTGCGGCGACGGTTTGTACCCGGATGGAGTGAGCGGCTGCACCAGCGCAAGTGGATGCAACATCCCGGACCCGGCCAACGAGGCTTCGGTCTCCGCAACTCCCGCCGGACCCGCATGGGATGGCGCCTGGGTAGCTTATCTGGTCAAGACCTTCGGCACGGCGGCCAACGGCGGCGTCTACTCCTACGATCTGGACAACGAGCCAGCCTGGTGGGACGGCGGGCATCGCGACGTTCACCCTCTGCCTTCCACCTATGACGAAGTGACCGACAATGGCATTGCCACGGCGCAGGCCATCAAGGCAGCCGATCCCACCGCTCGCGTCAACGGTCCTGTGGTGGACTTTTGGTGGAATTACTTCTATTCCAAAAAGGACATTGAGAACGGCTGGAGCAATGGGAATCCCTGCTGGGAGCCGTGGAGCAATCCGATTGACCGCAAGGCGCATGGCGGCGTTCCCTTCATCGAGTATTACTTGCAGCAGTTTGCGGCGGCTTCCAACACATCGGGCGTGCGCCTGCTTGATTACCTTGATCTGCACACCTACTTTGCGGCCACTTACAACGGAAGCGGCGTCGGCCTGACTACGGCGGGCGACACCGGCGAGCAGCAGGCGCGATTGAACTCGACGCGCGTCTTCTGGGACCCGACCTATACCGATTCGAATTTTCCGCAGCCGAATTACTCCACCGACTCGAACTACACCTCGAGCTGCTCGACCCCGCTGCAAGCGCCGCAACTGATTCCCATGGCGCAAGGCTGGGTTGCCAAAAATTATCCCGGAACCAAGGTGGCCTTCACCGAGTACAACTGGGGCGGGCAGGAGAACATCAACGGCGCGGTGGCGCAGGCCGACATTCTGGGTATCTTTGGCGCCTACGGCCTGGACATGGCAACGCTTTGGGGACCGCCTGATCCAACCAAGGGGCAGGTTCCCGGCCTGATGGCCTACGAGATCTATCGCAACTACGACGGAAAGAACTCGAAGTTTGGCGATATTTCGATCCCTTCAACCTCGGCCAACCAGGGGCAACTCTCGGTGTATAGCGCGG